>Ga0315296_10001344_pt1 | contig 21494 bp, 20 predicted proteins | sample YL17G14_18_MG_FD_203921 | JGI IMG/M metagenome (GOLD analysis project Ga0315296, IMG submission 203921) | Sediment microbial communities from Yellowstone Lake, YNP, Wyoming, USA - YL17G14_18 | ecosystem: Environmental > Aquatic > Freshwater > Lake > Sediment | place: USA: Wyoming | collected...
ATCTGACAAAGACAGAAGAAAAGAGATTGTGGAGGAAAATCATACTGTGGTCAGCGTTTTTAGCCGCTGCATTCTTCTTCATAAATATCGGGAGACCCTACGTGCAAACGTTTCTTGCGGAGGGCGTCAAAATGAGCGAGATTGAAGTCGGACTGTTCGGTTCAATTAGCTTCGCGGGGATGACCTTCATAGGGATAGGTCTCGGTCGAGTTGGAGACAGATGGAAGAAGTCGGGAGCCATGGGAATATGTCTTTTGCTCTACCCAGTTTCAATGATCCCCCTGATGTTGACTAACAACGCAGGTTTTCTCATGTTCATCGCATTCTTCTTAGGCGGATCAGCCGCCTCAAGCTCTCTCACCAATTCATACGCCGGTGCAATTGCACCCAAGTCGAAAAGAGGACTCTGGCTGTCCATCCCACAGACTGCAACTCTGGTGGCTTCCTTCATAGCTCCCTATCTAGGGGCATACCTGTACACTTTTTCTCCAGCCTATTCTTTCATTGTCTCAATTACGGCCATGCCCGTTCTGGGAGCCTATGCGATAACAAAATTGAAGGATTAACAGCATCACCACGTTGACGAACTGTCCAATGTAGCCTGTCTTCAACACTTCGCAGCATAACCCGATAGGCAGAAAACCTATTAGACTATGCAACAAAGATTCCTCTCGATAGCGTTGTCAAGCAACGGTGAAGATGCCATCAGATGCCCGTTCTGCGGCGCGCCTTACAAAAAGCTCGTCCAACAAGACGTCCTGCAGCTCAACTGTGACTACTGCGGAGCAACATTCAGACCGCCACCGAAAATTGCCCTGGAAATCCCACGGTGCGGGAACCATCCTGAAAGGTACGCGGTGGGCAAATGCAACGACTGTGGAGGAGAGTTTTGCAGCGAATGCTTGCAGACTTACAATTTTAGTACACGAGACGGCAGTGCTTTGCTGTACCTGTGCCCCCACTGTCTCCGAAAAAGGGAGAGCAACAAAGCGGACTCCTTCATCCTAGGAGGTATGGCAATTGCGTTTGTGGGAATTTTGACGTCATTTATCTTCTGGCCAATTGGGATGCTCGTCATTGCAGGCGGCGTCATCGAAATTGTTTATGGTATTTCAAGAAAGCCAAAAGGAGGCGCGGTGACTCGTGAACCAAGAGTTAAGGCAGAAGAACCTGAAACAGCACCAGAAAGTGAGTGGCAAGAAGCGGACAAGTTGTATGACGTTCTTTTCACAAAGTACAGCCAGCATTGGGGAATATCCACAGGCGCAAAACTTCTTGAAGACGAGATAAGAGCTTACACATGGCACGGGGACAGCTGGCCCGAAGCGGTTAGAAGGATTTACACGCGTAAAGAAAAGAAACCCTGACACCCGTTTCCTAGAAATTGCTCCAATTCTGAAAAATGATCAATTGAAACATTGTTCCGTAAAGGATTTAGGTTCAACCATCGCAAGGAGCATTTGGAGGGATATTAGATTGCAGACAAGCAAGTTATACAGAGTCGACTTGACGAAGATCAGGAGAAAAGGCGATTTTGACTGCCCAAAGTGTGGAACAAAAATCTCTCCAGACGACAGAACTGAGAAAAGATACAGAATCCTCGAAGCAGCCATGAAAGGAGACGAACTAGCCGGCATAACGTTACAGTGTAACAGGTGCGAAAGTCAGATACAACTCACCGGCTTCAACGCCCTGCGCACAAACAGATAACAGAGCCTACTTGCCCCACTCAGACTTTGCCTTTGACGCATTTTCTTTGATGAACTCTGCCAGATACTTGGGCTTCAAGTTTGTGAGAATGTTGTCACAGTGCAGGCTGAGCTGCAAGACGTTGCAGAAAACGAAACTCGCGAGCTCTCACTTCAAGAGCGAATGGATAGATGGTATCTGAACACTCGGCTTCACGTTTGGTGAGTGAGTCTTGATAGCTTAAATATCAAATCCAGCATAAACATCATACAGGTTTTGACATGTCACGCGAGACTTCTGAAAATTCTCGTTCAATGCTTTGGACGGGCAAACCATGGATACTCCCTGATGCTCTGGGCAGGGGGATACTGATCATCGCCATTGCCGTCGTGGTCTCTTGGCTTGAGTTGTTTTTTGACTTGGCATACAAGAGTTTTCTGAACATACCCTTGATACTGTGGACTGGGTTGGCATTTTGCCTAATATGGATAATCAGCCTGATGCACCTACTGTTGCTACGGGCTTCAAACACCTACATTTTGAGAAACGACAGCCTAGAGATAAGAACTGGAATCCTGACTTCAAAATCGTTTGTAGTTGCCTCCTCCGGATTCGCGGACATGGAGGTGATAAGATCACTCTCCGGGAGAATCCTGAATCTGGGAAACATAGTTATTCGCACTCAAGACGAGAGTGGTGCTGACAAAAGATTGCAGAAGGTTAGAAATCCCTTGAAGGTGGCTGATCAAATAAGGGAAGTCATGGCGAGACCAATGATGAGAATTGAAGGACAAGAAACATTTCGCCAACAGAAGTAACTAGAGGACACGGCTCAACTCCTAAAGAGGACGATTAACTCACGAACGAGAGTCGTAATGAAATTCTAGGAAGAAATACTCACTCACCACTAGTTTCGCCTTGGTTTTTGGTGACTTTGAGGAGTTTCCACTTCCCCAAAAGATCCTTCTTGTAATAGTGAAACAGTCCGCAATTTTGACATTTCATTATCTTAGTGTCTTTCTTGATGTCAAATTCAAAAAGCTCTAAGGGGCCTCCACAATCATAGCATATACCGGTGTGTCTTCTTTCTCCCATTGTCTCATATCCGCATGGTTCTTAATATTGCGTCCAGATAAAACCATTTCGACCAAGCGACAATAAGTCACCTGAGCCATTCAGATAGAGCATGCGCCTGAAAATCAAGTTTGAGCTTTGAAGGAAAGTGGACCGGTGGGGACTTGAACCCCAGACCTCCTGAGTGCAAGTCAGGCGTTCATACCAACTGAACTACCGGCCCGCAAATCGTTCTTTCAGGAAAAATCCAGCGGTATGACATTTAGAGCTTTCGGTGAGATTTCCATTCTCCAGTGCTCTGAAACACACCTACCTATATATGAAAATCAGACTGGACTGAAACATAGTAGACGCTAAAAAGAAAAAAAAGGGTAGAACAGCTAGCTCTGTGCGAAGGGGGTTAGCTAATCTAGAATCTTCTACTTGGGCCTCGTTTCTTGGACCAGCACTCTCGGCAGTATACGGGTCTGCTTGGGTCAGGTTTGAAGGGGACTTCGCATTCCTTTCCACATTCAGCGCAGACTGCCTTGTGCATCTCTTTTCCGGCCATTTTCTTATTTCAACTCCTATTACGTGTTTGTGCAAAAATCTCTTCTTGCACGGCGCAACTAAAAAAGCATAACGAAACTTATAAAACTTGTCATCAACAAAAAACGACCCTTGCAGAACGAGACCTTCAAACGAAACCGATGTGGACTGACTCTGCAGAAAGAAACGCTGCCTCATAGTTGCCGAACGGAACAAGAAAACCGACATCACGCTTTTAAGCACAATTACGCTACTTTGATTCTTCCGCACCGGTGACACAAATGGTCGACCAGAGAATCGAAAAACTCGCAAGACTCTGCGTTCAATACAGCCTAGACATAAAACCAAACGAACAAGTGCGTATACAAGGAAGTGAACAAGCACGCCCACTCATAAACGAACTCTACAAGGAATGCCTCCTCAAAGATGCACACCCAATGGTGTTCGCAGACCTTGACCTCCAATACACCTTCTTCAAGTACGCAAAAGAGCCCCAACTAAAGTTCGTTTCACCAATCCAGAAGTTCATCGTCGAAAACATGGACGCCAGCATAGGCATATTCTGCGAACCAAACCCCAAAGGCCTATCAACCGTAGACCCCGCAAAACTCAGAATCCGATCAGCCTCAAGAAGAGACATAACAGAGATCTTCTTCAGACGCATCGCAGAAGGCAAACTAAAATGGACCGGTTTACCCTACCCAATAAGCGCTGAAGCACAAGAAGCATCAATGGCACTGCAAGAATACGAAGACTTCGTATACAGCAGCTGCCTCGTCGACAAAGAAGACCCAGTTGCTGAATGGAAGAAAGTCCAACAACAGCAACAAAAAACCTGTGACTTTCTAAACCAAGCAAACGAGATTCACATAGTCGGCGAAGACACCGACCTAACATTCAACGTCAAAGGCAGAAAGTGGATAAACTGCAGTGGAAAAGAGAACATGCCAGACGGCGAAGTATTCACGAGTCCAGTCGAAAACTCCGCAAACGGCACGATAAGATTCACGTACCCAGGAATCATCTCAGGCAGAGAAGTTGAAGACATAAAACTCACCTTCAAAGACGGAAGAGTCATACAAGCTTCAGCAGCAAAAGGCGACGACTTCCTACAGCAAACACTAAAGATAGAAGGAGCCGATCGCCTCGGGGAAACAGCCATAGGAACCAACTACGGAATAACCAGATTCACCAAAAACATGCTGTTCGACGAAAAAATGGGCGGCACGATACACATGGCATTAGGCAACGCTTATCCTGAATCAGGAGGCAAAAACCAGTCAGCAATCCACTGGGACATACTCAAAGACATGAAGAAAGACGGAGAAATCTACGCAAACAACGAACTCTTCTACAAGAACGGCAAATTCTTAGAGTAACCAATCCATTTTTCTCATCAACTCGCTCGCATTCATGAAACTTTCACTCTCGAAGTGAATCATTCAATGGAACGCACGAAGCCCAACGGTGAAAAAAGAACGTTTTTCAGAAGGACGTACTTCAACCTCAGCGTCTTCCAATTCATAACATTTCTCCGAAGAGGAGTATTCTACACCTTCATGATCCCTTATCTACACATGTTAATGGGCACCGTTACATGGACGGCCGCTCTCGGAACATTGAATATGATTGGATCTTCCCTCGGCCAAAATCTGCTCTGGGGAAGAATATGCGACAAGTACAAAGCCAGAACAAAACTGATAATATCAGGCGAAATGATAGCAGCAGTCACCTACGTACTGGTTTTCTTGATTCACCGTTTCCTTCGAGACTCTGGCAACAACTTCAACGCAGGACTGTCAATAATCTTCGGCCTGTCAATACTTGAATTTTTCTGGTCAATGTCAGACGTGGGCTGGGCCGCGTTGCTGACAGACGTCACGACGCCGCAGTCACGGGGCAGGGTGATAGGCACGTTGAACTTCATTGCTTCTGTAGGAAGAATGACCGGGGTCCTCTATTCCGGCTTCTTGTACAACGATGGTGAAGGATTCCTGAATGGAACCATTTTCTACATAGTCATTGCACTGTTGCTCGCCGGCGTTTCACTCATGGTCTTCACGTCACGACGAATCAAAACCGACAAGACAGAAGAACATTGCACGCAAACGACTGCAAAACAAGAAGACAGTCTGTCAAACAGACAAAACGAGAGAAAATACCGGATGTTTCTAATCTCGCTCATAGTAGTGGTCCTGGGCGCAGCCTCAATCAGCCAGATATTCCTGCTCTTCCTACAACTTCCAAACGGCCTTAACTTCAGTGATCCACAGATGACGTTAGTCGTGTCTGCATGGACGGTGGGCGGAATGATAGCAAGCCTAGGAGCAGGCAGGCTTTCCGACAGATTCGGCAGACTCAAGGTTCTACTATTTGGATTGAGTCTCGCAATAGTAACGCCCCTGTTCTACAGCTTCGCCTCCTCCGTTCCCCTGATGTCCCTTGTCTACGGACTGAACGGCGTATCCTTCTGGACGATTCAAACGGTAGGCTTCGTCTTCGCGGGAGACATGATTCCGAAAGACAAGAGAGGAAGACTCCTCGGCAGATACAACACTGTTATGGCGCTCAGTTGGGGGCCAGCTGGAATTCTAATAGGCGGACCCTTCGCGGATCTGCAGGTTGGAAGACTCGGGCTATCGCCTTTCACGGCTTACGTTAATGCGTTCTATGCCTCCTCGATCATAGTATTGATCGGCACGGTGCTTTTCGCCATCAAAATCGCGAGAGCAAAACCTCAATGACGAAGTTTTAAATCTAAGCCTCGCAAAAATCAGCAACAGGAGCGCACACGAGAATGTTGGAGTTCAAGACAGTCAAAGTCGATGTTCCAGAGAATTGCAACGTGATCTTGGGGATGGCACACTTCATCAAAACGGTTGAAGACCTCTACGAAGCATTAATCAACGCCGTACCAAACATCAAGTTCGGGATAGGCTTCTGCGAAAGCTCCGGACCGTGCCTAGTGAGACATGAAGGAAACGATGAGGAATTGAGGCAGCTCGCCGCCAAAAAGGCCTTCGAAATCAGCTGCGGACACAGCTTCATAATCTATTTGAAAAACGCTTACCCGATAAACGTGCTCGACAAAATCAAGAAAGTGCCCGAAATGTGCACGATTTACGCTGCCACGGCGAATCCTCTGGAAGTGATCGTGGCTGAAACCCAACAAGGACGAGGAATAGTTGGCGTCGTAGATGGATTCGCGAGCGAAGGCATCGAAACTCAAGAAGACATCAAGAAACGGAAAGAATTCCTCAGAAAAATAGGTTACAAACTGAGTTAAAGAGAATCCCAAGCGAAAAACAGATGCTGCAGGGTGAATTGCCCTGCCAAAAGCATCGTTCAAAAGAGGAGTGAAGAAAGCTCGTTATCTGTCCACAACTATTCGTTCTCGCAGTTCAAAGGGCATCTGTTCATTCATTTTTTGAGCCGCATAAGTTGCCAATTTCATGAATTGCCGTTCAGTCAATACTTTCCGCGCTCTCGATAGAATCTCGAGGCATATTTCCTTAAAAACTAAGTCGGCGCATCCGTTTTTTGCGTCGTCAATCAATTCTTTGCATGCTTGAAAGATCTGTTCATTCATCCGCAAATTCACCCTGCAAACAACAGCTACCATCTGGTGAAATTAAACACTTATGAAAACAAAAATATAATTGGGAATTCATGTCTCGCATCATCAAAAAACCCAAGAAAACAATCTGCCATGGCGAAGATCGACTTTAAACACTGTCAAAAGTAAGTTAACCTTTTAAATACCGCAACGTTTGAATATTCTACTAAAACGGAAGGATCAAACCATGAATGAAGTTCTAGAAACAATAAAGAACAGACGCAGCGTTATAAGATTCGAGAGCACCAGCATTGACGACGACAAAGTTGAAGCTATCCTTGAAGCCGGAAGATGGGCGCCATCATGGATAAACAAACAACCATGGAACTTCACAGTCATCAAGGATCAGAAAACCAAAGAACAACTCACCGACGTGGTTCCCACAGCCTTCGTGCAAGGATTGAAAGAATCACCGTTCTGCATTGCCGTCACCGTCGACGCGACTGAAGACCCGTTCCATTTTGTGGAAGACGGAGCAGCAGCTGCACAGAACATGGCTCTAGCAGCCTACAGCCTCGGACTGCACTCCTCATGGATCGGAGTCTATGACCTCAAGAATCAGAGGAACTCTGCCGAATCAAAAGTAAGACAGATCCTCGGAATTCCCAAAGACAATCGAGTAATAGCAATCCTGCCGATCGGACACGCGAAGAACGACCTGCCGAAGAAAGACAGAAAACCGCTCAAACAGATAGTGTACCAAGAAAAATTCGGAATGCGATAGAATACTCAACCTCATCTTTTCTTCTTTGTATTTCTCTTTTCAAACCCTTTTGCCTTGCTGCAAAATCGCTATATAACACTGACAACCTAGACACGTTCCAGCGGCGAGTGCCACATGGGTTACACTGCAGTCTGGAAAGTCTTGGAAGAAATGTTAGTCGAGCTGCGCAAGAAAGAGCTGCCAATCCCGCCCTCCATAATGGAAGACCTGAAAACTGCAAAGACAGTTATACGGATGCTCACAGAGGACAATCGTGCAGAAAACATCCAGAAAATCGAACAATACCTGTTGAACGTTGAATCCTATCTGGTTTCTGAGGGACAGAAAAAGTTCGGCTTCGAATATGTTGATGGATGGCTAAAACGAATCGACAAAGCAAGCAGAGAGACCAGCGATGAGGAACAGGAGGAAATACGATTTATTCCTGGTTTACCACGACAGCAGAAGTGGATTCGAGTGGCTTCAACAAATGAACTGCCTGTTGAAAGACTGAAGGCAATGGCTGAAGAAACGAATGTCTCTTACAGGATTCAGAAAGATGGTTCAGTGTTGGTGTTTGGCGAAGAACAGAGCATCAAAGATTTTGTTAAAAGAATAACTTTGAAGCACAAGACGAAGCCTAAGAAATAGCGCAAAAGAGTACATAACGGTTAAAGCTTAATGATGTAGTAAATGCTTTTATAAAAAGTCACAGAACTCTCTGCAAGAGAGAAGTGGCACTTTCGGAGCATGAGGACGCAGGCTGAATGCCTTACATCAAGAAAATGGAACTCAAAGGTTTCAAATCGTTCGGACCTCAAGTGGTCAAGATAGTTCTAGACAAAGGCTTCACTGTAGTAACAGGGCCGAACGGAAGCGGCAAAACAAACGTGATTGACGCGTTTTTATTTTCGTTAGGTGAGTTAAGCACGCGGAGACTCCGTGCAGAAACAGCTGCCAAACTCATTTTTCACGGTTCCGAACAAGCTGGCTTAGAAAGGGCAAAAATGGCGAAAGTCATCATCCAATTTGACAACACCGACGGCCGCATGCCCGTGGACACGACGACCGTGACGATCTCACGGGAAGTCTACAGAAACGGACAAAGCATCTACAGACTCAACGGAAGAAGAATCTCCCGAGCCCACATCATGGAAATTCTTTCGATGGCCGGCATAAGCTCAACCAGCCAGAACATCATCCTGCAAGGCACAATCACCCGGCTAACGGATATCACCTCGATGGAACGCAGAAAAATAATCGAAGATCTGATCGGAATAGGCCAATATGACGCTGAAAAAGCCGAAGCAGAAGAAAAACTGCGAGCAGCAGACATCTCCATTCGCACTGCGATGGGCAGAATCGATGAAGTGCAGAAGCGTCTTGACGATCTTGAAAGAGAACGCAACGAGCTACTAAGAGCCAACTTCATACAGAACGAACTGAAGCAACTCGAAGCTATCAAAATCTCCCATGAGATGGCTGAAATCCAGAAAAAAGTGAAAGAAACAACGACTCAGCTCGACAAGGTCAGCTCCAGAGTTGACAAACTAAGACAGATACGCGATGAATACAGATCAAAAAGAAGAGAAGTGGAAGGCGAATGGCGGAAGCTCAGCTCGGAAATAGTTGAAGAAGGCGGCTCTCAAGTACTGAAAGTGCAAATAACAATCGGAGAACTCAGAGCAAAACTAACCGAACTGGCAACCAAGATAAGTTCTAACACAACAAGCCTAGAAGGACTTAAGAGAATCCGAGAAAACAACCTTGAACAGCACCAGACCATCCAGAAGGAAATCCGTGAAAACCGCCTGAAAATAAGACACTTCAAGAGTGACTACGACAGAATAGTGAACCAGATAAACGAGAAACAGTCTGAGCATGATGCACTCGCGCAAGAAGCAGCCCGACTGTGGAACGATCTTGGAGAAAATAGCAAGAAAATCCGTGAAATTGAACTCAAAATCGACAGCGACAACAAGAGACTACTGTTCTTACGATCGGAATACGTGAAGAACCAAACAGCTATCCAGTCGCGAGAAAGAAGACTCAGAGACCTTGGCAACCGCAAAGACAGGTTCGCAGGAACTCTGTCAGAACTTGACAAATCCTACCAAGAGCTTGAAAAAGTCCAGAAGGACCAGAAAACCCAACTCAAAGAGTTGGAACGCACCCTTGAGAGAAGAATTGCACAGAAGGAAGCCGTTGAAAGAGAAATAGTCGAAGCGGGCAAAATAGCTGACTCAGCACGCGAAGCAGTTGTGGAGTTCGCCACTCAAAGAGAACTTGCAGAAACCGTGGCGTCTGAGGGAAAAGCTCTCAGAAGTATAGAAGAACTCGGCGAGTTAGGCGTTATCAAAGGCGTCTATGGTAGACTTCGAAACCTAGCCAAGATCGACAAAAGCTTCCAGAAAGCGATAGAAGCAGCCTCCGTAGGATGGCTCGACGCTGTCGTCGTAAAGGATTTCGACTCGGCTTTCACCTGCACTGAAACACTCAGAAGAATGAAGCTGGGCAGAATCAAAATTATCCCTCTTGAAGGAGCAGCAACTGCAAAACCGTTGAAAATCCCTCAGAAGGAAGGAGTACGCGGTTCTGCTGAAGCATTCATAAAAACTGAAAGGAACTTTGAACGGGCTGTTCGCTTTGTTTTCGGAGACACGTTGATAGTGACCGATGACAAGACTGCTTTCACATTGTCTGGGCAAGGCTACAGAGCGGTCACGGTTGAAGGGGACCTTTACGAGGTCGGCGGTGCCTTTGAAAGTGGCTACTACCGAGCCCCAATCGACTTCTCAACGATAATACCGAGCGAAACAGCCATAAAAAGCCTGGATGAGGCTGTCGGCGCTCTGCAACAGCACCTTTCTAGAAGAAACGAGGACATAACTACCCTTCAAGAAGAAACAGATCGAGCCCGCGTTGACATAGCACGTTTTACAGACGCTGTCACAACGTTGGATCGAGAAATTGACCGAGTGAGAAGAAGCAGCAGAAGAACAAAATCAAACGTCAAACGCGTGGATAGTTACATCTCTAAAATTTCAAAAGAAGTTGAGAGCGAAAAAGCTCAGATGTGGGTGCACAGAGCCGAAAGAAGCACGATCACGAAAGAGATTCGAAAACTCCAAAATGAACTTTCGGCCCTAAGAAAGAAAACAGATCCCGGTCACATCCAAGAGATGGAAGTGACCCGGGAAAAATTGTCCGAAATAATCATAACTCTCAGACAGAAGCTCGGCACCAGTCAGACCGAAATGTCAACGCTTCAATCGCAGTTTGACAATGTGCTACGAGTGGGCTATCAGAATTCGAAGATTCAGACTTCAAAAGTTGAAACACAGCTTCGAAGAGTCGAAAAAGAACTGCAAGATGCACTTCAACAGAGAGAGACTCTGAAACAAGAATTGTCGCAACTCGAGAAGAGTCGAGTGGAACTTTCAAAAAGCGTTTTTTCAGCCAGAGAGGGAGCAAAGAAATTCACTGGTCAGATAGACGAAATAGACAAGGAACTTCGCAAACTAGACGCGGAGTATGAACAGGTTGACCGACTACATAACCAACTGCAACTGAACTCTCAGACATCGCTTCTGCAGCTGGAACAGTATCGAAACCAGCTCAAAATGTTCGGACATGAACAGCCATTGCCTGTAACACCCAGACAGGTTGAAGAAGCAGAAACGTCCATGAAGATGATGCAGCTCGAAATGGAAAGAATAGGTGCAGTGAACCAACTTGCATTGTCACATTACGCAGATCAGATTTCACGATACAGGGAACTTTCAATGAGAATGAACGAACTTGAGAAGGAGAAGCAAGCCATACTGCAGTTTATGGATAAAATCGAACAGAAAAAGCGCAGAGTTTTCATGGACGCCTTCACGAAGATTGATCAGAAATTGAAAGGATACTTCGCGAAGCTGACAGGAGGCGGCGTTGCCACTTTGACGCTTGAGAAAATTGACGAGCCGTTCGCAGGCGGCATAGACATGATCGTGCAATTCCCCAACAAACCCTCGATAGTCGTCAGTGGAGCCAGCGGAGGGGAGCGTTCAGTTTCAGCCGTAGCGTTTCTGTTCGCTTTGAAAGAGTTTACACCAGCAGCCTTCTATTTACTTGACGAGATCGATGCTCATTTGGATGCACTTCACGTTTCAAGACTCGGCGACCTCCTTATAGAAGAGTCAGACAAAACACAGTTCATCGTAATCACATTGAAGCCTGAAATGGTTAACAAAGCCCAAAGAGTCTACGGGGCCTACATGCGTAACGGCGTATCAAACATCATCTCAGCAAGACTCGTGGAGGCAACCAACTAATGTCATCCTCGACTATGAAGAAACCCTTTTACCTATTCCCACCATGGAACATACTGTTCGAGTTCCACAAACTCGAAAAACTAACACCTTGGAACGTCAACATTGCATACCTGCTAACATCCTTTCTTGAAAACATGAACAAAACAGGCCAAGTAGATTTCAGAGCTTCAGGAGTGGCTCTTGATTCATCCGCGCTCATCTACCTTATGAAATCAAAGCTTCTTCTGAAACTCGAAGAACCTCCACCGCCGCCCAGACCTCCGATGGACTTCCTTCCCCCACCACTGTTTCTACCGTTGAGACACGAACTTACATCCACAACCATCAGAAACCTGCTGGAAGTGTTAGACGACGTACTGAAAGGCGAACAGCTTCTTCGTCCCATGAAGCCAGTGGAAGAAACGATCCTTCCAACCGCCTCAGATCTACTTCCGCAGATTGACATGTACCTCATGCAGATTGAGGTTCAAATGGAAAAACTGTTCACTTCATTGTCGGAGAGAGTTAAAGGTGCAGGTATCATCGAATTTTCAACAATTATCAAGGGCTATGGACGGCTCGAAGCGATTCGAACATTCCTTCTCCTGCTTTTCCTTGCACAGGAAGGCAAAGTGAGTCTCTGGCAAAACGAAGAGACTGAAGAAATCTACGTAACAGTTGGTGATTTGAAACTTGGAGCAAACGGAGAAAGCGTCGCCTGACTCAAGTAGCGAAGATAAGGAAGAACAGACTCAGGACAAGTTCAGCGACTTGTCGCTGGTAGAAGGCGCGCTCTACGTCGCCGGACGCCCACTTGACCTCAATGAACTGTGCTCAGTTCTGAAAACTAGATCAAAAAACCGGGCGAGAAGAACTGTCGCGACGCTCATGCAGGACTACGCGAACAGAAAAACAGCGTTGGAAGTCTTGGAATTGAAGGGCGAAAGGTTTGTTCTTCAGCTGAAAGCCGATTTTACACCACTTGTCAGGAAATTGGTGAACAAGCCTTTGCTGTCGACTGGTCCGTTGAAGACTCTTTCATACATAGCCTACAGACAGCCTATTTCAAAGAAGAGAGTAATCGAGGTCAGGGGGCATCATGCCTACGGCCATGTAAAGATGCTTAAAGAGATGGGTTTGATTGGAAGCGAAAGGAGCGGACGATCCATGCTCCTCAGAACAACAGAGTACTTCGCGGACTACTTCGGTTTGAGTTTGGACACAACGTCAATGAAGAGAGAACTTAAACATGTTTTCGAAGAATTTCCCAAGCAAGACAATCCAGCGTCAAACAACGGATAGGCTTATATTTGGAAGAACGGTGATACTCAACACTCAAAATCTGACAACACGGGAGAACTAAAGAATGTCCGTATGGAACGGCGACATGCGCAAACAAAAACCATCAGGTGGAAAGAGGCACGGCTATCGAAAGAAAAGAAAGTACGAACAAGGCACGTTCCCAGCTGAAACCCGGATGGGAGAACAGAAGAAAAAGATGGTAAGAGGAAGAGGCGGAAACCTCAAAATCAAAATCCTAGCCGAGAAACAGGTGTGCGTTACTGACCCAAAAACGGGGAAAACCGAGAAAACTGAAGTGGTAAGAGTCGTCAAGAATCCAGCAAACATCGATTACAACCGTCGAGGGGTCATCACAAAAGGCGCTGTCGTGGAGACGCCGCTCGGTCAAGCGAGAATAACATCTCGACCAGGGCAGCACGGAATTCTGAACGCCGTCAAAGTGAGTTCGGAAAAAAGCTAAACACTCTGCTTTGTCTGAGAAGCCGAACGAATTTTCAGAAGTTGCCTTCCAATCATCGTTATAGTCTGACTTTTTGATCCCTTCTTTTCTACAAGAAGCATTCCGGCTTTCACCCACGGCATCTTTGGATAACCGACGTCAGGAACCAGTTCGCAAGAAAGGCCGAGTTTTTCGACAGCTTCTTTTATCTCAGTGATCTTAGGAGAAGCAACTGAGACGCTCTTTGCAATTCGCCTTCCATCAATTCTGCTTCTTGAAGAGTCGAAGTACGCTGGCCAAATGATTATCTTGTCCTGTTTTCGCATGTTGTTTCCTCAAAGCTATTTCTGAGCAAAGTACGCAACCAACTTGGTGTTTACCTGATCAATCCTTACGAAACCAAACCGCTCAAACTGTACTATGTCGTTGGGTTTGAGTCGTTTGCAGGCGCCCTCTGCAACTCCTTCAGTGACAGTTGCGTCAGGCATCACCACATTACAAGGAAAGTCATTTCCTACGGGTATCCAGTGAATCAGCTGAGCTTTCGCTTTCCTCGCATCCTCATATGATTCACTCACGAAAACACCCTCGGCCGAGTACATATTCGCTTTCTCGATCTTAACGTTGAAGAGTTCCATAAGACGAAGCATTATTCCCACTTTGGATGCGTCCACGTCTTTTTTTGAAACCCATAGAAGAACGGAATCGTCGCCTTCGGGGAGTTGTATGCGATAGGTTCTGAATCCTCTTTCAGGATGATCTGGATGCAAGCCGAGCTTCACATCAAAGGATTTCGGAACTTTTCTCACTGTCAACTCGATGGGGTTTTGAACAAAGAAGTATCTGTCTGTCGACTGATCCAGTATCTTGCGGTTGTAAGCGTAAAGGTTCTCCCAACTCAGAATCACGTCAGATGTCTTCGGTCCAACGTCAACTATCATCTTCTTGATCGCATCAGGTTGTATTCCGCGCCTCTTCAACGCCGCAAAAGTCGCAAGCCGAGGGTCATCCCAACTCGTGTAGATTCCTTCCCGCATTCCCTGAACAATTTTTGATTTGCTCAGAGTCGCTCCTGTAATCTTTAGACGTCCATAGTGTATGGCTTCAGGATATTTCCAGCCAAGATGCTGATACATGTATTGTTGACGGACCTCGTTGGTCAGGTGTTCTTTACCTCGTATTATGTGGGTTATACCCATGAGGTGATCGTCGACTCCGCAGGCAAGATTGTAGAGCGGCCAAGTTTTGTACTTGCTCCCGACTCTTGGATGAGGGAATTTTTCAGTGTCAATGACCCGAGCAGCAGGCCAGTCGCGAACAGCCGGATTCGGGTGATCCAGATCGGTCTTAACTCGAAGTACCGCCTCGCCTTCTTTGTACCCGCCTTCGAGCATTCGTTTCCAGCGGACAAAATTCTCTTCTACGGAAAGATCACGGCAGTCACACGGTTTCTGCTCCAGAATTCTCTCTCGAAAATCATCATGCTTACACGTACAAACGTAAGCGTCGCCAGCCTTCAACAATTTCTCGGCATACTCGTAGTATATTGGGATTCTGTCACTCTGAACATACTCTTCATCCGGCTTACACCCAAGCCAAGCTAGATCTTTTCTGATCAGATCATAGAACTCCAAGGAAGGTCGCTTTAGCTTGGGATCGGTGTCTTCGAACCGCAGCAGAAAACTGCCCTTGTACATGTGTGCATATTCATAGCAGAGCACAATAGCCCTGGCTGATCCCAGATGCAATACACAGTCAGGGTTGGGCGCATAGCGCGTAACCACTTGGTGATATTTGTCTACGTTTGGTAAAGGAGGCAGATGTTTTCCTTCAGCTTTTTCCTTCACGAGTGTCTCGGGCCACTTCTGCTCAACAATGCGCTTTTGCTCATCAATAGAAAGACCGTTGACTTCCTTTACTATTTCATTAATCAAGGCAGATAATTCTTTGACTTTGTCTCTGTACTCCGGTTTTTCGCCCAGTATCTTCCCTACAACGGGACCTGTCTGCGCGTTGCCATCGTGCTTGACAGCATTGAGCAAGGCAGACTTGCGAATAAGTTCCTTTAGACTAGCGTCTTCTTTGGGGTTCAATATTACTACACTCTAGATTTTTCTCTCAATCAAGAAGTCTGCGAAGGCTTTTAGTTTTTCCTTCCCTGATGAATTCGGCAGAAGCTTCTCAACTTCATTCCAGCTTTCCTTAACCATCGCTCTTGCTACTTGCTTGGAATAGTCTATTGAGCCATATTTCTGCATGATGGCTATTGCCTCATCCTTAAGCGCCTGCTCAGAAGTGTGCATGTTGAGGATTGCGATCAACCGTTTCCTGTCCTCTGGCTTGGCCATCTTTACAGTGCGAATCACGGGCAAGCTACGTTTCCCTTCAGTAATGTCTTGTCCTCGTCCACCCTTTTTTTCGGCGAATTCTTCGCTAGTCAGGTCGAGTATATCATCTTGTATCTGGAAGGCAACGCCCACGCTCTCAGCGTAACGCCCAAGCTTCTCGACAAGTTTCTCCTTCGCGTCGGCTAGTATCCCCGCGATTTTAGCTGACATTCTTGCCAGAGTTCCTGTTTTGTAGGCACACATCTGCAGATAGTCTTCTTCGCTGATATTGTCAGCGTTTGCTAGACCTCTGTGCCACGCTATGTCGGTTGCTTGGCCAATGCTTAGGTTGATCATTTCCTGCGTATATGTTTCGTATATCTTGCTGACTGTTTGAGGTGACAGATCGCCTCTTTTTTCTATCAATGGAAGAAGCGGCAGATAGTACATGGCGTTGCCTGCATTTACGGCTATGTCCAAACCATAGATCTTGTAGGTGCAAGGTTTCCCTCGACGACATTCAGAGGCATCCTCAACGTCATCAACCATTAGGGTCCCGTTATGAACAACTTCAGGAATTATCGCAAAGTCAACGTAGTCTTCAGTTTTCCTACCCAATGCCTCGCAGACAAGGAGGAACAGAGTTGGCCGCCATCTCTTGCCGCCTCTATCGAGAAAATCCCATATGGGCTCCGCTACTGCCTTGTTCAAGGCTTCCAAATTGTATGAAAACCTGGGTGGACTCAGCTTGAAGAGGAGAGCACTCTTGGAGAAGACGCGCGGAATGTATTTTTCAACGGCCTTGTTGATGATCGGGGCTTTCTCTTGAAGAATTCGTTCAATATTCAATATTGACACCCTACCTTTGCGCGTAGTTTTCGAGGTTGAAGCCTCTGACTCGCAGCCATTCCGAGGTTTTTCCCGTGATAACGACCGGGGTTCTCCGCAGCTGTCCAGCAGAACTTGCCCCGACGAGGAACATGACGTTTCTCAGTTCATCGAGCATCAATGAAAGCGTTCGGCAGGTTTCCTCCTTGCCTTTGATTGCTGACTGAAGAATGGGCTGGGAAAGACTCGCAAGGCTGGCACCCAAAGTCAGACCTTTCGCAACATCGACTCCGTTGCGTACTCCTCCCGAAGCGATTATCGGAATCTTCACCGATTGAGATACTTCAACGATACTCGCGACAGTTGGGATTCCCCAGTCCCAAAACATCGAGCCCAACCCATTTCTGGAACTGTTGTCACCTGTTTTCGCGCGGTAGTATTCGACTGCTGCAAAACTGGTTCCACCTACACCACTCACGTCAACGCCTTTCACACCAGCGTCTTCAAGCTTCTTTGCTTCCTCGAAGGAAATGCCAGCGCCCGTCTCCTTTGCTATGACAGGTTTGTCCAGTTTGTCGGCGATTTGGCTTAGGCGTTCAAGAACCCCTTGGAAATTGGTCTGTCCCTCTGGTTGTGCTGTTTCCTGCAGCGCGTTCAAGTGTATTGCCAAGGCGTCTGCTTCTATCATCTCCAAAGCTTTCTTTGCTTCCTTTAAGCCGTAACCGTTGGCCAATTGTATGCCACCTATGTTTGCGATGAGAAATGCGGTCGGTGCTTTCTTTCGAGTTATCGCGAAGGTCTTTTCAAGCCGCTTGTCGTCGATTGCGGCGCGCTGACTGCCGACGCCCATGCCTAGTCCGAGTTCTTCTACTGCTTCAGCAATTGTTGCGTTGATCTTCTCGGCCTCGGGCGTTCCGCCAGTGATGGCGCCTGCAATGAGTGGCGCTGCAAATTTGTGTCCAAAAACCTTGGTTGATAGGTCAACGTCCTTTCTGTCAACTTCTGGCAAAGCCTTATGGATAAAGCTTACATCTTCGAACCCGGAAGAGACGGTTTTTGATTGAACGTCACGGTTTAACGCGATTCGGATGTGATCCGCCTTACGCCTCGTCGTTTCTTCTGACAACAGTCTACTCCTTCTCTATGTTCGTACCTTTGACAGACTCTCCTCGAAGAGCCTTATAGACATAACGAGGTTTCAGCGCGTTAACGACAGTCACTGAAATGCGCATCTCGACAGCAGGGACTAACTCAGCCATTTTGCCACCCATGCCTCCAGTGACATCGCGAGCGATCGTTTTCCCGAGCTTACTTTGAAGTTTCTTCAATTCCTCAAGTGTCAAATGCTCGAACAGTTTCGCATTCTTTTCAACTTTCGGATCAGCATCGTACACTCCATCCTCGTCCACGCCTATCACTATGCGCCTAGCGTTGAATCGAAGGGCAAGCGCCGAAACAAGCTGGTCCCCGGACAGAATTGTGAAGCCCAGTTTAGTGTCGAAAACAGTGTCGCCATAGAGGACGGGAGTGAAGTTCATTTTCAGCAGATTTCGAAGAGGTGCGTCTTCGAAATCTTTGATTCGTCCGTTTTCAGTGATTATACATGATGATGGTGTGATGCTCACAGACGGAACGTTGTGCCATATCAGTGAGTCCATGAAAAGTCCGTTGAGCACTGTCATGTAGTGATGAGTCTCGGAGAAACCGATCTTCTGTGACTCTTCCTTGTAACCGTATTTGAGCGCGTAACGTTCTGCTGCGGGATGTCCGAAGCTTCCGCCGCCGTGAACAACTATGAGGTTTTTGACCTTTGCCTCTTGTATCTCCTGCGTCAGCCTGTCTATTTCACGGGTTTTTGCGGCTAGTTCTCCGTTCTTATCAGTAATCACTGAACCGCCGATTTTCAATATCGTGGGTTTAGGTTCGCTCAATCTTTACACCTTCATCTGTTTTTCTGGCCATGAACGGTCTTCCTCCTGCTCTCATGATTGCGTCCTGCACGGCGCCAAGTTTTTCATCGTTTGCTAGGGCTATCATACATCCCCCTCCGCCTGCACCAGTTAGTTTTGCGCCCAGCGCGCCGGCTTTCCTGGCGGCGTTTATCAACCATTCAAGAGACTCATCAGAGACTCCTATTCCGTACAGCAATGCTTGGTTGATGTTCATCAATTCACCCAGTGTGTCAAGATCGTTTTCCTTGAGCGCGTCTATGCCTCTCAGAACTATTTCCCGCGCCGCTTTCCTCAGAGGCTCCATTACCTGCGGATAATTGTCAGCTATTTTTCGAACTTTTTCAACTTGGATTCGTGTAAACCGTTCAACACCCGTATCTCCAATTACTAAGGGTATTTGTGCTTTCACTTCGAGAGGTTTGAAGCCCGTGTCTGTCTGGAACAAGATTGAACCGCCATATGTAGCTATGGCAGGATCCACTCCAGAAGGCGTTCCATGCACGGTTTTCTCGGCTTCTAGGGCGATTGCGAAAACGTCTTCTTTTGACATCTTCACTTTCAACAGAGCGCCAACGCCGGCTGTTACAGCCGCCACGACCGCGGCCGAAGATCCCAACCCCGCCGCGACGGGAACGGTCGAGTTGATTTCTACGTTCAGTCCAATATTGGCACCGTGTTTGGCCAATACTTTCTCAACAGCCAATCTGACCGGTTCAAACCTTGACCTGGCCTCTCGAGCGTCACCTTGCTCGACCTTGAACATACCGTCCTTGAAGCAACCTTTCAACTTCAGGTTACTTGATTTCACGTGAAGACTCTTGTCGTCGTTAAAATCAACCGTCGCATAAGCTCTTCTGTCGATGGCCAAAACGATTGCCGGTTCCCCGTAAACGACAAAGTGCTCTCCGAAGAGGATTATTTTCGCGGGAGCTGAGGCAACGACCCCCATCAGACACCACTATTTCTTGAAACACACGGCGGCGTACCCCACCACGCCAGAGTAGTCGCCAATTACATCTCCACTGGTCTTATAGCATAATAATTTTGCCTCTTTAACACCCAACGACTTTGCCGCGGTGACTAGAGCCGCTATCGGCCCGTAACCGCACGCGGTTACGCGTTGAGACTCGATGATGGAATAGAAGCGAGCCTCATCCATCGCTCTAACGGCTTCAAGGGCCTTCAAGTCTTTGCTCTGAGCTTTTTCCTGAGGCTCGTAATGGGTCATATCTGAAGAAGCTATGATTACAGCATTCCTCTGAGCTGCGATCTTTGCAAGGGCCTCTCCAACTTCTCGCGCTGAGTTCAGGTCTTGCATCAGGAAGCAGATGGGAACAATCTTGAATCCTCCACCGTAAAGATACTGAAGAAAAGGAAGCTGAACTTCGATCGAGTGTTCGTAGCTGTGAGCAGCCTCATCGACATCAACGATTTTTGATTCTTGCACAACCTGATTGGCCGCTTCAGCATCTATTCCAACATCGCCTAGAGGTGTTCGCCAGACGCCCTCGTTCATGATTGCCAGACCGCTGCCCAACCCAGTGTGGTTGGGTCCAAGAATAAACACCAGATCAGGTTTTCCATCGACGGCCAATTGATAATATGAATGTGCGGCGACAGGTCCAGAGAACATGTAGCCCGCGTGTGGACAAATGAGCCCCACGACGCTTCTTGGGCCGTTTTCAACCACTGTAGGAAGTTGCCCAGGTCCGAGCTTGTTGAGAAAACAGTTCCTTATCTGCCGTTTCAGCGATTCGGCGTTTCCCTCGTAGAAGGCTCCGGCTTGACAGGGATTTCGAACCCTAACCATTCGGTTAGGTTTCCTCCTCCTCCCTAGAGATCTTGGCCTCGAAATCGTCAATCGTTAGTTGCGGATCCTTGTCCGGAGCTAGTTCGCCTCGTTCTCGCAGTATTTGTCTTGCCAGTAGCCAGTATATGACAGCCAAGGCTCGACGACCTTTGTTGTTGGTTGGAATAACGAGGTCAACACCGACGAACTCGTTGTCAGTGCTGCACAGTGCCACTACGGGTATGCCAACCGAAGACGCCTCCTTGACCGCTTGAAAATCGGCTCTAGGGTCGGAGACTATGAGCACTTCGGGTTCTATCCTGTTGGGATACAAAGGATTCGACAGCAATCCCGGTATGAATCGTCCAGCAACCGGGGTTGCTCCAGTGACCTGGCTGAATTTGGTAACTGGTTCCTGCGCGTAAAGCCTTGCCGCCGCAGCCGCTATTTTGGAGGGCTCGAATCTTGCCAAGAACTTGGCTGCAACACGTATTCTATCGTCAGTTTTCTTGACATCCAAAACGAAAAGCCCGTCAGGTCTCACGCGGTATATGAATTGTTCCATATCGCCTGTTTTCATTCTCGTTCCTATGTGAATGCCCGCAGACAATAAAGTATCCTGTGGCAACAAGAGCTCCTCCACAGGAGGAACTTCTGCAGCTGCTTCCGCCTTCTCAGGCTTTTCTTCTTCCGCCTCTACTGGATGTACCTCTTCTTCCTGAATCTCGTCTTCTTTGCCTTCTTCCTCTACTTCCTCTTCGACTTCTTCAGTTTCTTCTGCTTCTTCCTCATCTTTGATTTCTTCGTCTTCCGACAACTTTCTTATCCTCCCTTAAGCATTTCAAGATCAGCCATTTTGGCTCTATCGCCCAAGAATTCTTCTATTCTAATTAATTCGTTGATCTTGGCTGTGCGCGTGCCCTCAACGACTCCAGTTTTGATTATTGGG
>Ga0315296_10001345_pt1 | contig 21492 bp, 17 predicted proteins | sample YL17G14_18_MG_FD_203921 | JGI IMG/M metagenome (GOLD analysis project Ga0315296, IMG submission 203921) | Sediment microbial communities from Yellowstone Lake, YNP, Wyoming, USA - YL17G14_18 | ecosystem: Environmental > Aquatic > Freshwater > Lake > Sediment | place: USA: Wyoming | collected...
AGACGCTTTGCTCCCATCCTGGCGTTGGACAGGGACGAAAGCTGCGTTGCCGTTTACAGGCGGAACTTCCACTGCAAGCGCGTGTACCAGAACGACATTACTCAGGTTCTTGATGGTAGACTTGGCTCGAAGAGCACTCAGAACGAGAGACAGTTTCTGAAAGGGGTTGGGAAAGTCACACTTCTGTTGGCCGGGCCCCCATGTCAGGGCAACTCCGATCTGAATAACCATACGAGGAGAGATGACCCACGAAATGCCCTTTATGAGCGAGTGGCAAGGTTCGTCGAACTTGCGCGACCGGAACATGTTTTGATTGAAAACGTTCCGAGTGCAATACATGGAAAAGAGAGAGCCGTCCAAAAGTCTCTCGCAGCCATGCGCCGTCTGGGTTATCACGTAGATAGTGAAACCGTCGAGCTCTCAAGTATGGGATTACCGCAAAAACGAAAGCGGCACGTCGTAATCGCGTCAATGTCGAAGAAAGTCAAAATTGCAGACATTATAGAGCGATCGAAAACACCGTACGCTTACTCTGTGCGATGGGCAATTGGCGACCTCAAACATGAACGCTCAATCGACATATTCACAAGTCCATCACGTCATACTGCTCGAAACCAAAACCGGATTAGATTTCTGCATGAGAACGATGTCTACGAACTTCCGAATCGACTTCGTCCTCCATGTCATAGAAACGGTGGGCACTCCTACAAGTCTATGTACGGCCGATTGAAGCTAGATGAACCTGCTCAGACTGTTACAAGTGGTTTCGGATCACCTGGTCAAGGTCGATTTGTACATCCGACTCAAATCAGAACTCTGACGCCACATGAGGCGGCCCGCCTGCAATTCTTTCCCAACTTCTTCGATTTTTCACCGGCCAAGAATAGAGCTTCACTAGCCTCAATGATAGGTAATGCAGCTCCGATGAAGCTGTCTTATGTGTTCGGCCTTGAATTATTGTCGTAGAGGACACCAGAGACCTAAATACGCCAATTCTGGCTAGGAGTCTCAGTGATTAGACTATGCCGTCTCTCCCGTTCACTGTCGATTCGAGACTGCTTGAGGAACTGGGAGAGCGACTGGTCGGGAAGCCGTACATAGCTCTTGCAGAGTTGATCAAGAACGGCTACGACGCTGATTCTTTGAGAGTTACTGTTGAGTTTGAACCCAAAAAAGGACAGATTGTTGTAACCGATTATGGACATGGAATGAACTTCGATGAATTCAGAGATTTCTGGATGAGAGTAGGCTCAACTCACAAGAAAGACGCCAGAATATCGAGGTACTTGGGCAGACCGATGACTGGCTCAAAAGGTGTCGGCAGGCTCGCGGTTCAATTTCTCGCACAGCACTTGGAGCTTCATACCACATCTGCCAATGACACAAGTACACTGCTTGTCGCCAAAGTCAAATGGGAGGAGGCAGTCAGGGCGGGCAACCTTACAGACGCCACTGTCGAATACGAAATAGAGAAAAGCACTTCAGGACCGTTCGAACCGGGTACTAAGATTATCCTAACCGAATTGAAACAGGAATGGACAGATGAGACAGTCGAAGGACTTGCAAGGGAGACCTGGGCTTTACAGCCCCCATTTAGGACTCGTTTTGTGGGGAAGCTAGAAGATCCAAAGAAGCTACAGTTTCAAGTGAAACTTTCAGATCTTGAGAAAAATGAACTTAAGAATACATTCAAAATCGAGTTCGTCTCACCCGAAAAGAACTACGAGGAGATTTTCAAAGAGCAAATCTCTGCCATTTTAGACATTTGGCACGCGAGGGTGGTTGGAAAGAATTCGAATGGCAACGTGTCCGCCGTTTCAGAATTCATTGGAGAAGACCCCGTACAACTTAGCTACCAGATTCCCGAGTGCAGCCTACAGGATGGAGATTTCGAAGTAAGAATCTATCATTTGGAACATCGCCAACCTAGAGGTATAAAAGTTGACGAGGCAAGAGACTACATTCGAAAATATGGAGGAGTCCGCGTATATGACGGGGGATTCCACCTTCCGTATTATGGGGATCCAAGGAATGATTGGCTGAATATCGAACAAGATCACGCACACAGATTATCGAAATCCCAACTACTACCGAAAGAATACCGAATCGAAGAGGGCTTGACATTTCTCCCTACAACCTCAAGGCTCATCGGGGTTGTCAACGTAGACACCTCCCAGGAATCTGAGCTTGAGATTTTAGTAACGAGGGATCGACTTAAGGAAAACAGCGCCCTTGACAACCTAAGGTACATAGTCAGATACACGTTAGATTTCTATGCCATGCAAGAAAAAGCAAGGCAACTGCAAGAGGCGAAATTAGAAGCAGAAATAGAAAAACCAAAAGTGCAAGAAGTGCACGAAATCCTTGAGAAGTATCGCAACGAGATCCCCGACAAGACTTTCAGCGAATTCGAGAAGGATCTGAGTGAAACAATTAGCCGAGTCGAGTCTGAAGCGGAACGAGCAGCAAAGCAAGTTGGCATGATTGGATCTTTAGCAACGATCGGGATATCGTCTTTGGCCTACCAGCATGAAACCAACCAGCAATTCAGGGCGATCGACGACATCATAGCTGATATTAGGAAATTGGAAACGAGCATACCGAACCTCAAGATTCGCAATACTTTGAGAGAATTAAGAAATGAGCTTCTTGGTTGGATACAGAGAGCCAGAGCAACCAATGCCCTTTTTTCCTATTATGGTGACGCTGGCAACGTCAAGACCAGGAGACGGTTTCGGGCAAAACGAGTTCTTGGCGAAATTAAAGAGCAAGTGACCTCACTCGGAAGGGGAATTCCGATCGACATTAGTCGAATCGATGACAGGTTTCTCTTGCCCGAGGCGTCGCTGGTTGAATGGAGCGCGATATTTCAAAACGTCCTTATCAATGCCTTTAACGCCACGATAGACTCAAGGAAAAAACTCGTTGATGTGTGTTCCAGAAGTAGGGGGAGGGACAGAGAAATATTGGTGCAAGACACTGGATGTGGTATGAACCTAGCCCACGCTGAAGAGCTCTTCGAACCTTTCCAGAGAAGAGTCAAGATATCTCCAGAAAGACGAGCCCTGGGATATGGAGGAATGGGTTTGGGTCTCACCATTGTTCGATTGATAGCCAGGAACATTGGCTGCAAAGTCGCTTTCGTTGAACCTGACAAGGGATTCAGTACTGCCTTTTCATTGAAATGGAGAGAGACATCTTGAAAATACTGATTTATGATGACGAGGACCGGCTTGTCCGGAATTACGCAAAGCGACTAAGAAGGTTGAAAGCAGTTACTGACACTTTTGCAGTCGAGGAAATGAGCAACCGGCAGTTTGAGAACGAGATTGATCTATTGAAGAAAAGACAAAGATCGAAAAAGGAACTCGCCGGCAACTCAGCTTTAGACAAGACGTCAGTATTCGTAATAGAGTATGATCTTTTCAACGCGCCCGGAGGGAAGGGATTGTTGACGGGTGAACGCGTTGCGTACCTAGCGCGGTGTTTCTCCGAGTGTGAATTTATAATCGGCGTAAACCAGTTCGGCGACAATCCCTTCGATCTTACTCTAAGAGGGCATCCGGAATCATATGCCGACATAAATGTGGGAGCGAAGCAGTTGGACAATATTGGTTTGTGGTCTGATCATAAGAAGGCATTTAGGCCTTGGTACTGGCCAAAAGTTCCAAGCTGCCTAAGATCATTCCGGGAAAGAGCGAAGGATGCCGGAGAATACCTCAACGAACCCATTGCCAAGGTACTGAAGCTCGATGATGTCATGAAAGACATATCCAGGTCTGCCTTGCAATTTCTGGGGAAGGACACGCTAAAGTCGACCTTTAGAGATTTTGCGCTGAAATCTGGGAACGGCTTGAAAGGCAAAGATAAGAACAAAGACGACGATGTAATCGCTACGATAGCTGCTGCGAGGATTTCAAAATGGGTTGAACGCGTCGTACTACCTGGACAAGACGTTCTTGTGGACGCACCACATTTAGTCTCTCGTTATCCGAGCCTTCTGAAGGGTGACAAAACAAAAATCGAGACATGGAATAGGACAACAGAATTTAACGTTACAGAGAACTCAATTATCGATAAAGCCAGGATCTCTGCTTTCAAATTCAGCAAATCCCATTGGATAACGAGAGACGCTTGGCTCTGGAAGCCTTTGTCTGCCTGCCAAGAGATCGAGGAGGTAACTTCCCCGTGGAAGAGAAAAGAAGTCAACTTGCGCTTTTGTGAAGACACCTCATCTTTCCATCGAAGACAAGATTGTGTCGAATTCGTCATCGACTCTGATTCGCCCTACAATAGACGTTACGTAAGGAAGAAACGTTTCGCAGATGTCGACTATGTGCCAATCGTGAACCTCTTAGGATGACGAGAAGAGGATAACGAATGAATCGGCCGCGTCAGAACAAAGATCTTGAAGTTCTGTGTCAGGTTCTGCGTCAACTGAATCGATTCTCAGACCGCTTGTGGAGGCAGAAAAAGGATTTGCAGGGATCCAGTCTTACTCCAAGTGCTAGATCGAATTACGACAGGTTAATCATAGCGAAGTATCCAACGGAAGACAAGGACTTTGAAGATATTGAGAGTAATGCCTCCAAGCTAGGCAAGATTGAACTTGGTCAATTCTACATGCCTCCGCTTGAGGGCAACAAAGACTTCATTCCGCTCCTGTGGGTAGAGTGCGATTTCAAGACGTCTCCTCCTAAAGCCGAATTTCGTGTTGGCATGTATCGATTCTTGAGTGGTGGTAAACCCCAATGTCTGGGATTCCGCTTCGAAATGCATAACACGTCAAGCAACCACAACTACTATCATGTCCAAGTTACTCCCAGACCGCACCCTGAAGTGGATTGCGATTATGCAGACTGGATACCTGACGAAATCCCATGTGTTTTATTACCTGCCAAGAACGCCGTTTCCCTCGTCCTTTGCATGTTGATCAGCTTCTATGGTAGGAGAATCTCTGAACAAATGATATCGCAGATGAACATTGACAAGAAATACAAGGAGCCATTGGCATTCCTGAGCCCTGCGAGCTGTTCTTGAGGACAAATCTGAAGAAGACGCGGAACTGCCGGCGGTGGGAGCAGCCAGAACCCACGATATTCGAGGGTTCGAATCCCTCCGGGCCCACCATTTTGAGGGTTCGAAACCTTTTTCGCCATCATCAGCCTATAGTTTGGGTCCGTGAACGCCCCTGCCATACACTTTGGAGAGTCTGCTGGCGAAGGTTGAGGAGCCCTGTGTGAGGGAGTGGATGGCTCAGCTGAATCCGAACACGAAGAACTACGCTCACCACTTCCTCGGCTTCTACGACTGGTTCCGGGCCAACGGCTCGGTCCTAGAACAGCAGCCGTCATTCTTTCAAGTGCTAAGATGCAAGTAACACAGAACTTAGAATAACGAATCAACCACTAACGCTAGACCTAGTACGATGATCAGAAGAGTTACGAGTCTCGTAAGCGAGTTGCTACTCATGGCTCTGACGACCCTAGCACCGACGAAAGCCCCTGCAAAGGAACCCAAGGATAACCACGTTGTGTAGTTCAGTTCAGCTTGGCCGAGAGAAGCTCGGGTGGTAGATGCGCCGACCGAAAGTATCAGGGTGATCAGTCTGCTGGTCCCCACAGCGACGTGAATCGGAAATCCAGCCAACACCATCGCCGGAGTAACGATCAGGCCACCGCCTGCGCCAAATGTCCCCGCGAAAAACCCTGTCAGAATCGCGAACGGATATGCGACTCGTCGGTTGGTAACGTAATCGGCTTCCTCACCCACAATGGTATGTGACATGACAGATTCCTTGGAGTTCCGTTTAAACCAGACGAATATGGCCAAGGAAATTATGGCCAATCCTAAGATAGAGTTGAACGCTCTAGTGGGAACAAATTCCGTAACGAAAGCTCCAAGGAATGCGCCAGGCAGGGTCAGCAAACCTAAGGCGAGTCCAGCACGATAGTCGATCTTTCCCTGTCGCGAGTATGCGAACGTCGAGGCAATAGCACCGACTGTCACGGCCACGAACGAAGTAGCAATAGCGCTGTTGGGTGACAAGCCGAACAGCAGAATCAAAATCGGTACGAAGATCGCTCCTCCGCCGCCTCCAATCATTGTGTTCGCAATTGTTCCTAACAGTCCCAACAACGCGAGGACGATCATGGTTTCGAGTTCCATCGCAATCAATTCTCGTAGCGCCAATATCCCTTGGCACCTGACAGGCGATGGCAAGCAATAAAGCACCACCGCATTCTATTAGCCTCCCCTGGAGATCACCGCGATGCCCACGGCTCAAGAAGAAGCTGTCTTGCAGTCAATTGATGGGATGCGCTCGAAGCTGGTTGAACTCACTCAGCAGCTGATCCGCGAAAGAAGTGTCAACCCTCCAGGCGACGAAACTGGAACCGCTAGGGTTCTCGCGGACGAATTGACCTCGATCGGGTTGAGAGTGAAAGAGTATGAGGCTGCTCCGAGAAGGGTTAACGTTGAGGCAAACCTTTCAGGTGTTGAACGTGGTCTGCGTTTTCTTTTCAATGGTCATATGGACGTAGTTCCTGAAGGTGATCTGTCGAAATGGACCGTGGATCCCTTTGGCGGTGTGGTGAAAGGAGATCTTCTGTACGGTCGGGGAACAACGGACATGAAGGGTGGGCTGGCCGCCGTCGCTATTGCTCTCCGTGGGCTCGTTGAATCAAAGACAAATCTGAATGGCGACGTGCTTTTTCATGCGGTGGCGGATGAGGAAGTAGATTCCGTTCTTGGAACAAAGTACATGATAGCCAAAGGCCTGGCTAAGGCAGACATGGGAATTGTCGCTGAGCCATCTGTCTTCGGAGGATCAATCGTCATAAGGCAGGCTGTGCGCGGCAACTGTTGGATCAGGCTGAGAACCGCGGGTAGAGCTGCCCACGCCAGCAACCCCACAGCTGGTGTCAATGCCGTCCTTAACATGAGTAGGTTGCTCCTAGCCTTGGATAGCCTGCAGCTCAAGCATACGCCGCACAAGATTCTTCCCGGCCCCACGATCTCCGCTGGAACTATGATCAAGGGAGGAACGAAGACTAACGTAATGCCTGAAACATGCGAGTCAGAGGTTGATGTGCGAATCACGCCAGGTATTACGAAGGAACAAGTACTGCAAGAGTTCATGGGCGTAATCGACCAGCTAAGAAAAGAACGTCCCGATTTTTCTGCAACAGTGGACATGTTCGCATTCGCGCCCCCAGCTGAGATTCCAGAGAATAATCCAGGACTCACAGCGGCAAGAAAAGCAACTGAACTGGTTGTAGGGCGTCCACCCGCGCTCGGCGCCGCTTATGGAACCAACGACGGTGTTTACCTAATTCACGATGGCGGTGTCCCAGTCGTGCCGGGGTTTGGACCCGGGGACCATGAAACGGGGCACGCGCATGGTGCAGATGAGAACGTGAGGATTTCTGATTTGCTGAACTTCGCGAAGATATACGCCCTTACAACAATGTTGGCGCTAGGCTACAAGGATACACGATAGATCAGTCGTTTCGTGTCACTTTCAGCTCCAACATATTTCGGCCGAGGCTAAGCCTTTCGTTCGGGCTGAGCATCTTCATCTCCTTAAGCAGTTGCCTTGCTTCACGTCCCTTTCCAAGGATTGGCAATCCAAGTTTTTCGTGGACTTTGATTGGCCAAAGTCTGAGTGCTCGAATTCTCCGCTTGTCAAGGCTAATTATGGCGAACATGCCAGATTCGCCGGTCATGTCGACTCTGTCATGAAACACGAAATCGCCGAGACTGTAGAGTATGACGCCTCTGCCGTAGCGTTCGATGCCATGCCGCATATGTGGGTGGTGGCCAACGATGAGGCTTGCGCCAGCTTTGATAATCTTTCTGGCGAGGGGTTGTTGGTATTCCTGAGGTTTGTTGACAAAAGCGACTCCCCAGTGGATACCGACTATGACATGGTCAGCTTTCTTGCGGGCTTTCCCTATGTCCTCGCAAATGCGTTGTTCATCTCTGGCGTCGACAGAGGTTCGAATGTTAGGTGGGTTTCCAGGCTGTTCCTGCAAGAGGGTTGCGTCTATTTCGTAGCTTGTGGTAACGTGGATAGGGGCAATTCCTGGACGGTTCGCCGAGGCCGCGGCGCCTAAGGGCAATGTTGCCGCATACCCCAAAAATGCGACCTTCACACCATTCTTCTCTAAGTAGACTGGGTTGCTTGCTTCCTGAATATTCCTGCCTGCCCCAACGTGCGGAACGCCAATACGCGAGAGTACATCCAACGTCTGGAGAAGTCCTTTCTCTCCATAATCCAGCATGTGGTTGTTCGCAAGCGAAACGATGTCTACGCCTGTGGACAGCAGAACTTTCGCAAGAGCAGGGTTGGCCATAAAGGCGAACATTTTCTCTCTTGGATAACCTTCCCTACCGAGGGGCGTCTCCAAGTTCGCAAAGACTAGATCCGATCTTTCCAGAACCTCGAAAGCATGCCTGAACGGAAGTCGATTGGTGGAGAATTCATGATTAATCATGAAGTCTCCTACGACTGCGAGTTCTAGATTGCTTCTCGGCAAAAACCTCTACCGTTGCCTAAAGTCTTTCAGCGCACGCTCGACGACTTCAATGGATTTGTCTAGCGCATAAGCGACGCGGTTTTTCTCCCGCCTTAATCCATTGTAAAGGAATTTGAACTCGTCAGAGTTCTTGTCAAGTCTCGCGAGTCGACTCAGGTCACGTAGGCAGGGCAACATTGGAACAGGAACCGCAAACTCATGGTCAAACCTATCTCTGCTACTATGCGTAATTGGAACCAGAATATGCCCCAGCTCCATGAGTGCATCGTTGACCGTTTCTAGCTGATGCTTACCTTTCGCTCGGCGTCCCACTCGATAGAACCTATCGAGGGCGCCTGTCAGCTCATTCGTTTGCCGAATAAGTGAGCTTAGGTCAAAGATTCCCTCGCTCGTTTGCTGGAGGCCTTTAAGGGCTCGCTTGATCTCCTCAACAGTCTTTCGGTAGTCGAATGGAAGAATCAGAGCCGAGCACAGACTCATCGTGACCAGTGCGTACACTTGTGTGTCTCTGACAAGGTTCTTCGGATCGATCTTGTCGGGTGTGTCCTCGGGTGTGTGCCACCACCATCCAAAGCCACTTGGGGCTGGCCCAAATAAGGCGACAGGCTTTTCTGCAGCTTCATTTGGGACCTCAGACAGATTCATGAAAATCGAGGGCATGCCAATTCCAACAAACGACTGGTCGCCTGCTCTCGAGAGGTCTCGTCCGCTGAGTTTCTGGTCGGCGATTTTCTCAATTATCTCAGAGGCAAAGTCTCTTGCCGAAGCCATGACGGGAGCCTCAGACAGGACTGTAGCACCCCTGCCGCCGAGTGAATCAACATTTACGTGAGCGACACATTTCTTCTGCAATTCAAGCCAGAAATTATCCGCATACCAAGTTGAACCAGCATATCTTCCATGGGAATGTCCTGACCAGAAGGCGATTCTGATGCCTCGCCGGAGGTGCTTCTTGTACTTCGCCATCATCCGTGCAAGTTCAAGCATCGCCGCGTTCGCTGTGCCGTTGTCCATCGCACCATAATGCCATGAATCAATGTGCCCAGACACCATTGTGAACCTGTCTTTCTCTACCTTGCCTAGCAGGTCGGCTGTGACGACAGGTATCTTTGTCCAGCCCCGCCAAGTTCGAGTGAATAGGTTGCCTGAAACCTTGCCTTTCTTCAAGAGTCGCTTCAAGTATTCCCCATCTTGTTGCGTGATCGTGATGCATGGCGTACTAGGCAGCAAGTGTGCTGTTTCGGCTCGTGGTGTTCCCCAAACTACCGAGACAATGCCTTCGTGTGCATAGGTATCGTTGATGAACATCTCTCCAGCGGCTCGATGCTTGTCGGCGCGATTCGCAATCTCGGGTTCAGCCAAACCTTCAAGCAAAACCAGTTTTCCCTGTGCAGGGGTTTTGGAGAAGGCTTCTTCGTCGCCTGCACCCAGATACACTATCTCAGCCTTGGTTCCGTTTGCGGTCGTTGATGGGGCCAACGCATTAGACGTCCCTTCGATCCTTCTCGACTCTGGTTCCGTAACATCAAGCCACGCCGATTCAGGGTAGCCGATGTACGCATCAGCTTGATACTCTTCGATTTTCAAACCGTAACTGCGCAGGGTCTTCTTGACGTATTCAAGTGATTTGGCTTCGTCTTCGCTTCCTGAAATTCTGACATATTTCGCGATTTCATTCGTGTGTTGCATCAAAAGTTCAGGTGACACGTCGCTCATGATTCTTCTTTCGAGCGGAGAAAAAGTGGAGCGCATAAGTGTTGGCTGAGTGAGAAAGTACTTAAGACTTGTGAGCCCTTGACCGCTGCGTTACAGGCTTTGGAATTGTGATGGTGTAGATTATGCCATCCCAAAAAAACCGCGTCAGGACAATAGCGTGCGTCGGCGCTGGAACAATAGGGGGCAGCTGGGCCGTTTTGTTCGCCGGAAAAGGGATCGATGTCATATTGCACGACATCAACGAAGACAGTCTTAATCTGGCCAAGAAGGCTGCTACCCAAAGTTTACGTGGCCTCGTTAAGTTTCATCTCTTGAGTAAGTCAGCCGCGGAGGTTGCTGTTCGGCGCATATCGTATACGATGGACTTGAAGGCAGCTGTTTCTTCCGCTGACTATGTGCAAGAATGCGTGCCGGAACATATGCCGCTCAAAAGGAAGATCTTTCGTGAGATCTCGTCAAACGCACACCGCGACGCAGTCATTGCGAGTAGTTCGGGTGGTTTCTCGCCGTCCGAGATTCAATCTGCTGCCTTCGTTCCGAGCAGATGTTTGGTTGTCCATCCGTGCCAGATTCCCGTGCACTTGACTAGGCTCGTAGAGATTGTTCCGGGCAGGTTGACAAATCCAAGTGCTGTACGGGCAGCCAACGATCTTATGAAGCAAGTTGGCAAACGCCCCATTCTCGTCAAACACGAAGTGCAAGATTACATCACCAACCGATTGCAGTTCACCCTCTGGCGTGAAGCACTAGACATGGTCGGAAGGGGTATTGCTTCAGCGGAGGATGTTGACACGGCGCTCTGTGAAATGGCACGCGCGTCCACCTGTATCGGCCTAGGGCCCTTCCTCCAGGCGCACCTTCATGGTGGACCACATGGTCAAGGCGAAATTGAGGCCGCATTGAAATACTACTCAATGATCCTGCCTGACACTTGGCGCAGCTTGGCAAAATGGTCGAAGATCCCTAGACCCGTCTTGTCCAATGTAAGGGGAAGTGTACGTGAATTCGTTCGAAAACGTGGTTTGACTGCTTCGCAGATGATTCGGCGGCGTGATCGTCAGTTGATGGATGTCGCTCGTAGCGTTTGGTGCGGCTAGAATAAATAGCGCACAGGCATATGCCGGGTTTGTTTTCATAACAACAGGCTGATGAAGAATGAAGTTTGGTGCAGGCATTCCTCACTATGGTGTTCCGACCTCAAAGAAAGCCGTTAACGATTTCTGTGAACTTGCTGAACGGCTAATGTTCGACTCCATCTGGACGACCGATCACATCGCTGTTAGCGACAAATATCCCGACCCCTACGGCTGTATCATAGAAAGCCTAACGACTCTGAGCTTTGCTGCCGCAAAGACAGAGCATGTGAAGTTGGGAACCTCAATAATTGTGCTTCCCATGCGGAACCCTGTCCTTTTCGCAAAGCAAGCAGCCTCATTGGACTTTCTCAGCGACGGGCGCCTAATTCTTGGACTGGGCGCGGGATGGATGGACGACGAATTCGCGACTCTCAGTGCAGACTTTCAGAACCGTGGGAAGATCATGAACGAGCAGATCAAACTCATGAAATCCCTCTGGAGTGCGGACAAGCCACAGTTTGGGGGGCAGTTCTTCAAAATCGATAATGCGATATTTCTACCCAAACCATTAGCGAAGAATGGTCCCCCGATTTGGATCGGGGGCTCTTCGCGACCAGCTCTGAGAAGGGCCGCAAGCCTTGGCGACGGTTGGCACCCAGTAGGTTACTCACCTTCACAGATATCGGAAGGCAAGAGGATCCTGGATTCACTTCTTCAGGGAAAACGCAAAATCACGATAAGCGTACGTTTGCCCGTTGAGATTTCCGAGACAGCCGCAAGTATCTATTCTCTCAGTTCGGGAGAGCAGGCATACATGCTCGGCGGCAAACGCGAGGCCGTCGTCAAGGAAGTTGAGAAGTTGCAAGAGGCGGGGGTGGAACATCTCATCTGCTTCTTCGGTAACAAGCCCTACGATTTTGTTGCCTCTCAAGCAAAGCTGTTCGCGCAGGAAATAATCCCCTCCTTTGCTCATTGATCGAATCTGCCACCATTTCGGGTGGAATTCTAGTTGAATCAGTCAAGAGGAACTCTCGGACTGGGACTCATTGGTTGCGGTTCTATTGCCCAGGAATCTCATCTGCCAGCGATCGGCCAAAATGCTTCAGCGAAACTCATAGCCGTGACCGATGCCGACCCGTACAAGGCCCGGTCCGTTAGGGACAAGTTCGGTTTGGTTCAGATCTGCGACGACTACAGGCAGCTTCTCGAAGTTGAAGAAATTGATGCGGTGGACATTTGCACCCCAACGAAATTTCATTCAGAAATCGCTGTCGCCGCCGCGAAAGCCGGCAAGCATGTTCTTTGCGAGAAACCAATAGCACTGTCCCTTGAAGAAGCAGATCGAATGATCAAAGCATGCGCGGAAAACCATGTGAAACTGATGGTTGCTCATTCGCGCAGATTCATACCGCGATACTCTTTTGTGAAGCGGTTAATCAAAGAAGGGCGATTAGGTAAGCCAATTTGGGCCCTCCAGATTTCGAGGCGCCATATGACTGAACCGGGCTCCTGGTATTTCGACCCGGCGATGACTTACGGTCCAATCGCTGAAGTGGGCATACATGACGCAGATTTGCTTCGTTGGTTCTTCGATGATGATGTAGTGGAGGTGCATGGAACCGCGAGGCGAAAAACGCCTGCCTCTCCGCTCTACGATCAAGTGTTTGCCGCGCTTAGATTCAAGAAGGGGTCAGTTGGCTCGTTCGAGGTCGGCTATGTTCTACCGAAGGGTTATGCGCAATACACAACACTAGAGGTCATGGGCTCCAAGGGCTTTGTGTCGGCGGCAGACAATCACATGAACGTTATGCTCAAGGGCGCTGAGAATGGTGTAACCTACCCGCTGGCGTACCGGGATCTTTTGACGGTAAACAGCGCCTATGTGAACGAAATCGCGGCCTTCATCGACTCAGTGATCAATGTCCGAGTGCCCCCCGTCACCGGGCAGGATGCCCGGGCAGCCTTGGAGGTCATTTTAGCTGTACTGCGATCGATCGAGCGGGGAGGACCTGTGAGACTACCTCTATGAGGAGTGTTGGTGATATGCTGGCGATTGGCCTCATGATCTTGGAAGGCGATGTTCCAGTAGAACTTTCCACAATTGCAGATGATTGGAAAACCATCGAAGTTCCCCGCGCAGCAGGAGGACTGCCTCAGCTCAAGGCCAAATTGAGGAAGTCGCACGCGGTCGCTATCATTGGAGCCGGTTCTAAGAAGGCCCGTTATGCTCGTGAAGCTCTTACACTCGGAAAACATGTCCTTATCGATTTTCCCGCGGGACTGACATGGAATGAGGTCGCGCGCCTCAAGGAACTCTCAGCACATAACGGCCTCTGCCTCTATTCGCCCAATCTCTTGAGGCTTGAGGCTGGGATGAGTGAACTCAGGCAGATGGCTGGTGACGGCTCGTCCAAGCTGCTGTCGCTTACTATAAGTTACGGCATGGGAGGAAAGCTTGAGCAATCGCAATATTCAATGAAGCTCGCCCAAATCCTCGACCTGGCTGAATGGGTAGTTGGTTCGAAATACGTGAACGTTCGCCAGGAGAAGTCGGCCAGCGCACCCTCGGCGAACGCCCGGGTGATCCTCATGTCGCATGAGAACGGCGTCAAGACGTTACTGAACATCCACTATGCGTCCTCAAGGGATCCTTCGTTATGGATCGACGGCGTATTTGATAATTCAATAGTTCACCTTAACCCGTGGGCCCAAACTATCAGACTCCAATCTCTCAATGAGCGTTCTCACAAAGAAATCGACTGGGCGGTCTCATCGCTTAGGCGAGCAATAGAGGATTTCAAGATGGTGATTGACAGGAGGTCGGAGCCATCAGATTTCGGCGATCAGAGGCGGGTTATTGAGTTGACTCGCAAGTTGGCTCAAGACGGTAAGGGTTTTTCAGCCAACCAACATGCCGCATAGTGGTCTTCTCCGACCCTGATTAGTTCGGGTTCATTTTCGCACTTGTCGAATGCATACAAACATCGTGGTCGAAATCTACAGCCGCTCGGGATCTTAACGGCGCTTGGGACTTCGCCTTTGAGTTCAACCCCTTCATGGCGTTCTCTGGGGTTGGTAGTTGGAAGAGCAGAAAGGAGTGCTTTGGAGTACGGGTGTGCTGGCTTTGTGCAGACAGCGTCCGCTGGGCCGATTTCGACCAACTTTCCTAAGTACATGACTGCCATCCGGTCGGAAACATATCGAGCGACTGCAAGGTCGTGGGTTATGAACACGTAAGTCAATTTGAATCTCTGTCTCAGATTGAGCATGAGGTTTAGGATCTCCGCTCGAATCGATGCGTCCAACATCGAAACGGGTTCGTCTGCTACGATGAGTCGAGGGTTGACGACTATGGCGCGTGCCATCGCAACTCTTTGCCTCTGTCCGCCACTCAACTCGTAAGGGAACTTTGCGAGGAAGCGTTGGGGCGGGTTCAGCCCCACCGCAGTCAGGGCTGCGTTCACGCGGTCGAAAGTCTCCCTGCCGCGCTTGGTGAGCTTGTTGACTCTCAACGGTTCAGAAACAATCTGTAGGATGGTCTTCTTGGGATCGAGAGAGGCATATGGGTCTTGGAAAACGGCTTGCATCTTGACCCTGAGTTTTCGCATTTCGCTTTTGGTCGCGGCGAACAAGTTATGGGAATCGAAGACGATGGTGCCTTCTGTCGGTTTCATCAATCTCAAGATCAGACGCGCAAGGGTAGTCTTACCACAACCTGACTCTCCAACTATGGAAATCGACTCTTCCTTCCGAATTTCCAAGGTGACGCCGTCCAGCGCATGAACAAATTCCTCCCCGGGTTTGACCTTTGAAAAGAAAGTACGCCTGACGGGAAACCACTTCTTTAGGTTCTTGATGTGAACTAGTGTTGTAGCGTCGTTTTGTTTGGTTAGCGTGGTTCGATGTCCCTCCAGAAGTGGCAGGAAACGTAGCTACCTGGTCCAGTCTCTTCGATTTTGGGTTCGACTTGCGCGCAAATCGGTTGACCGAATTTGCATCTACCGTAGAACCGGCAGGCCGGTACTTCGCCTGTAAGATCCGGGACGGAGCCCGGGATGTAGGTCAGTTGGGTCTTGGGTGCTTCCATCTTGGGTATGGATCTGAGTAATGCTTGGGTATATGGGTGCTTGGGGTTTTCGAAGATGCTGAAGATGTCGCCAAATTCCACGATCTTACCCGCGTACATTATGGCGACTTTATCGCATAGTTGTGCCACGACGGAAAGGTCATGGGTGATTAGAATCATGGAGATTTGAAGCTCGTCCCTCAGGTGTCGTATAAGGTCTAGGATTTGGCGTTGGACTATCACGTCGAGGGCAGTTGTAGGTTCGTCTGCTATGACGATATCAGGGTTGCACGCGAGGGCCATGGCGATCATGACACGCTGTTTCATTCCTCCGCTGAATTCGTGTGGATAATTCTTGGTTCTGCCGGGGTCAAGGCGGACTGCTTTGAATAGGCGGTCGATTCCTGAATTGACTTCTTCTTCGTTGAAGTTGTCATGGGCAAGAATCGCTTCAGCGATTTGTTCTTTGACTGGCAATACAGGGTTCAAGGAATTCAGAGCGCCCTGGAAGATTATCGACACTTTCTTCCAGCGTACGTGCCGCATTTCGTTCTCTGTCTTGCTCAGCAAATCCTCGCCATGGAGTAGAATTCTGCCTCCCATGACTTGCGCGGCTGGGGGCAGCAACCTGACCGTTGATAGTGCTACGGTCGTCTTACCGCAAGCGGATTCCCCGACGAGTCCCAGAATTTCGCCCTTCTCCAGAGTGAAGGAAACGCCGTCAACAGCTTTCAGGTAACCTTGAGGTGTCTGGTAGTATGTTCTGAGATTCTCGACGGTAAGCAAATCTGTCACTCCTTGCGCTAGATTTTCCTCACTCTTGGATTGAAAACCTCGTCAAGTGAGTAACCTGTGAGTGAGAAGGCTAGGACCACCAGCATGATGCTAAGCCCAGGTGGTATGACGTACCACCAAGATGTAGTGATCGCTCCGGAGATGAAGGCGAATTGCAGAATCTGCCCCCACGTAACTTGGTTCGGATTGCCCAGACCCAAGAATGTGAGTGTGGCTTCATACAAAATTGAGTTGGCGACCACCAGAACCGTCTGCGCGAAAACGACGGGCATTACGTTGGGCAGTAGGTGGCTTCTCAGGATGTAGAAATCGCCAGCTCCAGATGCTCTGCTAGCTTCAATGAATGCGTGTTCCTTCAAGGAGAGCGTTTGAGACATGACTACGCGAGCTGTGCCAGTCCATCCTACCAGACCAATAGCCAGGATGACGCTCGTGAGGCCCGAGCCGAGAACCGATGCCAAGACGATCATCAGCACTAGGGATGGTATGACAAGGAAGAAGTCCGTCAACCTCATCAGGAGGTCTCGAATGAGCCGGCCGAAATATCCTGCGGTCATCCCAATCGCGGTACCTATTGTGGCCGCAATGAAGGATGCAGCAAAGCCGACTGCGAGGGACGTCCTAGTCCCGTAGAGGATTTGACTGAACAGGTCCTGTCCGGCTTCGTTAGTTCCAAACAGATGGTTCCAGCTTGGGGGTTGTAGGATGTCTGACACGGAAACCTCGTTAGGGTCGTATGGAGATACGTAAGGAGCAACGATCGCAACGAGAACGAAGAAGATGAGCATACAGAGCCCAATCATTCCCATCTTGCTTCTTCGGTAAACCCGCCAGAATCCGCTCAACGCCTTTAGGTAGGTTCTTGTTCTCGAGTAACCCGATTCGCTTTCGAGGGATAGGGTTTCGTTGCTCATTGTCAGGTCACTCTCGGGTCTAACAGGGGGTATAACATATCTGCAACGAAGTTCGCGAAAATCACGGCAATAGTGACTATGAGAAAGGCCCCTTGAAGGACTGGATAATCTCTTGCCAATATTGCACGATAGATCAGCAAGCCCATGCCGGGCCATGAAAATACTGTTTCAGTTTGAACGGCGCCACCAATGCTCAAACCAACATTCAGGGCGACCAAGGTCATCATTGGCAGAACTGCGTTTCTAAGGCCATGATCCCAGAGAAGTTTCCTATTGGAGATCCCCTTTGCTCGCGCCGTGATCATGTAATCTTCCGTAAACACATCAAGTAAAGCGCCTTTCATGACTAGAACATATTGACCAGTCAAGCCCAGAACCAATGTTAACAGTGGAAGAATCATGTGGCGCATTAAATCAATGAGTTGAGCGAAAATTCCACCCGCAGCGCCAGTAATCGTTGACATTCCCGATACCGGTAGTCGAAAGTATATGACGCCAGCAAACATCAGGACGAGTCCAAGCCAGAAAGTCGGCATCGAATACAATACGAGCGTGATAGCTGAAGCTGACACATCAATTTTCGTACCCCTACGCCACGCCGCAAACACACCGATCAAAATTCCTGCAACCATCGATATCGCAGAGGCCACGGAAAGAAGAATCAGTGTGTTAATCACGCTAGGTATGACCAGACCCAGCACTGGCGCGCGTGTTTGATAGGATATGCCCAGACTGCCAGAGGCAGTGTTTCTCAGATAGATCAGGTATTGAAGCCAGAGGGGTTTGTCGAGGCCAAACTGCGCGTTGAGGCCGCGCATCGCCTCAGCTGAGAGCCCTGCTCCTCTGAACAAGAGCGTGAAAGGGTTCCCAGGTAGAATTCTGAACAAATAGAAATTGAAAGTTAAAACCAGAAAGACTGTAACCAGTAGTCCGGCTATTTTTCTCGCAAAATACGCTAACTTCACCATTGCAACAGTCCCTGACTATTGCCAAAGAAAAAGGGAAGGAAGGGGCTTATTGCCCCTTTGGTTGAGGTTTTCTCCTTGTCATTGCAACAGCCGCTATCACTATGATCGCTATTACTACAACGACGATGACCGTCAGGGTTTCGGTGCTCATTCCTGATGGTGCCCCAGTTGTGGTTGTAGCAGTCGTTGTCTCTACAGGAGCTGAGATTGGCATGACGCTGAGCAGCAGGTTGTTGGTCGCGAATTGATTTAGTGGTGGTAGAGTGCCTCCCGGGAGGCCTGTGAACCTATCGCTTCTAATGGCTTGTACCGCGAGTGGGTCGTATAAGGCGACGTACACGGCTTCTTGATGTAGGATGTCCTGCATTTGCCAAACCGTGGCCTCTCTCTTAGCGGGGTCGGTCGTTGTGATTTGCTGTTGGTACAACGCGTCGTATGTGGCGTTGTTGAAGCCAGAGTCGCTTAGCCCTGGGTTTGGTGCTGGTTGTGATTCTGAGCTCGGGAACATGCTCAGGAACCAGTCAGGGTCAAGGGTTGCCCCCGCTGACCAGACCCAGATGAAAGTGTCATGTTTCCACGCAACGGCTTCATCAGCAAGGGTACCTACGTCCGTTATCATTGGTGTCGCGTCGATTCCGATCTGCTTCCACCAACCCGCTATCACTTGCGCTGCTCGGTATTCCTCAGCGTAGTTTGAAGGCACTTCGATTTTGAGCGTCATCCTGACGCCCTTAGAGCTGACTCTGATGCCATCGCTTCCAGGTTTGTATCCGGCGTCATCTAACATCTGGGCTGCTTTCTTCAGGTCAAAGTCGTATTTCGGCGTGTTCGGGTTAACCCAATGCCCTAGCACGACAGGGATCACCGTGTTCTGGGGAACAGCGAAGCCTGCCCATACGACTTTCGCAAGTTCTTCGTTGTCAATCGCATGCGACAGCGCGATTCTCACAGCCTTATCGCGTAGTAGAGGATTACCCGAGCCTTGCGCATATTGGTTAAAGCAGAAGTAGTAGTACCTTGGGTCCGGTCTCGTGATTACCTGAACTCCGCTTGCTGATGTCAATGTTGGGACGAGAGCGGGTGTGAATAGTGGGCCTGCATAATCGATTTCGCCTGACTGTATTGCTAACGCCAAAGCGTTGTAGGACGTAAAGTATCGGAGAACGAGGTGATCTATGTGCGGTTTCCCGTAGAAGTAGTTGGCGTTTGCGTCGTACAGAACGTAGGTGTTCTGTCCGCCCCATTTCACGAATTTGAAGGGACCTGTACCTACCGGGTTATCGTTCGTATATGAGGTGTAGTTTGGTACGGCTTCCCATATGTGCCTGGGAAGGATGACCATGCCGAATAGCCTGTAGTCCATGAACGTGGCGTCGGGTTTCGTGGTCTGGATTTCAACGGTGTACTTGTCGATTGCTTGAACCGATTTGATTGTTTGAACATATGTTCGCATCAGAGGGAACTCTTTGTGAGTGAGGAATAGGTTGACGGTGAATACTACGTCATCCGAAGTGAATGGCTGGCCATCGTGCCAGGTGGCGTTCTGTACAAGCTGAAAGTCGACTGTTGTCGGGTCCTTGTAAGTCCAGCTCGTGGCCAAGTCAGGGATCGGACTGCCGCTTGTGTCTGACCTGACGAGCGTGTCGTAAATTGCGTGAATGATGTTGTAGGCTCCTCCGTCATACAATGTGAGGGCGGTAGGGTTCAGCGTGTCCATAACCGCAGCACCCCAGCCGACTGTGAACGTTGTCCCTTGTGCATGAACCGATGTTAGTTGGGCTGTTGTAGGTGTTAGTACTAGCACTAGTAGTGTCAAGAAGAGAATTGTTTTTCGCGTTTTTCTTACTCTCCTTTGTGGCGGACTACTCACGCGAGATTTGTATTAAGACCTTTGCATGTAGATTCCGCTCTCGATAGAGTACTTACGGTGAAGAATTCTAATAACCATCCACTAGCGTCGTGTTCTAAACTCTTTATCTTCGAAGCCTGATGTTCCACACGATCAAAATGAGCAGTGCAGATGTCGTTATTGCGGGAGGGGGCTCCACTGGTGTCAACATCGCATTTCATCTTGCAAAGGCTGGACAGAAGAACGTCGTTCTCCTCGAGAAGGATTTCCTAGCATACGGATCTACGGGACGTTCCGCTTCGATAGTTCGGTGTCACTACCCGCATAGGGAAACGTCCAAGCTGGCCTTGAAAAGCTTGGAATTTTTCGAGAAATTCGAGAAGTTAGTTGGCGGTAACTCCGGTTTCACGAAGACTGGCTTGATAGTACTAGTCGCAGCCAGAGACGAGGCAAAGCTTCGGAAGACCGTAGAGATGCAAAGGGAACTTGGTGTCAAAGTTGACACGGTTTCCAAAGACGATATCCTTCGCATCGAACCGCGACTAGCACTTGATGGAATCGGGATCGGAGCGTGGGAACCAGACGCGGGCTACGCCGACTCATCCGCCTTCGTGACCTCCCTAGCGTCAAGTTCAGAAAAGATGGGTGTGAAAGTTCTTCAGAAAACCAAACTCACGGGCATTGAAACCTCCGGCGGCAAAATAGTTGGAGTGAAAACGGACAAAGATAACATCAAAACCAAGAAGTTTGTATGCGCGACTGGGTCTTGGTCACAGCAAATCGGGGACATGGTTTCAGTCAAGTTTCCGCTGAAACTTAGGAGAAGCAAACTCGCAGTTTTCAAGCGGCCTGCAGATTTCGGACGTTCTCACCCGATAGTATTTGACATTCCTCCAGATTCGTACCTCAGGCCAGATGGTCAGAGGACAATCGTGGGCGGAGCCGCGCCGACCTCTCCAGAGGGCCGTGCGAATCTAAATCCGGACCAGTTCAACGAAGCTGTGGAACAGGGCGAAGCACTGAAATTCGCAAATGATGCCGTGGCACGTTTCCCATCATTCGCGAATGCCGTGCAAGTTGGCGGCTGGGCGGGAATCTCTGATGATTCTCTGGATGGCTACCCTGTTCTGAGCGAACTACCCGCCATTGAAGGATTCTACTGTGCCTTTGGGATGAGCGGGCACGGGTTCAAACTTGCACCGATGATGGGTAAGGCCATGGCCGACCTCATCATGTATGGCGAGTCTGAAGAGTTCAATTTGGACGAGTACAGGTATAGCCGCTTCGAGGAAGGCAAGACGATTCAAGTTCCTCTAGAGTACGCGTGGGGCGAAGGCCCTTAGAGAACACGAGGATCAATCGATGAAGGAATCCCTGAAAATAGGCTCCGCTGCAGCTGAACCTGGCACAAAATCTCAAGGTTTCCTTCATGTCGCCAACCGCGCCGACGGTTCCCCAATCCAGATGCCCGTAATAGTGATCAACGGCAGGCACGACGGCCCGATTGTGAGTGTCGTGGCTGGTGTGCATGGTGACGAATACGAGAGTATGTTCGCTGCAAACAGGTT
>Ga0315296_10001346_pt1 | contig 21488 bp, 22 predicted proteins | sample YL17G14_18_MG_FD_203921 | JGI IMG/M metagenome (GOLD analysis project Ga0315296, IMG submission 203921) | Sediment microbial communities from Yellowstone Lake, YNP, Wyoming, USA - YL17G14_18 | ecosystem: Environmental > Aquatic > Freshwater > Lake > Sediment | place: USA: Wyoming | collected...
ACATCGGCATACGCATAACCCCAAACACAAAAATAGAGAAAATAGGAAAAGGAGCAAAACCAGCCTTTGCACCACCTCCTCTCGCAGAGCAAAATCCAGAACTGCCAAAAGTCGCTATAATAAGCACTGGTGGAACTATAGCCAGCCGCGTGGACTACAGGACAGGAGCAGTAAGACCAGCCCTAACAGCAAGCGACCTATACAGCGTTGTTCCAGAACTAGCCAACATAGCACGAATAGACGCCAAAATACTATTCAGCCTCTTCAGTGAAAACATAACACCAATGCATTGGACAGAAATAGCCAAGGCTGTTGCCAAGCAAATATCTGAAGGCGTTGACGGCGTCGTAATAGCCCATGGAACCGACACTATGGGTTACACGGCTGCAGCCCTAAGCTTTGCATTGCAAAACCTTCCAATCCCAGTCATACTTGTAGGTTCACAACGCTCAGCAGACCGCCCAAGCTCCGACGCAGCAACAAACCTTATTGGTGCAGTTACAGTAGCGGCAAGGGCTCCCTTCGCGGAAGTAGCAATAGCAATGCATGAAACACCATCAGACAATTCCATAACGCTTCACAGAGGGACAAAAGTTAGAAAATGCCACACAAGCAGAAGGGACACCTTCAAATCCATAAACATGCAGCCCATAGCAAGAACACAAGACCAAAAAATAATTATGTCGACAGAAGATTATAAAAAACGTGACCCGGCAAGGAGACTTACCTTAAAGCCAGAATTCGACGAGAAGGTTACTTTGTTAAAGTTTTATCCAGGCATGAACCCGACGGTAATTGATTGGTATGTGAAGAATGAGTATAAGGGCATCGTTCTTGAAGGAACTGGCTTAGGTCATGTGAGTGAATACTGTTTTGAGGTTATAAGAAACGCTGTAAAGCACAATATTGTGGTTGCCATGACTTCACAGTGTATTTGGGGACGTGTAAACATGAACGTTTACGATTCAGGCCGTGACTTGATAGCTTTAGGCGTGGTTCCTTTAGAGGATATGCTTTCAGAAACAGCCCTTGTCAAGCTTATGTGGATTTTTGGACAAACAAAGGATTTTGAAGAAGCCAAGAAACTGTTGAAAACAAATATTGCAGGCGAGTTTTCACCACGAACTCTTTCTGAGAAAATAGGCAGCGAATAAAGGAGAGTGATGTTGCTTTGGAAATAGATTATGATAAACTTGGATTAAAAGTTGGCTTGGAAATCCATCAGCAATTAGACACTTCTGCAAAATTGTTTTGCAAATGCAAACCAGAACTTTTCAAAGAAGAACCAGAGATCACATTTCTGCGCAAACTTCGCCCAACGCAAAGCGAGCTAGGTCAAATAGATCCTGCAGCCTACTTCGAATTTCAAAAAGGAGTGAAAATCCTCTACGAAGCTAACAAGGCGACTTCATGTCTTGTTGAAATGGATGAGGAGCCGCCACATCCGCTGAATATGGAGGCAGTTGAAATAGCCTTAACAGTAGCCCTAATGATTAAGGCAAAGGCCGTTGATGAAACTCATGTAATGCGCAAAACAGTCATAGATGGTTCGAACACCACGGGTTTCCAAAGGACATGCGTAGTAGCCCTAAACGGTGTAGTTAGAGTTGGGGAGAAAAAAGTTCCAATTGAGCATGTGAGCCTAGAGGAAGATGCAGCGAGGAAGATGGGCGAAGAAGAAGGCAATATAATACGTTATCGCATCGACCGTCTGGGTATACCTTTAATAGAGGTTGCAACCGCACCAGTCATAAATTCGCCAAAAGAAGCAGGAGAAATTGCACTCGCCATCGGAACAATCTTGAGGGCTACAGGAAGAGTCAAACGGGGCTTAGGTACAATCCGCCAAGACATAAATGTATCAATTCCAAACGGTGCGTTAATAGAAATTAAGGGACTGCAAGAACTTGAACTGCTTCCTCTTGTTGTGGAATATGAAGTTCAACGCCAACTAAACCTCATAAAAATAAGTGAAGAGCTAAAGAAAGGTGGAGTGAAAGGAGAGGAGATAAATGAAGAGTTTTTTGATGTTACAGACGTTTTTAAGCAAACAAAATGCAAAGTTGTCCGCAAAGCCTTAGATAAAAATCAACAAGTCCTAGCCGTGAGACTTCCGAAATTCAAGGGTTTTTTAAAAAGAGAGCTTATGCCAAATTTCCGTCTTGGAACAGAGATGGCTGATAGGGCACGTTTCTGGGGAAGAGTTGGCGGAATATTTCACACGGACGAGTTGCCAGCCTATGGAATAACAGCAGAAGAAATTGAAGAGTTAAAGAAAGCGACCGAAGCCAAAGAACAATATGCCATAGTATTTGTTGCAGACAGCCCAGAAAAAGCTAAAGACGCGCTAAAAGCAGTCATAAAAAGAGCTCGTGAAGCCATAAAAGGTGTGCCTGAAGAAACCCGAGCGCCAAACCCTGATGGAACAACACGCTACATGCGACCGAGGCCGGGAGCGGCAAGAATGTATCCAGAAACAGACATTCCGCCGACGCAGATAACAGAAGACTATATAAAAAGGGCTAGTTTGCTCTTGCCAGAACTGCCAGAACAGAAACTTAAACGTTTAATGAAAGATCATGGGCTAAATCAGAAATTGGCTAAGCAGATTCTGGATTCTGAATATAGCGAACTATTTGAAACAATCATAAAAGAAAGCGACGTTTCGCCAATAACTGTTACAGCATTTCTAACTGAAACCCTAAGGGCGTTGAAACGTGATGGTATCCAAGTGAATAACGTTTCAGAAAAACAGATACGAGAAATTTTCAAACACGTTAGCACCGGAGAATTAACCAAAGAAGCAATACCAGAGGTGGTCGGTTGGCTTTCAAAACATGAAGGCAAAAACATCCAAGAAGCAGTTACTAGCCTGGGCTTGAAGATTCTTTCAGAGGAAGAGCTGATGAAAATCGTTGGTAGCATAGTGGAGAATAACAAAAAAATAGTCGAAGAACGCGGAATGGAAGCTTTTGATCCGCTTATGAGCTTGGTTATGAAGGAAGTGCGAGGTAAGGCAAACCCTGCATTGGTTAGCGAATTGATAAGAAAGAAGTTGAAACAGATAAGTTAAGGTTTAATGTCTAAGTACAGACATCTTCTATGTTAAAAGCAACCCAACAGTCATTTTTAGTGTCTAAACTTTATAGCAGGCAACCCAGTGATTCTTTTTAACTTCTTGCAGTTCCGGTTCTTCGCGTTTGCATTCTTCTGAAGCTTCACTGCATCGCGGATGAAATCTACACCCTCTAGGAAGATCTATTGGAGTTGGAGTTTCCCCCCTTAACAGTATTCTCTTTCTTTTTGTTGTTGGATCTGGAACTGGTATGTTGCTGATTAAGGCTTTCGTGTATGGATGTAGCGGTTCTTGGATTACGTCTTCTACTGGACTCTGTTCCACAATTTTGCCAAGATACATTACTATGATTCGGTTTCCAATGTATCGAGCTTGGGCTATGTCGTGGGTAATGTATAAATATGTTAATCCATGGAGACGTTGAAGCTCAGTCATAAGGTTGATAATCTCTGTTCGAATGCTAGCGTCTAGCATGGACACCGGTTCATCAGCTACCATGAAGTCAGGTCGAAGAATAAGGCTTCGGGCGATAGCAACCCTCTGAAGTTGCCCACCGCTCAACTCGTGGGAAAATCTTCTGGCAAAATCTTCTGGGGGAGTTAATCTGACCTCCCTCAAAGCTTCAAAAACGCGTTCTTCGAGTTCTCTTTCATTGGAGGCCAAGTTGTTTACTTCGAGGGGTTCTCCCACTAAAGATTTCACAGATATCCTTGGGTCCAAGACTTCGAATGGGTTTTGGAAGATGATCTGCATCTTTGTTCGAATCTTTCGCAGTTCCTCTTTATCTAAAGTAGTTATTTCTTTTTCATGATATCGGATGCTGCCTTCGGTGGGTTCAATTAATCTCAGAATCGTTCGTGCTGTTGTTGTTTTCCCGCATCCGGACTCGCCTACTAAGCAGAGGATTTCGCCAACATTTACGTCGAAGTCAATACCATCCACAGCTTTAACATATTCCTGTTCCCTTCCAAGGATTAAAGCAAGAAATCCTTTTCTTACTGGGAACCACTTTTTTAAGCCGTGAACACGGAGGACTTTCTCTTCAGACAAAAACACACCTCTTATCTGTGTAGATCCAATTCTCCCGCGAAATGACATACAACAAGATGACCTTTGCCAAACTCTTCTTGCTTTGGACGTTCTACTTTACAAATAGGTTTTGCAAAGGGACATCGCTCATGAAACTTACATCCCTTAGGCGGAGATATCAAGTCAGGAGGGGTTCCCGGAATAAACTCTAATCTTACTTTCTCACCCACAATGCTTGGAAAAGCACCAATTAACTTTGCTGTGTAAGGGTGCAGTGGTTCTTTAAATACAGAAATAACATCTCCTACCTCTACCAAGCTTCCTGCATACATTATTCCCACACAATCTGATTCCTCCGCAATCACAGAAAGGTCATGAGTAATGAGCAACACTGCAAGACTAAGCGTTTGTTTAAGTTTTTTCAATAGGTCCAAAATTTTCCCTTGTATAACTACGTCTAGTGCCGTAACAGGTTCGTCGGCGATTATTAGTTTCGGGTTGCAAGCCAGAGCTTGGGCAATTATTGCTCTTTGCTGCATCCCACCGCTGAACTCGTGAGGATAGTCTCTAATCCGAGACTGTTCTAATCCGACTACTTCAAAGAGTTTCTTCACCCTTTCATAAGCTGCATCCTTAGTACATCCTTCTTTTTCCTGTAATACCTCTGCTATTTGGTCTCCAACTCGAAGAACCGGGTTAAAAGCGCTCATGGCATATTGGAAAACCATGCTAGCTTTGCGCCATCGGAATTTTTTAGCTTCATTCTCGCTTAAGCCTACAATTTCTTGACCGCCTAACCAGATTTTTCCACCAACGATTAAACCGTTATCAGGCAATATGCGCATTATGCTTTTTGCCACCGTTGTCTTGCCGCATCCAGACTCTCCGGCGAGACCGAACGTTTCCCCAGCGTCTATGCAGAAAGAAACATCATCAACAGCGTAAACAGTCTCTTTGCCCAATAAGTAGTGCGTGCTGAGGTTTTCGATTTCTAGAACTTTCATGCTCGCCTTCTCCTCAGCCTAGGATTCATAACTTGATCTAGGGCATGACTCATGAAAGCGAAACCTAGCACTAAAAGCATAAGCAGTAGACCTGGGGGGATAATCCACCACCAATAGTTGTTTATCACCGCCAGTTTCAGGTCTGCCCAGTATAGTATAATTCCCCAGCTTGGGGGGTCTTGAAGAGAGACGCCGAATCCGAGGAAACTCACCCAAGCTTCTCCTAGTATTGCATTAACAATGCTGAGAACCATGTTCGCTAAAATGAGTGGCAAGACATTGGGAAGAATGTGACCGCCAAGAATGTGGGTGTCCGTTGCTCCTATAGCCTTTGCCGCCTCAGTTAACGGTTGTTCTTTCAATGATAATGTTTGACTTCTTACCATTCTTGCTGTGCCAGTCCAACCGAGTATTGACAAGACAAGAATTATGTTGAACAACCCTTTTCCAAACAAAGCAGCGAAAATAAGCATCAGCGGAAGTGTTGGCACTGAAAGGAAGAGGTCTGTGACACGCATAAGTATCGAGTCTGGGGCTCCACCATAATAGCCGCCTATCATACCAATAAGAGTGCCAATTATCATGGATAAAGTCGCAGCAGTGAAGCCAACAAGAAGAGAAACTCTGCTACCCCATATGACCCTGGTCAATAAGTCCTCCCCATAGTGGTCGGTACCTAAGGGGTGCTCCCAGCTTGGGGGCTGAGTTATTTCTTTTAAGTTCAACTCGTAATAGGGATATGAAGCTAAATAGGGGGCAAAAACTCCCATCAAGACTATAGCTAATACTATGCCTAATCCTACTTTTCCCATCATCGACTCGCTGAAGAGTTTCCATCCGCTTGCTATGCGCCTTTTGCTGTTTAAGAGCATCTTCCAGATTTTTGGCAAAAGCCAGTAAAGTGCAGGAAGAAAAAGCATTGCGTAAACATAGGGAGGTAGACTGGCAATTAACTCCCTTAAACTTGCCGACAGAATTGGAAAGCCGGTCCAGATACGAACGCCAATAATTTCAATAAAGGTTAAGACCCAAATCGCTAAAATTAGTGCTTTCCCAATTTGCTTTCGTCTCTGGAAAATTGCCCCAAAAACTAAAATGGTTAACCCTAAAGCAAGGAAAACTTCTCCTAAACTCGCTGAAAATGAAAGCGTAGAAATGTATAATCCCATTCCAATAGAAAAGAGAACCCACAAAAAGCTCTGCACTTTTCTGTATTGAACACTCAGTTTGCGAAGAACTAGTAATGTGGCAATGGCTGTTAATGCGCCAAGAATGACTCTAAGTCCTAATGTTACGGAAAACCCGAGTTTTGAAAGTTCCATTATTACAGTAGTAAAATAGTCTAATCCTATAGCCACTCCAATAATCATCAACATCGTTACAAGAATACTCACGCCCGTGGCGGTTTTGCCCCGCCAAACAATAATTAGCCAAAGAATAAACAGCGCATTTGCAAGAATGTATAGTGCGGTTTGGGATGGCTTTGCCATTCCATTAATAACGAAATAGGCGATTAGAGCATCTATTAGCATCAGAAGACAGATCGTGAAGACTTCTGTGATTCGAAAGCGGTGGTTTCGGCTCTTCATTGTCCTTTTCCACCATATCTGATCCGAGGGTCTACGAGAGCATAAATTACATCTGCAACGAAATTCGAAATAACCACAAGGGTAGCTAATAATAGGAAAATTCCCTGTAGAACAGGATAATCAGCGTTCACTACTGCCTCAACTGTCAAATCACCGAGGCCTACCCAAGAAAAAACCCTCTCAGTAACAGTTGCTCCAGAAATCAAATAAGTCAAGTCCACTGCGATTGCGCTTATCATAGGCAACATAGCATTTCGCATAGCATGTCTATACAGCACGCTTTTTTCGCTCAGCCCTTTGGCTCTGGCGGCTTCCATAAAATCTTTTGTAAAAACATCAAGCACCGTGTCTCTCATCAAAAGGAAAAAACTTCCTATGAACGACAGGGTTAACACAATCAAAGGTCCAGTCATATGCCAAAGATAGTCTCCTGCATATTCGAGGAAGTTAGCATATTGACGACCACGAGTGATGGTACCCGCTAGTGGAATAAGATTCAGATAAAACCCAAGATATAATAGTATGAGAAGCCCCGACCAAAAGACTGGTATGCTATAGGTAACCATGAAAAACACAATTGAAGACTTGTCTAACAAAGAATTTCTTCGAGAAGCCGCTAAGACACCTATAATCATCCCTATGAGTATACTCAAAATCAACGACGATCCCATCAAAACAAGAGTGTTTATCAATCTGCTCCCAAAAACAATTTCCACCACAGGCTTATTTGCACTTATAGTGAAGCTTCTTCCCCAGTCTCCTCTAAATAGATTAAGAAGGTAAAGCCCATATTGATCCCAGATTGGCAGGTTCAAACCAAACTTCTCCGCTACTTGTTGCCTAACATCTGGATCTAGGTTTTGGTGTAGTAGCGCCATTCGCGGGTCGCCGGGCATGACCCGGAAAAGAACAAAATTAAACGTGATAATGAGAAACCACACAACAATGCACTGAACTGCTCGACCTACCAAAAATCGACGTACACCCGCAGGCAATTTGTTTCACTCAAATATTCTTTTTAATCTTTAACTTTGATAACCTTTTCGTATAAGTAGAAAAGCAGATTAAGTTTATGTAAAAAAGATTCAGATTGCTGATAAAAATTGAAAATTAGGAAAAGTAAACACTCATCACAATCATAACTTGCTAGCTTTTCGGTTATTAATAAACCAAAAATATTTTCCCACTCTTTTTACGATTAAAAAAGAAAAAGGGGATTGTTTGTGGTTACTTTCTGCGCATTATAAGGTATATAGCCGCCGCGCCGACTACTACGAAAATGACTGCTACAGCTACAATCAAGGTCCAGTCAATTCCAGGAGCCGGTGCTTCCTCAATCGTGAAGTATATGGTGCTTGATGACCCAATGAGGCCTGTGGTGTCATTTGCATATGCTCTTATCCGATGTGATCCGAGAGCTAAACCGGTTAGCGTGGCGCTGGTTCCTGTGATGGTTACGTTTGCCGCTCCATCCAAACTGTAACGAATCCAAGAAGTTGCCTCATTGATGCTTAACCTTAGATCTACCGACGTTGACGTGTATGTTGTATTTGCTGGGGAGAGAATAATTACCACGGGTGGCATTGGAGTCGTGACGATAACAAAGTAAACAGTGTTTGAGGTGCCTATGTTTCCATGCGTGTCGTTTGCGTAGACGACTATATGGTGGGATCCATGAGATAGGCTAGTCAGCGTAGTGTTTCCTGTGATAGTAACGTTTGCTGCTCCATCCAAACTGTAACGAATCCAAGAAGTTGCCTTGTTAACAGTAAAGATCAATGAAACATTTGTTGTGTCGTATGTTGCGTTGGCAGGTGACAGAACGATTATTGTAGGCGGTAGTATTTCCGGCGGCGCTTTGTAGATGTTGATCATGGTTAACCTGTTCATGCTGGTGAATATCCCGCCGGGCACGAAAGTGTAGTTGACCCATTCCTTGCGGATGGCATGAGTGTCGTCACTCAAGAACAGCGGTATGTACGGAGCCAATTCTGTGGATAGCTTTTGTACCTGAGCCGCTGTCGTTTTTTGTGCAGTGATGTTGGTAGCATGCATCAAAGCGTCAAGTGCTGCATCCATGGTGGCATTGTGTAAGCCGAAGCAGTTGTCACCCCAATCTCTGTCATTTACAGAGTGCATACGATACCAAACGTGATCCGGGTAACCTGCGAAGCCATGGCTCATCTCGTACATCCGATAATTTCGAGGAAGTGCATAGAGGTTAGGATACATAACTGCATCGTCAGTTATCGACACTGTGACGCTGATGCCGATTTCAGCGAGCTCGTCATGGATAGCCATTCCCGCATCTACAGAGATAGTGTCCCAGCTGAGCACTTGCAAATCAAAGACCATGTTTTTTCCGGATGGAAAGTTGCGAATACCATCATCATCAGTATCATTGTATCCAGCATCATCTAACAGCTGGTTTGCGTAGGTTACGTTTTGCGCAGGAAACTTGCCAGATTCGTTATAGTAAGCGGGGAAAAACGCCTCAGGGATAGTGGTCCAAGTTGGTGTGCCATAGCCCCCTCGTGCAACATCAATTATCTCCTGCCGATCAATAGCATAGCATATTGCTTCGCGTATAATCGGATCGTCTAGGCCAGGGATTGTAAGGTTGAAGCCTAACACATAGTCCCATTGGCTAACAACACCCGTAATCACCTTAAGCTCAGGTGCGGCTTGAACAGCCTGGATGTCAGCGGCTCCCGTTAGCTCGTAACGTTCAGTGTCCGCCGTACCCTGCCTCATTGCAAGTATTCTGGCACTCTCGCCGCGGATAACATCGATTCGAAGTCCGTCCACGTTTGGCTCTTTGCCCCACCAGCCCGTGTTCTTCTCTAACAGGATGTATTCATTTTCCACACGCTCTTTAAACTTGAATGGCCCGCTACCAATGTGAGCTGTTTTGTTGGCCAGATCATCCCAGCATTCCGCGTCCTGAGACTTGCCATGTTGCCAGTCGCCCCAATCTCTTATGTGCTTAGGCACTATGTTGATTTCACCAATTTGCATAAGGCCGAATCCGAGCGACTCGTTAAAAACTGCACTCACCGTGTACGCATCATGCACTGTGCAGCTCACCATTTTCTGCAGCAAAGTCCAACGCAATGCATCTTCCGGAGCCGCCTTTATGTACTCTAATGTAAACTTGACATCGCTGGCATTTAATGGTACGCCGTCATGCCATTTTACTCCTTGCCGAATGTGGAACGTGAAGTTTTTTGCATCTGGTGTGATCTCCCAGCTCGTAGCAAGCCAAGGAATCGTATTCATCTGTGTATCGTAAGCTATGAGCGAATCATAAATCTGGATGAGAAACCATCCAGTCCGTTCGCTGCGAGAGAATAGAGGATTCATCTCCCCGATATCCGAAGGATAAGCCATTACGAAAATCTTTTCATCTTCAGCTGCAACAGGCAATGAACGAAGAGAACTGAAAATTGCTGTCCCTAGAAGTAAAAGCAAAATTGCATTACAAGCTACTTTCTTCTTTTCCATATTATTCACTAGCTCGAAACTCAGTTTTGTTATGTTTACATTTATAAGTGTTGTTCCACTTCAATCTCCATCCAACAGCCCTGAAAAACTTAACAACATAAAGCAAATAGTCTAATTCACTTTTAAAGATGGTATTAGAAGGATTTTGTCTACAATCGTCCCCTTGCGGAAGAGAGGATTAAAGAAAAAGGCAAACTTGCTTTTCACAAGTAAAATCTGATGTATCTATTTGTACTCTTTCAATGAAATAACCTTTTCAGGAAGAAGCTTCACGTTTTCGCCGCAGTAGGGGCATATTTTGAATTCTGGCAACAATGGTTTTCCACAAGTTGGACACAGATTTGGGAAATTCACTCGTTCTTCAAGTTTTTTAGTTTCTTTCCTTAAACTGCCTAGTTCCGTTTTCATTTTCTCTACGCTTTCCTTTAATGGATGGATTTCCTTGACTTCCGTTCTTACGTTGCATATTAGGTCCCTAACCTGTGCCAAAATTTCGTTATTTGATTCTATTGTTTCATTCATTGAATCAAGTATTTCGCTTTTCTCTTCTAATAATTGGGCTTCAACTGTGCCTTGCGTCTTAGCGTCTGAAAGTATCTTATTAAGGAAAGTTTCCACGGGGTTTGCGAAGGCTATTGCACATGTAATGCCCCATAAAACGAAGGTTGCAACGGCGCTTACCCAAAAGTATGTTATTGGCGTTATGGCTTGCAACTTTTCGTTTATGAAGGGATAGAGTTTAAGAAGCCTGATTTCGTTGTTAAAAACCAAAACAGAAATTGCTTCAGCCAAGTGTAGAAGAGCTATAAAGGTTAAGGAGCTGAAGAGCCATATGGATATTCCTTTTTTAGTCAAGCATATTCCTCTGGCCTTATGGTGGGCTACACAATTAAAGTAGCGTATCTTAATATTTAATACAGATATTCCTATTTCAGATATATATCGCAATGCGCAAATTCTAAAAGGGGTTAGTGCTCTTTTATATTGTGGGATGTGTTTGAAGGGAAAGGTTGTTAGAGGGGGGCGTGGGGGTTTCGTTTTTCGTGTGAGGATGGGTGAGTATGAGTTGGAGATTAGTGGGACTCGTGAGGAAGTTTTGAGAACGGTTGAGGAGTTGCCAAGTTTGATTGGGGATGTTTACAGCGCTTTTGAGGGTTTAAAATCTAAAACGGTGGCGAAGCTCACGGTCAAAACTGAAGCTGACAAGAGAGAGGCTCTTATGCATAAATATCCAAAGGTTTTGCGAACAGAGAAATGTGATGAGGCTTTTTTGAGGATTCTTGAGAGTGATTGGGGAAAATGGCGTCCACGCACAATTGAAGAACTAAAAGAAGCATTGAAAGCCAATGAGTTGAGCTTTTCTGGGCGTATCTTGGCAGGAGTTCTCATGGGACTTGTCAGGAAGGGAAAGGTTATGCGTTGGAAGACTGACGCTGGCTATGTTTATATTCTTGCTGAAAAGGAAGCTTTGGCTTGAGAGGAGATGTGGAATGAAGAAGGTGAAAGCCCGAATAAAGACGCCTTTTGGCGAGATTGTGGTTGAAGGTGAAAGTCCGGAGGAAGTGCTTAACGTGCTTGAGACTTTTCCAGAGAGTTTCATGGAAAAAGTTGCAAATCTTGTTTCAAGTCGGTTGGTTCCGTCGACAGCTCAGTTGAAGGGCGTAGTCGAGTTTACTACGGAGGGTCCTGTCATAATAACTCGTGAAAAACTTACCCATTATGAAGCGATAGGTTTAATATTGTATACTTCAGAGGAAAAGAAAAACACGGCGGCGCAAATAACGAAGCTTTTGGAGTCAAGTGGGATTAAGTGTATGGTTCCTGCGCGTTTGAATGAGATGACTAAGAGGGGTCAAGTGTTTAAGCCTGATCCTAGTAGGCCTGAGTTTAAGTTGACTGTGCAGGGTGAACGTTGGATTGAGGATGATGTTTTGGCTAGGCTTAGGGGTAAGATGGGTTGAGAAAGCGTGCGTGCAAAGTTTCTAGACCCCTCTATTTGGAGCCTAATATGATGTGAGTGTGTGGGAGTTGAGTGGGAGTAGGCAAGTTACGGTTCATGTTAGGTTTGGTGATGTTGAGCAGACGTTTACGGGTAGTGTTGAGGATGTTTGGTTGAGTTTGAACAGGTTTTTTGGTGAGTTTTTGCCTTCTTTTGAGGTTGCGAAGAGGCTTGTGTTGAGTGTGGATTTGCAGGGGCTTGTTAAAGCGTGTGAGGGGTTGATTGGTTTTTCGAAGGAAGGTGCTAATTTGCTTGTGAGTAAGGATAGGTTGACGGATAATGAGACTTTGCTGTTGTGGCTTTTAGCGGGTTATGTGGGTTTTAGTTTGGGCTTGGTTGGAAGTGACTGTGTTTCTAAGGAGGAGTTGCAGGCGAAGCTTGGAAAGAGTGGGAAAATTACAAGTACAAGGCTTAGTGAGCTTGTTAAGAATGATATGATCATGAAGACAGCCGATGAAAAGTATAGGATTACAATGTTTGGCATAGCGCAGATGCAGAAGGATATAATTCCAAAAATTAAGGCAAAAGTCAGCAGCTAAGTAAATTTGTCAAACACCGAAAATTTTGTTTGTTAAACAACAATTGCCTGTACCCGGGGGGCGACTAGACCCCTCCCTTATAAATAGATTGAACTTTGCGTAGGCTATTTCCTTACAACATATTTCAATACATCGCCTTCTTTGACCCTTGTCAAGATCTTTTGTTTCTCCATAAAATCAACGCTTAGTAACTTGTTAATAGAACTATAAGGGTAATGATAGCCTTCCTTTTTCAATTCCTCTTGGATTTTCTTGACCGATTTTGGAGTATTCAAGACCCCTTTCGAAATAAGGTACTCAATTCCACCACTTAGCCCTTTAAACTCTTGCCTTTCTTTTGGCTTGATTTTTTCTGTAAAGATTGCTTTCTCAAGAACAGAAATTCTCTCCTCATGATCTTTAATTATTCTTTCAACTTCACCTATCTTTTTAGCCATTGGCTTTTCACCTCCTTAAAGATCCATGCTTGTTAGATTGTTGTTCTGAAGAATTCTTCTGGAGGATAGCGTTCATAATATCTGTAATCTCCCCTTTTTCCACTGCGTGTCAAAATGGCTTTCTTGCCTTTAGACCAATCTTCTAATTCATGAGCTATCCTTGAAGTGTCCCAGTGAAATCCCAATTCCCCCAATCTTGCCAAGACTTCCTTGAGAGTTTTTCCTTCTTTGAAGAAGCCTTGACGATACAGATCTTTTATCACTTCTCTAGGTGTTGTTCGAATTTCTTCTTCAGGAAATATTAGAGCAACATGTGTTTCTGCTAGATTATGGAAATATGAAACAAATGTTGAAAAGTCAGAAGCTAAGTCGTTTCCAAAAAAAATTAGACACCTAAGATATTTAACATATACAGGAAGACATACTCGTTGGCTAATATCGGCTTCAATAGGCTCTGGTGGTGGAACATCATGTGGTCCGCTATGGCTTCTCGTAAAATAAATGCTCCTTAAAAAACTTGTCAAGCTATCCGCATCTTCGAAATGTCTTTCCTCTAGTTCCTTTCTTAATCGATTATTGCGTTTTTCAAACGAAGGATCTTCTGAGATTGTTGTCCAAATGTTCGAAGTATATTTTCTATCTAATTCTTTAAACAAATTCTCGACTATCCGCTCACAAAATATACCGCCGCATGTCACAGCAAATCTCCAAGCTTTCCTTCTCATTTCAAAAAGAATGTGAATGTAAAAAAACATTGGACTCAAGAAAAGGTACAAGTTCCTTACTTTATCTCTGTTCGACTCTCTTATTGCCTCAAGATAAGGAACAATGGAAGCTAGAAGATTGCCTCTACTACCCATCATTTTGTCCCAATCATCAATGGTATCTTTGAGACCTGAATACAGCTTTTCTTCATTCTTTGCTTTCCCACAAGAATAGGCGTAGAGGTCTTCAAGTGTATTATAGTGTTCTTTTTCTTTTCCTATGAGTTCAGGGATTTCTAGGGACAAACGTCAATCTCCATTTTTGCTTTTCACTCAGTCCAAAAAGTCCATCCTTCTGGACCCTTTGTTCCTTTTAAGTCGCCCCTCCGGACTTTTCGCTTGAGAGTTGTCAAAATTTGTGCAGCCTTACCTGACACGGGCAGTGCTTTATCCTCTAATGCTTTCATGACCTCTTTGGGGGTTCTCTTATTTGGCAGTTTGAAAACTCCCTCTTGAATCAGAGTGTCAATTGCTGGAGACCATATTTCTGGCCCTCGTGTCCCTTTTCTCTTTTCTTCTTCTTTTCTCATCTTCTCTTCTTTCTCTTCTTCACGAGGAATCGATTTAAGCCAGTCAAGAGCTTCCTTGTACCGCTCATTTACATCTTTCACTAAACCCTCGTATTCTATTTCAATTTCTCCGTTCTTGATTTTGAAACGGGATTTAACTTCTGACATGATGCGACTCCTCTACTTCATTTGTTCTACGTATTCCTCGCCAGTTCGTGCAATCACCCAGGCTTTAAGACTGTCTTTTTCTGCCGAGGCTTCAGCGAAAATATGACGTGCAACGTTCTGGTTTATGATTTGATTCGGATTGCTTGGCTTCGCCTTTCTTGTTTTGTCATAACAACTGATAATATCTTTCACATTGAACGATTCCATTTTTTCTACTTTGAAGAGCCAATATGCAAAAACGGCCATAGCGTCAGTGTGTTTTGAAGGATTTCCCTTTTGATCAAGAAACTCTCCTAGAGTTGCAGGCATGCCTCCTACTCCAACTTCTTTTGCTCCTGGAATTGCAACCTCTTGAGTAGTCAGTTCTTTAAACTTGCCTTCGACCCAAGCTTTGTCTCCTTGCACCTCAAGTTCAAAGTCTCCTTTTCTAAGCTTGATTCGATAACTCACTTCACTCAATCAAATCACGCTACACGAGACGAACTAATACACGGAATGCATATTTAACACTTTTGTAGTTACAGAAATCACAAATCAGCCATGGAAGACGACTCAAAACATTGTTGGTGGTCAACATAGATTTCGAATAAGCGATATTCTGAATTGTGGCTGATGTATCTGCATTGTTTTAAACTAATATGTAATTGATTTAATTATGACGTTAGAAAATACCCACTATTTATGGATAAAAATCCTCTTGTGGCTAAATTCAGACTGCATCCGGTTTTCGCTACTTTCGTTAAGTCTGAAGTTAATACATAGCAGTCACATTAGCCATAATGTAAATATTCGTTAAAGAGAAGCAATTTTAACATGTTTTTTACGTTATGATTCGACATAACGTAGTACAAGATTATGGCTAATGTTGCTGCTGCTCTTTCCATATAAAAAACTATTTTTTAGCCTGATTTGTTGGTGGTCTTTTTTTGCGTATTGGTATCTGCGCAGTTTTGCACACTTTGAATTTCACTGTCACTTAGCTAGTTTTGTGACTTTTTCCTTGATTTGTTCATAGACTTTCCAAGCATCTTCTCTATCCATAAAATACGGGTCTCTAACATTCCACACCACAACCTTACCTCCACACTCTGGACACAAACTCAACACATAATCCCTATGCCTACTCTCCATAGCCACAATAACATCATAATCACCAAGCCTCTTACCACCCAAACTCTCAGGACCACTCTTCAAATACTGCTCCGCACTTTCCCTCCTCAAAAACTCCCTCACCTCATCCGCAACAGGAATAGCCACATGCACCCCAGCAGAATCCACCACCCAATCACGCCTCATCTTCCTCAACAAAGCCTCAGCCAACGGACTCCGATGCGCATTACCAGAACACACAAACAAAACCCTCACGAACCTTCCACCCTAAGTGATATCGTTGAAGTTCAAGGCGATTAAGGCGGCGGCCTCTTCTGGGCATACTGATATCTACGCGGCTTCCCCTCCCTCGTCAATATACCATCCTTAACCAAATCTATCAATGCATGTGCTACTGCTGTTCTGTCATAGTGGAAGCCTCTTTTTGCCATTTCGCTGTGCACTTCGCTCAAGCCCTTAGCCTCAGCAAACCAGCCTTCTTCCCATAGTTTCTGGATTACGCCTTTGCATGTTTCTGCTCTCGGCGGCGCCGCAACCCTTTCCATAATAAGAGATGTTTCCTTCATTTTCTCCGTTACTGTTGATAGGATTCTGTCCACTGCCGCTTGCAATTGGTCTTCTTGGCATTCTATTTCAAACTCTATTTCGCCTATCTTCATTTTTACTTTTATTGGTGGTTTTGACGCTTCTTGTGTCAATTTTTCACCTTGTTGTTTATTGTATTGCACATCTTGTTCATGCACAACACTTAAATATCTCTTCCCCAAACTATTGGCTATTGGTGAATCATGGTGATTGAACAATACACTATAGTAACAACACCAAAATATAACTTTCTACAACCAACCATGGACACAACATTACCCCAACGCCTCATAGAACTAAGCCTCCACTCGCTTAAGCACGCGCAAAACCAGCCTTTTCAACTAAATCAACAACTTTTTCAACAAACCAACAATATGGACGTTCAACCACAAACTCTTCAACTTAAACTACAACCCATACCCCTACATGCTAAACACGAGGAAACCATAGTCGCCGCAGTGGACACCTCAAGCATGAAAATCGGCGAAACAGCCACGGGCATATTAATCGCCGTCAGAGGCGCAAACGTCTGGAAACAAAACAAAAGCTATCGCTACATACGCCTAGGCCCATTCATATTCCACATGACAGAAGAAAACAAAAAAGAAGTCTACAACGCATTACAAAGAGCATACTTCAACTCTCCTCATGAGCAAAATCAAAGCTCGCCAAATCTCTTGCAGATGCCAACACGCATAGCAAACCTCCTAGAACGATGGCTCCAAACAATGCTCACAAAAACAATAAACAACGGACTAATCCTATTCGACGGCTCACTAACCAGCGGAACCGCAGACACGCCAACCCCACTCATGAAAGAAATTTTAGAAACAGCCAGAAAAAGACGAAACACTGTTTTAGCCTTTTCAAAAATGACAACTCTAAGATTTAACGGACACCTTATAACAGACATTCTCCTTGAACATAAGCCTCCTTATCTTCTTGAAACAGCAGGTTTGAAAACTAAGCCCCCAATCGTTTTGTTAGGCGACGTTTACGTGGCAAGGCTAACAAAAGGAAACTACGCATTTAGACTAGACATCGACAAACAAGTTACTCCAGAGCAGAAAATTGAGGCTGTTGAAAAACTTTTGGGAAACGACCTACTCTCACAAAGCTACCCAGAAACCCTACGCCTAGCGCATATTCTATGCACGTTCACGGCAAACGAGGTCATAGCCATGCAACACTTCACAGCAAACGCATACAAACTCAAAATCATCAACAGACCAGACATGCATAGGCTTTTGTTTGGACCCTTCGGCAAAGGAGAAAACAACGCATGAAACTATACAAAAAAGAAGGTAACATCATCCAAATCCTAAGCTTCCCAAACGAAACCGTGGAAAAAGGAGATTATCTGCTAATTGAAGATGCTGATGCTGGAAAAGCCCTAATCGCCCAAGTAATCGACGTACAATTCGCAAGCATCCCAGGCATACTAGAAGAATTGCTTCGCAGCCTACCAGACGGCGGAGAACTAATACAAGGCGAAGACTTCGACCCACTAGAAATTGCACCCCACATCACATACATTCAAGACGCAAGCCTACTCGTCTGCAAAATCCGCGCAACAGTAGAAAACGAGAGCTTAAGCCCAAGCAGTTCATGGCTTCCATCACGTTCACAATCAACAATAAAAAAACTTCCAATCCCAACACTAATCAAACTTGCCAAAATTGACGGAAAACTTCCAATAATTTTAGGCGGCACAAAAGATTCCTCGCTTCTAACAATAGACGCCACATCCTTAGACGGCAGATTAAACATAATAACTGGAAAAAAAGAAACTGGCAAATCCCACTTATCCAAACTCTTAATGCTAAACTTGATAGGGTATAAGGCTACGGTTGTAGTTTTCGATTTAAACGGCGAATATATAAGCCTAGGAATGACAACTGACGGAAAAAGAAACGCCTACCACGACAAAATTCACGTTTTAATGCCTTCCGAAAACTTTAAAGTCGCCCTAAAACAGTTAAACCTGCACGTCATATTGGAAATCCTTATTCATGCACTTCACCTGCCCGGAACATCTGCCCGCGAGTTTAGACGCATATGGCAATCACTAAAGGAACGTGACAGCCTTAATCTGCACGAGCTAGGCGAGACCATACGCAATTGTCACTGCAACCAACATGTCCGCGACGCACTATTTTCACGTTATTACGCTTTGGTCAATTCATGTTTTTTCACCGATAACATTGCGGAAGCCACGTTCTTAGAAGAATGCTTGTTCAAGGCAAAAGAACAGGGCGGCGGCATCATAATAAACTTGCGAAACACTTCGCCGATTGACCGCCAAATAGTTGTTGAATACTTGCTCGCAAAATTTGTTGAACTTCTAACGAGCTGCAGGCTTAAGGCAATTTTTCTCTTTGCCGAAGAAGCACACCTTTACTTGCGTGAAACCTATTGGGACGACATTGTCACGCGCATGCGACATTTTGGAATATTTACCACGTTCATAACAAACCAGCCAGACACTGTCCGCGAAAACATTTACCGTCAAGCAGACAACATCTTCCTCTTCAACTTCACGAATGAGCATGATTTGGAGGTTGTTTCGCGGGCTGCGCGTGTGGACGCGGAAACAGTTAAATCCATTGCAAGAGATTTGCCGCCGCACTACTGCCTTGGGCTTGGAAGAGTTGTGAAAGACTTTCCAATGGTTATCAAAGTTAAAGCCTTAGACGTTAAAACAATGGGAGAAACAAGACTCTTCTTCAAAGACACGAATTAAGAAGCTAAGAATCTTTTTGCTCTGCTGAGACTAGCCCCCCTTATATATAGATTGAACCCCCCCAAAAAAAATATCAACGAAAATATTTCAGCGTAAAAGTCAGGCAATTGAGCTGAAATGCATAGCGCAAAAAGCACTAAATCGTGCTTTTTGCAAGACAGAATCACCCATCCCTGACACTTCGTGTCAGCCCTTCCCTTGAGGGGAGGGACACGGGAAAGACTGATAAGCATCAACCCATTTATTACCAAAGTTCTGTTCATACCTATTTCAATTCTTTTACGAAACCTTTTTATTTTAAATTGATTCTTTAAAGATGATGCTAATTGAGTAAATCAAGCAATAAACCCACAAAACGGCAAACAACTAGTTGGGATGCTTTACAGTACGCATTTTGGGAATTCATCAAATGGTTTGGAGTTTTAGAAGCCCTCTATGACCTCTATAGGTTTTCCAAATTTATTATTTCTAAACTTGGGAAATTGTTTGTTTTCAGTATATCGTACATACCGATTCATTGGCTTCACGCTCACACCCATATTCAATGGATTCTTGATGACACCTACTTATTTCCAAGAGGGGATATGGTAGCAATTTTTAGCTGGGATACGAGGCAGCAACCCAAACAAGATACATATGCTACGGGTACCATTAATGTACCTATAAATTTGCTGCGTGATATCCTCGCAGTGCCTGAGAATTCTTCAACATTTTCAGCGTTTTTTCAAGAAAGAGAAGTTGTTGCATTGTACACATGTTCATTCTGGCGTTAACCGTAAAACTAGCTTTCCAAAACCCTTCTAGCATATGTATTGGCTTTCCTCTCTTCCATTCTTTCATCCATAACCCAATCGTTAACATAAACTATATGATGATAAAGCTCATGTAAAACATTACGTTTATTCAACCCTTTTTTAGTGAAGTAGGCAGTATAGTTATCGTAGTCGTAACATGCTTCATCTCCATTTCCTACCCTTCTACCGTTCAAAACTATTTTCATCCTTCTTATTCCGTAATACTCAGTTAGGAAATTTGCTACTTTTTGACAGCCCTCTAATTCGTAAGTCAACAAAAACTTTTCACGTATTTTCTTTCTAGGAATCAGTCTTTTTCGCATTTCAACACCTTCTACGTCAAATGACCAAAAGCTTCAATAATAAAGCGGTAGTGCAATTCTTGGAATCCATGTTTCTCTTTCGTTTCTCAAAAATATTTGGCGAACAACAATGCTTCTTCACTGATTAGGGGTTTGGGATATAGATTGAACTTCTCATCTCTTGGAACCATGGAAAAAACGAGACGTTTTTAAATGCACGAGTTAAGTTTTTCTAGTTTTTGCCTGTTTCTTTGGAAGAATTCTCTGAAAGTTTTTGTTAAATCATATTTTTCCACTTCATCAAACGTGACCCATCTCAATTCTTCAGCATCACTTGCGGCTTTAAGGGTTCCACTTTTGAGCTTCACAAGATAGTCAACTATTACAAAATGATACTTTACCCTGCCACTTTCATCTCTAATTATGTTGTCTACAACGTCAATATGTTCAGGCTTTTCAACTTCTAGACCAGTTTCTTCCTTAACTTCCCTCATAACTGTCTGTTCCACGCTTTCACCTAGTTCCACCAGACCGCCGGGAACGCTCCATTTTCCTTTTCCAGGCTCATTTTTTCTTTTCTCAAGTAAAATTTCACCTTCGCGGATTATGATTGCGCCTACGCCTACAATTGGCTGGTTAGGATAAAGCCTTTTCAAAGCACGAGCCTCTAGTACAATGCTGTCTTATTCGTATCTTAAAGCTTCTACTGGCTTAAGTTTTGAAGCTCGCCAAGCTGGGTAAAGTGCAAAGATTACGCTGACTCCTACGCCGAAGACCAAGGCTCCTAGGAACACCGTCGGGGTTAAGACAGGAGTTATCGTCATTCCACCAGCTCCAGCTCCTGCTGCCGCTTGATTTCCAAAGAATACACCGCCTCCATGGAAGACTATTGCAACCACGTTTGCCAAAACCCAACCTGAACCTATGCCAATCACTGCACCCATCAAGCCAATTATCACCGACTCACATAGGAAAACCAAAAGCACTGTCTGACTTTTCATGCCCAACGCTTTCAGTATACCTATCTCTCTAGTACGTTCCATCAAAGAAACAATCATAATATTCATTATCCCTATGCCCGCCACTAGAAGGGAGATGGCAGCAATTCCACCCAAGAAAAGCTCTATGACTGAGAAAACACTTGAAAGAATGTTAAGCACAGCTGTTGCAGACGTTACTGAGACTTGTTTGCTGAAAGCTTCCTTTATTGCTTCAGAAACACTATCAATTGTTGCTTTATCATCGTTTTTTAATTTCACAATTATCATGTCACATTCATCGGTTCCAAAGAAACTTTCTGCCTTAGAAATTGGAATGTAAACACTAGAATCCGAAG
>Ga0315296_10001349_pt1 | contig 21471 bp, 6 predicted proteins | sample YL17G14_18_MG_FD_203921 | JGI IMG/M metagenome (GOLD analysis project Ga0315296, IMG submission 203921) | Sediment microbial communities from Yellowstone Lake, YNP, Wyoming, USA - YL17G14_18 | ecosystem: Environmental > Aquatic > Freshwater > Lake > Sediment | place: USA: Wyoming | collected...
ATTGTCAAGCTATCGACCGGAGCCCCACTCACCACGACATTCTCGTCCGCGATGACGTTGATCCAATATCCAACACCATTCTCAATAGGATTATCCGTGCATGAGACGTACGACTGACCCGTCGCGTTCCACTTGTACAGCACATAGTACCCAGGAAATATCGAATGCGGATCCTTGTTATCCGGCATGACAGGGAACGATATCATATTCCAACCCGCCTTAAGATTGAAGGTGAACGGAACGTTGCCCTGGTAGGTTATCTCCAAGAACGGCTGGTACCGGGCGTTGTCGTACTCCTTCGAGTCCAACTTGAGGTTCGCATTAATCTGGGCCTCGTTTGCCTCCTTGAGGAGGATGCTCGCTATATTGTCGCCACCATACTCCGCCTGAATGAGCGATGTGACGTCGAAGACGAGCCATGTGTTCTCGGTGTACCTCGGCACGTATACGCTGTCGAACCAATCGATCAGATCTGGCTGGTTGTTCCATATAATTCCAGTTTCAGTCCAGTCATCGGATGTGCTCCAAGCTTCAATCGTCGGGGCGTTGTCGCTGGCCCCGCACCAGACCCAGAGTTCGGCGCTGGTGATCTCCGTCACGTTCGACGGAATCACGCCCAGGTCGAACTTTAAGAATCCTCGCTTTGATTTTTCGTTGTACCTTCCAACGGAAATATTCGTGGAAGTCCCATAGTTGCTGGTGGGAGAGGCCTCGTCCGTATTGGCGTCCGCTGTTGGCTGTGGATCCATGCTGATCCTGCGCGCTTGAGTGGTGCCGGAGCCGATAGCGTTGCCTGTGGCCGTGACCGTTATATTGTCGACATCACCGTCACGCGCGCCGAGTATCGGTATCCTGACGGTGAGGTCCGTCGAGTCGTAAACTCCTGGAGTCACGTCGGTGAACTGGTTTTCATCGAGCTGCATACTCCAGTTGGGGCTAGCACTATCGCCGAGCGTCAAGTTGTAGTTGTCCGATTTCAGACCCATGTTCCTGACCAGTGCGACATAGTCTAGTGTCCCGTTCTCCTGTTCGGGCTGAGCCTCAGAAGCGCCTGGGCTCGGTGTGTTACTGCCGTTCAGTGAGAACACGCCCGAATATGGACTCGGGAAGACGTCCACACCGACTGCGTAGTTGTCCAGCGGATATCTGAAGACTTTCTTGCCATCCTCGTCAAAGTGGCCACCACGTCTGTAAACCCCGACCCAGTAGAACATGTTCCCGTTTGAGTAACCTAGACGAGCACCGTTCTGGTCGTATATGCCGAAGGGGATGCTCTCGAGTTTCTCCCATTTGTTTTCTGGGATGCTGTAGCGGTAGAAGTTATCCCCCGATCTCTCCGCATACATCGAGCCGCCGAGGGCATAGATGTAGTTGTCGCCGGGCCTGTAAGCTAGAGATGTACCATCGGCCTCACCCTCCGGGAAGCCCGCCATGTTCTCCCACTTATCGTTGTCCATGTTGTAGCGTAGGAAGAATTTCACGTCTGGGCCCGACTCGTAGGTCTCGCCCGTGGTCGCGTAGAGATATTGCGCACCCGTCCAGACTAATCCAGCACCGTCGTCGACTTCATCCGGAGGCGCGCTGAGTGGGGTCCAGATGCCGATGCCTGGGTCGTAGCGAGCGAAACGTGTCGCCACACCATTGCGGCCAAGGAGCGCGTAGACGTAGCCACGAGCATACGCTATCGCGTCACCAGCACCCTGATCGCTCAGCGTGGAGGCTAGTTTCTCCCACTCCCCAGTAGAGATATTGTACCTGGCGAAGTTCCTTAGGTATTCAGAGTACGAGGAACCGCCCACGGCATAGATATAATTGCCACCATCCCAAGCCAGCGCGACACCGTTCCTAAATTTAATTGGCGTGCTTCCATACCAGTCTGGCACATCCAATTCCTCCCACCCCTTGCTGATCGTGTTGTAGCGCATGAATACGATATTATTACCAAACGAGTCGCTGTTCGCGATGTAGATATAGTCGCCCGCCCCAGTCACCGCCACACCGTAGTTATGCACGCCTACATAGGTAGGATTATAGACGCCCGTAGATGACGCGTAGTTGCCATAGAGTTGAAGCATGCCGCTCGACTCACTTAACCATCTCGAGGCAACCTCGTAGCAGGTGTCGCTAGCCCGGCGGTTCCCGTTCTCCACAGTTGTTCCGCTGACCGTTATCGTGTCGGTGTCGCCGATCGATGCTCCCGCGGGTATGTTTACCCTGAGCGTTACCGTTTTGCTCTCCGATGGGCCCAGCACGAGCGTAGCAGAATCGATCGAGACAGGCCACGGTAGGGTATTTTCGACGGATAGGTTGACAGTGTACGTGCCCACGTTATCCCAGTTCTTGACCGTGACATCGAATGAACTTCTTCCTCCCGGGTATTGCCTGTATTCCTCTGGATCTATTTTCACGGTTATGTTTTCCGCCTCAACAATACTAAGTCGGAGTTCTGGCCAGGCTGTACTATTATAGTACTCCTTTGAATCATAGTAACCGTACCTGTACGTACCGTCTTTGTTTTCTACTTGAGCTTTGAGTCCAAGGCTTATCCATGGATCTCCATCCTCGAAAGATGTCTTCACGTAATCTGTGATGTCCAAAAGTCTGTCCACGTATGAACCATTCGTGATTATGATGCTCCGTGATGGGTCCCCACTATTTACATAGCCATCGAGTGGGTGGTAGTTCCACGCGGTATTCCACGACAAAGACTCCTCCCACCAGTAATCGTTCTCGACCTTCCTGACCTCGTGATCGCTGACACCAGCTATGTAAGAGCCATAGGAATATTGATAGAGCCTCAGCACTGCATCATGAATTACCGCGTTCGGCGGAAGGTCGCTGAGGTCAAACTTTATGTAGGTGCGATGGTTTTTGCCCACAGAGTATGTCCTGGCGCCTAGCCTAGTGTCGGACGAGTTCGCGGCACTGTCCGGATTTTCTTCCTGCAACTCTGCGTCATCCTTCGGATTCAAGACGAGGGTCACTGGCGCTGATATGACCCTCAGTATGCAGCTGCTGCTATTGGTGAGCACTGGGTTACCCTCCGCGGTCGCCGTGACCGTTATCGTGTCGACGGTGCCAAGCAGCGCGTCCGCGGGTACATCGACGGTAAGCGTCGCATTACCCTCGCCCCCACTTCCAGCCACATAAATCGTGGACGGGACGGTACTCTTAGGCCAGCTCTGGGTGGCTGTGGTTACCAAATTAAAGGTGTAACCTTGGGCACTCGTGTTCTTGACTTTCACGTTGAACTGCTTCTCTTGTGCTCCCCTAAGAACCTCGATGAGCACTGGTGTGAATGTCACTTCTACTGGAAAAGTGTTGTCGGGAGTCTCTGTCGCGCTGTCCTTATTCTGCGGTTTTCGGCCGTTGGTCTGCCTGATCCAATCAGTATAGTTAACGTTGGTATCGTAGTTATTTCCCTTGAGCGCATCAACGCCGCCCGTAGTCATCGTGGTCGCAGTTGAAGCAGCATTCGCCTTGCGCTCCGTGCTATACGCGCTCTGGGAAGCCCCTAATGGGCTGGGAGCTGGCGCGGTAAACCCGCCCTCAGCTTCATCGTTGGTAGTGCCGCCATCTAGATGGTAGATGACTGTATCGACCACAGTCACATTATCAGCTAGCCTGAGCTGGATTCCCCTCGGTCCAGGGTCCGACATGCCATTTGCATACGTGCTCCAGTCATAAGCTGGTCCACTACCGGGGCTGACATAACCCCTACTGTCCCCCCACAGGAGGAAGCCGCCGCTCTTGATAATTTTACCGGCCGGGATCGTGCCGATTTCGACTAAGTATGGGTCATAAGCACTGTAGTATATCCATGTATCCCCATCAAAGTACCAGAAGTTCCAGTTGCCCACATCAATGTCGTGGTCCGTCGGGTTGTAGATCTCGACGAACTCATCATATCCACCGCCTGGGCCTCGAGTCGCAAACTCGCTTATTACTATGTGATCTCCATATGTTGTAGTAAGTACTCCAGCTCCACCAGAGCCAGCGTCTGTTAATGTTTCTGTGTGTACCGGAATCGTCTCGAATGCCAACCCAGGTGCTAGTTCCAGCACCACGAGTTCAGCTACTGAAGGAGCACTCTTTTCCAACCCTAGCTTTGCTGTTGCAAAACTGACGCCTGCTGAAGCTACAACTAATATAGCAACAACTAGTAACGTTAAGACTAAGCCACCCGCGTTATGCTCGGTCCTCACAATTACATGCCTCCTCAACCTTGGTTCTCTCAAGAGGATATTTAAACTTTGCTTCTTGGTTATACAAAAATATACTAAAATCGGTGCCGCTGGCTTTGACCCCATCACGTAGATCGAACCAGACGCCGCAGGCAGCGCACACGCCATCACGATCGCAGGACGCTCGTGAGCATGCGATTTACTCCCCGCTCCACGAGATGGACAAGATTCCAGGGATAAGCAGCCCCTGAACGATTATCGTGCTCAAGACCGAGAAGGAGACGAACGCGATAACGCTCGGCTGATATCGAGCAAAAAGCTTGACTCGGGGCTTGGGCGTCGAACATCCACACTCAAAAGGTTAGTGGACGATTCAAAGAGGATACACTACGACGCTGAAAAAGGATAGCCATCATTGATTGCAGGATGGATGTCCCAGATGGTTACAAAGTCCCACCCCGCATCGGTAAACGTTGCTTTGGTCTTCATCTGCGCGGTTGTCTTTCCTGTTCCGCCGTCGCTCGTTGATTGCCCAGATGTTTCGTTGTCCCAGAAGGAGTTGAACACGGTTCCACCATTAGCCCCGACAAGGCCGCCCACCGAATAACCCTGCTCATTATACACCTCGCCAGTCGAATAGCAGTTGGACACGATTCCATAATTCCACCCGACAAGGCCGCCCACATATTTATAACCGCATACGGAACCAGTTGAATAAGAGTTGGACACGGTTCCACCGTCACCATTAGCCCCGACGAGACCGCCCACCGAATAACCCTGCTCATTATACACCTCGCCAGTCGAGTAGCAGTTGGACACGGCTCCATCATTACCCCCGACGAGACCGCCAACATTATAATTACCGCTTACAGAGCCTGTTGAGTAGCAGTTGGACACTGTTCCAGCTCCTTCATAACTAAAATCATTCCACCCGACGAGACCGCCAACATCACGGCTACCTCTTACAGAGCCGGTCGAATAGCAGTTGGACACGATTCCATACTGACCATTCCGCCCGACGAGACCGCCAACCCTATCACCACTGCCGCTCACAGCGCCGGTCGAATAGCAGTTGGACACGGTTCCGCCAAACACATATCCAACGAGTCCGCCCACCTCATTACCACCGGCCACAGTGCCAGTTGAATAGGAGTTGATCACATCTCCATCATTATACCCGAAGAGACCGCCCACCTCATTACCGCCGGCCACAGCGCCGGTTGAGTAGCAGTTGTCCACGGTTCCTAAATGATCATTACTCCCGACGAGTCCGCCCACCCTCTTACCACTGCCACTCACAGCGCCGGTCGAATAGCAGGTTTTCACCCACCCTTCATAATTGATCCCAACAAGACCGCCCACACAACTACCGCGCCAGCCCACATAACTACCGCTACGACTTACAGTGCTAGTCGAATAGCAGTTGGACACGGTTCTATCATTCCACCCGACAAGACCGCCCACATAACTACCGCTACCACTTACAGTGCCAGTCGAATAGCAGTTGGACACGGTTACAACACTCTCCCCGACGAGACCGCCCACTTTGTCACTACCACTCACATTCACATTTTCCAGCCCCACGTTCTCCACCACACCCCCACTTTCAACAACCCCGAAAAGACCGACATAGTTCGTGGTGGGCCTGTGGATATACAGGTTGGAAATCTTGTATCCCCACCCGTCAAAATTTCCAGTAAACGCTGCATGACTACCCGCCGTTCCTATCGGCTCGAATCCTGCACCACTGTTCCAGCCTTTTGTGGCGGAGGCGTCTATGTCGTTGACCAAAACATAGTTGGCACTCAAGTTGTTCTTCATCGCCTGCAACTCCTCAACGGTTCTGATTCTGATGGCGTCGAGAGCCCAAGTGAAAAATGGATATCCGTCATTGATTGCAGGATGGATGTCCCAGATGGTTACAAAGTCCCACCCCGCATCGGTAAACGTTGCTTTGGTCTTCATCTGCGCGGTTGTCTTTCCTGTTCCGCCGTCGCTCGTTGATTGCCCAGATGTTTCGTTGTCCCAGAAGGAGTTGGTCACGGCTCCACTATAATTAAAAAAAACGAGACCGCCCGTATGATTACCAGTTACAGAGCCTGTGGAATATGAGTTAAACACACGTCCAAAACCAATTTCCCCGACGAGACCACCCGTAAACCACTCACTATTTACAGTGCAAGTTGAGTAGCAGTTGGACACAATTCCATCGAGAATAATTCCAATGAGACCACCTGCCTCACCATCAGCCATTACAGAACCAGTTGAATAACAGTTATCTATGGTTCCCTCATTCCATCCAATGAGACCACCCGCATAATACTCACCACCAATCACATTCACATTTTCCAGCCCCACATTCTTCACAATTCCCTCATACCCGACATATCCGAAAAGACCGACATCCTGCACACCCTCCCAATGGGGTAGGTAGCTATAAAGGGAGTAAATCTTGTGCCCTAGTCCGTCAAAACTTCCAGTAAAAGGATATGAAATCACATGTTGGTCATAATCATAATAATTCCCAATCGGCTCGAATCCTGCACCATTGTTCCAGTTCCTCGTGGCGGAGGCGTCGATGTCGTTGACCAAAATATAGTTGGCACTCAAGTTGTCCCTCATCGCCTGCAGCTCCCCAACGGTTCTGATTTCGATGAAGCTGATGTTGAATGACCACGTAGACGACCAATCGCCCACGTTGCCAGCGCCATCCCTCGCTCGGACTCGCCAGTAGTAGGTGTTCTCAGCCAACGCGTTCTCGTCCGGCAGGGTGTGGGTGTTCTCGGCGAGGTCAACCGCAAAGTAGACCGGCGAGCTGAAGTCGGCGTTATCGTCTATCTGCAGCTGGTAGGTGACGCCGCTCGTGTCGGTCACGGAGGTCCACCTGAAAGTCGGGGTGTTATCGCCGATGCCAGCGCCGTTTTCCGGCGACAGGAGGCTTGGGGTTGGCGGGGGTGTGATGTCTGGTATCACAGTGAACTCCCAGACCTCCCAAGCGCTGACGTTGCCCGCGCCATCCCTCGCTCGGACCCGCCAGTAGTAAGTGTTATCGGCCAACGCGTTCTCGTCCGGCAGGGTGTGGGTGTTCTCGGCGAGGTCAACCGCAAAGTAGACCGGCGAGCTGAAGTCGGCGTTATCGTCGATCTGAATCTGGTAGGTCACGCCACTCGGGTCGGTCACGGAGGTCCACCTGAAAGTCGGGGTGTTATCGTCGATGACCGTGCCGTCCTCAGGCGACAGGAGGTTTGGGGTTGGTATCAAGGACTTGACCACTCTCAACTCTGGGTCTCCGAAGAGATTAAGCTCGTAATAGCACCAGCGCCAGCAACTCCAGTTGTACCTGAGCGGGATCGTGTCCTCCTTCGAGTCGGAGTTCATCTTGCCCAAGTTGTAAATGTTTTCCCCGAACGCCGCGTCCCAGAACTGCCGGTCGAACCACTGGGATGGTCCATTGGTGCTGTAACTCGTTACCCACCCGTAGTCGGCGTTCATGACCGTGGCAACCGCGCCGTACTGCATAGATGTAATTTCTTCAGCGAAGCAGTTTGGCATATCGAAGTTGCCCGACCAACAACCTTGGGAGTACGCGAAGAAATACTGGGTATTGGTTAAAGAAGCGAGATCTGATGTGTCTAATTTCATGTCATAGTCGTACCAGGCGTGGCCCAAATGATTCAGCACGCGGACGCCGCTGTTGATGATGCTGATCAACTGGCTTTTGGGCCAACCGGGAGGATAATTCGCATCCGTATCATAAAGGGTGTTCGTCGTAAAGTTATCAGAAGCAGCGAAGCCAACGGTAGTATAACCGTGGTTGCTGCTACCCAACCTTATTTCTTCCATACTCGCCGTCGCGTACTCAGACACGCCCCCGAAGCCCAACCATTCGCCCAGCATGTATGCGAGGTATTTAGAACTTGGAACAAAGTCTTCGTAAGCGAGCGTCTTGCAGACAAAGTTCTGAACCTCGGCCACGCTCTCCACAGCGGCCCGGCCCACGTAAACCTCGGCGTAAAGGTCAACTTCTCCGCCGCCGGGACCATCGTTCGGCTCAGCCCAGTAACCGTCACCATCGTAGTTGAAGTTCCCGTCAAGGCAACTGTAATACATGTCAGAGGGCATCGTAGTCGTGTCGCCTCCAGACCAAGACTGAACCCAAAACATCCTAGGCGGGACTATCCCACTGTACCCTCCGAGCAACACCCACTTCGTCCCCCATGTGTTGCAGGCGTCGATGATGAAATTTCGAATTTTCTCTGGGTTGTCCACGCCGGTGTAGTTGGCATAGATCCATTCCGTAGTCACGATGGTTGGCGTTAGCCACCTTGCCGCCTTCCGGTCGACCAGCGGCTGCCAAGCGCCCGAGTTCTTCAGAGCCTCGTTGGTGATGATGACGTACTTGTGGGGGCCCGGATCTGGGAGGAGCGGCGCTGATAAACTGGATCCCTCACCGCTCGAAGTTCCAGATAAAGGTTGGGAGTAAGCATCGACCATTTCAGGGTTGATGACCAGCTTTGCGATCTCATCAGCGTCCCCGGCTCTGGGCTTTACTGCCGTCATGTCGCGCGCGTCCACAGCATCTGTAAGCCGAATGTTTACCCTTAACTGGGGGTGGGAGATTGCTGTACGATTGGAGGGAACGTAGGTGACAGGAAAGAGCGTTATTATAGCCAAGCGGTAGCCACGATCGATCGTGACGGACTCTAAACGACCAAGCTGGCTCGGGTAGGAGCTTGGCGACGAGTATACATCAGAGTTCGGGAGGGTGAACCTCGCATTCTCAAGCCTTGATAGTGGGACTGGTTCTTGCCCTGGATAAAGGTAAACTTGCCTACCGATTGGTTGAGAGCGACCAAGTGATGTAATTTCTATAGATGAAACATCTGCCCCAGGTGGTAGCAGGACGAGAACACTCTTCGCTGGAACCATCGGCTCACCGGGGGCTGAGGTTACACCACAGCCCGCGATCTCTATAGTGTCGTAATTATCTTTTATACCAAATTTAGGTTCATCAAAATTTTCAACGAACGAGATGACGTTCCCCTCTAATTTTTCAATTGGTGCAACTGGAGAGATTGGCTGAGTATCTTCAACTATATGATTCACATAGTCCGCCGAAGAGGTGCCGCTACCGCCGTTCCCAGACTCAGTTATCACATAGTCCGCCGAAGAAGAGGCGCTGCTACCGTCTCCCCCAGACACCGAGTTGGACGAAGCGTTTTCGACCGAACCGCTCACATCGATTTCTGAGGTTGAACTAATCGAAGAAGTAGATGATGCATTCTCGACCGAACCGCCCACCTTAATTTCTGGAATCGGGGTAGTGACAGAAGAAGTAGATGCCGCACCCTCGACCGAACCTCTCGTCATGATGCCGGTCGCAAGCACGCCGACAATTGTAACCACTATTAAGACAAACGTCCCGAAACGCCTGAGCGTAGACATATGAAACTTTTTATACATTTTCCTCGGCCTCACATCAGTATCTGAATCCAACCATATTTAAACCCTCGTCTGCGACTATACAAAAATATACTGAAATCAGAGCTGGCAAATGGCCCACTGACGGCGCCTCCTTCACGCTGGCAGAATGGAGACAAACGCTACTTGATTAACTGCACACCTTTCAGCTTCCCCAAATGCTCGTCGCTGGTCACGATTTTTGCATGAAATCGTTCTGATGTGGATTTGATCACTGCATCGGCCATTGAGAGCTTGTGTTTTAAACTCACATCGGCCGCCTCCTGCGCGAGCTTTTCGTCAAGTGGTACTATCGTCGTGTGAGCCATTATACGGGCACACGCTTCGAGCGCTCGCGTCTCGTCTAGCTCTAGCTTTACCCTCTTGTAAACCTCGTAGAGCACGATTGTTGGAGTGAAGTGAGTTCGCTTATTCGCGTTTGCGATATGCGGTTCATATTTATCTGCCAAGATACCTTTGGTGAAATACTCGATCCACCCGCACGAGTCAACCAAAACGTTCACGTTCGTCCCTTAACCCCTTGGTAGAAATTTTCTTTCCCAAGAAACCTTTCGCATGTTTCATGTCCTCGATCCTTACAAGGTAAATCACGCTGCCTTTCTCAAGCACCATCATGCGCTCGCCAGGCTTTATCCCAGCGCGCTCCCTGACCTCTCGTGGGATGACAACTTGGTATTTTGGGGATACGGTTACTGCTTCCATACCATCACCGTAAAACGGTTTGTTCATCGATATATAAAAGGTTTTCCAAAGTCCGGTATCTCTGCCGATGTTTTCAACACTATCAGCGGATTGTGATTCTCTCATTTTCCCGCCGATGCTTTAGTCGGAGCTTATAAAGAAAGAACAGCTGGTTAATTCCCCACTTAATCTGTCTAACTTGTTGAGTCCCCACTTCACATTCGTAAAGTCTAGTGCACGGTCATGCACTTGCGTAGCAGACGTATACTAACTCTAGTGCTGTTTAGATGAGCACGAGCTGCCTGAGTTTTCGCTGGTATCCTTCTAGTGAGATCGGCGCATACAAACTAGCGCGGCACCCCTTGCCGGCTGCCAAGCGAGTTAGTAAATCAGCACGCCACATCCGATGAAGCGTTGATGATGACCAGATTTGAGCTCGTTTATTGCCCGCATAATGGACGACGCTCTCGCGCAAAGTCACTGTGTGTGAATTCCTCGATCTCGTTGGACCACGCCCACTCCAAAATTTCGCGAAGTTCTTTCACACGGCCGCTTCACAGCTCATCACTTTTTAGTTGTGAATGTCACTCACAACTATAAAACATTACGATTGTAAAGATCGGGATGACATTTATTTGAACAGCACCAATTAACTCCGGTCGAAAAATTGACTACCACACACGTGAACTTCCCAATAATACGCGAGGTTCAGCTGAACGCTTACTTTTTGGCAGCTGCGCTGATCTGCTTCAAGATCCCTTCCGGCTCGAAGTAGTACCGCCGTATGATCGTCGCGACCTCGCTCATATGCTTTATGTTGTTCTCGGCGAGGTATTCGAGGATGCGCTGGCGGTTGCGGAGTTCCCGCTCCAGCTGCAACGCGCTCCATCCCCTCTCCTTCGCGATCTCGTGGAGGATCATAGATTCCCCGACTTTTTCGAACTCGTCCGTGAGCGGGTTGCGCTCGTATATGCGGTTCGTGCGCAGGGACCCGCTGGCGGGGTCTATGCCGGCTATCTCTATTATGGATTGATTTCTGCGCACCCTCTGATCCCGGAAGTAGGTGAAGAGCTGCACGCACACGATGTCGAGGGATGAAAGCATGTGGTGCGGCACGTTGATCGGTTCGCCCTCCAGTCGGTGCGCCATCTCCTGAAGCGAGCCTGCGTGCATGGTGCTGTAGACCGTGTGACCTGTCGCCATGGCTTGGAAGAGCACGAGGGCCTCCTTGCCACGGACCTCGCCGACTAGGATGATCTCTGGCCTCTGTCGCAAGGCGTTGCGCAGCAGCTCGAACATGTCGATGGCTCGCTCACCTAGGGCTGGACGGGTGATGGATGGGATCCAGTTCTCTTGGTAGAGGGCGATTTCGCGGGTCTCCTCTATGCTGGTGATCTTCGCGCCCGGCCAGATGAACATGGAGAGGGCGTTGAGGGTGCACGTCTTGCCGCTCGCAGCGCCTCCTATCATTATGATGTTTTTCTTGTTTTCTGTAGCCAGCCAGAGGTAGGCCAGCATATCCGAAGAGAAGGTGCCGTAGAGGACTAGGTCGGTGGGGGTGAACGGCTCCTCGGCAAATTTTCTTATCGTGAACGAGCTGCCGCGCGTCGTGACCTCCGTACCGAGCGTGGCCTGCAGACGGTAGCCCTCCGGCAGGGAAGCATCGACGGTGGGTTTTCCGAGCGAGATCTGTTTGCCGGCGAGTTCGACCAAGTGAATCACGAAGAGGTCGAGCTCCGCTTCATCCGTGAATATCTGGCTGGTCTTGATGCTCTGGTGCTTTCGGTGATAGAGAAATATCGGCACTCCTGGGCCATCGCATGAGACATCCTCGGTGTTTTTGTCCTTCAGGAGCACATCGATCTTGCCGTACCCGATGTAGTTGCGCTTCAAGTAGTAGAGTATCTTTTTGATGGATTTCTCAGGGAGGCGCACCCTATATTCCGATAAAAGTTCCATCGCCTTATCGGTGATGGCTTTATCCCTGTCCGTAATTTTTCTGTCGTAGACCAATCTGTCAATCAGATGGCTGTGGACGAGCTCGAGGGCAGTTTTTTCGCCCGGCGTCAGGCTCGGTTCGACGACGTAGTACATCCTTTCGTTCGTTTCTAAGTCAGAGGTGATCGCAGCCCAGGCGTATGGCTTGTTGATCCAGTAGCGCTCCAATTCTTGTTGGCCTTCGGGCAGCTTGAATGGGCTGTACTCCTCATACTCGGCTGGAGTTACCGTCGCTTCCGCCTCCGTTACCCTCTTCTCGAGCATCTCGAGGGCCTCGTCGCTCTCCAACTTTTTAAATCCCTCTTTGACTCGAGCAGCTTCCTCAGGCGAAGCTACACCAGCGGCCTCTTCCCCAGCCATCAATCGAGCCTCTTCCTCGCCTTTCTTTTTCATCTTGATCAGTTCCTCCACGGTTGATTTCTCTTTGCTGGGCTTCTCAACTGGAACTTTAACCCGCTTTCCCCCTCCATTAAATAGCCTTCTCACCTCAAAAAATAGTTTTCCCCCACGTTTTTTGACCGCCTCCCGAGATTTAAGGACTTTTGGTGTACGGATGCGAACTCCTAGCTTCTTTTTGACCTTACGAGCAACCGGTTTCTTCTTAACCTCATGGATAACTTTTTTTGATTTCTTGCTAAGACGACGTACTGTGCCGTACTTTTTCTTTTTCGGTGACAAACTATCTCCTCTTTACAGGATTTTCTCACGTTTATATAAACTGTTTGGTGTATGTATTTAGCCGACCACCACGGCGCACACTGCACGGCCACGAACATCACGCGCGACGTTGCCCCGCCACAACAAATCCAAACACGCTACAGGTTCTGCTGGCTTTTTGAACAGAATTTCGCGGTCCGATCGAACAAATAAAATAGCGAATAACTATGGTTGCTAAAATTTTACCTCACAACCACTCCACAATCTACCCACATAACCTATTTTAAACCCATGTGCGTAGCTTTAATCTGATTAAAATGAGCATCACGAGCGTTGCGGTTCGCATATTTGGCAAGTATACTCAAAAAAAGTACGAAGCTCTGCAGACGAACCTAAGAAAGGCTCGAATGTCCGTCTCGGCTGATGCCTACGCCGCCACAGCGATTTTGTACGCCATCTTCGCATGCATCGGTGGAGTTTTGCTCGGTCTCTTTATCTCCCTGTTACTCGCGTTTCCGTTTTTGATAATGATCGTGCTCATCGCCCTGTTCGCCGGTATTTTTGGAGCTTTGAGTTACCAGCTCATGCTGTACTACCCCAACGTGACGATAAGCGAACGCAAACGCAAGATAGACCACGCGTTGCCCTACGCGGTCAATTTTATGTATGCGCTCAGCAGAAGCGGGGCCACGATGGCTGAAATTTTCAAGGAGCTCAGCGTCAGAACTGACATCGGCGAAATTTCTAAAGAAGCCCAGTTCTTCGTGAGAGACGTCGAGTACTTGGGCCAAGATCCGTTGACGGCTGCCAGGAACCTAGCGAGGACGACCTCGTCCGATAAATTCAAGAATTTCTTGGAGGTTTTGATATCGATCATCGAAACGGGCGGCAACATAACAACCTATTTCTCTACTAAGAGTGTTGAATCCCAAAACGCCCTAAAGGATGAAAACAAGAGGACTATCTCGACTTTAGAATTTACGGCTGAACTGTACGTCATCCTCGTAGCATTCACGCCCCTCCTCTTCGTTGCGATAATCCTTTTCATGGGACTTCTGCCCGGGCAAGCGGCCAGCCTCAGCTTGCTCCGGCTCATCGCTTACGCGTGGATTCCGTTCGGCACACTTTTTACTGCCGTCTTCGTCAGCACGATGTCGCCGGAGAGATTTGGGGGGAGAGCACGCATCTTCAGATTTCCATCTCCATACAAGGATGTGCGGACAACCGCCGGTGGTCCTGGCGATAAAGAGTTGGTCAGACGTTTGAGGGGCACCCTGTGGCAGGCGAGGCTAAAGAGTTTCTTGGCTAACCCGTTTAAATTTATTGTAAAAAACCCAAGTTACATCCTCGTCATCAGCGCTCCGATAGCCTCGATTTACTTTTTATCTTCGGCCACGTTGACCACGACGACTCTATTTCTCACCTTCGTCATCATCTTCCTGCCTTACACCATAGCCTATGAATTTAGATCCAAGCGAACTAGTCAGATCGAAAAAGCGTTGCCAGATTTTCTTAAATCGATGTCGAGCGCCTCTAGCTCTGGGCTGACACTGTCCCGCGCAATATCCGTCACCGCATCCACTGATCTGGGCCCGCTGACGGACGAAGTCAGACGAACGCATAAAGATATACAGTGGGGCAGTCCCGCCAGCGAGGCGCTGGCCAAGCTCGAACAAAGGATAGGTGTTTCAGATACCGCGGCCAGATCGGTCGCTCTCATTCGGAAGGCCAGCCATGCGGAGGAAAACGTGGGGGATGTCATAGATATCGTCATGAACGACGTCAACACACAGGATACGCTCAGGAAGGAGCGGAGCACTGCAATTTTTATTTATAAGACCATCATCCTTCTGACGTTCGCGGTTTTCCTCATCACCTCGTACTTCTTGGTCGATAGCCTCCTCTACTCCGGCATAACGCTCCCAACTGGCATCAACATCACCGATATCAAGCTACTCTTCTATCACATGATGCTACTTCAAGCGATATGTGTCGGATTCATAGGCGCGCAGCTTGGCGAGAGGGACTTGAGAGGCGGCTTCAAGTACGCTATAGTTATGATGTTCATAGTTTGGGTGATCTTCGAGTATACCATAATGCCACGGGCGATACGGCCACCAACCCCTCCAGAGGGCGCTTTGCTGCTTTTCTGAGGCTACCCATCGATCTAAGCTAACAGGTGCCAGCTCAACTAATCGGTTTGTATTTGGATATTATCGCATCTACATTATCACAAACACCATCGAGCACCCTGACCCAAGCATTGTAGAGCAAAACCGCCGCGAGGTCGACGCTTAACTTCGTCGCTTGACAATCTCGCGGGAACCTGACTTCGATATGCACGCTACCGTAATCGAGCGTGTTGTGAACGGAGCTGCTGCCATCCGCCCACTCAAAAAGCCAGCCGTCCTTGTTGTCCACACCCGGCCCCTTCGTCTTGAAGATGAACTCGTTAAGAACCGGCATCGCGACGTTCTCGATGTAATCTTCCAATCGTATGTTATCGGGGTTACAATAGTTGTCGCGTGAGAGCAGTATACCATAGTAGTACATTTGGGTCTCGAAGTGACTGTGTAAATCATACCACGCGTTGTAGCCCTCCTCCAATCCATATTTATTCTTGAAGTATGGCTGCGCATTATCATTGTGGGGCATTGTCACGGCATCGACCCAATAGTGGGAGGCGATGCCCAAGAAGTATGAGACGTTGTCCCACGCATTATCTTGTCTAGCTTTCGTAGCCATCCCGAGCCAATATGCGCCTTGTTCCTTGGTATACACCTGAGTGTGCGCCCGATCGGCAAAATATGGCCATCGCCTCCACCCATCCGGCGCTCCTGCGCCGTTGCTGATGAGATCTGAGTCCAAGTTTCCCACCACCGAGAGATAAGGGTCATTTATTATGGCGGAGTAGAGCCCGAACCTCGAGTACTTGCTGCCGGACACGCTATAATGAGTTCGTGCCCTCATGCTTCCCATGAATGGGGAAAACGCCACGAGCATGAGGAGCGCCAGCAGCGCGGCCAATATCTTCTTCATAGGATCTGCACCTCGATCTCTCGCACGGTCTCACTGTAATCAATGCTTCTGTTTTCGATTTCATTTATCACAAGTTTGGTCTCATATTCGCTTGGACGTGTTACGGTGCTCCAGCCATGATAGCTGCTGTTGATCCTATCCGATACTGATTGCAAGTACTCGTACCAGGCCTGCGCGAAGTCGGAGACGATGATCACCTCAACGCTGCGCATGTTATCATTTTCTCTGACGACGCGCGCCTCCTCTGGCATGGAGAAGTTTGCTCCAGCCATCGCGGTGAGCGCGGTGCTCTTCACGGAGAGCGAGTTCCTGAGCAGGCGATAGTTCACGTCCAGCTTCATGCGGTTGTCATCGATACGGGTGGGGACTATCATATCGCTCGGCATCGAGTACATGGTGCTGCGATTCTCCTGCGCCACTATCACCGCGCCCCCCTCGTAAGCAAGCGTCCTCCCCTCCCCCTGATTCTGCAGCTCGATGCGCAGAGAGCCGAAGCCCCCACGATAGGCAATACGCACCTCGTGCAGGGCCGGAGACGTGGCCGGGTCGTTCGATGTCATCTCAACCTCGTACCTGATGTCGCGGGAGTTCGGCACGTTCTCCAGGCTGCTCCCGTTTAAAAAGGGCCCGTACCTCTCGCCGCCGGCCAGCACATAGAGCTTGATATCGGTGCCCGGCGGCCTCGTCTCGTCCCAGTCGATGTACTGCCAGTCGACCACCTGCCCCGCATCTAAGACGTCAGACACGAAGCTGCCGCTCTGGCGATATTTGGTGACGAACCTGAACGGAAGGTCGCGGTAGTCCTTATAATCCCATGTGCTACCGTCGTAGGACCATATGTACGTGCTACTGCCTCCTCCATAGCTCGCATCTACGTATGGGACCTTTGGGGAGAGGCCTAAAGCGGTTAACCAAGGTGTCTTCAGCGCGGCGATTGCACCATAGCCGTATTCAGTCGAGGATGGAGATCTTATGTAAATGGCGTAGGTGTTACCTCCCAAGAGAGTGCACGAAGCTGGGAGCGTGAACCTCGCCCAGCTGTACCTGCTCGCATAATCGATCGGAATCGAATATGTTGTCTCAGTCAGCTTCTCCATATGTGTAGGTACGATCAGGGGTGCGATCAAGCCCGTGCCTATCCCAACATACGTTTCGCCGATTCCTTCGCCTTCGCCTTTCATGAAAAACTCAATCGCTCCAACCTTCATGGTACTCGAAATCGGGACGATCTGCCCAATGTAGTTATTGGTATAAAACTCCTCATCGGATTTGTAATAAGGATCGCCCTCATAATATTCTGAGCTCCCTCGTAAAACTGTGAGGACGTACATCGGGTCACACCCCTCCACTGGGCTGCCCCCAGTCGTTGAGTTTTCCCAGCGGTAAATCCCACCGCCCATATTTTCACCGAACAGCACCGCCCGGTTGGTGTTGTAATTGTCGCCGTTTATCCAGTAGCCCGGTCGGATGTTGTCGCGTTTTTGGGAAACCACGGCTATCCAGTTGTCGCGGTTTACGTTATCCTTGTAAGCCTTGTTCACTGTGACGACGATGTGGTAGGTCTGCCCACCCGTGAGCTGCGGATACGGGCTGAGGGTACTGGTCTCTAGGCGCGGGTATGGCATGTACCATTCCATCGACGGGTCGGAGCCTTGACTTTCCGGAGATTGTGGGAATTTCTTGTAGGGGGCACCCTTACCCCTCCCCAATAGACCAGATGGCGACATGTCAGGCACACCATTATTATCTTTGACGAGGAGCACATCCCAGTAGATATTCTCCATGGCACCTAACGGATCGAGCGACATTCTTAACGTGCCGTCGCAGCAGACGAGCGTGAGGAACTTTACATTCACGACACTCTCGTCAGCCTCCGCGACGAACCGCACCGCGAACAACTTGTTCTCGCTGTCCAGCCTGCTCGACATCGGAAAACCGGAGGTGACAGCGAACTCGTTGCCCCAGTAGTTCTCGGCCATAAGCGTCACGTCCCCGGGCGAGACCACCTCCACGTTTTCACCTATGGCATCGGGCGTCCTTCCAGCCAAGAAATCCGCGGTCGTCGTCTGCACCCAAGTTCGGACGATCGGATCAGGTTGTAGGACCAGCAGCACAACTGCATAATGACTATAATATTTAATTGTTATATTATGTAGCACGGGCGTAGTGCTCTCGTCGGTCGTGTTCTCGACCACGCGGTACTGGATGTAGCGGTTGTCCCAGTAAAGCATCTGCAAGTTTTTGACCTCCTGCCAGTCGCTCCAGCCGCCGTCGCGCGGGTCGCTATCGTTTTCGCTCGAACGGAGGTATACTGCGATACTCGTGCCAGGGCTAAGCGACCCGCTATAGTACATGTGGTGCCAAGTAACGATGTTCCCAGCGTCGTAGACGCTCGACACAAGCTCGCCAGAGCTGCGGAAACTGCTCGCTACCACAAAACGGAATACCACATCGCGCTGCAAGTTCTCGACCCAGCCCGAACCGCTGTTCCTCTCCCCCCGAGTGTTCGCCCCGTCGTAGCTCGCGCAATCTGTGAGCGTCATATTCAAGCTCGTCCCGGGGGACATCCACTGGTAGCAGTTGCCCTCATCGCCACCCGCGGTCGAGAGGTAGAGGCGATAGTCCTCGCCCTCGGCGAGCACGTTCTCGATTCGGATATAGCGCCAACTCCAGCTCGTGTCTGGTGGCGCGACCGTGCCCTCGGCAAGCATCCTACCCTCGCTGATGTTGTAGAGCGTATAGCTGAGGTTCGGTGGCGGGCTGCCTATCCGCCTCACCAGCACCCAGGCGCCCCGGGTGACCTTCGACTTCCCGGACACCTCGCCGCTGACTGTGAATCTCACGCCAGCGCTGTTGTTATAATAAATAGAGTAGGCTGCGTTCTCATCGTAGGGGTTGCCCTCGTGGGCGTCTGGGCTCCCGTTCGCATCGGTGTCAACATCGATGACATAGATCGGCTGCCAGCTCCTCTCCGTCCAGCTCGACCCGCTGTCATCGGAGTAAAGCACTTTTGCGTTGTCGGGCGTCAGGCTATCGTAGGCCATGTTCTCGTTGATCGGTTGCGACACGCGCAGCGTTGCCCAACCAACGGTTGCAACGTATTTGAGGCGGATACTCTCGAGTTGGGGCGTCTGGTATTGGTTTGTCGTGGAGAGCTCGACGAGGTATTGCACGTAGCGGTTGTCCGGCATCAGGGTGTTCTCCACACCATTGATGTGCTGGTACCAAGCGCTCCACGTGCCGTCGTCTGCAGTTTTGGTGCCCCCAGTACGCACCTTCACATTCATTGACGTCGACCACAGGACGGTCTGGACCCCTAGGTAGTCGATGAGCAAGCTGTCCTGGGATGTCGAGGCAGGGTTGACATCGATGAACCTCACCTGCATCTTGCCGCCGATGACCTCGCTGCTCGACAGCATGTAGCTCCAGTCCGTCCAGCCTGTGGATGTCAGGACGGCGCCCCGATCGTTCCAAGCCGAGCCGTCCCAGACCTGGACCTTGAAACTGTCGTACGAGTTCGCGAGCTTGTACCTCATCTGGAGGAGGTATGTGAAGGACGATGGGACGCCGTCGATGTTCTCGCGGATATCCATATCGTAACCCGGTACGCCAGGTGGGATCTCCGTCCCGCTGGCTGCGTTCTGCGGTTGCGGTGTATTCCTAGTCCTCCAGTCGTTGGAACCATCGTCGGTATCGTAGCCATTTCCCCTTGCTTCATCATGAGTGGAGCCAGACTTTCTCTCAATGCTATCGCTCTCGGCAACATTTAGATAAGGTGGATCATCGGCAATATCGCTTCCAGACTCTTTGGCGCCCCACCTAATACCATCCACGTAGGTTCCATCGGCGTTCGTAAGGACGATATAGTCACCAGGGCCATTTTGAAGAGTACTAGGTAAAAGCACGTCCGGAACTATTGAGGTACGACCCCAGTCGACCGAGTTCAGCGGGCTCTTCTGCCCGATGAGTAAATAATGCCAACTTTGAATCGTATACCCAGATAAGCCAAGCGCCCATTGGAATGCACCAGCCTGATTATAATGCGTGAGCGTCCAGTTGCCGAGATTCACTGAGCTAGTAGTAGGATTGTATAGCTCTACAAATTCGTTTGCATCAGTACTCGTTTCATTACAGAAAACCTCACTTATGACCACATGATTCGCTATATCCTCTCCACCGCCAACCACATGCCTCTCAACCAGCGTCGCGTATCCACCGTCCGCCTGCTGCTCGCCCGCAAAGTTTTCGACTGCCCCATTCACACTATCATAGGAAGAAACATAGGTGTAGGTGCCCGAGCCACTTAACGGCATCGATGCATCCCAGCTCACGGCGCCCCAATCAACGCTCAACCCGGCATCATATATCGAGGACTTGAACCGACCATTGGAACTGTAATTAATATCTGCGTATGTGATTCGAAGGTATGACTCCAAGCGTTCCCAAGTATATTCCTTGGCTTCAAAACTTACGGAGTGATTGGTCACCCCAACGTTTTCCAACGGGTCGATTAGGGCTAGGGTCACCACATTGCCATTAACGTACTCACCTTCTACAAAACTCGTGAGGGCCGAGGACGACCATGAGTACCAAGTCTTGGCAGTATTTACTAATTGAGGGTTGACGAGGAGCCCAGTACGATCGGGCTGATAGTCCCAGCATAATTCCCCAGGATCAGCTGTATCACCGTATGTGCCACCGTTTCCTTCGAGCCAACTGTCATTGTCGACGCGCTCAACTTGGACAGTCGTACTAACTCCAGACGCCCATTGGTAGACATAGAGCGTCGCACTGGTGACTATCTTGTTTGGCGGGATGCTAGAAAGGTCAAACTTCAAATATCCCCTCTCGGCGCCGCCAGAATAGCGCCCAACATACACAGTTGTATTACCACCATAATTATTGTTGGGATAAGAAGAGTTCACATAAGAATCAGCGATCGTATGGATATCCGGGAGCGTTGTTGATGATGATCCTGGGAACTGTTTCAGCCTTACCCCGCCCGCCTGTGACCAGTCGACGTTCTCGTTGTCATAAAAGTTATTGTAGGTGCTGTCCCAATTTCCGACCTGCAGCGACGGCTTGGTTGGCCCACCACTCCAGTCGGTCTGCATCCACTCAGCCCGCGGCACCATTCGAACGACGATGTGGTAGACATTGCCCTTAACGAGCGAAACTGGCTGAAAACCGATGTAGAGCCAGCCGGTGCTCGAGATATTCACTTGGTTCTCCATCGTTAAATTCTCTCCCGGGTTTCCTGGGTTGCTGGCGTTATCGTTATAGATATTCACCGCGAGCTGTGCTAGGTAGTAGTTCTCGACGTAGACCCGCACGCCGTAGATGTCCTCGGTGCGCCTCGCCCTGAAGCGGAGCGACAGGCGCTTGGCGCTAAAGTTGAGGTTGTCGGGGGTCGCGGTGACCTTGAACGCCA
>Ga0315296_10001350_pt1 | contig 21459 bp, 21 predicted proteins | sample YL17G14_18_MG_FD_203921 | JGI IMG/M metagenome (GOLD analysis project Ga0315296, IMG submission 203921) | Sediment microbial communities from Yellowstone Lake, YNP, Wyoming, USA - YL17G14_18 | ecosystem: Environmental > Aquatic > Freshwater > Lake > Sediment | place: USA: Wyoming | collected...
ACATCAGCATGTATATTCAGAGCCCCGGTGGGGTTATCAGCTCCGGTCTGGCTATTTATGACACCATGCAGTTGATAAAACCTGATGTCTCAACTATCTGCGTTGGGATGGCGGCTAGCATGGGGACGCTGCTGCTTTGTGCCGGGGCTAAAGGCAAACGCTATGCCCTGCCTAACGCTACTATACACATGCATCAGGCGTTTGGTGGCGCTCAGGGACAGGCAGCCGATGTGGAAATTGCCGCCCGCGAGATTATGCGCATGCAAGACCTAATCCGGGGCATTATCGCTAAACACACCGGTCAACCGCTGGAAAAGATAGTTCATGATACCGACCGTGACTTCTACCTGAACCCTGAGCAGGCAGTGGAGTACGGGCTTGTGGATGAAATCCTGTCTAAACCGACGAAAGAGGTAGCCAAGGTTGACGAGGCTGGGGGCAAAGTAGCTAAGAAATAGGCCTTACAGCGGTTGTGAGTAAAGCTCTCGGTAGCGCTGAGATAGTTCCTTCAGGGTGGATAAACCCTCTCGTGCTCCTATTTTGGTAATGCAGAATTGGGCTACAATATTAGCAAGTCGGCCGCATTCTTCAAGGCTTTTCCCTTTAAGTACCCCGTAGAGGAATCCGGCGGCAAAGGCATCGCCAGCACCAGTGGTATCCATACCCGCCCCGATGTCTCGCGGTTTGATTATATATTCGTTCTCAGAATCTCTAATATAGCCGACTGCAGTCGCTTTTCTAATTCTGCTCCCTTTGCCCAGCGTAATGACAACATTCTGGCAGCCCTGCTTAAGACAGCTTTCTGCCCCATTTATAACATCCTCGCCGGTCAATTGTCGTATCTCATTCTGGTTAAGGAACAGGACGTAGGTTCTTTTCAATATCGGGGCGAGAGTCTTAAGCCCCTTAACGGCGTATAATGCTCCGGGGGCAAAACTGAGCTTGACTGAAGAATCCAGCCTGTCTATCAATTTCAGCATTACCTTGAACTGCCGGTCATCGGCAAAGGAGGAGAGGTGAAGAATCCTTGCCTGGTTGATATAGGTCAAGTCCAGGTCATCTATGGTGAGTCGGTTGTTGGCGCCGGGCAGGACGTATAGGGAGCGCCGGCCCTGCCTGTCACTGAGGCATAATACCGAGCCTGTTTTTGCTTTGGACTTTACCCTGATTTGGCTGGTATCGGCTCTTACTTTTTGAAAATCCCGGGGCAATATTTTGCCGTCATCGTCATCGCCAATGACGCCGCAGAAGCCAGCGCTCACGCCGAGTTTTGCCAGACCGTAGATAGTATTGGCAGCGGAGCCGCCGGGGGATGATTTAGCCTCAAGCACCACTGTTTCTCCATCCTCAAGGATGCGCTCAACCTTATATATGTGGTCTATATTCAGCGCCCCCAGCCCAACGACTTCAATATTATTCACTAAACCCTATCCCCCTTTAAGTACCCTGAAAAATCTTTGATTTTTCAGGGAACCCGCTTTAGCTTTATATGGTAGCCCCATCCCCCTGACCCCCTTCCCCTTAGCAAGGGGAGGGGGGAGGATTTTTTCTTAGAGGGGCGAAGCCCCTCTAAGACTCCCCGATTTAACCCAGCTTGCCTGCCTCCTCTCTGACCAAACGTCTTATTCTCTTATGAACCTCGATGATAGGGTCTAAATCTTTTCTTCCCGATAGCCAGTGGAAGTAGCCCTTATCCCCTTTGTTCCCCCATTTCTCTTTGTATTTCACCACTCTCTCCACCCAGCCCCGGTCACTCTTCTGCCATGCCTCAAGCATCTCTTGCAGGTCGCTGATGAGGGTAGAGGCTAAGCCCATGGTGGCGTAGGGCAGGGCATACTCATTAGCATTAAAGGCGATGGCTAGTCCCTTTGCCGCCTCCACTGCCTGGAACATTCTAAAATCGGTGATGCTATCGCCCACTACCACCCATTTTGATAAAGGCTGGTCGTATTTGTCAGCAAATCTGGTTAAAGCGGCTACCTTACGCCGTCCCCCAACCGGTTTCACCTGTGTTATTGCCTCGCCCAGGTCAGTGGCGGGCAGTTTCTCCCAGAAGAACTTATCCAGGCTCTGTTTAATCCGGTCATCATCGTCAACTGGACGCATCGTCAGTATATCCGCTTCCGCCTGCTGTAGTAGCTTGGCCTCTTCTTGACATAAAGCTTGTCGTAACTTATTCAACGGGAATGGGGTGCAGGCAACATTGTGAACGTAAATGCCCAATTTTTGGGTAATGTGGATAGCGTATTGTTCGTAAGTGGTGGTGATACAAAATACCTTCCAGCCACTAGACTGGAGCCAGGAGATAAGTTTGGCGGCACCACCGGTTAAGCTGGCTTTAGCCGCTAAAGTAGCAATATCATTCTCGGAGATATTATGGAGGATAAGGAAGGGGACAATGAGAGCCAGGGTGTCCCCCGGCTCGTAGTCCTCCTTTTCTTCCAGCGTCAGCAGGTCGTCGTAGCGGCTGATAACCTCAAAAATCTTATCGCCGTTGGGGAAAAGCTTCATCAGGTCATAGGCATTATCTTGAGGTGACAGCGGTCCTTCAAGGTCAAAACAGATAAAATTAGCCATTATTTATCTACCTCCCCCCCCCTTTTAATTGTTTATCAATCTCGTTGGTCAGATTATAACCTTTAATCGGTTTTCCTTCAGCGTCAACCACTTTTCCCTTCGTTATCTTGACCTTACCCTGGGAAAAAGCCTTCAGGGTGGCTATTATCAGCGGGAATTCTCTCGCCAGCCCATGTTTACGGATGAGCTGGAAGAGGAGGTTATTCTCGCCTTGCCTGTTTTTAATCTCGTCTACGGGATGCCCGGCTATTTCGTCCCAGTATTTATCAAATGGCTTGCCTCTAATGGGAAAGGTACAGTAGGTTACCGGCGGTCCCTGGTCCAGCTCCGGGGTTACCAGGTGCATCATTACCCCTGTTTCCCCAGCTTGGTTGTTGATTAGCTGCCAGACGACCTCCTGCCAGCTTCCTTTCGGTCCGCCGGGAGCCGCCGGGTGGAGATTAATTATGTTGTATTGCTGGCACATCTCCTTGCCGGTGATAAGCATGTAGCCGGCCAGCACACATAGGTCGGGTCGGAGGACAGGTAGTCGCTTCATAACCTCACGGTCGTAGTCCAAACGCCACTGAGGCAGCGGTTCCCCTGGTCTGGGATTAGGCATACCCCTCGCCGATTTGAACTTCTGGTAGGAAAAGCAGACCAGAGGTATGCCATAACTCCCAACCAGTTTGAGGAATAAATCGGTCTCTGGCGACTCACCAGGCTCACGATTGCAGAAAACAAAGGCTATTTCAGCCCGAATCTCACCCAGAGCGATGCTCCGTTGCGCCACTGTCAGCAAGTCCCTGGCTGCCTTATCTCTGCCGGTAGAAAACCAGCCCAACTGATAGCTATTGATTAACCTCACCCCCCTGTGTCCCCCTCTCCTTATTAAGGAGAGGGGGATGATTATTTTGGGAAGGGGCGAAGCCCCTTCCCAGCTTCCCTTCGTGTTCGGCAGCTTTAAGACTTATTTTTTAGCTTTGTCCAGACACTAGCGAAATGAATGAAAGGATTTGTCATATGCCCTGAAATCTTGCCCTTTTTCAGAGCCTGGAGGAAGTCATCCTTGCCTTTGAACTCGGGCATCTCTATATAAGCGTTGCCTATTTCATAGGTGGTATGGGCATCACTGCCCGCGCTTCTGGCGATGCCATGTTTCCGGGCAAAGGCTAGAGCTTTAGCCGAATTCCAGGGGAGGAGAATCCGTGAGTTAAAGACTTCCATAATGTCAATTTCTGCTACTATTTCTTCTATTATGTTGTTCCGTAGCGCCGATTGGCGTAATACATCAAAGGGGTGGGGTATACATACCAGGCCACCCTGAGCCCTAATTTGAGATATTACCTCTTTGACCGGTAGTCGACTGGGTATGGTCTCTTCCAGGAACATGCCCATAATTTCGCCATGTGGGGTCAAAATTTCTTCAGCGACGATTACCGTGAAGGGAGCAATATCCCGCATCTTTAATCCTCCCTCGGCAGTGCCATGGTCACATACAGCAATGCAGTTTATCCCAATCTCAAGGCAACGACTAACTATCTTTTCCAGAGGCGTCTCGCAGTCCAGGGAATATTTAGTATGAACATGAAGGTCGGCTTTTAGCAACTCGGTTCAACTAACCCTCTCTAGATACTCGCCAGTGCGAGTATCAACCTTAATAATATCTCCATTAGAAACAAACAGGGGGACTTGAATAGTGATGCCGGTCTCAAGCTTAGCCGGTTTATTGCCGCCGGTGGCGGTGTCTCCTTTGAAACCAGGTCCGGTATCAGTCACCCGAAGTTCGACGGCAATGGGCATCTCTACACCTACCAGCTTGCCCTTGTGGTTTAATACCTCCAGCGACATTCCCTCCTTTAAGTAGTTAAGGGCATCACCGAGCTGGCTGGCAGTAAGGGGCATCTGTTCAAAGTTTTCCTCGTCCATAAAATAGTATAGGTCGCCATCATTATAAAGGTATTGCATGTTGTGATAGTCCAGGTGTACCCGGGTAAATTTTTCGCTTGCCTGAAATGCTCGCTCAAGATTATGACCGGTGCGAATGTTGCGGAGTTTAAGTCTAATCTGGGCACTGCCGCGCCCGAGCTTAATATGCTGATAATCGATAACTTGATACAGCTTTTCCTCCAGCTCAATAATAATACCCTTCTTTAGCTCGCCGCTATCTATCATATGTGGCTCCGTTATTTTTTGGCTTTTGAAATTTCCCTGACCTTTCCCTTTTCTATCACGACCAAGTCCTCAATCCTTACCCCTCCCCACCCGTCAAGGTAAATGCCGGGCTCAATGGTAAATATCATACCATCAACCAGTTTGTCTAGCGAATTTGGACCGAGGCGTGGCGGCTCATGGGGGGCTAGCCCGACACCATGGCCTAGGCCATGGCCGAAGGCTTCGCTATAGCCTGCCTCTTCAATGACTACTCTAGCTATGCTGTCAGCCTCGGCGCCGGTCATCCCCTCCCTAATTATAGCCATTGCTGCTAGCTGGGCGCCAAGAACGGTATCATAGAGCTTTTTGAAGGTGTCATCAGGAGTACCGAGGCAGATAGTTCGGCTCAGGTCACTGCAGTAGCCTTCAATCCGGGCGCCAATATCAATCATTATTGGCTCACCGCTGTGAATAGTATGCGCTGAGGGTTTAGCGTGGGGCAGGGCAGAGTTTTGCCCTGAGGCAACAATAATATCAAAGGGTATAGTCTGGCTACCTTTCTCCCGTAGGAATTTCTCTATCTCCCAGGCTACCTCCATCTCCGTCATGCCAGGGTGAATCTTTCCCTGAATGTACTTAATGGCGGCATCGGTTATTTCGGCGGCTCTGATAATAAGCTCGATTTCTTCCGGCTCTTTTACTGCTCGGAGGGATTCTACCATTTCATCTACTGGGATAAGCTTAAGCGGTGATTTGCCTTTATTTAGTATATCACATAACTGCCGATGCAGGGCAAAGGTAAGATGTCCCGCCTCAAACCCCAGTCTTTTTATGCCCACCTCAGCCACCAATCGGGGAAACCACTGGCTAATATCATTGGTTATCGGGAAAACCTCATAATCTGGGGCTTGGCTTTTGGCTTGAGCTATATAGCGGAAGTCAGTGGCTAAAATCTTATTTTTTGGCGTGACCAGCAGAAAACCCGACGAACCATCAAAGCCGGAGAGGTAGCGCCTGTTCTCCGGTTGGGAGACGAAAATGCCGTCAATCTCCCTTTCACTTAGCCCTTGGTGCAGCTTTTGTATTCTATCATCTATTTTCCGGCTCATCGTCTTTTTCCTGTGCCCTGGGGTGAGCTGATAGATAGACCTTTCTTGCCTGACTTTTGGTTACATGGGTGTAAATCTGAGTTGAGGATAGCCGGGCATGACCCAGAAGCTCTTGAACCACCCTTAAATCAGCGCCGCCATCAAGCAGGTGGGTGGCAAAGGTATGGCGTAGTATGTGGGGGTGAACCCTTTTTTCTATGCCCGCTTTGGCAGCGTAATCCACTAATATTCTTTGTACCCTTCGTTCGGGGAGGCGCTGCCCGTAGCGGTTGAGAAAGATGGCGTTAGTTTTCTTTCCTCCGAGGAGCTTGGGTCGGCCCTGGCTGAGGTAATTGCGCAGTGCCTCGGTGGCTGGCTTGCCCATCAGCGCCATTCGCTCCTTTGAACCCTTCCCCCAGACGCGGATTTCGCTGGTATCAAGATTGATTTGATTAAGGTCTAGGTTTACCAGTTCACTTACCCGGAGACCGGAGGCATAGAGTAGCTCAAGCAAAGCCCGGTCGCGCTGTCCCTGGGGCGTGGCTAGGTCAGGGGCGTTGAGCAGTCGTTCCACTTCGTCTAGGGTGAGAAACGAAGGCAGGCGCTTGTCCAGCTTGGGCGAAGATACCTTTTCTACAGGATTTGTTTTTAAAATTCCTTCCCGCACCAAATAGCGGTAGAAGGAGCGGATGGCTGATAGCTTGCGGGCAATGCTTGCCTTGACAATGCCCCGCCCCACCAGATAAGACAGGTAATCACGCAAAACATGTCTATCTATTTCCTCAAGCAAGCCAATCCCTTTTCCCTTGAGGAACTGGAAGAAGTCCGACAGGTCAGTCGTATAATTGCGCACGGTATAGGGCGAGACATTGCGCTCTACTTCAAGGTAGGAGATATATTTATTAAAAATCTCTTGCATGGTGCTAGACCTATTAGGCTATTTAACCTTACCCCCTTTATCCCCCTCTCCTTAAAAGGAGAGGGGGAAGAGATTTTAGAGAGGGGCTTCGCCCCTCTTAAACACCCCAAACAAGATAAGAAGAGTCGAAGAGAGGCTTAACCTCTCTTAAAAATCATCTCCCCCTTCCCTTGTCAAGGGAAGGGGGCAGGGGGATAGGTTACTAAACAGTCTCCTTTATTTTCCCTTTATACGCGCACTTGGTGCATTTTGTCCAGTTTCTCCTGTATACGGTGAGCAGCCCGCCGCACTGGGGGCAGGGCTGGGGGAGGGGTCTGGCGTTCAGGAAAAAATTGCAGTTCGGGTAATTGCTACAGCCGTAAAAGGTGCGCTTCTTTTTGCTTCGCTTCTCCACTATCTCGCCGCCGCACTGCGGACATTTAACCCCGACCTTGACCAGGAACGGCTTGGTGTACCGGCACTCGGGGTAGCCGCTACAGGCTAAAAACTTCCCGAAGCGCCCGAATTTGACGACTATGGGCTTGCTGCACTGGGGGCAAATTTCGTTGGTTGGTTCCTCTAATTTTACCCTTTCCATAAGCTGAGAGGCGTTCTGCAGGCTCTGGTCAAAGGGGATATAGAAATCCTGAACCACCGTCACCCAGTCCTTGTTTTCATTGGCTATCTTATCCAGTTCGTCCTCCATATGGGCGGTAAATTCAATGTTGATGATGTCTGAGAAATATCGGCTGAGCTGGTCATTGACCACAATACCGAGCTCTGTCGGCTGGAAGCTGCCGCCACTCTTGGTGACATATCCCCGCTCTTGAATAGTGGAAATGATGGGAGCATAGGTGCTGGGGCGGCCGATGCCCCATTGCTCTAGCATTTTAATCAGCGTGGCTTCGGTGAAGCGGGGTGGGGGCTGGGTAAAGTGCTGGTCAGGGAAAAGCTCTATAAGTTTAAGACTATCGCCTTTTTCCAATTGGGGGAGAGTGGGGGCTTGCTTCTCTTCCTCAGCTTCATCCTTCCCTTCGCTATAGAGAATCATGAACCCGGGAAATTTAGTAACCGAGATAGAAGTTCTCAGTAGATAGCTGGACTTGGAACGTGGGCATCTGGCTTGAATATCAACCGTGGTATTATCAAAAATGGCGGCTGACATCTGGCTCGCTACCATTCGTTTCCAGATGAGCTGGTAGAGCTTAAATTGGGCGTTGCTAAGATAGGGTTTAAGCCGGGAAGGCTCCCGCCAAATCTTGGTCGGGCGAATAGCTTCGTGAGCCTCCTGTGCCCTCTTTGTACTGGTGATAAAGGAGCGGGCATGGGGGGGAAGAAACTGGGAGCCATACTTAGCGGTAATAAATTCCCTGGCTTCAGCAACAGCGGAGCGGGCGACTCTGGTGGAGTCGGTGCGCATGTAGGTGATGAGCCCCACATTCCCCTCATCGCCTATAGGTAGACCTTCATAAAGCTCTTGAGCGACCTGCATAGTTAGCTTAGCCGGGAAGTGGAGCTTGCGCCATGCCTCTTGCTGTAGGGTGCTGGTGATAAATGGTGGGGCGGGCTGGCGGGTCGCCTTTTTGGTGGTGACTTTTAAAACCTTATAGCCAGCTTGTTTCAGCTCACCGCTGAGCTCATTTGCTTCTTGCTCATTGTGAATATCCAGCTTGGTGCCATCAACAAGACCAATCAGCATAGCTGTAAAGGTTGTTTTCTCTGTTTTCTTGGCTAGCTCCGCCTCAATCGTCCAGTACTCTACCGGGACAAATTTCTCAATTTCCCGCTCGCGGTCAACGATAATCTTCAGTGCCACCGACTGGACTCTGCCGGCTGATAGCCCCCTTCTTACCTTCCGCCAGAGCAGTGGGCTAATCTTATAGCCGACCAGTCTATCCAGGACACGCCTCGCCTGCTGAGCGTTGACCAGTTGCATATCTATGGAGCGGGGGTGGCTGAAGGCGCGCTCAATGGCTTCCTTGGTTATTTCGTGGAAGACGACACGGCGGTAGGGTTTGCGGTTTGTTTTGGTCACCTCAACCAGGTGCCAGGAGATAGCTTCTCCCTCGCGGTCGGGGTCGGTGGCGAGATATACGGCAGAGGCAGTTTTAGCCGCCTCCTTAAGCTCATCCACCACCTTCTTCTTCTCTCTGGGCACCACATATTTAGGGGCAAAGCCCTCTTCTATATTCACTCCAAGTTGGCTCTTGGGCAGGTCTCTGACATGACCCATTGATGCTTTAAGGCTATAATCGCGACCTAAAAGCTTGCTCAGTGTCCTGGCTTTGGCTGGAGATTCAACTATGACCAGCTTCTTCTTCATCGTCCTAATCTACCTTTACCCGGTACCCTTCTCTGGCTTCCCGGGACAGGACATAATTCATCGTTCCTACCTGCTTGACCAGGCCCTTGAGCTCCATCATCGCTAGGGTGCTGCTGACTGTTGATATTGGCAGGCCGCTATTGCGGCAGACCTCATCAATATGTGTCGGCTCGGTGCCCAATTGCCTTAATAACAGAGATTCAGTATCGGAGGCAGGAATAACCTCTTTAATCTCCATCTGCTGAGCTACCGCCGTCAAATTCAATTCCTCCAGGATATCGGTGTAGCTGCGAACCAGCTTAGCCCCTTCCTGAATTAGGCGGTTAGTCCCCCGGCTGGCTGGCGACAGGATACTGCCGGGAACAGCAAAGACCTCTCTATTTTGCTCCAGCGCTAGATGGGCGGTAATCATCGCCCCGCTGGTCTCATCAGCCTCAATGACCAGCACCCCGAGGCCTAGCCCGCTCATAATTCGGTTGCGTCGGGGGAAGTTATCTGCCTTAGGTCTGGTGCCGAGCGGATGTTCGCTTATTAGCGCTCCGTGCTGGATAATATTGCGGGCTAGAGTGGCATTCTCCGCCGGGTAAACAATGTCAAGCCCGCAGGCGAATACAGCAGTGGTTCTGCCCCCTGCCTCTAAAGCACTTTGGTGGGCGACGGAGTCAATTCCCTTAGCCAGGCCACTGACAATAGTGATTTTATTTCGAGCCAGGTCAGCTACTATCTCCTCTGTCACCTGTCGGCCATAAACAGTAGCCCGGCGAGTACCAACTACTGCCAGGCACCACTCGTCCTGGGGGAGCAGGGAACCCCTGACATAAAGGACTGGTGGATAATCATATATCTCCTTAAGCCGGGAGGGGTAATCCGGCTCATGGAAGGTAAGCACCTTTACCCCATAGCGGTCCAGCTTTTCCATCTCGTCTTCCAGGGAAATCTTGGGTCGCCAGTAGGTAAAGGCATTTACTGCGCCGCTATCCAGCCCGGCGTGTTTTAGTTCAGCGGGGGCCGCCTGCCAAGCTTCCTCCAGGCTACTAAAATAGCTTTCAAGCTGTGACAGTTTCACCCGCCCGATGCGGGGTATGAGACTAAAGCCAACCCAATACTTAATTTTTTCTCGGCTCATTTTCAAAGCAATTCTAACATAGAGGCAAACTAGTGGCAATTTAGCTTTGTCAACCTCGCCCCTCTTAGACGCCCAGTTAAGTTAATTTTCTCCCTTTTTAGATGCTTTAGGGAGAGTTAAAGAGAGACGCAGTCTCTCTTAATTAAATATTCCCCCTTCCCTTATTAAGGGAAGGGGGTCAGGGGGATGGGTTTCTAAACAATTTAAATAACTTTATTTGTTGACTTAGTTGTAAGCCCGCTTATATAATCTGGCAACGAGAGTTAACAGTCAACGAAAGGAGACAAAATGTCAGATACTCTGTTTTTGCTGCTGTACTGGACGGGACCTATTGGCATTGGCATTTTCCTTATATGTCTTGGTGGTATGATTTATCTAATCGCTAAGGCTAATGCCATAAGCAAGAGTTTACCCAAAAAGGAAAAGTAAGAAATAATTGCCTCCGAATATGGGGTGGCGGAGAGGGTGGGATTCGAACCCACGGTAGCCTTTTAGGCTACACACGCTCTCCAGGCGTGCCTGATAGTCCACTCCAGCACCTCTCCGCTTTGTCGATGATATTTTCTCGGGAATTGCTCAGCTCGGATTTTGTTCCGAGACTCATTTTCTCCATCTTTTCAACATCGGAATAAACAGTCTGGTTTTCTCTATTTGGTCTTTCGGCATCTTCATTTGCTTCATGATGCCAATACACTTTTCAATCATTTGTTCCATGGTTATGTTCGGCTCGGTAAACCTGCCTTTTTGATAGCAGTACTGGCAGTATTCCTTGTTTTTACTGCCATCGGCATTGGTGCCAGAGTCTTCCGGCTTGTTCATGGGCATGGAACAGCTCTGGCAGAATCCCCCCTGCGATTTTGTGACATTCATGTTTTCATCCCCCATTTTAATAAATCTTTAAGCTGGCGGAGAGGGTGGGATTCGAACCCACGCTCCGGTATAACCGAAGACCGCTTTTCGAGAGCGGCACCATGAACCACTCGGTCACCTCTCCTGGATACAAATTCTACCGCAAAACACTACCTCAAGGCAATTTTCGGATGAACCTCTTACGGTGTTTGGGCGGTATGCAAGCGGTTGTTAGGCAGCCCAATATTCTCTGTCAGAAATGCTACAGTTCCAGCTCCACGACCACAGGACAGTGATTAGAAGCCTTGGGATTATCTTGCCCCTGGTAATTGTGCAATTAAACCCGGATGCAAGCTACCTCGTGGTTTCCACCGACCTCACGCAGCGGTGGTACTATCTGGCTGCAATCGGCGATGGCTATTTGGCAGCGGGGGTGAAAATGGCACCCCCTTGGGGGGAATAGTGGGCTGGGCACCTCTCCCTTTAGAATAATTCGCTCACGCTTCTCTTCGACAACGGGGTCGGCTATTGGCACCGCCGAAAGTAGAGCCTTGGTATAAGGGTGGAGGGGGTTCTGGTAAAGTTCTTGCGACGTAGTGATTTCCACCACCCGTCCTAGATACATCACGGCTACCCGGTCACTTATGTGACGTACTACTGAGAGGTCATGGGCAATAAAGAGATAGGTCAGCCCCAGCTTCTCCTGTAGTCCCTCCAGCAGGTTGATTATCTGGGCCTGAATAGAAACATCCAGAGCGGAGATGGGCTCATCGCAGATGACCAGGGACGGATTGCAGGCTAGGGCACGGGCAATAGCAATGCGTTGCCGCTGACCACCACTGAACTCGTGGGGGACGCGGTCGGTCATGCTGGGGTCTAGTTCAACGACGTGGAAAAGTTCGGCCACCCTATCTTCATACTCCTGCTTGTTATGAGCTATCTGGTGAATCTTAAGCGGCTCACCGACGATACTGCCGGCACTTTGGCGGGGGTTAAGCGAACTGAAGGGGTCTTGAAAAATAGCTCCCATTTCACAGCGGAGCGGTCTTATCTTCCGTTCGGGCAGATGGGTTATATCCTGGCCGTTGAAGAGAATCTGGCCGGCGGTTGGCTCATAAAGACGTAGAATGCACCGCCCGGTGGTGGTCTTGCCGCAGCCGCTTTCCCCCACCAGCCCCAGTGTTTCCCCTTTCTTTATCTTAAAATTGACGCCGTCAACTGCCTTTACGTCAGCAACTTTTCGCTGGAGCACACCCCGGCTTACCGCGAAATACATTTTCAAGTCTATGACATCTACCATTATGTTATCTTGTGATGGTTTCATTGCTTCTCCTGAGTGTTTATATAACAGGAGACATAGTGCTGATTGCCGACTTCTCTAAGTTCAGGCCAGGGCTCCTGCATGCATCTTTCAATATGGTACTGGCACCGGGGCAGAAAAGCGCAGTTAGGCGGCATTCTGATGAGGTTGGGTGGCATGCCCGGAATAGGTACCAGTTTTCTATCTAGTGCCTCATCCAGCCTGGGCACGCATTTGAGCAGGCCGATGGTATATGGGTGACGGGGGGCACCGAATATATCCTTGGAATTGCCCGATTCTACGATGCGGCCGGCGTACATAACATAAATTCTTTGAGCATAGCGGGCGACCACTCCCAGATTGTGGGTAACAATGACCAGTGAGGCATTAAAACGGGTAACCATATCTTTCATGAGTTCGAGTAGTTGTGCTTGGGTGGTCACATCGGTGGCGGTGGTTGGCTCATCAGCGATGAGTATTCTGGGGTTGCAGGAGAGCGCCGTGGCAATCATCACTCTCTGGCGCATACCGCCACTGAACTGGTGGGGATAGTCATCAACACGGGTTTCGGCGTCCGAGATACCTACCAGCTTGAGTAGCTCGATGCCCCGTTTTCTGGAGGCTTGACTGTCCATGCCAAGGTGCAGTTCTAGCATTTCGGTTAGCTGCCGGCAGATAGTCAACGTTGGATTGAGTGAGGTCATTGGCTCCTGGAATATCATGGCTATCTTGCTACCGCGAATTGAGCGCATTTCGGCACCCTTAGCCTCGAGCTTAAGGAGGTCTTTGCCATCGAAGATAACCTTGCCATCGACTATTTCTCCTGGTGGGGTTGATATCAACTGCATTATGGAAAGCATGCTTACTGATTTGCCGCAGCCACTTTCCCCCACCAGGCCGATTATTTCGCGCTCGTTGATGTGGAAGGAAATGCCATCCACTGCTTTTACCAGGCCGCCCTCTATTCGGAACTGCGTCTTCAGGTTCTCAACAGTCAATATTACTGCCATATTACCTTCCTAAACAAATCGCTGGTATGGCTAGAACATACCCCTTAGCCTGGGGTCAAGGGCGTCTCTTAAACCATCCCCCACCATATTAAAGGCAAATACCACCAGCATGATACAAATGCCAGGGGCAAAAGAAAGCGCCGGGTTGGTCATCAAATACTGATAGCCGTCGTTGACCATGCTACCCCAGGCCGCGAATGGCGGTTCTATACCAATGCCAAGAAAACTGAGACCAGCTTCGGCCAGGATAAGAAACCCCAGCTGCATTGTTATCATCACTATTATCGGTTGAAAAGCATTCGGCAGGATATGACTAAACATTGTGCGACTGTCACTGGCGCCCATAGCTCGCTCAGCTAGGATATAATCATTCTGCTTGATGCTGAGGACCAGCCCATTCATTATCCTCGTGTAGGGACATATTGTGCCGATGGATAGGGCTATTATAACGTTTTTAAGGCCACCGCCAAGCACAGAAGCAATGACTAGGGCAAGCAAAATCATGGGAATGGACATAAGCGCGTCTATGAACCTCATGATAAACATACTGACGACGCCACCAAAGTATCCAGCACATAGACCTAGTACCATGCCGACTATGACCGCAACCCCGGTGACGGCAAAACCTATTAGCAGCGCTGTCCTTGAGCCGTAGATAACTCGGCTTAATGTGTCTCGGCCCAGACCGTCAGTGCCCAGGAGGTGTGCCTTGCACGGTTGAAGCAAGGGGCTAGACAGGTCTTGTTTATAGGGGTCGTAGGGTGCGAGCCAGGGAGCAAAGATGGCGGTAAACATCATCACCAGTAATATGACGAGCCCGATTATAACTATCCAACGGGAAAAGAATGCCCGCCGAAAGCGTTGCCACGAGGTAATACGGGGTGGGGCTACCGTGAAATCTTTAATGGCGATAGAAGGTTGTGTCATAGTCTATGCTCTCCTAGCCATACCGTATTCTGGGGTCAAGCCAGCCATAGGATATATCAACAATCAAATTGCATAATATGACTACTGCCGCAACTAAAAGAGTAATGGATTGAACGACCACATAGTCGTGGCCGAAGATGCTGCTCACCATCAACCTGCCGACACCGGGGATAGCAAATACGGTCTCGGCGAATACCGAACCAACAAGGATCATGGGGGCAAACATGCCAAGTAAGGTAACAACCGGGATGAGACTATTTTTCAGCATATGTCTGTATACTATGGTACGCTCTCCTAAGCCCTTTGACCAAGCGGTGCGAATATAGTCCTGTCGAGTAACCTCAAGCATACTTGACCGCATCTGGCGCGCGGTTCCCGCTATACCCATGACGGACATGCAAATGACCGGCATAATCACCTGTCTTGTACTGAGCCAGAAATTCTCCCATGGCGGGGTATAGCCGCTGATTGGAAGCAAACCGAGCTTAAGGCCAAGGAAATACATCAATAATATCCCCAGCCAGAAAGTAGGGATTGATATGCCAAAATATGCCAGAACCGTCAAGGATGTATCTATCCATTTGCCCCGCCTCAATGCCTGGACTAGTCCCAACAGGACGCCCAAAATACAACTGATGACAAATGATAGCAAACCTAGGTGAAGGGTTATGGGGTAACGCTCAAGCATGAGCGTGCCCACACTCTCACGGTAGTATATTGAGGTACCGAAGTCCCCACGGAAGACGCCACCTATCCAGCTAGTATATTGTAATATTAGGGGCTTATCCAGCCCGAACTCATGCCGAAGCGCGGCAACGGCTTCAGGGGGCATAGATTCCAAACTCTGAGTCTCAGACAAGTAAAGCCTCAGCGGATCACCGGGCAGCATCCGCATGATAAAGAAGATAACCAAAGTCACTAAGATGAGAACGACTACCGCTTGTATAAGCCGACGAACAATATACGCTGTCATGCTAAACTTCAGTCAACGTCGGAGAATCTTCCTGAAGCGCTATTCTCTGAAGACTACCCCTTCCGGCTGCTTTTTTACCTTAGCGTTGATTCTACACTCTGGCTCTGACCAAAGTCAATACTTTTTTATGTAATACCCGATTACTTCTCGGGGAAGCATCCCTAGGCCGCATTATACCTTAATTTTTATAAATATACTATACCTTGTCAAGAACTGCGTATCCATAGAGGGGGTTGACAAAAGTATTTAATAATAATAAAGTACAATAGTCTCCATGTGTTATTGTAACGTACGAGCTAGGGATGCTTTGTGAGAATGATAATCGGGGGAAATCTCAACTCCTTGATATGCTATTAAATACTGTTTTATAATATCTAAAAAAGGAGGTGATGTTATTTAAGAAATTGAGCGGATTATTAATATAGGCAAAAGGAATTTGGAATTTTACGGAGGTAATTAATGAAAATCAAGATATTGCTAGGCTTATTATCGCTCATACTGGCAGTTAGCCTAATTGCAGTCGGCTGCGCTGGACCAGCGGGACCAGCCGGACCAGCCGGACCAGCGGGACCAAAGGGACCAGCGGGACCAGCGGGACCAGCCGGACCAGCGGGACCAGCGGGACCAGCAGGCGCCGGAGGAGGAGAGGCAGCCCCACCAGCAGCAGCAGCCATCCCGTGGGATCAGGCAATGGAGCTCACCACTGACGGCGAAACGATAACCATGACTGGCGCAGTTGATAGTGCGATGAGTTTTGCGCCTCCTGAGACAGTACTGTTTGTGGGCGGTGGAATGGGGGTGGGTTTTCCGGTAATCATTCTCGATGCAAGCGGGTTCCCAGATGTTGAAGCCACCTACGTAGGTAAGACCATAGAGGTGACCGCGCCACTCCTTTATCCCTACGCGTATACCGGAAAGGCTTACATGGAGGTCGAAACCCCGGACCAAATCGTGGTAAAGTAATACGTTTATAGAACTATAACTGCACCTGTTCTGCTAACAGGCAACAGGCAATATGATTTGAAATGGGGTACACCCCGGGAAGTGGACACCTCGGGTTGTAAGAATCTGGGGGTGTGCCCTATTTCGTCTTATTATGCTTCTCTGTAATTATGGTATCTTTGCCTCGGCTAAGTTAATAGCGCCTCGCTCCTTTTACTACGGCTGATTTTTTGTTATAATGTTATCGTTTTTGCTTCTGTCTTTTCTGGCATAAAAAGGACTTTGGAGTAAATGCTAACATTAGGTCAAATCCTTGCCACAGTTATCTTTGTTGCCATGTTCGTGGCGATTATAGTTGGCAAGGTGCATCGTTTTATTCCGGCTCTTATTGGTGCTGCCCTTACCCTCATAATTGTCTTTCTCGCCGTCATGAAAAGTCCCGAGACGGCGTATTATGTTTTAAACCTTGAACAGATTGGTCAATTAAATTTCTGGATACCGGGGCATGAGCCGATAGAATCCCATGGTGTAAACTGGCAGACCATTATCTTTATCGGTGGCATGATGACCATGGTGGAGGGACTGGCTGAGGTGGGCTTCTTCCGCTGGATGTGCCTTTTTGTGGCTAAGATGGTCAATTACCGGGTTATCCCTATCCTGATTGCCTTTATGCTGCTCTCAGGCTTTCTGGCAATGTTTATTGACAGTATCACCGTCCTGTTATTCATGGCTTCAGTAACCATTGAGCTGGCTCGCTTGCTCAAATTTGACCCCGTGCCAGTAATAATTGCCGAGATTTTTGCGGCTAATGTCGGGGGGAGTGCCACCATGTGCGGTGACCCGCCCAATATAATTATCGGTACTGCCTTTGGCTATACCTTTACTGACTTTGCTATTAATACCGGCCCCATTGCCTGGATAGGGATGCTATTCACCCTGGGCTTCTTCTATTTCGTCTTTCGTAAGATTCTTACTCGTTCTCAAGGTGTCTCCGACACGCCTCTTAATAAATACCCTGAGCCTGGGGAGGCAATTGTTAATCCTCGCCTGTTCAAGATAAATGCTGCCATCTTTATCCTGGTGGTGATTTTGCTGGTTACCCATGCTCAAACCGGACTATCGGTGGCGTTAATTGGTGTTATTGCTGCCTTCCTCACCTTATTGGCTGCCGCCAGAGGGGCTCTGCATATAGTTAAAAGGTTAGACTGGCGTACTTTGCTTTTCTTTGTCGGATTGTTCATCTGTGTCGGCGGTTTGGAGGAGACCGGGGTACTAAAGATGCTTGCCCAGTATATTGGTGAGATATCCGGAGGAAGCCTAATTCTGGTGATACCTCTCATCCTGTGGATATCCGCCTTTGCTTCAGCCATTGTTGATAATATCCCCTTTGCCGCGACTATGGTGCCGGTAATCGCTAACCTGGCGCAGTCATCAAACTTAAGCCTGCCGACATTAAGCTGGGCTTTATCATTAGGCACAGACATTGGTGGCAATGCTACCCCTATTGGCGCATCAGCCAATGTTGTTGGCACTGCCATTGCCGAAAGGGAAGGCTATCCTATCAGTTGGGGGAGGTTCTGTAAATACGCTTTCCCGGCGATGATTTTGGTGGTTGCCCTGTGCCATCTACTGCTAGTTTTGAGATACACTTAATGGGAGGGAGAAATGTGGGAGAGAATTCTTGTGCCGTTAGATGGGTCTGACTTAGCTGCGCTGGCTCTTCCCTACGCCGAAGAGCTAGCCGTAGCCTTCAATTCTGAGGTTGTCCTGTTATATGTCAGTGAATCTAGGGAGAGCCAGTACCGCCATATGTACCAGCTTTATATTAAAGAGGTGGCAGGACAGGTGAGAGAGCGTATCAAGAAGCGTGCCCAAGTCAGAACTATAGTTCTAGCTGGTGAGCCGGCTGAGGGAATTATTAACTACGTTCGGAGACGTAAGGTTGGCCTTATTATTATGGCGTCTCACGGTCGCTCTGGCATAATGCGGTGGGCAGCGGGGAGTGTCGCCAATAAGGTGCTTCATGCCACCACGGTGCCAGTGTTGCTTATTAAAGTTGCCAAGCTACCGCGGAGGGTGGCCGGGAAGCAATTATTAAATAGGATTCTTCTTCCCCTGGATGGTTCTGAAGCCGGTGAGGCAGCGGTGCCCTATGTTCAGGAGCTTAGCAAGAGACTGGAATCAGAGGTTATCCTGGTCGGGGTGGTGCCAACTGGAGAGCATGTTCGTACCGTTGGCGGTTTGGACTACATCCTTTTCCCGGAGCAGGATTTGGAGTTGGTTAAAGCCGAAGCCAGGGAGTACCTTGACAAGGTTTACCAGCGGCTAACCGGTGGTAAAGGCACGGTAAGGGTTACACTTAAGGTGGGTGGTGATGTTGCCCAAGAAATTATTAAGTTCGCTAAGAGAGCGAATGCCAGTTTGATTGCGATATCAAGCCATGGGCGCTCGGGCATTGAGAAATGGGTTTTTGGCAGTATCGCCAGTAAGGTTGTGGAAGCCAGCAAGACGCCTATCCTATTGGTGAGGGCACCGCGGGGGAAGGCGTAATTATTTGCATCATCTCTGGGTTATAGGTTATTATATTAAATTGTATTTGCCCCTGTAGCTCAGGTGGATAGAGCACCAGCCTCCGGAGCTGGGTGCGAGCGTTCGAGTCGCTCCAGGGGTACTTTTTGTATTAGCCAGGAGACTAGGGTGATAGAAAACCGGCTTATTGAAATCAGATGGCATGGTCGTGGTGGGCAGGGGGCAGTTACCTCTGCGGAACTGGTGGCACAGGCAGCAATAAGCGAAAATAAGTACGCTCATGCCTTCCCCAGCTTTGGACCGGAGAGGAGGGGGGCACCAGTACTGGCTTTTGTCCGAATAAGTAGCCGCGAACCGATAAGGATAAGGGCGGAAATAACCCAGCCGGATATAGTGGTGGTGCTTGACCCCGGGCTACTTGGCATTGTCAATGTTATCTCAGGACTTAAGGAAAACGGGATGCTGGTGATTAATACCAGGAAGTCGTTTGCCGAGATTGAAGCTAAGTTTAAGACTAAGTGCAAGCTGGCTAAAGTTGATGCCACCAGTATCGCTAAGGAGATTTTAGGGGTTCCGATTACTAATACTACTATGGTTGGAGCTTTAGTTAGAGCCAGCGGGGTGGTTAAACTGGAGTCCCTGCTTGAGCCACTGGGACAGCGCTTTGGCCGTCTGGCCGAAAGAAATATCAAGGCGATGCAGAAAGCCTATGAGGAGACCCAGGTAAAGGAGTAAGCCTAATGACGAAGCCTGAGGGTGAGTTGACCTGGAGAGACCTGGAAATCGGCTCAATAGTGACTGAGCCGGGAAATGCCAGCCAGTACCAGACCGGCAACTGGCGCTCGCAGCGGCCTACCTACGATTTCAGAAAGTGCATTAAGTGTGGTCTGTGCCAGATTTTCTGCCCTGAGGGCTGCATTGAGCAGAACGCTGACGAGTATTTTGAAGCCAATCTATTTTATTGCAAGGGGTGTGGCATTTGCGCTCGGGAGTGTCCGACCGGGGTGGTAACCATGGTTGAGGAGGAGGAGGAGTGATGGCCAAAAGAGTGGGCATTGAGGTTTCGTTGGCAGTCGCCGAAGCCGCCCAACTGGCCAATGTTGATGTTGTCGCGGCCTATCCCATTACCCCGCAGACCCACATTGTGGAACATCTTGCCGAACTGGTAGCCAATGGCGAGTTAGATGCCGCCTATATTCCCGTTGAATCTGAGCACTCAGCGATGAGTGCCTGCCTTGGTTCCTCAGCCGTCGGGGCTCGGACTTTTACTGCTACTGCCGGTCAGGGGCTGGAGTTGATGCATGAGGTGCTGTATGTTGCCTCATCTATGAGGCTCCCTGTAGTTATGGCGGTGGCAAACCGGGCATTATCAGCGCCACTGAGCGTCTGGGGTGACCACTCTGATGTCATGGCGGTGCGTGATACCGGCTGGATTCAGATATTTGCTGAGAATGGGCAGGAGGCAGTGGATAATGTCCTTTGCGCCTTCCGTATTGGCGAAGACCCGAGGGTCTTGCTTCCGGTAATGGTTCACCTCGATGGATTCTACCTCTCGCACATGATTGAGCCGATAGTTTTCCCGGAGCCGAGCCAGGTGGATAAGTTTCTCCCCCTATTCAAGTACCCCATGCCGCTTCACCCCGATAGACCGGTAACTATGGGGGCTTTCGGTCCGCCTATCATATATTCCGAGGCAAAGAAGGCACAGGAGGTAAATTTAGAAGCTGCCAGGGAGGTAATCCTCCAGGGCTGGGACGAGTTTGGTAAAACCTTTAAGCGGTATTACTCTCCAGTAGAACAATATCGCAGTGAAGATGCCAAGGTGCTGCTATTAACCTTGGGCAGCTTTAGTGAAACGGCAATGACCGCTGTCGATAAGCTGAGGGGGGAGGGCAAGAGTGTTGGGCTGGTAAGAATTCGTTTGTGGCGTCCTTTCCCCTTTGCCGAGCTTCGCCAGGCGGTTAGGAATGCCGGGGTTCTTATCGTTCTGGATAGAGCAATCTCCTTTGGCGGTCCGGGGGGACCGGTTTGCTCTGAGGTTAGGTCAGCCTTATATGGTGAAGACAAGAAACCAAAGGTTATCGGCTTTGTCGGCGGGCTGGGGGGCAGGGATATTACTCCGGCGGGATTTGAGGAGATAGTTAAAAAAGGTATAAATATCGCCGAGAAAGGCAGTGAGAACGAGTTTGAGATATATGGGGTGAGGGAATAATGGAGAATTATAGTATCTATGTTCCCCGATTAGTAACCAAAAAGGAATTCTTTGCCCCCGGCCATCGGGCGTGCATCGGCTGTGGTGAGGCACTGGCCGTCAGGCTTGCCTGCAAAGCGCTGGGGAGGAGCGTGATAATTGCTAATGCCACTGGATGTATGGAGATTGTTTCCTCGCCGCTACCTTATACCTCCTGGCGCGTTCCCTGGATTCATACCCTGTTTGAGAATACCGCCGCCGTAGCTTCGGGCATAGAAGCCGGGCTGAAGATGCTGATGAAGAAGGGCAGAATTGCTCAGAAAGAAATCAAGGTGGTAGCCATGGCTGGAGACGGTGGCACCAGTGATATCGGGCTTCAGGCATTATCTGGAGCCCTGGAGAGGGGGCATGACTTCCTTTACCTCTGCTTTGACAATGAAGCCTATATGAATACCGGCATTCAGCGCTCTTCAGCTACCCCCTACGGTGCTTCGACTACCACCTCCCCCGCCGGCAAGGTGAGCATCGGGCAGGTTACCTGGAAGAAGAATATGCCGGCTATTGCTGCTGCCCATGACATCCCCTACGTGGCT
>Ga0315296_10001351_pt1 | contig 21450 bp, 19 predicted proteins | sample YL17G14_18_MG_FD_203921 | JGI IMG/M metagenome (GOLD analysis project Ga0315296, IMG submission 203921) | Sediment microbial communities from Yellowstone Lake, YNP, Wyoming, USA - YL17G14_18 | ecosystem: Environmental > Aquatic > Freshwater > Lake > Sediment | place: USA: Wyoming | collected...
TTACACCCTCCTGGGTAGCGCTTCGTAGCTGCAGGGCTTCAGCCCTGCCAAGAGAGCAGTCCCAGGAGCAGACCTGAAGGTCTGCAGCTACGGTGGTGGATCGTAAAGTTATTTTCTTGATGACCATCAGGCTGGCTCCCTTCACCGCGGCCGTGCCAGGCTGAAGCCTGGCCTTCTGGGTCTACAGCTCCTGTCCCGCACCTCCTCGCGGCGAGCTAATGGTCAATCCGTAGAAGTAGTTCATCTAGTTCATGACCATCATCAGGCAGTGTGCACCAGATATCCACCCACTCTTGACCAGTGACCCCCTGCGACTTCGGTTGGAGCCCCCACTCTTATGTCGTACAATCCTTCTGCACCGGCCGCCGTACGAGCACGCTGGAGGACCGCTTGTCGTCACCATCACCGATCAGGACCCCCGTATCCGCAGATGTTGACCTGGACTACCGCATGGAGGACTTCGAGCCCGGCGCTGGCAGCGGACGCGACAGCCTCTTCTACCACCAGCGGACGGACCGGGCCGTCCTGGACGAGGTCGCGAGCCGGCCCCCGGGCCGGGTGCTGGACGTGGCCTGCGGCAGCGGCGAGCTGGCTGCCCGCCTGGGAGAGGCCGGCTGGGAGGCCTGGGGACTGGAGGCCTCCAGCCACATGCTGGGCCTGGGTCGATGGCAGGGCTTCGACCGACAGATAGTTATGGTGCGCGGCATCGCCGAGGCCCTCCCCTTCCGGGAGGGCTCCTTCGACCGCGTGCTCTGCAAGGGCTCCCTGGACCACTTCGCCGATCAGGCCGCCTTCGTGGAGGAGGCGGCCCGCATCCTCCGGCCCGACGGCCGTCTGGTCATCGCCCTGGCCAACTTCGATGCCCTCTCCCGGCGCCTGGGGCGCGGTATCCATGCCGTCGCACGCGTTCTCGGCACCCGATCTAAGGGCGGCCGTCCGGCCGCCGGACGCCCTTACTGGGAGCCGCCGCCCACCCACACCGTGCGGGGAGACCTGGCCTACGTGCAGTCCCTGGGCGGCCGCTGCTTCGCCCTCGAGCGCTGCTACGGCGTCTCCCTCCTCCATCACTTTCGCCCCTGGCGCGTCATCGTCAACCGGCTACCCCCGCGCCTGGGCTGGGCCGCCATGACGGTGCTGGACGGCATCGCCCGCCACTGCCCGGCCGCAGGCGACATGATCGTGACGGTCTGGAGGCCCCGCTGACAGGACCGCAGCCTCAAGGCTGGGGCATCAAAGGCCAATCTATGCCCCCGCCTGAAGGCGGGGGGCGGCCAATCATGAGTCAGTCACCGCCATAGCCAGCCCATTGACACTACGCCAACCCCGGAATAGGGTTGTACCGGGCCAGCGGCGGACTCAGAGGTAGAAGAACCATGGTCGGCACCCGTTCCTTTGGCGCATACATCCCCAAGTTCCGCCTGGGCAAGGGGACCGCCGGCTGGAACTACCCCGTCGAGAAGGCGGTGGCCAACTTCGACGAGGACAGCATCACCATGGCCGTGGCGGCCGGCGCCGACTGCCTGCGCGGCCACGACCGCTCCCAGGTGGACGGAATTCTCTTCGCCACCACCACGCCGCCCTACCAGGAGAAGCAGGGCGCGGCCACGATCGCCGCCGCCCTCGACCTGCGCCGCGACATCTACAGCGCCGACATCACCGGCGTCCTGCGCGCCGGCACCACCGCCGTCCGCATGGCCGTCGATGCCATCGCGGCGGGCAGAGCCCGGCAGGTGCTGGTGGCGGCGGCCGACTGCCGGATGGCGGCCCCCGGGGACCCGCTGGAGCCCTCGTTGGGCGATGGCGCCGCTGCCCTCCTCTTGTCGGCCGACGGAGTCATCGCCGAGATCGAGGGCAGCTACTCCCTCACCGACAGCATGCTCGACGTGTGGCGCTCCCAGGACGACCAGTTCGTGCGTTCCTGGGAAGAGCGCTTCGTCATCGAGGAGGGTTATCAACGGGTCATTCCCGAGGCTGTGAGCACCTTCCTGGCGCAGCGAAAGCTGACGCCCCAGGACATCAACAAGGCCGTCTATCATTCGACCGACGCCCGTCGCCACGCCCAGCTCGGCGCCCAGATGGGGTTCCAGGAAGGGCAGGTGCAGGACCCCTTGTACGGGCGGGTCGGCAATGTCGGCGCCGCCTTCCCGCTTCTGCTGCTGGCGTCGGCGCTGGAGGAAGCCGGCCCCGGAGAGCGCATCCTGGTGGCCAGCTACGGCGACGGCTCCGACGTCCTCTCGATTCGCACCTCCAACGGCGTCGACGCCGCGCGAGAGAAGCGCCGGGGCGTCCGCGGCCACCTGGAGTCCAAGATTCTCCTCAAGAGCTACGATGAGTACAGCCGCTGGCGGTCGCTGACGCCCACCGCGGCCGCCCGCCGGCCCCCGCCTGCCGTCCCCTCCGTCTCCGCCCTCTGGCGGGAGGCGGACACGAACCTGCGGCTCCACGGCGCCCGCTGCCTGAGCTGCGGCTACACCCAGTACCCGCCGCAGCGCGTCTGCGTCCGCTGCCAGAGCAAGGACTCCTTCGAGGCCGTGCGGCTCTCGGACCGGGGGGCAGAGGTCTTCACCTACTCCCTGGACTACGTGGCCGGCACCGTGGACGTGCCCCTCGCCATCACGATCATCAATTTCAACGGCGGCGGGCGCATGATGTGCATGATGACGGACCGCGAGATCGACGACGTCAAGATCGGAATGCCCGTGGAGATGACCTTCCGCAAGCTGCACACGGTGGGAGGTATCCACAACTACTACTGGAAGTCCATGCCAGTGAGGGCTTAGCGGGAAGGTGCGAGGTCATGGAGGGGATTAAGGACAGAGTCGCCATCGTCGGCATGGGGTGCACCAAGTTCGGGGAACGCTGGGACGTGGACGGCCTGGACCTCCTGGTGGAGGCCTGCTACGAGGCCTACGAGGACGCCGGCGTCGGGCCCAACGACATCCAAGCTGCCTGGTTGGGCACCGTCGGCAGCTTCAGCACCGGCCAGCCCCTGGCGCAGGCCCTCAAGCTCAACTACATACCCATCACCCGAGTCGAGAACGCCTGCGCCACCGCCACCGATGCCTTCCGCAACGCCTGCTACGCGGTGGCCGCCGGCATCTACGATATAGCGCTGGCCGCCGGTGTGGAGAAGCTCAAGGACTCCGGCTTCACAGGCCTGGCCCTCGCTCGGGCGCCTTCAACGGAGGTGGAACCGGCGGTACCGCCGCCGGCCCAGTTCGCCTTCGCCGCCACACGCTACTTTCACCACTACGGCATCCCCTACGAGGAGGGGAAGCGGATCCTGGCCCAGATCGCCGTCAAGAACCACCACAACGGTGCTCTCCACCCCAAGGCCCACCTGCGACGGGAGATCACGGTGGAGCAGGCCCTCAAGGCGCCCATGATCGCCTGGCCCCTGGGCCTCTTCGATTGCTGCGGGGTCAGCGACGGCGCCGCCGCCGCCATCATCACCCGGCCGGACATCGCGCGAAGCATGGGTCGGGACCACATCCTGGTGAAGGGCTTGGGTGTCGCCGTGGGCGGAATGCAGGGCCTGCTGCTGGACGACTACGACTTCGTCCACTTCCCGGAGAACCTGGCCGCCGCCCAGCGCGCCTATGAGGAGTCCGGCATCCGCAACCCCCGGCAGGAGATAGACCTGGCCGAGGTACACGACTGCTTCACCATCACCGAGCTTATCATCTATGAGGACTTGGGCTTCAGCCCCCGCGGCAAGGCACGGGAGGACGTAGAGGCCGGGTCCTTTACCGTGGGAGAGGGCGACCTGCCGGTGAACCCCGACGGCGGCCTCAAGTGCTTCGGCCATCCCATCGGGGCCAGCGGCCTGCGCATGATCTACGAGGTCTACAACCAGCTCCTGGGCCGGGCTGGGCCGCGACAGCTCAAGAAGGCGGACATCGGCATCACGCATAACCTGGGCGGCCGCCCAGGCTCCTTCACAGCTTCGGTGGCCGTCTTCGGCCATCCTAGCTAGGCCAGACGGAGGGACATCCTGGGATGAGCCGGCCTTGGTGGCAAGGCGCGGCCCCAGGGAGAGAGGGTCGCCGGGCAGCCCCGCCCAGCACCGCTGGGATGCTACGCCCGCCCCCGGATGGTCGATTCGCCCCGGCCGAACAGCAGTATGCGGCTGGGACGGGGAAAGAATACCCGCCGTGCATCCATTGAGGGAGGTGTTCCATGCCAGTTGAGAAGCTTTACACGTTCGACCGCAGCGAAGCGCTCCTGGAACGCGCCCGCCGCGTCGTCCCCAGCGGCATTTACGGCCACCAGAGCCCCCAGTTGCTCAGCCCCGGGTCCTACCCCAACTTCTTCGCCAGAGGCGAGGGCTGCCGCATCTGGGACGTCGATGGCAACGAGTACATCGACTTCATGTGCTCCTACGGACCCATCGTGCTTGGGCATCGACACCCGAAGGTGGAGAAGGCGGCGCGCGCCCAGCTTGAACAGCTCGACTGTCCGAACATGCCCAGCGAGCGCTGGGTGGATCTGGCCGAGCTCTTGGTCTCCATCACGCCCTGGGCTAGCTGGGCCGTCTTCGGCAAGAACGGCTCTGACGCCACCAGTTGGTCTGTCGCCGTCGCCCGCGCCCGCACCGGCCGCAACAAGGTAATCATGGCCGAGGGCGCCTATCACGGCAGCCACCCCTGGTGCACGCCCAACCCCACCGGCACCACCGAGGGTGAGCGCATGGACGTGGTGACCTTCGAGTACAACAACTCTGAGGACCTGCGGCGGGTGGCGAACGAGCACCGGGGGCAGGTCGCCGCCATCATCCTCTGCCCCTTCCGGCACGACGTCTTCCACAATCAGGAGATGCCGGCGCCGGGCTTCCACGACGGGGTGCGTTCCCTCTGCGACCGGGAGGGCATCGTGCTCATCCTGGACGATGTCAGGGCTGGTTTCCGCCTCCACATGGGCGGCTCCGGCGAAGTCCTGGGCCTCCAGCCGGACCTGACCTGCTACTCCAAGGCCGTGGGCAACGGCTATGCAATCTCCACCGTGCTCGGCCGCGAGGAGCTGCGCGAGACGGCCCAGCAGGTCTACTTCACCGGGTCCTTCTTCACCGCCGCCGCCTCCATGGCCGCCGCCATCGCTACCATCAACGCCCTGCGCGATGAGGACGGCATCAAGAAGATGGAAGTGGCAGGGACCCGCTTCCGGGAGGGCCTCGACCAGCAGGCGCGGTCGCTGGGCCTAAGCATCACCCAATCGGGGCCGCCGGCCATCCCCTTCCTGACCTTCGACAACGACCAGGCCTTCGAGCGCAGCCGCCTGTGGGCCGGCGAGTGCGCCCGCCGGGGCGTCTTCCTCGCCCCATTCCACAACTGGTTCCTCTGCGCCGCCCACGGCGAGGCCGACATCGACGAGGCGCTGGTGGCCACGGAGGGCGCCTTCAAGGTGGTGAAGGACAAGTTCGGGGGGTAAGGGGAAGTAGGCGGATGTGGCGGCTGGGCGGTGGAGGGATCGGACAACGGATGGAGAGAACGGATTAACGGATGGCCCTCCATCCGTTAATCCGTTCGATATCCGTTGACAGAGCGGTCTCCGCAGCACCGGCCGGGCAGCCCTCGAAAGGAGCCGATGGTGAAGATCGACGGCGGCGAGATGTTCGTTAGGATGCTGGAGCGGCAAGGGGTGGAGAACATCTTCGCTCTCCACGGTGGTCACATCGACCCCATCTTCCAGGCCTGCCACGACCACGGCATCCGCATCATCGACACGCGCCACGAGCAGGCCGCCGGCCACATGGCCGACGCCTGGGCCCGCCTCACCGGCCAGCCGGGCGTGGCCGTGGTGACGGCCGGCCCCGGCGTCACTGATGTCGTCACTGCAGTGGCCAATGCCTACATGGACGCGGTGCCCATGCTGGTGCTGGGTGGGCGCCACGGCCTCATCGAGGAGGAGCTGATGCCGCTCCAGGAGTTGCACGGCGTGCCCCTCATGCAGTCGATCACCAAGTGGTCGCGCTTGGTCCGGGACCCACAGCGCATCCCGGAGTACGCCAGCATCGCCTTCCGTCACGCCACGGCCGGACGGCCAGGGCCGGTCTTCCTGGAGATTCCCGCTGACGTGCTCCGAGCTCAGGTGGAGGAAGAGGAGATACGTTTCCCGAAGGACTGCCAGCCGGAAGCGGCGCCGACCCCGCCACCGGAAGCCGTCGAAAAGACTCTGGCGATGCTATCGGCGGCCGAACGGCCCCTCATCATGGCCGGCCGCGGCGTCTGGTCCGCCCGCGCGACCGACGAGCTGCGGGAGTTCGCAGAGCTCACCGGCATCCCGGTCTGCGCGAACGGGATTACGCGCGGCGCGATCCCAGAGGACAGCCCGCTCGGCTTGGGAAGCTTTCAGATAACGGGGGCCGCACAGGCCCTGGCCGGCCCACCCGACGTTGTGCTGATTCTGGGCGCGAGGCTCGGGATGTTCACGGGCCCTCGGGGCGCTACCATCCCCGCCGGGGCAAAGCTCATCCAGGTGGACATTGAAGGGGCAGAGATCGGCCGAGGCCGCGACATTGACGTGGGGATCGTGGCCGACTGCCGGGAGACCCTGCGCGCCCTCATCCGTGCAGCCCGGGGCCACACCTTCCCCCCGCGCAACGAGTGGGTGGAGAAGCTCCGCCAGGCTCGGTCGGCCATAGAGGGCATGTTCGCCGGCGCCCTGGAGCCGGATCGGCGCCCCATCCACCCCTACCGGCTGGCTCATGACGTCAGCGCTCTCATGGCCGAGAGCGGGGTGCTGGCGGTTGACGGCGGGGAGACGTTTGTCTGGGCGGAGCTGGCCCGTTCGGCGCGAAGGCCGGGGCGCCACCTCGGCCACGGCTACCTGGGCTGCCTGGGGACGGGCATCCCCTTCGGCCTGGCGGCCAAGCTGGCCTTCCCCGAAGAGCGGGTGCTGGTCCTGACCGGCGATGGCTCGGTTGGCCTCAACTTCAGCGAGTTCGATACGGCGGTGCGTCATAACCTGCCCATCGTCGTCGTCATCAACAACGACCAGGCGTGGGGCATGTGCAAGCACGAGCAGATGGTGCGGCACGGCGAGAACCGCGTCGTGGGCACCGAGCTGGGCCCCACTCGCTACGAGAGGGCAGCCGAGGGATTTGGAGTCTACGGCGAGTTTGTAGAGGACCCCTTTGAGGTCATCCCGGCCATCGAGCGCGCCTTCGCCAGCGGCCGACCAGCGTGCGTGAACGTCATGACCGACCCCAACGCCATCTCACCGTTGGTGCAGGCCGCCGGCCCTCGCGTGGAGCGGCCGTGGGCAGAGGCTGTCGCCCGCGGACGGACGGGCGCCCGGTAAGCGCAGCGGCGCCACAGAACCTTCAGGGAATCAGAGTGGCAAGCTGGTCGGGGGCGTCCTCGCCGCCTCAGTCCTCGGCGGTAGCCTCCCGCAGCCCATAGTACAGGACCCAGCTACCCGCGCCCACCAAAAGGATGATGACGGTGGCCGTCACGGGTCTCCATGGTATGGGCGGCCCTGCACCGCCATCGCCCGCCGAGGGCAGGCTGGTTACGCCGCCCTGGGCGGACGCCTGACCCTGGACGGCTCCGCCCGGGTTGCCCTGCGGCGATGACTCAACGGTTGTGCTGGCCCGGACCAGGGCCGGAGTAGCCGAGGGCGTACCCCAAGCCGTTGTACCGCCCTGTCCTGATGGCGTGGGGCTATTGGCCGCTGCCGCCGTGGACGTAGGGGTGGCCGTAGCCGTGGGAGTGACGGTGGACGTTGACGTAGGGGTAGGCGTGTGAGTAGACGTCGGCGTGGCCGTGTTGGTAGCTGTTGCAGTCGGCGTGTTGGTGGGCGTGTTGGTGGGCGTGTTGGTGGGTGTACTGGTCGGCGTACCGGTAGGCGTCAACGTGATGGTAGGCGTCAACGTGATGGTAGGCGTGAGCGTCGGGTCTTCAGCGCCTGCCTCTCGAGGGGAAATCAAGAACAGCGCCGCCACAAGAGCCAGCGCTGCAGCGATGGTCACGGTCCGGGGCCACACTCCTTGCGGTCGTCCAGGCACCCCTCTACTCCTCCTGTCGAAGGTGCGCGTGATTATCGGCAGGAAGGAGTACTTTCAACAGCCCCCTATTCCCCGAATCGTAGCCCGCTTGGGCGATGAGGTGATGCCATCGACGTAATGCGCTGGGAAGGTGCGCGTTCTAATGGTTGAGGGGAAGGTTGCAGTGCTCTCCCGAAAGCTGATGCGCCCGCTCCGCCACCTGCCGGGACTCCCGGGGGGACGCCGGCGCCTGCTGCTGGCTCTCCTCACCATAGAGCTGGTCCTCCTGGTGGGCCTGGCGGTAACGGTCCTCGCAAGCGCGAGAGGCGGGGGTGACGAGTTCGTGGCCCGCGAGACCCTGCTGGCCGAAGGCGACCTGCCTTCAGGATGGGTGCCGGTGGAGGCCACCGCCTACCCTTACATGACCAACAGCCCCCTCATCCTTCTTCTGCTGGAGGAGGAGACGGTTGCCGGCGCCTTCTCCGCCTATCGTGACCCCGAAGACTCCTCCACGGTGGCTACCTACGTCGTCTTCCGGCCCAATGAGCCGCTGACGCTTCAGACCGGCGACGATGACCGCACCCTGGGGACGGTAGCGCCACTGGTGGCGGAGCTGGAGCGCCTGGCCCGGCAGCGGCTGGGTGGCGCCCTCCCCGAACTCTTCTTCGCGGCCACCGACGTGCCCATCCCCGGATCCCTGCGGGGCCGGAGCCTGGCGCCGCCCACAGGCGAAGGGGTCCAGTCGGACTCTGTCCTCTTCGCCACAGGCCCTGTTCTGGCTTTGGTGATGGTGGAGCACCCCCGCGATACCGAGCCCTTCCAGCCGGTGGAAGAACTGGCCCGGGTCGTCTACAACCGGGTCCTACAGCAACTGGACTAGCCAGCCCCGCTGCCGCTCCGGCGATTCCCTCGATCCTGCTGACCAGTTCCCCTAAGATGGCTGCCAAATTCCCCTAAAAACTCGCGCCTTAACCCTAATGTCCTCCTCTCTCTGGCCGAAAATTACTCAGGGTATACATCTGGGGCCGTACCGCTTACGGCCGACACGCAGTTGGAAAGGACCCCTGGGAGAAGGGAGGGGCAAAGAATGAAACGCCTTCTTGGCGCACTGCGTCGGGTCCATCGGGAAGAGCGAGGGATCACCGGTCTTGAGACCGCCATCATCCTCATCGCCTTCGTCGTGGTCGCTACCGTCTTCGCCTTCGTCGTGCTGACGGCGGGTATCTTCAGCTCCGAGCGGGGCAAGGAGACCGTCTACGCCGGCCTACAGAAGGCCCGCGGCACCATGGAGGTCCGCGGCGGCATCGTCGCCACGGCGACGGGCTCGCCCCTTGCCGTGGACGACATCTTCTTCACCGCGGCCACCACGGCCAGTGGAGAGTCGATTCCCCTGAACCCGGCGGCCACCAACAACCGGACGGTCGTGGCCTACCGTGACGCCACCAACGTGGACAACGACGTGGCCTACACGGTCACCAGCATCGTGGGGGACGGCGACACGCTCCTGGAGCCGGGTGAACTGATGCTCGTCAGCATAGACCGGGCCACGGGCATCGATGGCCCGCCCACCATGGCTGCCAATGACCGCTTCACCCTGGAGGTCCAGACGCCCGTTGGCGCCGTGCTTGACCTCACCCGGCAACTGCCGACGGAGCTGGCTGCTGTGATGCAGCTCCATTAGAGAGGACCCTGTGGAGGCGGCGCCCTGACCGTTCTGCCGTACGTTCAAGCAGGGCGCCGCCCCAGGTACGAGGGCGCGCAACCCACATAGCTCGCAGCCTAGAGGGCTGCGAGCTCGCGTGTAACAAGCCCTTCTCGCCTCAGCACGGCCTGCTGGCCTTCCTGCACCTGAAGCAACCGAAGCCCACCAGCCGGAGCCACCGGCACAGCGTGACCCACAAGATTCCTCCCTCGTTGACAGCTGCTCCTATCTCGTAGCCGGTCAGCCGCCCCGCCTCACCAGACCTGGACTCCCAAAAGTGGGGTTTTCCCTAATGGTGCCCTCCCTCCTACGGTCGAACATTCCTCAGGCATACGTCTCAGGCCGTACCGCCTGCGGCCGATCTGCCGGACGGAAGCTATCGCGACTGATAGACGCCCCGTCAGGCAGCAGCCGTCAGAGCGGAACCGGACGGGAGGCATCGAAAGGAGGGCTGGTTGCCGGGATCAAATCCGTTCCGCCTAGCTAGCGGGAAAATCAGCTCAGGCCAAACCAAATCCCTACGTAGAAAGGAGGGCTAGCAGATGAAGCGACTTACCAGCGCGCTGCGCCGGATCCACCGGGAAGAGCGAGGGATCACCGGTCTTGAGACCGCCATCATCCTCATCGCCTTCGTCGTGGTCGCCACCATCTTCGCCTTCGTCGTGTTGACCGCCGGTATCTTTAGCGCCGAGCGGGGCAAAGAGACCGTCTTCGCCGGCCTATCGAAGGCCCGCGGCACCATGGAGGTGCGCGGCGGCATCGTCGTCTCGGCGACGGGCACGGTCCTGGCCGTGGACAGCATTTTCTTCACCGTAGCCACCACGGCCGGTGGAGAGTCCATTCCCCTGGACCCTTTGGCCGAGGATAACCGGACGGTCATCGCCTACCGTGACGCCAGCGTCACGGACAACGACGTGCCCTACACGGCCGACGACATCATAGGGGACGACGACACGCTCCTGGAGCCGGGCGAGGTTAAGGTCATTGTCATTAGCGCGGCCGGCATCGACCCCGCGCCCACCGACTTGGGGGCCAATGACCGCTTCACCCTGGAGATCCAGACGCCTGTCGGCGCCGTCCTCGACATCACCCGGCAACTGCCAGCGGAACTGGCTACCGTAATGCAGCTGCATTAAGGAAGGAACCTGTGGAGGCGGCGCCCCGCTTGAACGTACGGCGGAACGGTCGGGGCGCCGCCCCCCGTAAGAAGGCAGGTATGCCATGGAGATCACCGCCCAGATAGCTGCCCTGGAGGAAGAGGTCAAGCTCCTCAAGGGCGAGATCAAGTCGATCCTGGAGGAGATCAGGACGTCTGTCCTCGCTCGGGACAACCCCTTCGCGCTTCAGGGCGGCCTGCAAGTTTTCCAGCCCATAGAGCGGTCGGAGCCCGCCAGCAAGCCCCCTCCAGAGCCGGAGGAGGCTTGCCCGGACGTTATTAGGGCGCCGGCGACAGCCAGCGAGGTGGAAGACCCGCTCCCGCGCGTGCTGCGCGTGGAGCCGACCGCCGCCCCTCCGGAGACCAGGGACGTCCCGGAGAGCGCGCCGCTGCCGGTGATGGCAGGGGTCAGCCCGGAGGTCACCCCCCTGCCGGCGATAGCTGAGGCGGCAGTCCCTCAGGCCTGGAGCGTGTCCACGATCGCTGGCCTGATAGCCTGGGTCGACGAGACTGCCTCCCGGCTGGGCACCACTCACCTGCAGATGATCCTCGACCTGGCCCGCTTCGCCGGCCTCATTCCGCAGGAGGCGGAGGAGGCCCTGCTGAAGGTCATTAAGCTGGCCAGTAGCCGCAAGGATAGCGCCACCGTCTCTGTCAACGACACACTGGTCGCCCTGCGCCAGTTGGAAGCCATCTTCCAGGGAGCGGAGAGCGACGAGATGTTGTTTTTGCGACGGCGCCGCAGCACAGGAAGGAACCGGTAGCGGCCAGACAGCCGCCCGTCGGGGGCGGGCCCGCCGGGCCTTCAGACTGGCAGCCACCCAGAGGAGTGTAAGGGGGTGCAGCCATCGAGAAGGCCATCGCCACCATTCTGCTAACCATAGCCGCGGTTGTGGCCATCATGGCCGTGATCAACTCCGTCATGCCCGCGCTGAGCCGCAGCAACAGCTCCATGGTCCTGACGTCTGACGTGATCAACGACCGCATCTCCAGCCAGGTGGACATTATCCACGCCACCGGCGTGGATACCGCCACCCAGGCCGACACCTGGGTCAAGAACGTGGGCGCCACCCGCATCGGCCCCATCGACTCCACCGATGTCTTCTTCGGCCCCGAAGACGGCTTCGACCGCATCCCCTACGGGGGCCCTAGCTGCGCGGCCCCCTGCTGGGACTACGTGCTGGAAGGCGGCACCACCGAGTGGGGGCCTACGGCCACCCTCCACATCATCATCTACCTGGACTACTCGCTCACAACGGGCACCACCTACTTCGTCAAGGTGGTGATACCCAACGGCATTAGCGATGCCAAGTTCTTCAGCGTCTAGGAGCGCCAGACCATGGAGACCAGCATACCAGCCGCCATCGTCGCCGCCATCCTGATGGTGTCCGCCATGGTGCTGGCCCGGTCCGGCTATCGGTCTGTTGATGAGATGGGACAGCTCTGGAAGGAGCTGGAGGCCCGCGCCGCCGAACAGGCGCGCACCCAGCTCGCCATTGCCAGCGTGACCTCAAGCAGCCCCTATGTGGACGTGGACCTGCGGAACGACGGCAGCACCGCCCTGACCGAGTATGACCGCATGGACGTGATCGTCCAGTACGTCACCGGCAGCGGCGCGCCCACCCTGGTCTGGATCCCTTACACGAGTGGCCCCCTGGCCAACAACACCTGGATCGTCCAGGGCATCACCAACGACGCCTTCGAGCCGGGCATCCTCAACCCGGGTGAAACTCTCAGGATGCGCATCTGGCTCGATCCGCCCGCCGGCGGCGGTAGCACCAACCGCCTCCTCGTCGCTACGGATCTGGGCGTCACTGTCTCCACCACGTTCACGGGGTAAGTGAGACGTGGCCGATACATTAACAAGGCAGGTGAAACATGGCCGAGCAGCCGGAACAGAAGCGACATCATATCTCCACCGGTAACCCCGAGCTGGACAAGAAGATGGCCGGAGGCATCCCGGAGGGCTCGCTGACCCTCATCGAGGGCCAGTCCGAGTCAGGCAAGAGCGTGCTGACTCAGCAGTTGGCGTGGGGCGCCCTTCGCGATGGCAGACGGGTGGCTTACTACACCACAGAGAACACCGTCCACAGCCTCCTCCGCCAGATGAAGAGCCTCAACCAGGACATTACCGACTTCTTCCTCTTGGGTCGTATAAACGTCTATCCCATGCGCTCCGCCCCCACGGAGGACGAGGCCCGCGCCATGCTTCGGGCCGCCCTTGAACACATGACAAGGATGACGGCGGACCGTGACCTCGTGGTCTTCGATTCGCTCAGCGTCTTCGTGACCAACATCCCTGAGCAGGAGACTCTCTCCTTCTTCATGGCGGTCAAAGACTTGTGCGACAAAAACAAGACCTTGCTCCTGACAATGCACTCTTACGCGTTCAGCGAGGCTATGTTCATCCGCATCCGCTCCATCTGCGACGCCTACTTGCGGTTGAGGGTGGGGGAGATAGGCACTCAGCTCCTCAAGGAGATGGAAGTATCTAAGGTCCGGGGCGCCGACCAGAATACCGGCAACGTCATCGCCTTTGACGTCGAGCCCGGCTTGGGCATGCGCATCATACCAATGACCAGAGCCAAGGCATGAAGAATCTCCCCTTCAGCAGCGAGGGCGCAGAGCATCAGCATGGGACAGGGGTTGAGCAGTGCAGCCTGCACAACATGCTGCCCCCGGCCCTTCAGGAGAGGACGGCCCAAGCGCCGCACCTCTTGGAGTATCTGCATCAAGTGCCCATCGCTGACGTGGGGGTACCAGAGTATTACCCTGAACTCAACCGAAAGCTGGGCGACCTGAAACATCCCAACCTGATCTACCCCGTGGCCGAGCACCTCTTCGTGCACATCTTTCCCGACCACGAGGATGCACGCGACTACTACATCGCCATCGAGCCCTCGTCCATTGGGGACGTGGAACCCATCCTAGAGCAGCTAGAGCGCCGGCTGATGGACTACGTGGATGCCCTGGAGCGCGCCGAGACGCCGGAGGCCAAGGCCGAAGTGCTACGGCAAGCCGTCCGCGAGAACTGCGTGGTGACGAGCAACGGCGAGGGCAGACGCTCCGATGGGAAGAAGCCTGGCGGCGGTCTCTTCTCGCGCCCGGCAAGGTCAGGAGGCAAGATCCCCGTCACCGCCAAACAGTTGGCCGGCCTGGAGTACCTGCTGGTGCGCGACAAGATCGGCCTCGGCGTCCTGGAGCCCCTAATCCATGACCCTTACATCGAGGACATCAGTTGCAGCGGCCTGGGACTCGTCTTCATCGAGCACAAGATCTTCAAGGGACTCAAGAGCACCGTCTCCTTCGAACGCACGGAGGCCCTGGACGAGTTCGTCATCCGCCTCTCGGAGAAGATCCAGAAACCCGTCACCTATAGGAACCCCATCGTCGATGCCACACTGCCCGACGGCTCGCGTATAAACATCGTCTACGGGAGCGACGTGTCCAAGCGTGGTAGCAACTTCTCCATCCGCAAGTTCACCTCCACGCCTCTGAGCATCGTGGACATCATGGGGGGCGGCGGCCTGGACTGCCACATGGCAGCATACCTCTGGCTGGCGGTGAGTGAGGGCATGAACCTCTTCGTCTCGGGGGAGACGGCCTCCGGTAAGACGACCGTGCTCAACGCCATCTCGGGCTTCATCCAGCCCTGGGCCAAGATCGTGAGCATAGAGGACACGCCGGAGCTTCAGGTGCCGCACCCAAACTGGATCCGAGAGGTGGTCCGGGGCAGCATGGCCGACGAGGACTCCTCAGTGACAATGTTTAGCTTGCTGAAGGCCGCCCTGCGCCAGCGGCCCAACGCCATCCTGGTGGGCGAGATCCGCGGCGAGGAGGGAGCCATCGCCTTCCAGGCTATGCAGACCGGGCACGCCGTCATGGCCACCTTCCACGCCTCCACGGTGGAGAAGCTCATCCAGCGTCTCACCGGCCATCCCATCAACGTGCCCAAGGTCTACATGGACAACCTGAACGTGGTAGTCCTCTGTAGCTCTGTACGACTGCCGACCGGCAAGGTGGGCCGGCGCATCGTCTCTATCAGCGAGATCATCGACTACGACTCTGACACCGATTCGTTCTCTTTCATCGAGATCTTCCGCTGGGACTCCTCCAGGGACATTTTCGAGTTTACGGGCAACGGCAACAGCTACCTTCTGGAGCAGGTTATCGCGCCCAGGCGCGGCCTGGACGCCCGCAACAAGCGGGCTGTCTACGACGAGGTGGAGCGCCGAGCCAGCCTGATCCAGAAGCTGAGCGAGGACGGCAGAACAAACTTCTATGATCTCTTTCAAGTCTTTTCTCAGGCGGGACGGGAAGGCCTCATCTAGCGAGCCGCATGAGGAGAGTCCGGCGGCGTCCTCCTTCTTCAGCCGGGAGCCCCTGGACTTCGACCTCATCAGCCAGCTCACCCACATGTCGGCCGCGGCGACGGCGGGCATATCGCGTGACAGGCTCTTCGAAGGGACGGCCCGGCTGGACTACAGCACCTCCCGCTTCTTTCGCCGCGTCCACCTGGTGGCGCAACGCCTGAACTACGACTATTCGCACGCCTGCGAAATGGTGGCGGAGACGACGGGGCCGGAGAGTGTACAGAACCTGCTCCTTCGCCTCTCCACCTCTCTTTCGGCCGGCGAGCCGGAAGAACAGTTCCTGGCCCGGGAGACTGAGGTGCAACTGGAGCTCTATGGCAAGAAGTACGAGCGGGACATAGAATCGCTGCGCAAGTGGACGGACGCCTACGTAGCCCTCATGGTCTCCACCACCCTCATCGTGGTCATCTCCCTGGTATCGATGATGATCTACTCCATGGGAGCGGGGCTCATCGTTGGCATGGCCTTCGTCGTGCTGCTGGTAACCATCGCCGGAAGCTGGGTAATCTTCAGTGTCGCCCCTCACGAGGTGAAGACACACCATCTGGCGAGAAAGTCGCCGGAGCAATACCAGATGGCGCGGCTGGCCCAGATCCTGCTGCCGGTGGCGGCTGTCTTCGGCGCCGTGCTGGGCTTCACCTTCGGGCTGGGCCCGGCCCTCATCGGGAGCGCGGTGGTTCTGGCGCCGCTAGGCTACGTGGCCTTCCGCGATGACTGGAAGGTGGACGCCCGCGACCAAGACATCGCCACCTTCTTGCGCGCTCTGGGCGGCGTCATGGGCGCCGTGGGAACCACCGTGGGCGAGGGCCTGAGCCGACTCAACCGGCGCTCGCTGGGCACCTTGGAGCCCCACGTGCGCCGTCTCTACGTGCGGCTGGGCAACAACATATCGCCGCAGCTCTGCTGGCTACGCTTCGCCGGTGAAACAGGGTCAGAGCTGGTGAGCCGATCCGTGCGCATCTTCTGGGACGGCCTGCGACTGGGCGGCGACGCCAGCCGAGTGGGCTCCCTGGCTTCCACCTTCGCCCAGAAGGTGGCCCTGCAGCGGTCCACCCGCAAGCTGGTGTCCTCCACCTTTGCCTGGGTGGTGGTTCCGCTCCACGCCGTTCTCCTATCCCTCATGCTGTTCATCACGGAAGTAATGCGCATCTTCGGCGGCGAGCTGGCCAAGGTCCAGAGCGAAAGCCTCAACAGCGACATCGTGGCTCAGGCAGGCGTGAGCAACTTCCTCCTCTACTCCGCCCCCAACATGCACTTCATCAGCCTCTTCGTCGGCATGATGATCCTCGTGCTGACGGCAGCAAACAGCTTCGCGCCGTACGCGGCCGGAGGTGGAAACCGTTACAAGCTCTGTCTATTCGCGGCAGTGATGATGTTCATGTCCGGCATCGCCATCATGGTCGTACCTGCCATAGTGTCGGTGCTCTTCGAGAACATCGCCACCACCCCAACATCACCAGGACAGTAAAGGGAGGTGCCCCATGAGATTCCTGACACGGCTACTCAAGACCCCCGACGAGGACCAGAACGAAGAGGAGGACGAGTTTGAAGCCGAAGAGAACGGCCTCCTCATGGTACCCTCTGTCCGCGAAGACAGAGAGAGAGAGGCATTAGCAGGGACGCCGGAGGCGGATGCTCCCCAGGCCAAAGCGCCGGCGGCGGAAGGAGAGCTGGCAAACCCGCCGTCCCAGGGGACGGCTGGAGCCGCCGAGGACGAGGCTGGACAGCTTCTCGCCGGCGAGGGCGGGCCCTCAGACCCGGCGGAGGAGTCGCCGCCGCCCGAAAGCGAGACGCCGGAGACTGTAGCTGAAGAGGCCCAGACAGAGGAGGCCTCTCCGGATGATCCGCTGAACATGTTCAGGGCTACCGCCAAGCGTACCTTCATGGCGCCGGTGCTGAAGGACGACCTGCAAGATGTGTCGGCGGTGGAACTCCTGGCGGCGGCCCGCTCCATTCACAACAGCCTCCTGGGCAGGCAGCCCGTGAGTGGCGCAGGCCAAGGGAACGAGAAGGCTGCCTAGCCGGTCATGCTCACTGCTCTGTGGACGGCAACGGTTCGCGCCATCGCCGTGCTGACGGCGGTCCTGGCCGTCGGCGTCATCATTGTGTCACTAGAGGCCGCCAGAGCGCAGGCCGGTCCACCCGAGGAAGCGACAGGCCCGCCGACACAATCGACCGATGTGCCGGACGAGGCGCAACCCTTGCAGCCGGTGCGGGCAACCACGCAGACATCGCCCAGTCCGACGGCCTCCCAGGCCGCGCCTGCCGTCCGCTATGCGGCTCCCAGTGAGGCCCTGCCGGCCACCCGCGCTCGCGCTGTTTCGGGACAGACGCATACGTCCGGAATCCCTCAGCTCACCCTTCCCGCCAACCGGCGGCTGGCCGCTGTCCTGGACGTGGGCACATCGGCCTCAGCCGACACGCTGGAGGTGGCGCTTCTCGCAAAGCAAAGCCTGGAGGCTCAGGGCCACGATGTCAGCCTGCTGGAAGGAGACGCCGCCGACGACAACGCTGGCCCCCTCCGGCCCGACGCCTACATCTCCATTCGCCCTGCGCCCGACGCGAACGACGCCACAGGCGTCGAGGCCTGGTTCTGCCAGGTGGAAGGCTCTCTCAGCGGCCAACTGGCCGACCAGCTCCTGAGCAGCCTCTCAGCGGCCGGCCTACCCAACGTGGGCCAGGGGGACGGTGACATCGCAGACCCCGAGGCGTTCAACTGCGGCCTCCTGCTGGCCGGTCGGGCGCGGATGCCGACGGTGCTTCTGGAGATCCCCGCCTTCGCCGCCGGGGATAGGGGGGGCCAGGCTCTGGCTCAAGGCCTGGCCGACGGCATCCACCAGTTCTTCCAGAAGTACCGCACGTCACTCTTGCGGGAGGACGAGCGCCGGCGCCTGGCCTGGCCGGCCCTGGGCCCCATCACGAGCTACTTCGGACCCAGCCACCCGCTGGGAATAGACATCGGACAGTCGGAAGGCTCGGTGGTGGCAGCCACCGATGGCATCGTCGTCTTCGCCGGCGGCAACCCCTGCTGCTCTTACGGCCTGTACGCCGTCGTCGAGAGCCCGGAGGGCATCATCACTCTCTACGCCCACCTGGAGTCCATCAGCGTCACCCAGGGACAGACGGTGCGGCAGGGACAGCCGCTGGGCATTGTGGGGCGCACGGGCCACTGCTTCGGCACCCACCTCCACTTCGAGGTCATCGAAAACGGCGTGCGCCGGGACCCCCTCTCTTACCTGCCGTAGCGCGAAACCGATACAGACTCCCTTCACCTTTGTTACAGCGCCGGAAATTCCCAATTGCGGGCCAGCCCCAGTAGCCCCGTCAGACTCGCAGTGGTAGCTTCGAATACCGGAAACATCTTTCTTCGCCCGCCCGTGACCCTGGGGAGTGCTGATCTTGTTTCGAAGGTCGAAGGAAGTTGCGCCAGAAGGCGGAAACAATGCCGACGTAGGCAACAAATGGCGAGCGAGTTGAGAGCACCTGTAGAACAGAGGCCAACCAGTGGGAGTCCGGAGGCTACGGCAGACGAGCCACAGGATGTGTTAAGCGCGCTTACCGTCGCAGGCGATGGTAGTGAGACAGCCCTTCAAGGCTCTGCGGCGACCGATAGTACGCTGTCGGACACGAGGGCCTTGCGGGTGGCGGTCCTGGACCCTATCGGTCGCGGGAGCCTCTTACATTACGCTGCGAAGCTAACAGAAGCCCTTGCCGCCCTTGGTGTCGAGAGTACTCTAGTCACATCCTCGGATGGTAAGGCCAGGCTCTGGTCAGCCTCCGTAAGAGTAGAGAGGCGCCTCGCCGGTGCTCGCCGAGAGATGACACGGCCCCGCAGGGCGGCGGCCTACGCGCTGTCTGTGGTGGCACTCCTACGTTGGCTTCGACAGCAGCGCTTCGACATCGTCCACCTTCACGAGTCCCTGGTCTCGCCCGTAGACGCCTTGCTAGCCCGTGTCTTGGAGTACGTCGGCCTCCCCCTGGTCTACACAGCACACGATCCCGATCACGATTACGCGGCTCGGATGTCGCCATCACGCTGGAGTCTCCGCAGGCGATCCCTGGAGGCCCTCTACCGACGAAGCCGCGCGATCATCTGCCTGTCCAGACCTGCCTATTCTCATCTTGTATCTGTCAAAGGCGTCAAGCCGGAACGAGTCGTCTACATCCCGCACGCGAACTACCTGTCACTGCGAGACGGTGTTGACATCGACAGGGCAGGGGCGCGGGCGCAGCTAGGAATTTCGGGCGATGAGAAGGTAATCCTCCTATTCGGCTCCTTGAAGCAGACGAAGGGTCTCAGCCACCTACTTGATGCCTTCTCTCTTGTGCGGTCCTCTGAACCCAGGGCACGCCTGTTGATTGCCGGGATGCCGCGTACCGGCGTCAATGTCGTCGAGATTCAGCAGGGGATCGACAAACTACGGCTCCAGGGAGCGGTAACGCTTCACCCGTGGTTCGTGCCGGAGGAAAGGCTCCCACTTTATTTTCTCGCCGCAGACATCGTAGTCCTACCCTACCTACGGGTTTACCAAAGCGGCGTTCTGCACGTGGCCTATGCATTCAGTCGGCCTGTGGTCGCCTCCGCCGTGGGCTCCCTCGTTGACGATGTTCGTGACGGCCGCAGCGGCCTTCTCGTTCCACCGGGCGACTCGCAAGCTTTGGCAGAGGCTCTGTGTGCGCTTCTGCGTGACGATGCCGCCCGCCGACGCATGGGGAGCTACGCGCGCCGCATGGCTGATGAGAACCAGTACTCATGGCGGCAGACAGCTAAGGATACTCTGGCTGTCTACAAACGGATTCTCGCGGGCGATGGCTCACATTGAGATAGTAGGGGCCGGGGTCGTTGGCCAGGCCACCGGCAAGGGATTGGCTCGCTGGGGGCACAGGGTAGTCTTCTGCGACATTGACAAGAAGACTCTCGACAAACTGGCCTGCGAAGGATACGAGGTGTGTTGCGCTCGGTCCGACCCCTCGCCAGCTCCATTCGCCACCCTGATCTGCGTACCGACTCCGACGGTACACGGCGAAGCCTCCTTGAAAAGCCTGTGGGCAGCGTTGACTAGAGTCTCCAAGCGCATCATTGCCAGCGCCTCTTACCAACTTGTAGTGATAAGGAGCACCGTGCCCCCCGGCACAACGGAAAAGGCAGGTCGCTTCCTGGAGTCCGTGTCAGGGAAGAAGGCTGGCGAGCACTTCGGTATCTGCCATAACCCTGAGTTCTTGCGCGCCGCCTCGGCGGAGGAAGACTTCCTTGAGCCGCCGCTCATCTTGGTGGGAGTCTCCGACCACCGTTCGGCGGCAGCAGTGCGGTCACTCTATGTCCGCCCGGGTGGTTCAGACCCACCTGTTGTAATCACGGATCCCCGCACCGCTGAGGTGGTGAAGTATGCCTGCAACCTCTATAACGCCACCAAGATATCCTTTTCCAACGAGGTGTGGCTGCTGTGCCGTTCGCTGGGCATCGACGGCGATGCGGTAATGTCATGCGTGTCAAAGGCGGCGGAGGGAATGTGGAATCCGGCTTACGGGATACGTGGCGGCTCGCCCTACAGCGGTAGCTGTCTCCCTAAAGACGTGGAGGCGTTCCTTGGCTTTGTGCGGAGGCACGGCCTTCAGGCTCGACTCATCCGGGGGGTTCAAGAGGTGAACAAGAACGTAGAGCTTGCCACCACCGCAAGCGCTTCGACCCGCCGTACGCGTGCGTATCCAGGGCGACCGCTGCAAGCCCCGCACTTACCGCCTCATTCCCCCGCAGCCACCTCTCGATAGACCAATAGGAAGCTCCGGGCCACCCTGTCCCAGGTGAACTCCCCCGCCCTTCGCAGGCCTCTGGCCACCATCTCCCGACGGAGGTCTTCATCGTGCAGAGCCCTGACCAGGGCGGCCGCCAGCGCTGGCTCATCGGTGGGGTCTACCAGGAGGGCGGCGTCACCGGCTACCTCAGGCAGTGAGCCCCGGTCCGAGCAGACCACGGGGACGCCGCAGGCCATAGCCTCCAGCACAGGGAGGCCGAACCCCTCATACAGGGACGGGTACGCGAAGACGTCGGCCGACTGGTAGAGGGCCAGCAGGTCGTCCTCGTTCACGTGCCCGGTGAACACAACGTGCTCTCCCAAGCCGTCGCGGCCGGCGGCCTCAAATACGTCGTCGCAGAGCCAGCCCCTAGCACCTGCGATAACCAGCCCGTGCCGCACCCCCTCCTCTCTCAGCCGTCGATAGGCACCGATCAGCCGGG
>Ga0315296_10001352_pt1 | contig 21449 bp, 19 predicted proteins | sample YL17G14_18_MG_FD_203921 | JGI IMG/M metagenome (GOLD analysis project Ga0315296, IMG submission 203921) | Sediment microbial communities from Yellowstone Lake, YNP, Wyoming, USA - YL17G14_18 | ecosystem: Environmental > Aquatic > Freshwater > Lake > Sediment | place: USA: Wyoming | collected...
ATGATCGCAATGGTGATTACGACTGCGACCTCAAGCAGGGTGAAGCCCCCCCTGCCGCGCCAGCCCGTCGGTTCGCCAGCACGCCTTGCCGACATACTAACCTTTCCCGGCAGCAAGCGGGGGTGCTGCGGTCGCGCACGACACCCCCGCAATAATCTTTCCACACTCCGACCGGCGAGCGATCTATTCGGTCGCCGGAGTGGCCTGTCGGATCCAGTCTAACCGAGACACCAACTGCAGTGAGACATCTCCGCCGAGGCGCAGCACCAGGTCTCGAGTCCTGTCTGCAGTCCCGAACCAGGGACGGTGCCACGCGCAGTGCGTGATGACTGTCACCTCCAAGGCGTTGCGATTGCACAGCCCCGGAAAATCGCCGCTCCAGGAGCCTGGATCGCCAGTCGCCCCTGCGGCAGGCGGGACCCACAGCGCCGCTCCCTGGTCATCCACCAACGACTTGTGAGCGCTGAGCGCGGCGATATTGGGATAGTAAACCGCAGCCGCCAGGTTGATGCAGGCGGCCTGGTCAATGCCCCCGCCCTGCCCCGCGGGCACAACGACCAGCAGCGGGTGCCCATCCTTGACCTTGTTATAGTCCAGCCCCAACTGCTGCGCGAGATTGGGCAGATACTGCGCGTTCAGTTCGTCAAGGAGCGCCTGCTGCGCGTTCGCCAGCCTACAGGGAAGGGCCGGGGTGAAGTCCTCCGGGTTGAACGCGCAGCCCATATACTGGCCCCACATGCCGTAGTAGTTGTAGTACTCGTTGTAACTGCTGTATGTTACGTCGGGGTTCCTGGGGTCTTCCTTGGTGGCCACGTAGGAGTCGTCCGGGCAGCGCAGCACCCTCCAGTCGGAAAGGTATTTGCTGCTCACAAGCGCATAAAGGCCGCCTTGCCACTTGCGCTCGTACTCGTCGTAATAGGAAGGCGGCGGATAGCCCTTCCAGTCGTCATAATACATCCGGAGCGCCCTGCCGATATTCACCAGGTTCGATCGGCAAGCGGTCTGACGGGCATTCTCTCGCGCGCGCCCGTAAACTGGCATGATGATCGCCGCGAGCACGGCGATGATGCCAATCACCACCAGCAGTTCGACGAGGGTGAACCCCATCGTGCGGCGCAGCCGCCGCGTGCCAGCCCTGCTTCCCACCGCGTGCGTCATGTGCACTCTCCTTGTCGTTGGTAGTGTTCGGCGCTGCGGCCGCACTACCCTGTTGTTACCCTGCGCGCCATGCAGCCTAAACGAAGGCGCTAGACGCCCCAGACCTGTGCTTGCCAATGCAAGAAGGCCCGCTCGACGTGGCCCAGGATGGGCTTGCTTGCCAGTATCATCGCCATCGCCGCAACCGCCAGGAAGGGCCCGAACGGCATGTATTCCGGCCTTTTCTTGCGCCTGAACGCGATCAATCCTACGCCCACTCCGGCCCCCAGGAAAACCGCCATCGCCACCGTTACCAGCAAGGGGCCGGGGCCAAACCTGGCTCCCAGCGCAGCTGCCAGTTTCAGATCGCCTCCTCCCATGCCCTCCTTGCGGAAAAGCGCCTGGCTGAACAGTTCCATGCCAAGGAATATTGCTCCTCCCACAACCAGCCCGACCAGAGAGCCGGGAACGCTGAATGTCCACCGCGTGAGGGGGTCGCTGATGGTGCTCAGGCGCTTGCCCCACAGGCATATCGCCGCCAGATCGGCCGCTACGCCCACCCCCATGCCCACAAAAGTCAACTGGTCCGGGATCAGCATCGTTTCCAGGTCTATGAAGAACGCGGCCACCAGGATCGAGACGAAGACCAGGTCGGCCCCCAGTTCCACCGCCTGCTGAGCCGATTGCACCAGCCCCCCGCGGGCGAGGAGCGCCGCCAGGAAAAGGGCCGCCGTGAACGCCTCGAGCGCAAAATAGCGCCACCGTATCTTCTCGCCGCAGTAGCGGCAGCGTCCGCGCAGCAAGAGGAAACTCAGCAGCGGCACCAGGTCTCTCGCGCGCAGCACCTTCTGACACTTGGGACAGTAGGAGCGCGCCGGCGAGAGAAGCGATTGCTCCTGCGGCAGCCGGTGAACTACCGCGCTCAGGAAGGAGCCCACCACTGCACCGAGGACGAAGGCCAGCCCGCCCTCAAACCAGGCCAGCGCAGGCGCCTCCATCAGGACGATTCGCCGCTGGACAGGTTCTGGATGACCGCGATCAGGGGCAGGAACATGCTGATCACGATGAATCCGACGATCACGCCGAGCGTCACGATCAGCACCGGCTCCAGCGCCGCCGTCAGGCTCTGCAGCGTGGCGTCAACCTCTGCCTCGTAGAAGTCCGCCACCTTGGACAGCATCGCGTCCAGGGCACCGGTCTCCTCGCCGATGGTGATCATCTGGACCACCATGGGCGGGAAAAGCCCGCTCTTGGCCAGCGGGTCGCCGATGCGCTCGCCTTCTCTGATTGCCGAGCGCGCCGCCAGGATCGCGTCGGCCATGATCTCATTGTCAATCGCGCCCGCCGTGGTCTCCAGCGCCTGCAGGATGGTGACGCCGCTGGTCATCAGCGTGCTCAGGGTGCGCGAGAACCGCGCCAGCGCAACCTTGTGGTTGAGTTTGCCGAATACCGGCAGCCTGAGTTTGAGCCAGTGCCAGTGTCTGAGCCCGGTGCGGGTCTGTGTGTACTGCCGGACGGCGACCACGAACGCGACCAATGCAATTATCAGCACATACCAGCGGGTGGTGAACAGGTTGCTGAGATCAACCATCTTCTGCGTCATCCACGGCAGTTCTTTGATCCCCAGTTCCTTGAACAGGTCCATGAACCTGGGCAGGATGAAGGTAACCAACCCGATCACGATGCCGGCGGCGAACATCAGCACCAGGGTCGGGTAGGTCATCGCCGAGCGCACCTTGCGGCGCAGTTTCTGGTCTTCTTCCAGGAAGGTGGCCAGCCGGTTGAGCGTTTCGTCCAGCACACCACCCACTTCCCCTGCGCGCACCAGCCCGACGAACAGCGGGCTGAAGACCCTGGGCCAGCGCGACACCGCCCGGCTCAGAGTCTCACCCGCCTGAACGCTGGCCGATATCTCGCGGATGATCTCCTTCAGGCGCTGGCTCGTGCTCTGCTCCTCCAGCACGGACAGACAGCGCACCAGGGAAACGCCTGCGTTGATCATGGTGGCGAACTGCCGGCAGAAGATCGCCAGGTCGCGCCCGCTCACGCGGCTCCACAGCGTGAACTTGAAGCGGGTTCCTGCCGGCGCCCCGACAGCCTCCGGAGCGCCTGCCGCTTGCTCCTGGGTTACCTTCTGGACCCAGTAGCCCCGCTCGCGCAAGCGTCGCACCAGCACGTGCTCGTTCTCGGCCTCGCTGGTGCCGCGCACCACCTTGCCCAGCGCATCCTTGGCGACGTAACTGTAAAGCGCCATCGCGAGCCTCCTCTATCTGGCCTTCGCCTCCGACTCCGCGCCCGTGAACATCATGCGCTTCAATTCTTCGACGTTCATGGCGCGCGAAATTGCTTCTTCGTAGGTGATCAATCCGCGCTGGTAGAGGTCCTTGAGCGCCTGGTCCATGGTCTGCATGCCCACGTGGGCGCTGGTCTGAATGATGCTCGTGACCTGGTGGGCCTTGGCCTCCCGGACCAGGTTGCGAATCGCGGCGGTGGCAATCATCACCTCCACGGCTGCAACCCTTCCCGGCATGCCGGCGCGCGGCAGCAACTGCTGCGAGATTACCGCCTCCAGGGTGTTCGAGAGCATGATGCGGATCTGTTCCTGCTGCCCCTCGGGGAAGGCGTCCACGATGCGGTCAACCGTGCTCGCGGCGTTGTTGGTGTGAACGGTGGAGAAGACGAGGTGCCCCGTCTCGGCGGCGCGGATCGCCAACTCCATGGTGTCCAGGTCGCGCATCTCGCCCACCAGGATGACATCCGGGTCTTCGCGCAGCGCGGCCCGCAACGCATTGGGGAATGCCTTGGTGTCGCCGCCCATTTCCCTCTGGTTGATGATGCTTTTCTTGTGCGTGTGCAGGTATTCGATCGGGTCCTCGATGGTGATGATGTGCACGCTTCTTTCGGTATTGATCAGCCCTATCATGGCGGCCAGGGTGGTTGACTTTCCCGAACCAGTGGGGCCTGTAACGAGCACCAGGCCGCGCGGCCTTCGCGACAACTCCTCCAGCACCAGCGGAAGCCCCAGGTCGCGAACGGTGGGGATCCTGGCCGGGATCAGCCTGAAGGCCGCTGCCGCGCTGCCCTTGTCGCGGAAGATGTTGACGCGGAAGCGCGCCGTCTTCTGCAGGGCGTATGAGCAGTCCAACTCCCAGGTTGACTCGTACTGCTGTATCTGCTCATCGGTGAGGATGTCGTAAACCATGCGCTGGCAGACGTTGGGCGTGACCTCGGTGTAGTTTGCCTGGTAGAGCGGCCCGTCCACGCGCAAGATGGGGGGCAAGCCTACCGCCAGGTGCAGGTCGGAGGCGCGCTTTTCGACCACCAGTTCCAGCAGTTCGTCAATGTGGGCCTCGGATATGGGCCGCGCTTCGGCCGTCCGCACCCCGTCGAGGTACGGGATGGTTATACGTTCCTCTACCTCTTTGGCGGCCACCATCTGGCCGTCGGCGGTTATCCCTACTGCGCCCATTGGAACTGCTACCTCTTCGGGAGTTTGTGAAATTATAACGCTCCCCTGGATGGTTGACAATAGGGGAGCGTTGCGGAATTGCTACATGCCTGCGCCCGCTGTGAAGATGACGCGCATAACCTCTTCGATGGTCGTTACGCCCTCCAGGACTTTCTGGAAGCCGTCCTGCTTGAGGGTCTTCATGCCGTTCGCCAGAGCGGCCTCTTTGACTTCCGACAGCGGAGCGCGCTTGACGATCAGGTCTGCAATCTCCTCATTCATCACCATCAGTTCGAAGACGCCGATGCGGCCGTAATAGCCGGTGTGCTTGCACAGTTCGCAGCCGCGGCCTCGGTAGAAGATCGTCTCCTTGCCATCGGGCACGCGGAACCCTACCCTGGTGAGCGCCTCCAGCGGAGGCCTGTAGGGTTCCTTGCAGTTGGTGCAGATGCGGCGCCCCAGGCGCTGCGCCAGCACCCCAACCACGCTGGCCGAGATCAGGAACGGCTCCACCCCCATGTCAACCAGACGGGTTACCGCGCTGGGCGCGTCGTTCGTGTGAAGGGTCGAGAGCACCAGGTGGCCGGTGAGCGATGCCTGCACCGCGATTTCCGCCGTCTCCAGGTCTCGGATCTCACCCACCATGATCACGTCCGGGTCCTGACGCACGAAGTGGCGCATGGCGGTGGCAAACGTCAGCCCCGCCTTGCGGTTCACGCCAACCTGATTGATCCCCGGCAACTGGTACTCCACCGGGTCCTCGATCGTGATGACGTTCTTCTCGGGCGAGTTGATCTTGTTCAGCATGGCGTACTGGGTCGTGGTCTTGCCGCTTCCGGTAGGCCCCGTGGAGAGGATCATCCCGTTGGGCTGGATCATGAGCGATTCCACGTCCGTCTGCACCTCGGGGAACATGCCCAGTTTGTGCAGCCCGATCAGCACGCTGGACTGGTCCAGGATGCGCATCACGGCCTTTTCGCCGAACACCGTGGGCAGGGTGGAGACGCGCAGGTCGTAATCTTTGCCTTCGTGGCGCACGTGGATTCTGCCGTCCAACGGCAGCCGGCGCTCGGCGATGTTCATGTCCGCCATGATCTTGATCCTGGAGATCAGGGGCGCATGAACATACTTGGGGATGCTCATCATCTCGTGCAGCACGCCGTCAACGCGGTAGCGCACGCGCACGCTGCGGCGGTCGGGCTCGACGTGAATGTCGCTGGCGCGGTCTTTGATCGCGGTCTGAATCAGAACGTTCACCACCCTGATGATGGGCACTTCCTCGGCAAGTTCGCGCACCCGGTCCAGGTCTTCGTCCGTTCCCCCGGCGGTTACCACGGGCACATCCGCCGGATTCCCGCCGCCGGTAACCCCCAGCGCCTGGAGCGCATTCTGCAGGGTCTCGTCGGCCATCACCCCGGGCTCGCTGCGCCCGCGCAGGGCAGAGAGGTCCTCCGGGGCGGCGAGCATCGGCTGGATTTCCATGCCGGTCATCAGGCGCATGTCGTCTATGGCAAACACGTTGGTCGGGTCCGCCATCGCGACCACGAGTTTGCCGCCGTTGCGTTGGATGGGGAACGCGTTATACTTCTGGCAGATGTTCTGGGGTATGGAGCGCATGGTCGCCTCGTCCAGGGCCATCTTCTCGAGGTCCAGGAAGGGAAGGTTCAACTGCTGCGCGTAGGCGCGCAGCACGTCGCGCTCCTTGACGAAGCCGAGTTCTATGAGGATGGCGCCTATTCTCTCGCCGGTGCTCTTTTGCACCGACAGGGCCTGGTCCAGTTGCGCCTGGGTTACCAGCCCTTGCTCCAGCAGGATTTGGCCGATCTGCTTCTTTGGCCCGCGCGGCAGCGCCATTCTGTCTCACCTCTCCCGCAATATTGGGCCATGAACGCGCATGATGGAAAATGAATGCAGCCCGGGCAGACCAGCCACCCAACAATTATACCACACAAACGCCTGATATATCAACCAATTCGCCCTGCCCTGAACGCTCCCTGCGCCGCAATCGTGCACCACCTGCTTCTGCCCCCTTCTTCCGCTATGCCAACGCTACGAGCCCTGCAACTCCGCCAGGACCGCCTCCCGCATCGCCGCCAGGGGCGGCTCGCGCCCTGTCCACAGTCTGAATGACAGCGCCCCCTGGCGCACAAGCATCTCTATTCCACTCACGGCCCGGCATCCCCTTTCGCGTGCCGCCGCCAACAGCCCGGTCTCGACGGGCCGATAAACCAGGTCATAAACCCACATTCGCTCACGCAGCCAATCCTCCTGCACGGGCGGATCGTCGTCCTGGTGCGGATACATGCCGACCGGCGTTGCGTTGACGAGCAAGTCGCTCGACTCGCACGCGGCCTGCAGCGTCTGCGCGTTCCATTCGCTGGCCACGCTGCGAGTGCTGCTTTCCGGCACTTTGCTCGCAAGGCTAGCCACCTGTCTTGCAGCCTCCGCCTCTTCCCTGAGCGCAATCACCTGGACCTGTTCGGCCCCCATCTGGGCCAGAGCCACAACCAGAGCCCTCGCCGCGCCTCCCGCTCCCAGCACCGCGGCCCTGCACCCGGCCGCACTGAAGCCCGCCGCAGCCAGTGACTGGGCGAACCCTTCCGCGTCGGTGTTATACCCCACCAGGCGGTTTTCAAAGCAGCGAATCGTGTTCACCGCGCCGGTTATCCCGGCCGCTGTGTCCAGTTCGTCCATCAAGGCAGCCGCTGCCTGCTTGTGAGGGATGGTTACGTTCAGCCCTCCCAGGCTCAGGCCGCGCACCGCCGCCACCGCTGCGGGCACGTGTTCCGGCCGCACCGGGAAGGCGACGTAACACCAGTTCATTCCGAGCGCACTGAAGGCGGCATTGTGCATCTGCGGAGAGAGGCTGTGCTCGATCGGCCAGCCGATAACTCCTACAATGCGCGTCTCGGCAGAGATTTGCATTCGGTCATCCTCTGGTGGCACAGGTTTTCAACCTGTGCACGGCGCGCGTGCCTGTCGGCCCTAACACAGCCGACGGCCCTTCGGTTCTACTCAGGATAGACGGCTGTGCCACGCCGGCTTCACCCCCACCTCACTCCTCCCCCATCGAGGGGGAGGAGGGTAACTTGTCCGCCCATCCTTTCGCATGAAGCCAGCGCCTCAGCAGTCGCTCCAGAAGGCGGGCGATTTTCGTGCCGGGGAACTCGACAGGCGACAATGCGCGCACCCAGATGGTGAACAGGCCCAGCCTGTTGCCCGCCAGGACATCGGTGAACACCTGGTCGCCGATGACCGCCGTCTCCTGCGGCGCCGTTCCCATCAACTGCATCGCGCGTCGGTAGGAGCCTATGCCCGGCTTGTTCGCGTTCGCCACCCACTGGGCGCCGACCTGCTCGGCCACCGAGCGGATTCGCTCCCGGTTGCGCGCGTTCGAGGCGATGCAGCGGGCGATCCCCTGCCGCCCGGCATTCTCAGCCCACCGCTTTACCTCGTGGCGCACCTCCCACGCGTTCCAGTCAACCAGCGTGTTGTCCAGGTCAATGATCAGGCCGCGAATGCCGCGCGCGCGCAGCAATTCCAGGTCAATGTCCCACACGCGGTCACAGCGCAGGTTAGGGCGCAGCATGTCGAGCAGTTTCTTCCCCTTCTTCCCCCTGCACAGATTGCCCCTCCTGGTTTCAGGCATGATACCCGCAACTTCCCCCACCGGTCAACACCCTCCTGCGGGCTGTTTGGACTGCGGCGGCTGCTACTCTGCGAAGTAGCCACTTCGCTACGTAGCACGAGTCGCCGCCGCTCTCAAAGCGGGAGTCCGCCGGCTGGCGGACTCCCGCACTCCACACCTCGCGCACTGTTGGCAGTTACCTGCGCGACATGCCTCTAGGCCTTGCGGCCCAGGTCGCGGGCGACGAGGAGGAGGCGGGTTACTCGTTCGGCGGCTTCCTGCAAGAGCGGGCCGGCGTCCTGCATCGCTTTGTCGAGGCTGATGGGGCCGGGGGCGATGCTAAAGGCGGCCTCGATTCCTTCCTCGAGCAGGCGCTCCGAGTCGTGCGCAACTTCGCCAGCCAGGACGATTACCGGAACCCCATGCCTTTTAGCCAGGCGGCACACTCCCTGGATGACCTTGCCGAAGAATGTCTGCTCGTCAATCCTGCCCTCGCCAGTGATGAGCACGTCTGCGGCCTCGATATACTGCTCGAAGTTCAGGGCCTCCATCACCAGCGCGATACCCATTCTCGGCCGCGCGTCCAGGAAAGCGATCAGCCCCGCTCCTAACCCGCCCGCGGCGCCCGCCCCCGGCAGGTCGCGCACCTCGCGCCCCAGGTCGCGCACGATCACGTCGGCGTAGTGCGAAAGCGCATCGTCCAGGATCGCCACCATTTCCGCAGTTGCGCCCTTCTGCGGCCCATAGACCGCGGCTGCGCCCTGCGGTCCCACCAAAGGGTTGTTCACATCGCAGGCCACGAAAACCTCGGTCAAGGCAATGCGGGGGTCGAGGTTCGAGATGTCAATCTTCGCCAGGTCACGCAAGGCCTGGCCGCCCGGGCCGATTTCTCGGGCCTGTGCATCGGTCAGCCTTGCACCCAGGGCCTGGGCCATTCCCGCGCCGCCGTCATTCGTCGCGCTTCCCCCGATGCCTATGATCAGTCTGCGACAGCCCGCTTCGAGCGCCGCCCTGATCAACTGGCCGACGCCGAAGGTGGTTGTGATGAGAGGATTCCTCTTATCCGGCGGGATGAGGTCGAGGCCGGCGGCTGCGGCCATTTCGATCACGCCGGTAACGTCGTCGCCGAGGACGCCGAACATCGCCTCGACCGGCTCACGCAGGGGGCCGAGGACCTTGGCCTGAACGAGCCTTCCGCGCGTTGCCGAGACGAGGGCTTCGACGGTGCCCTCTCCCCCGTCCGCCAGCGGCAGGCGAACAGTTTCGGCCTCTGGCATCACGGCGCGCACGCCCTGCTCGATGGCGTCTGCAGCAGCCACCGAGGAAAGGCTGCCCTTGAACGGGGCCGGCGCGATTACGATGTTCATAGCATCAGGCAAAGCGGCGGCAAGCCGCCGCAGTCCACACTAGGCCGCCTCGATGGTTATCGCCTCACCATCCTTGACGGCCTTGAAAACCTTGGCATCTCCGCGCACTTTGCCGAAAACGTTCACCGCGCTGGCGGGCCTTATCTCCTCCCCGCTGCTGACAGGTGTCTTTCCGAAGAATATGCAAAATGCGGTGCCCGGCGGCCAGTAGCCGAGGTCTCCCATCTCGACCACTTCGTTCGGGTTCTCTGAGGTAAGGCGAACCGGTATCGAAAAGTAAATCTCGTCGCCCCAGGTATTCGCCCGCCCTTTGATGGGCAGCGCCTGGTAGATTGCATCGGCGGTCTTCGTGTCGTTCAGGTCCGCCTCAGCGCTCACCTTGCCTGATGTTATCTTGATCACCTTCGCCATGTCTGCCTCCCCGTGCCCTTCCTTTCGTCCCTGTCATTCTGAGCCGCCATCCGCCGGCCGGCGGACGGGCGAAGAATCCCATGTCTTTAGATGAGATTCTTCATCCGCCATTCGGCGGATTCAGAATGACATGCCAGCGCCTTTCGGTGTAGGGGCGCACGGCGTGCGCCCGTTGCAGAGCGGGCGGACAGCCCCTCGAAGAGGGACCCTGAAGGCCCCGTCTTCTCGGGGTCCTGAACGGGCCGTCCGCCCCTACATCCCTGATCCCATCAGATGAACTGCTCCAGGTGCATTCTGCCCTTGATGAAGCCCTCCTCGCGGCCCAGCAGGCCGTCCTCGTGCTCGATGCTCAGCACGCCGTCATAGCCGACGCTCTTGAGGCGGGCGATGTATTCTCCCCAGTGAATGCCGCCGTATCCCGGGATGCAGTAGCGCCACCAGCCGCCGCCCAGAACCCCGACATGGCGCAGCCGGTTGGCGCGCACCTCGGTGTCCTTGGCGTGCGTGTGGAAGATGCGCTTGCCGAATCTTTCCACGGCTGCGAGGTAGTCAACCTGCATCCAGAAAAGGTGAGACGGGTCGAAGTTCAGGCCCACGTTGTCATCGGATGCAATCGAGAACACGCGGTCCCAGCACTCCAGCCCCTGCAGCAGGGTCGCATACCAGTTCTCGAATGCGATCTTGACGCCCTGTTTCTTGGCGTATTTCCCCATCGCAGGCCAGACCTGGGCGAAGTCCTCCTCGATCGTCTTCATCTTATCCTTGCCCGGAACCGGCATGCCTGCCATGGTGCACACCACTTCGCAGTCAAGCGCGGCGGCGGCGTCAATCACCTGCTTCATCACGCGGCCGGCCTCCTTGCGCTTGTCCGGGTCGGCTTCGAGCAGGCTGCGGTAGTGGGCCAGGCTCGATAGTTGCACTCCATGCTTCTTGAGCAGAGCCTTCACCTTGGCGGCTCCTCCAGCGACGACCTTCTCGGTGTCAATGTGCTTGCTGCCCGGGCCGGATGCTGCTTCCAAGGCCGTGATCCCGTTCTCAGCCGCCCACCGAACAACTTCCTCCAGCGACTTATCCGAAAAAGGCGCGGTCAGAATCCCAACATACATAACATTCCTCCTATCAGGTTTTGTCCCGTTCCCTCCTGAGCGGGCGGGTTCCGACACCATAAACCCCGGACGGCGGCGAGCCGGCAAAAGGCCTCTGCAAGTCGTCCCTCTCTAGCCGCCGCAACACCGAGCCAGATTCGGCGCGAGTTATCGCCCTTCCTCTTCCGGCTCCCCCAGCAGGGGCGAGAAGAGCCTGGCCAGGTCCTCCTCGACGCGGGCGAAGTGCATCTGGACGCCGAGCAGCCAGAGGATGATCAGGGCCTGCTCGAGTTGATCGGGGGGCGCATCGAGCACCTTGGCGAAGAATTCGGTAACGACCTGTTCCCAGGAGGAGGCTGTTTCGTTGAGTTCCAGCGGTTGTCTGGTTCCGATGCCGCTGAACAGGGTCTCCTGCATCTTGGCCATGAACTCGTTGACGGTGGCCGGGGTGGCGCGCTCCAACCGCTCCCCAAACTCGCGCCTGACGATTGCCCTGAATTCATCTAAGTTCATCGGGAATGGTTCTCAGACCTCCGGCTCGATGAGCCCGTAGTCCCCATCTCTTCTGCGATAGATGACGTTCACCTGTTCGGTCTGCGGGTTCAGGAATACGAAGAAATCGTGGCCCAGCAGGTCCATTTGCAGGGCTGCTTCCTCGGGGTCCATGGGCTTGATGCTGAAGCGCTTGACCCTGACGATGCGCCCGGTGTCTCCCTCGGCGGCAGGGGCTTCGGCGGCTGCCTCCTCGACGGCCTGCTGGGGAGCAGGCGCCGCGTGCAGGCGCCGGTCAACGGCGCGCTCCTTGTAGCGGCGCAGTTGCTTGGCGATCTTATCAACCGCCTGGTCAACGGCGCTGCGCAGGTCCTGCGCGCGCTCCTCGGCGCGCACCAGGAAGCCGTTGGCGTGAACCGTGATCTCGGCCACGTGCCAGGCGCGCTCCTGGCTGTGCGCCAGGTGAACCGAGTGCACGCGGTGCAGGAAGCGCAGCAATTGCCCCACCCGCTGATGCACGTGCTCCTTCAGCGGCTCCGGGATGCGGAGAGTCTTGCTGGTAAATGTGATCTCGAATTCAGCCTGCAATTGAGTGTTCCTCCGACTCACTGGCGTTCATCCCATCCTAAGGCAGCCGACAGGCGGTGCAGACCGCGTAACAGGCGATTCCTTCCTTTCTTCCGACGAAGCCCAGGCCCTCCGAGGTGGTGGCCTTGATGCTGACATTTTCGGGCGCGATGCCCAATGCCTGCGCGATATTGGCGCGCATTGCTTCAATTTTGGGGGCAATTCTCGGGGCCTCCGCGACGATGGTCGCATCGGCGTGAAGCATGCGAAAGCCCCGCTCGCCTGCAATCCTGGCAGCCGCCCCCAGCAGGTCGAGGCTCCTGGCCCCGCGCCAGGCCGGGTCGGTGTCGGGGAAGTGGGTTCCGATGTCCCCGGCGCACGCGCAGCCCAGCACCGCATCGCAGATCGCGTGGCACACCACATCGGCGTCACTGTGTCCCAGCAGCCCCGCCTCTCCGGCGAATTCGACGCCCCCGAGGATCAGCCGCCGCCCCTCTCCAAAAGCGTGCACATCGTACCCGAAGCCGGTCCTGGTCGCGCCGCCAACTCGTCCCAGGGCAATTGACTCGGCGAGGGCCAAATCCTCCGGCGTCGTTATCTTGATATTGTCCGCGCTGCCGGGGACGAGGAAAACATTCCTGCCCAGGTGTTCCACCAGCGCCGCCTCATCGGTGGCGGTGAAGCCATCCTTGTCCGCGCGCTCGAACGCAGAAACCAGCAGCGAATAGCGGAACGCCTGCGGTGTTTGCGCAAGAAAGAGGCGCTCGCGCGGCATGGTGCGGCTGACAGTCCTGGCGTCATCGCTTTGCTTCACGGTGTCGGGGCACGGCAGGGCGACAATGGCCGCGCCGTGCAACTGGGCCGCATCGAGGCACTGCTGAATGAGGCCCGCAGACACAAAAGGCCTGGCGGCATCGTGCACGATGACCGTGTCGGTGTCGGCGTGCACCTCCGAGAGGCCATTGCGCACCGATTGCTGGCGCGTATCGCCCCCGAGGACCACCTTCTCGGTCTTGTCGCCGGGCCCGCCAGCGATCAGCAGCCGTGCTCTCTCGACCTGCTGCGCAGGGCAGACGATGACGATCTCGTTGACCTGCGCGCAGGCGCGGAAAGCCTGCAGCGAATATTCAATCATCGGCCTGCCGGCAATGCTGACCCAGGCCTTTGGCTCGTCAGAACGCTTCAGGCCGAGTCTTTCTCCTCGGCCGGCCGCCGGAATAAGCGCCGAAATCCGCGTCAGCGGGTACCTCCGCGCGATGTGACGTGCTCTTGATCGCGCCGAAAATCATCTTGCCGGCAGCGGTCTGGAAGACAGTGCTGACGACGATGGTAACCGTCTTGCCGATGTCCGAGCGGCCGTTTTCCACGACCACCATGGTGCCGTCATCCAGATAGGCCACGCCCTGGTCGGGCTCTTTGCCCTCGCGCAGGATGTTGACCATCAGTTCTTCGCCCGGCAGAACGGCGGGCTTCATCGCGTTGGCCAGTTCGTTGACGTTCATCACCGGAACCGACTGCAGGGAGGCGATCTTGTTCAGGTTGAAGTCGTTGGTGACCACAGCGGCGTCCAGCATCTTGGCCAGTTTCACCAGTTTCACGTCCGCCCCATCGGAGGGCAAGTAGGGCCGCTCGTAGTTGTCGTAAATTTCGACCAGGCCGGGGAACTCGTTCTTCATCGTCTGCAGAACGTCCAGCCCCCTGCGGCTGCGGTTGCGCTTGAGGGTATCCTGCGAATCGGCCAGGTCGTGCAGTTCCTGAAGGATGAAGTCCGGTATATAGACCGGGCCCTCGACGAACCCGCTGCGGAAGATATCCGCGATGCGGCCGTCAATGATCACGTTGGTATCAAGTAGTTTTATGCGGGCGTGCGGCTCCGCCCGCTGCGATGCGTCCAACTTGGGCATGATAAACGAAAGTTCGTCCTTCAGGCTCAGCAGCGCCGCACTGACCAGATAGACCGTGACCACGCCAATCAAGAGCAGGAAAAGAAAGAACAGCGCGGCGGGTTGAACCCACGGATAGAGAAGAATGCCCAGCAGCGCCGTCATGGTAACGCCGATCACCAGGCCTGCGCCAGCGGCCACCTTGTCCAGGGTGGGAACCCTGCGCAACGTCGAGCCCAGTTCGATCACCTGGCGGAAGATGGGGCCCGCGATCACGACAGCAACGAGCGCTCCCAATGCCACGAAAGCCGACCGATAAAGGACCTCGGCCCACTGCTGCGGAGGCCTCTGCTGCCAAGCCTTTAGGAGTGCCAGATAAGTGTTTGAGACATAATACATGAGCACTCCGCCAGTGACGCCGAACAGTCCGCTGAACAGAAAGTGCATCAATCTTACTGCCAATTCATCTCACCTCCTTTCCTCCCCCCGCCGCGGAAGGCGCGGGGTTGATGTGCGCACATCCCTCTATATTTAGACGTCGAAACGCGCGCAAAGTTGCGTAAGTTCCTCTCTTTTCATCCTTCCAGGGCCTGCTGGAAGGCCTCCGCGAGGTCGCCCGTCGGCACGGCCCCCGGCGGCAGGGAACCCTTCCTCCAGCCCATCCGGGGCACGATGCAGCGCGAAAAGCCCAGGCGCGCGGCCTCGCTCACGCGCCGCTCGGGCTGGCTCACAGCCCGCACCTCGCCCGTCAGCCCCACCTCGCCAAAGCAGACCGTGTCCGGGCGCACGGGCCTGTCCTTGGCGCTGGAGGCCAACGCCACGGCGATTCCCAGGTCGCAGGCGGGCTCCGCGATCATCACGCCCCCCGGCAGGTTCACGAAGACGTCAGACTGCCCAAGGGCGATCCTGGCCTTCTTCTCGAGCACCGCCATCACCAGGCTGGCGCGGTGGTAGTCCAGCCCTGTAACGCTCCTGCGCGGGTTCCCATAGGCCGCAGCGGGGCTAACTAGGCCCTGTATCTCGACCAGCAGCGGGCGGCTCCCCTCGATGGTTGCCACGACAGCCGACCCCGGCCTCCCCGCCTGGCGCTCCAGCAGGAACGCTGCGCTCGCGTTGGGCACCTCCTGCATGCCGCTCTCGTGCATCTCGAAAACGCCCAGTTCGTTGGTCGAGCCGAACCGGTTCTTGACAGCCCTCAGCAGCCTGAACTGCAGGTGGCGCTCCCCTTCCAGATACAGCAGGGTGTCCACCATGTGCTCCAGGACGCGGGGGCCTGCGATGGCGCCCTCCTTCGTAACGTGGCCCACCAGGAAGACGGCAGTGCCGCTCTCCTTTGCCAGGCGAATGAGGCGACCGGCGCAAAAACGAATCTGGCTGACGCTGCCGCAGCCCGATTCGAGTTGCTGGCTGAAGACGGCCTGGATGGAGTCCATCACAGCGGCCGCAGGGCGCAGGTCTGCAATGTGCGCCTCGAGCGCTTCCACTTCGGTCTCCGTTGCGACCAGCAGGTTCTGGTTGGATATGCCCAGGCGCTGGCTGCGGAGGCGCAACTGGCTCAATGATTCCTCGGCTGACACATAGAGGCAGGGCGCAGCGTGGTCGTGGGATGCCAGCCCGTCCAGAGCCTGAAGGAGCAGTGTTGACTTTCCAACGCCTGGATCGCCAGCCAGCAGAATGGCCGAACCTGCCACCAGCCCTCCGCCCAGAACGCGGTCGAATTCCTCGATGCCGCTCTTGACGCACACCAGTTGCGCATCGCCGACCGCGCTCACGGGCGTGGGTCGAGACATGGGCACGGCGAAGCGCTCGCCCGCGCGCCCGCCGGCCGGCTGCTGAACCGGCTGCTCGACCAGCGAGTTCCACTCGCCGCATTCAGCGCAGCGGCCCATCCAGCGCTGGGATTCTGCGCCGCACTGCTGACAAACGAATCTGGTGGGGATCTTGGGCAATGCCCCCCTCTGTCATCCGTTATAGTGTATGCCAGCCTGTCCGCCGACGCGCGGACGGCTAGGAGCCAACTTCTGCCAGCGATTCAGCCTTGCGAAACAGGATGCGGCCTTCATCGAGGTCCGCCATTATGCTGTCGCCCTCGCGGAAAGCGCCGTGCAGGATCTGCTCTGCCAGCGGGTCCTCGATCAGCCTCTGTATCGCCCGCCGCAGCGGGCGCGCACCCAGGGCTCGATCGAAGCCATCCTTGGCCAGCATCTCGCGCACCGCTTCGGTTATCTCCAGCCTCATGTCCTGCCCCCGCAGTTGCACGCCCACCCTGGCCAGCATCAGGTCAACGATCTGCTTTATCTGCTCGTGCGAAAGCGCGTGGAAGACGATCACCTCGTCCACGCGGTTGAGGAACTCGGGCCGGAAGGTCTGCTTGACCTTCTCCATCACCACTTCTTTCATGCGGTCGTGGGCGGCGTCGTCGGTGTCGGCCGCCTTGGCGCGATAGCCGATGGTTGCGTGGCCGATGTCAATCGAACTGGTGCCGATGTTCGAGGTCATGATGACCACCGCGTTGCGGAAATCGGCCACCTTGCCGTGCGCGTCGGTCAGCCGCCCGTCCTCCAGCACCTGCAGCAGGATGTTGAAGACCTCCGGGTGGGCCTTTTCCACCTCATCCAGCAGGACCGCCGAGTAGGGCTTGCGGCGCACGGCGTCGGTCAGTTGCCCGCCTTCCTCGTAGCCGACGTATCCCGGCGGAGCGCCCACCAGCCTGGATACCGTGTGCCGCTCCATATACTCGGACATGTCAATGCGGATCATGGCCTCTTCGTTGCCGAACAGGAACTCGGCCAGCGCGCGCCCCAGTTCGGTCTTGCCCACGCCCGTGGGGCCCAGGAAGATGAACGAGCCGGTGGGGCGGCGCGGGTCTTTTAGGCCCGCGCGTCCGCGCCGCACGGCGCGCGAGACTGCCGCGATCGCCTCGTCCTGGCCGATGATGCGCTGGTGCAGCGCATCCTCCATGCGCAAGAGCCTGGTCGTCTCCTCCTCCGCCAGGCGCGTTACCGGCACCCCAGTCCAGTTGGAGACCACGGTCGCGATATCCTCTTCGGTGACCACGCGCTGCTCGGAGGCGCGGCGCTCTTCCCACCCGTGCTCGACCTGGCGCACTTTCTCGGCCAGGCGCTGCCTTTTCTCGCGCAGGGCCGGGGCCTGGGAGTAGTCGCGCTCGAAGGGCGAGACGCTGGATACGCGCTGCAGCGCGCGTTCCACCGCCTCCAGTTCCTCGCGCGCCTGCTTGACCTCAGGCGGGACCATGGTGGACGCCAGGCGCACGCGGCTGGCGGCCTCGTCCATCACGTCAATCGCCTTGTCGGGAAGGAACCGGTCAGTTATGTAGCGGTGCGACAAACGCGCGGCGCTTGCCAGCGCCTCATCCAGGATGGTAACGCTGTGGTGCCGCTCGTAGCGCTCGCGCAGGCCCTTCAGGATTTCCAGCGTTTCCTCGACCGCGGGCTCGCCCACGAGGATCGGCTGGAACCTGCGCTCCAGCGCAGCATCGCGCTCGACGTATTTCTTATACTCGTTCAGGGTGGTGGCCCCGATGCACTGCAATTCCCCCCGCGCCAGCGCAGGCTTGAGTATGTTGGAGGCATCAATCGCCCCCTCGGCCGCGCCCGCGCCGATCAGGGTGTGCAACTCGTCCACGAAGAGGATGATCTCGCCCGCGCATTTTCTTACCTCGTCCATCACGCGCTTCATGCGCTCCTCGAATTCGCCGCGGTACTTGGTCCCCGCGACCAAGCCCGCCAGGTCGAGGGCGATGACGCGCTTGCCGAACAGGACCTCAGGCACGTCCCTTCCCACGATGCGCTGGGCCAGGCCCTCCGCGATGGCGGTCTTGCCTACCCCCGGCTCGCCAATCAGGCAGGGGTTGTTCTTCGTCCGGCGCGACAGTATCTGGATTACGCGCTGGATCTCCACGTGGCGGCCGATGCAGGGATCGAGTTTACTTTCCGTGGCCTCTCTCGTCAGGTCGCGGCCGAAAGCGTCGAGCACCGGCGTGGTGGAGCGCTGCCTGGCAGAGGGGCTGGCCAATATGGGGGTGCCGCCCAACTGCCTGCCGACTTCCCTGCGCACGCGCTCGGGGTCCACCGACATCGCGCGCAGCACCCTGGCGGCCGCGCAGTCGGCATCGCGCAGCAGCGCCAGCATGAGGTGCTCGGTGTCAATGTAGTTCGGCAGCCCAAGGCGCGGATTCAGTTCCACCGCCTCGTGCATCGAGAGTTCGAGCGCGCGCTTGAACTTCTGGCTGAAACTGATCGCCCCGTGCGCCGTGGCGCGCGCCTCCTCGCTGCCGGTATATTGCGCCACCTCGGCGCGCAGGCGGCCCAGGCTCACGCCCAGGAGTTCGAGCACTCGCGCCGCAACGCCCTCGCCCTCTCGCACCAGGCCCAGCAGCAGGTGCTCCGTTCCCACGGTGCTGCTGTTCATCCGCCGCGCTTCATCTTGCGCGTATTTCACGGCCCGCATTGCCGACGCAGTTAGCCGCTCAGACCAATCTTCTGCCACCACCCTACTCCTTGAGCCAATCCCTCCCGTTCACCTCGATCTCGACGACTGTTCCAGTTCCCCCTCACGCGCGTTGCTCCACCGCGGCCGATTTCCCCTCAGGGAAAATCGGCACTCCCTCGCTGCCGGTAAGTTGTCGGAACCTGGCCATCAGTTCCTTCGTAATCTTACCCGGTTTGCCTGTCCCTATCATCCTGCCGTCCACCTTTACAACCGGAATGATCTCGGCTGCAGTTCCGGTCAGGAAACATTCGCTCGCCGTATAGACGTCGTACTGCAAGAATCGGTCCTCGACGACCCCGATCCCAGAGTCCGCCGCAAGTTCCATCACTACTGCCCTGGTTATCCCCTCCAATATCCCGGCGGAAACCGGAGGAGTAACCAGTTTTCCGTCCGCAGCAATGAAGATGTTGTCGCCCGTCGCCTCGGCCACATAGCCCTCGTGGTTGAGCATGATGCCTTCCTGCAGGCCGGCCCGGGTAACCTCCATTTTTGCCAGAACGTTGTTCAGGTAGTTGAGCGACTTGATCTGCGGGCTGAGCGCCTGCGGCAGGTTGCGCCGGGTGGTAACGGTGTTGAGTTCCAGTCCCTCCTCGTAGAAGCGAGCCGGATAGAGTTGAATTTTGTCGCAGATTATTATCGTGCAAGCGCCGCTGGTACACTTGGCCGGGTCCAGGCCCAGGTCTCCCACCCCCCTGGTAACGACCAGGCGGATGTAGGCGTCGCGCAGGGAATTGGCCCTCAGCGTCTCCAGCACCGCTTCTTCGAGCCCCTCCGGGGTCAGCGGTATGGCGAGCATAATCGCCTGCGCGCTGCGATAGAGCCGCTGCAGGTGCTCTGTCAGGCGGAAAACCCTGCCGTTGTAGGCCCGGATGCCCTCGAAAACTCCGTCGCCGTAGAGCAGCCCGTGGTCAAATACCGAGATTTTCGCCTGGCTTTGCGGCAGCAGTTGTCCGTTGATGTAAACCAGGCGCTCCAAAACAACCTCCGGTCCCTATTATCATACCACATTCTCGCGGCCATGACAACCCCCGCCTTGTCACGCCAGAAATGCTGCCTGCAGCCGCAGGCCCCTGTGTGCGCCAGCCGCCGCGCCAATGCTGGCGACACCTGGTAGTATGCCGATACCATACTTCGCCCTAGCGGGTTCCGAAGGAGATGCTCATCACGGAATCGCTGCAGCGCGCGAACTTCAGGGGCACTCGCCGAGCCGAAGACTGCGGTCGCGACGAAGCAGCCTCCCCTGGGCTGCCAGGGTCCCACTATGCTCTCGCACTCGGCGCTGGGGTATCTCAGCCCGGTGGACTTCGAGCAGACGCTGCAACCCCGAGAGGTCGGGGCACAAAAACCGGCCCGCCAGGGGGTACTTATCTCGACCCCCTAAACTTTTCAGTCAAAGGGGTTCACTCCACCACCCACTGCCTCCCTTGCCCCCGGCCGCCTGCCGACCACGTAAAAGAGGTGGCTCCGGCGCTAGGACTCGAACCTACAGAGTCTCGTATATCACAGTGACAACTCCGGGAACAGTTTGGAATGCCTCAGGAAGCCGCGAATAAGGTCGTCGTGCCGGCGGATGCGCCGCACGCCGCGTTGGACATGATGAGCCAGTTCGCTCACACTGTCGGGGCACAGGTTGCTCAGCTCTCGCGCCGAGAGGTTCGCCCACATCGCGCCCTCAGGACTGAAGTTCCTCGATCCAACGCAGCGTGCGCTGCCCTGCATTCTCGGGAGTCGTGTACTCACGGTACAGTTTCATCAGGAGATCCGTCTGGAGAGATTGCAGTCCGTGGTGCTTCAAAATCAGACAATCGCGACCAAGTAGGTGAAGCATTCCAAGTTCGTACGCCACATTCGGGTTGAACTCTTGGCCAGTTTCAGGCTGATCGAAGACTGCGATGCCCCTAGCGCAACACAGTAGGCAAGCGATCGGGTTGTACAAGTCATCTGTGACATTGTGCTCAGAGGCGAGAACCCCCCTGTATCCGCGGCTCGACAGTCCCTTCTTGATCTGGCGTACCACATCGTCGTTTCGCGTGCGGAACCTAATCATCATAAAGACGGACTGGTCGAACGGGTATTTCTCGACGAATGCTTCGATGTTGGTTCTCCAACCTGTTAGGGCGTTGGGCACTAGGCTCGCCGGTACATCGGGGATTCCAGGCACAAATAGCTCACCCGCTACAGCCGGGTGGACCCAGAGCTTGGGTCTGCCGCTCGGTGGGAGGAGAAGGACCACTTCGTTCGTGAGCTGAATCGCCCTGCCCAGCCGCTTGCGGTACTCCTCCACGCTCTTGCGTTTCGACGTGATCTTTGCCAGCGCTTCCAGCTCCGCACCAAGCTTGAGAGACGTCGGGCTGTTCTGCACGAACAGCCCGATCGCTGGCGCCACCGTCCACGTCCATGTGCGAAACAGCGCGCGAACCCTATCTCGTACTTCGTCGTCCCTTACTGTCTTCGTGGCTAGAGAGGCAATGCTAACGCGGACTGCCTCAAGCTCAGCCTTGAAGGCATCGAACTTCTGTGCTGGCACCTACACAGCCCCTCACCCGCCAAGCAGGCGCTCAACATCCTGTTCACCGTCTGTCGTCAAAACGAAGGCCCTCTTTCCCTCCTTGTCGCCGGCAAACATGATGAACCCTTTCCTCACGTTCTTGGCGATCGCGTCGCTGGGGTTCTTAGGCGGGGTGATCTTCGCCGCCCGGATCGTCTCTCTGATCTCCGCGGCGGTGAAGTTCGCCTGGCCCTGCTGCTTCTCCAAGTAGTAGGCCGCCGCCAGGGCTCGATCGATGTCGGTAGTGAGAGCGAGCTTCTTGAAGAACTGTGCCTGAGAAAGTGCCTTCCCGGCAGCGGCCCCCGAGGGCCCCGGCTCCGGCACCGCCTGCGAGGGTGTCGGCTGCAGAGCAGCCCACTCTTTCTGCTTCT
>Ga0315296_10001354_pt1 | contig 21409 bp, 14 predicted proteins | sample YL17G14_18_MG_FD_203921 | JGI IMG/M metagenome (GOLD analysis project Ga0315296, IMG submission 203921) | Sediment microbial communities from Yellowstone Lake, YNP, Wyoming, USA - YL17G14_18 | ecosystem: Environmental > Aquatic > Freshwater > Lake > Sediment | place: USA: Wyoming | collected...
CCTGCCTGCTTGTCCACATGCTCGGCAATGATCGAAGCACCTGGCGGGAGTTCCAGACGAAGCTGGCCGAGGCCGGGATCAACTCGCTCGCCATCGACATGAGAGGGCATGGCGAATCGACGGCGGACGGCACGCTTGACTACAGGCATTTCGACGAAGAGCAATGGAAGGCGGTGGAGAATGATTTCAGAGCGGGTCTGGATTATCTCCGCATCCGGCCCGACGTCGATCCGGCCAAACTCGGGATCGTGGGCGCGAGCATCGGAGCGAATCTCGCGGTGATCGCGGCCGCGGATGAGATCGTCGAGGGCACGGCGAACCCGCTGAAATTCCTCGTCCTTCTCAGTCCGGGGGTCAGCTACCATGGGATCGCTCCTCTTGCGAGGGGACGGGACCTCGGCCACATGCCCGTTCTCATCCTGTCCGCGACGGAGGACCAGCAGAGCTATCGCGGCGCGCTGAGCCTCAGCCAGGCCGCGCGCGGCGGCGAGCTTCGCTCGTTCGAGGGCGGCGACCATGGCACCAACCTGTTCGAAACTTATCCCGAGCTTATGGATGAGATCATCCAGTGGGCAAATAACCGCCTCACCGGAACAGGGGAACAGCCGGAAGGCGACACCTGATCGATGCCTGACATGCAGCACACAGTTCGCGGAGTCGCGGTAGTCAGGGGCACCGCGGCGTTCACGGGGGAGGATGTCACCGTCGAGATCCACCCCGCGCCGATCGACCACGGCCCGCGATTCGAGCTGGTGCAGAACGGGGAGGTCTTCAGCATTCCGGTCTCGACGAAGAATATCATCGAAACCGAGAATCGGACGATTCTCGCCGACCCGGACGATTCCCGTCGTCAGGTAGGCATTGTTGAGCACGTTCTCGGCACGCTGCACGGCCTGGGAGTGGATAACGCGCTTGTCAGGTTGAATTCGACCGAGCTTCCGCTCATAGACGGCAGCGCCGCGCCATACATTGCGGCGATCGACGAGGTGGGAATTGTCGAGCAGGATGCTCCGAGGCGCGAGATCGTGATAGACAGGCCGATGTTCATAAACGATGGCGCGCTCCTTATGGCTCTGCCGTGCGATACCCTCCGACTGACCTACTATCTCGACCATCCCGCAGACATCGTCGGCAAGCGTCTGGCGCACATCGACGTCACTCCGGAGAACTTCCGCAGGCGCATCGGGCCCGCCAGGACATTCATGAAGGCGGAGAAGGTCCAGGACCTGTTGACATCCGGCGCGGTCAGGAATCCGGATGAGCACCAGGCCCTGGTGGTCTATCCGGATCATATCAGCCAGCCGCTGCGATTCGCCGACGAGTTCTGCTACCACAAGATGCTGGACATACTCGGCGATTTGTACCTGACGGCCAGGCGTCTGCGAGCGCATGTCGTGGGAGTCCGGTCGGGGCACTACCAGAATCGCAAGCTGGCGAGGAAAATCGCGGAAGAGTATTTAAAGTAGGGGCGCACCTGCGTGTGCGCCCCTGCGTGTGCGACCCTTCTATCGGGGCGGACACACGGGTCCGCCTCTACAAACGGACTCTATCCCGTCGGGACATCAGCGCCCGGAGGCAGAATCATCACCGTCTGGTAGGTCTCCCATTCCATCAGCTCGCCGTCGAACTCCACCGTGAGATGCTCCGGCGCTCCGGCCCTGAGGTAGAATCCGATCGCATCGGTGAAGGTCTTCACGTCGCCGTCGACCATCGTGCCCTGGAACGACTGTCCGCCGCCGGTCCTTACGGTAATCCAGCAATCCCCGTCCGCGGTCAGCACGATCTCATGCGCGGTCTCCTCCTCCTCGGCGGCCTCCTCGGTCTCCGACTCGGACTCCGTCTCCGATTCAGCTTCCTCGCCCGCTTCTTCGGACTCCGCGCTCTCCTCGACCGCAGTCTCGCCGGTGGAAGGCTCGGAGGATTGAGCGCCGGATTCGCCTTCCGCTGATTCTTCGGTCGCGGGAAGCGTCGTCATTTCATTCGACACCTTCGAGCCGAGCCACGGTAGCCACAGGTTGGGATCGCTGGACTTGCTGTAGGTCCCCCGGAAGCTCGCGCCGTCCTCGGAGAGGTAGAAAAGCGCTTCTCCTGTCGTCACTGTATTGTCCGGGTTTGTGATCGACCAGGTTGCGTTGATTGCGTTGTCCTCGACAGTGCCCTGGAAGACGCCGTTCTCGTTGAAGCTCCCGTAGACCGTGCTGTCGGTCGCGATCAGGACGAGATAACCCCGTCCGGTGTCCCAGGTTCCGCTCCAGGCGCTGTTCGCCTCGCCCGTGAACGCGGGCTCCTCCTCAATTGCAGTTTCTCCGGGCGTCGGGACCGGTGCGGTCGGTCCGGGCTGCGGCTCGAGCACAACGGGTGCAGGGGGGGTCTCGCCGGGCTCGTAGTCGAGCGCGGCGCGGTCCGAGACCTCATATTCGTTCGGCCCGAGAAGCGTCCCTTCCCACGGACCGTGCTGATCGGGCTCGATCGAGCTGTAGTAGAAGCCCTGGAAGCCCAGCCCGTCATCGTCCAACGTGAACCAGCCGGTGCCCATCTCGTCCGGACCCGTCTCGTACGTGAATCTCCACACTCCGTCATTGCCGATATGGCCCCCGATCTCGCCCTGGCTGCCGTACACCCCCCATACCGCGTCGTTCGCCTGCCAGAGCGCCACGCGGCCCCAGTCGGTCTCCCAGATGCCCTCGAATTGAGGATACTCCGCCCCTGCCTGGCTCTGTGCGATCGCCTTTGCGGACGGAAACCCGAGAAGAATAACCAGTATCAGTGGTGTCAGGTGTCTCAACACGGCTATGCCTCCCATTCCGGTTCCCGGAGTATAACACCAAATCAATGGACTTCGGAAACCGTCTCCCCAATGGACTCCGGACCAGCTCGCCTTCCAACCAGCCAGTCACGGCGATCGCTGCCCTCGACGCTCCACCATCCGGCAAACGAAGTCCCCTCCTCGGCCATCTCCAGCATCCCGCGGCCGCTCATACTGGAGCCGTCGTCGCGTGTGAGTTCCCACTTGAATGAGCATCCGGCCCCGACCACCCTACCATCCATCTCGCATTCGCCCTCGCCCCCCGGAATGCTGGCGTCCCCGATTGATCCTGTCAGACAGCCTGTCTCCTGGTCAAGAGCCAGCTCCATCTCACCCCAATCGGTATCCCACACGCCGCTGTAGTCCTCCCTCAGGTCCGTCGAGGAAAACTCAAACTCCGCTTCGAGCACATCTACTTCGCGGTCGGAAAACCAACGACCCGAGAATGATCCCATGTCGGCCGACATGGTGAGCGTCGCAGACCCCGTATCCAAGTCTCCCTGATACTCGAATTCGAGATGCCATCCGTACGCCTTGCCCTCCAGCGTCCCGTATCCCCAAATGCCACCAATGAACTCACCCGTCACCCACGGGCTGCCGACATCCTGCTTGAAAATGATGTAACCGCTCCCGGTATCCTTCCAGGCTCCTCTCCAAGGACAGAATTCCAGATCAGCCCTGGCCCGCCCGACCAGGCGATCGGCGATCCGCAGTCCCTCCCACGGTTCCTGCACTGAGTCGCCCTCAAGACTCCGCCAGCCCGTGAAGGTCTGCCCGTTCTCTGCAAGCACGAATTCACCAAGCCCGCTCGTTATTGTCCCGTCTTCATCCTTCATCGTCCATTCGATCCGCAATGTCTGGGCTTCAATCGTCCCGACAATCCGGCCGCTATTGGGATGCCATGTCCCGGCGACGGCATTGCCGTCCTGCCCAAGGTCCATGCGACCGTTGCTCGTGTCCCAGACGCCGCTCCAGTCGATCTGCGGCGCTCCGCCCTCATCTTCTCCGTCCGTCGCCTGAGCGGAAGACGGTCGCTCGGCTGAGGGCCCGCAGGAGAGCAGTCCCGCCAGCAGGCAACATGCGACGATTGTGACCGGGATGTGTATTCTCATGCGAAACCAGACCTCCTGTGAGCTTACATGACATCCGGCGCGGATATCCCCATCAGCCCAAGCGCGGCTTCGAGAGTCGATCGGACCGCCCTGACCAGGAGCATGCGCGACCGCCTGACCGCCGGCTCGGCTGCCAATACCGGGCACTGATGATAGAAATCCGAGAAAGCCACCGCGAGATCGTAGGCGTAGCTCGCCAGATGGATCGGCTTCTTGTCATCGACAACCTTCTGCACGACGGCCGGAAATCGGCCGATCAGCCCGACAAGATCGATCTCGATCGGCTTCAGCTCGCCGAAGAAATCCCCGTCCCTCACTCCGTCCGGTATCTCAATCCCCTCCGAGACTGCTTTACGGAAGATGCTGTTCGCCCTCGCGCAGGCGTACTGGATGTACGGCGCGCTTCGCCCGTCGAAATCCAGGACCTCGTCGAAATCGAAGTTTATCTTCTTGTTCGTGTCGACCCTCAGCATCCCGTAGATCAGCGCGCCCTTCGCGACCATCTCCGAGACTTCTCTTTTCGTCTTTTCGTCCAGAGCGGGATTCTTTTCCTGCACGACATTGAACGCTCTCTCCTTCAGCTCGCTCATGACATCATCGTACAGGACCACCTGGCCCTTCCGGCTGGAGATCTTCCCTCCCGGAAGCATCACCAACTCGTACGCCAGGTGGAAACACCTCTCCCACTGCGGAAATCCCATCAGGCGAAGAATCTGGAAAAGCTGCTGGAAGTAGAACTTCTGCTCGACCCCGACGACATAGATCGATTCATCGATGTCGTAGTCGTCGAACTTGCGCTTCGCCAGCGCGAGGTCCTTCGCGCCGTAGAGCGACGCACCATCGGCGCGCACAAGAACGAGCACGCGATACTTGTCCTCGAGCGGCTCGCCGAACCGCTCATGAAGCTGTCTGTCGATCTCGACAATCTTCGCCCCGCCGCTCTCGGCCACAATCCCTCTCTTCTCGAGCTCTCCGACAATCCGCAGACCCTCCCGCTCGACCTGGCTCTCGTAGAACTCGACATCGAACATCGCGCCCAGCTCACCATAGATGCGATGAAAATCATCGAGACTCCATTTCCTCGTCTCCTCCCAAAGCTCCACAAGCCCTCGGTCGCTCGCGTACCATCGTCCGGCGATGTCCCAGACCTCGTCCTTCAACTGCTCAGACTCCGTCAGAAGCGAATCGGCCTTCGTGTAGATGTCGCCGAGCCAGAGTCCCCTTTCCGACATCCCCTCGGGAGCAGCAGAGTGGCCCTTCTCGACTTTCTCCAGGTACCACAGTGCCTTGAAGACATGGCTGCCGATATCACCGTAATAGTTCGCCGCAACTGTGTCCCTCCCCGCGTACCTGAAGCACCTCACGAGCGCCGCGCCGGTGACCACATTCCTGACATGCCCGATATGAAACGCCTTGTGCGTGTTCGGCTGCGAGTACTCGACCATCACTTTCCGGCCGAGGACCTCACCCTTCGCCCAGTCGGTCCCACCGGCAGTAATCCGCTCTAACAGCCGCCTGGCATAGTCGTCAGGACGCAAAAAGCAGTTCACATATCCCTTCACGACCTCGACCCGCTCGAACTCCCCCGTCGCCTCAAGCTTCCGACCTATCAGGCCCGCCAATTCGTCGACATAGGCCTTCAGCTCCTTCTTGTCGAGATCCGGTTTGGCCTCGCGCGCAATCCGGAAGACATTCGAGAGCGCAAGTCCGAGCTGGCCCTCGAAGGGAATCTCACGAAGGGAGGGCTCCACTGGCGGGAGATTCTCATCGGCGAGGATATTGACGATCAGCTCTCGGAGACTTCTCGACATGTCTCGTCACTCTTGTCCACCGAAGCTTTAGCGGAGGTGGATCGTCGGCTTTCCGGATGAGGAGTTTCGAGTCGCCTTTTTTTCGGACTCCTCGGGACCGGAGATGAACTCCTTGTAGAACGCCCTTACCTCCGGCTGGTCAAGAATGTCTAGAGGCTCGATCCTCCGGCTTCGATCGACAAGCTCGGCGGCCTGAAGCAGCGATCTCTGCTGGCTCTGGAACGTCATCCAGACGATGGTGACGGCGAGGAGCGCGGCAAGCAGCAGAGCGGCCGGGACGCTTCTGCGCATATGCCTGGTCTGCTGGCTGATTGCGACCCCGACCTTCCTGGCCTCATACGGTCGGGCGACGGGCAAGTAGTCGTCGGCCAGGACATACAGGTGAGCCGAGTTCTGCGTCGGTCCGAACTTGAAGCTTGCGTTCCCGGACACCATGGTGGCGCCTACAAGCCCGTCTCCGGGCTTGGAGGTGTCCACGAAATCCGCCCTCTCGAGGTTTGTTTCCGGCCAGCCCGTGAGCTTCACATCGATCCAGCGCGATCCGCGAAGGCTGTTGATGCGCAGGAAGATGTAGGGATCATTTGCCACGATGAAACAATCAGCGCCGTTCAGAAGGTCCGCCGTGGCGCCGCGATGGATGTACCGCGTTCTCAACGAGTCCTCAAGCTCGGGAGAGCTGTAGCCCTCCAGCGTGTACTGATGGAGCAGCATCTGGTCGACCGCCTCGATCGTCCCTCCCATGGCTCTGAAGCTGTAAAGCTCGAGCTGAGCGTTCGGATCGATCCAGGATTTCGCCTCGACCTGGGTAAGGAGCTCGGGCACGAGATAGACGACGCTCGAATACTGCTGGAGCACGGGCTCGGGGCTCGCCATCTCGTTGGAGCTGATGACCTCAAGCACAACCCCGGTTTTCTGGTGGATCGCAAGCTGGACCAGGCCCAGCGCCACGCTTTGATTCTCCTCCGCATAGTAGCACGAGTACAGGTTCGGAAGATCGAGGATGGCTACCTGCCCGCGCCTCAGTCTTTTCGGGGGCGGCAGGAGCATGAGGGGCTGGGCGCGCTCGATGGCGATCTCCTCCGCCCAGGTCCAGTGATGTCCTCGCTTCTGGATCAGGCGCGACGCCCAGATGGGGTAGGCTCCGGCGGCCTTGATCATGTAGGCGATATGCGCGATGTCCTGGATCGAGGGCGGGTCCTGCGAATCGGGCTCGACGAGGACAATTGCGAGGCGGCCGTTCCTGAGAATCTGGTTGATGGTGAGTGCCAGGTGCATGGCGGAGCATGCGCTGCGCGAGTTGACTGCATCGAAACTGCTCGACGACAGTCTGAAGCTGACAATCGCGCCGTCCACGCCCCGATACCTGAGCTGCCTGGCCGCATCGGGAGCCTGGATCATGCTCAGGTACCCGTTGTCACTGCGATAGCTCAAGACGGGATCCATGCCGACCAGGAGGAGATGATCGTCTCCCATCTCGGCGAAGGCGTTCACCACCGCGTTGAATGCCTCGCGCTTCCAGGCCAGACGCTGTTGAGTGAAGGCCCTGAACTCGGGCCTGCGATCCCAGGTGCCCTGCGAGTATCGCAAGAGCGGGTACGCCATGAGCGGCGTCCCCGTGACCTCGTAGAAGCGATTCACCGTGTACGGGGAGTAGTCGCACATCCCGACCACTCCCTGACGTCCGCCGCCCGGAAAAGCGAAAGTCACCGGGCCGGACAAGTACCATCCCAGCAGCGCCGGCTCGTCCTTCAGGGTGTTGACCAGGCTGTGAACCAGGCCGGTCATCGCGCGGATCGTCTCCGGATGGTACAGAATCGGAGTCCCCGTGCCGTTCGACCACCTCAGGTCCCCGTCGTTGCCGACCGCTCGTTCCTGCTCCGGGTCAACAAGGTAGCTCACCATCACTCGCCCGCTCCCGCTCTCGCCCCGGAAGAACCATGCAGGAGCGCGGCTGAGCTCGAGGGAGATTATCACCTTCAGACCCAGGTCGTTCGCGTAGCCCAGCATCTCCTGCAGGCGCGTGGCATCCACAAAGTCGCGATCCGGCTCGACCGCGGGCCAGTCCACGCGCAGCATGAAGCACTGATATCCCATGCTCGCGGTCTTCGCCATCCGCGACCTTATCCCCTGCAGAGATTCTTCAGAAAGCGGGCCGAGCGAGCAAAGCCCGGACGGATCGAAATACTCGCCTTTATATTGGAGCACCGGCACCTGCTGGTTCTCGTCGGTGTGAACGCTCGCAAGGGGAATCGGGACAAGGGGCGGTGTCACCGGCTCAGCGGGTTCCCCACCCGGCGCCGGCGCAACGATCGGCTCACCCGTCCAGACCGATTCCGATCCCCCCGCGGCTTCGGTCCCGGTCGATGGAGTCTCCGCCGGGGACTGCGCAAGAAGCGCTCCAGATCGCAGGAAGAGCAGAAGCAGGCACAGGAGGGCCGTGCGGACCATCTCGGGACCGTGCCGGCGGATATCTCTCCTGGTTCGCGACATCATCGCTGGTCGGCTGTCTCCGACCTGCTTCATCCTTTCAGAAGGTCATCCAGCAATTGCCTTATCGACTCGCCTCGCGACTTCCAGTCGTTCGCCCTGGCCACCTCGATCCGCCTCGACCTCGCCGGCGAGTCCGCGGCCTCCCTGACCGCAAGCTCGGTCACCGCCACAAACTCGTCCGGACTCCTCGCAAGATATACCAGGTCCTCATGACGTGCAACCTCGGGAATCGGAGTCGCCACCACCGGTTTCCCCATGGCGAAATACTCGTAGAGCTTCAGCGGGTTTACCACCCTCGTGAGGTCGGTCAGAGCGAACGGTATGGTTCCCACGTCGAACATTCTGGCATAGAACGGCAGTTCATCATAGGGGACACGCCCCGGGACATATACGTTCGGATACTCGCGCGCACCCGGCTTCTCCCTTTTCCACGTCCCGAGAAGCACAATCGACCAGTCCGGATGCCGCTCGGCGACCAGAAGGAGGTTCTCGATCTCGAGCCAGGGCGCGATATCGCCCATGTAGCCGATGATGGGTCGAGCAAGGCTCTCGATGTCGATTACTCTCGTCTCGGGAGACGGAGTACGTCCGCCGAGGGCGAAATGATCGGGCTCGCAGGCGTTCTCGACAATGACTGCACTGGAATTGCGCCCTGTCAGACGGTTCTTCAGCTCTTCGTTGGTCGCGACGACCAGATTCACTCGCGACGCCGTCTCCTCCATCGCCTTCACTATGTCGTCCCGATACCTCTCTTCCCCGGGGAATTCGCCGAAGGCGTCGAAACAGTCGAATACCGACAGAATCTCATCATAAAGGCCGATTGAGCCAAGCCCCGCCGGCGAGAAAAGCCAGAGGATCACCGGCCTGTCCTTCAGCAGATGGGGTCTGAGGGTCTGGGCGGTGCGACGCGCGGTCGCCTCGATCGATCGCCTGTATCCCGTGAGCCTGGGCACATACGGCGGCGCCTTGAAGAGGCTGATATTCTCGCTGACTGCCCTGAGACCCTGCTTGTGGGCATTGAGAGCGGGATCGAGCGGGCGACCGTCGAGAAGGCGCCTGAGGCGGCTCGGGGTCTCCTCGACATACACAACCGGCAGATATTTCGCCAGCTCCCGAGCGAGATGCTGGTGACGCTGCATCAGCCCGTCGAACGGAATGCACTCCAGCATCACGAGTATACAGTCGCCGACTGCGGGGAGACGTGGGGAGCTGGGGGAAGGGGAGAGGGTCCCCCTTTGCATGCCGGGCCGCTGTCCGCGAGCAGGATGCTCGCGGCACGAAGACTTCATGCGCTGGAAGCGCATGCCACTTGGGAGCTCGAACACGAAGGCGTTCCAGCGATAGTGCGGCAGAAGCCGCTCGCGGCTCGATGGCTGGATGAGCATCCTGAGACCGAAGTAGGCCACCTTGACGAGCGAGCCGACGATGGTGCAGAACTGGTACCACAAGAGGATCGGCCGGGAATAGTGCTTCCGGAAGAACTTCTTCGCGCTGTCATACTGCTTGAGCCTGCGATGCTCGTTGAGCCTCTCGAAGCTCTTCCCCTCCAGGTGGACTATCTGCGCCGTCGGGAGGAAGACCACCTTCCAGCCCGCCTTTTTGATTCTCAGGCACCAGTCGGTCTCTTCGAAGTAGGCGAAGAATGTCTCCGCGTCGAGCTTCCCCACGCGGTCGATCACCTGGCGCTTGACGAAGAAGGCCGCCCCGGACACGTAATCGACCTCCATCGGCTCGGTCATTCTTCGATCGGGGATCACTCCGAGCGCGCGACGGGCGTTGCCCCACATCCACCCGGGCAGGAAAGCCGTGGTGAAGATGCGCCATGGAGTCGGGAAATATCCGAAGCTGGTCGTGGGCCTGCCGTCCTCGTGCGTGAGCGTCGGACCCACCACCGCAACGTCGCTCCGTCCGACAAGATACCTGTACAAGGCGCTCAGCGAGCCTTTGCCGACTATCACGTCCGAGTTCAGGAGGCCGATCACCCGACCCGTCGCCATGTCGATACCCTGGTTGTTCCCGCCGGTGAACCCAAGGTTTTTCTCGTTGCGCACCAGTCTCACGTGAGGGATCGACCCGAATCTCTGCGCGATGGCGTCGGCGGAGCCGTCGGTTGATGCATTATCGATTATGATGAGCTCCCAGGGGACATCCGGCGGATTGGACAGAATGCTCTCGATGCACGCGAGCGTGATCTCACGTGTGTTCCATGAGAGCACCACAAGGCTGAGCGCGACTTCCTCCCCGTTCATCAGTCCTTGCATCTTCGTAGCATGCGCTTCCAGCGCATGATCTCTTCGTAGCACGCGCTTCCAGCGCGTGATCTCAGTTCAAGTACCCCAGGCCCTTGAGAAGGTCCTCCATATCCTCCGCGTCCCGCTCGCACGGCTCGCGTCTCAGACCCCACGTGGCATGCGCATCCTGCGCATGATCCGCGAAGTCCGCCCTTCTCGCCGGATGCGCGACCAGGAATTCCGGCTCGATGGCCCCGCGCATCACCTCGCCGTCCATCCCCTCATCCGCCGCGAGTCCCCAGCACGCCAGCAATGTCGGCGCGACATCCTCTATCCGCGACTTCCCAAGCTGGATCCCTTTTCTTATCATCGGGCCGGCCAGCACCACTATTCCGTCCCGCCTGTGGAATCCCGCGCGCGGCTGCGACCACGGTCCGACCAGCGGAGGCTCAGCGTCCTCGCCCACCACCATACGATATTCCCTCAGGCTGAAGATTATATCCGGGGCGTTATCAAGGTACTCGCCCGAGTACACATTCTCGCGCGGCTCGACCCAGTCGAAAAGCGGCTTGCGGTCGGACGGATGGATGGATTTCCGAAGGTCCTCGATCAGCCGGTCGCGAACGCGGTGATACTCCCCGCCCATCTGGACCGTCCCCATCGGCTCCCTTCCCGCGACATTCAGAAAGACGCCCTGCTCGACCGAGCCGCCGGAATAGGCGCGCGTTTGGGACCAGTCGATGAGCGCGTACGGATCGAACGGCTTCCTCTCGCCGGCTGTATCTCCGGCTGTAGCATGCGCATCCTGCGCATGACCTCTTCGTAGCATGCGCTTCCAGCGCATGAACTCCCTGACAGGCTTCTTGATCGACTCCGGAAGCAGCCTGCCGACCTTCCGCCTCAGTCCTCCCTCGACCTCGGGTCTGAATTTCAGATACCCGAGGCGCCTGAGAAGACGGTTGAGCTTGAGAATCTCGTCCAGATGCCCGAAGCCATGATCGCTGACCAGGATCACGAGATCATCCGCGCTCATCGCGTCGACCAACCGCCCGACAACTCCGTCCATCGTCCCGAGCACTTCGATCATCCTCTCTCTCAGCTCCACCTCCCATCTCTTGAGATCTTGATCGCCAGGCTCAGGCACGAGCACTTTCCAGAAAAGATGCGAAAGGCGATCGGGCGTGACGAGAACGCACGCCGTCAGGTCTGTGGGATGCTCGTCAATGAGGTACAGCGCGGCACGGCCGCGGCTTTCCGCGGCGCGCCCGACCTGCAGCACAAACTCCCGGCACTTCTCAGGATCGTTTACATCCGGACTTTCCCCGCGCAGCAGGTCGACATCGCTGATGTACTCGCCCGTCCGGCTCACGATCTCGTCCACAAGACCGCTCGGCAGGCCGATCTCGTCCTTCGTCGGCGGCACCGGCATCCCGCCGATCATGTAGCCCTTGACCGGCACGGGTGGGAAGGTGAGCGGCAGATTGATGAGCCCGACGGTCTTGCCCTGGGCGGATGCGATATCCCACAGCCTGGGCCCGCCGATCTCTCCGAGGGTCACCCACGGGCGGTGAGTGGTATCAGGGCCCATGCGCCGGCGGAAATCAAACACCCCGTGACGTCCCGGCGACCGCCCGGTGTAGAGGCTGGACCAGGCGCTCGCCGTAACAGGGGGGATGGTGCTCTCAAGAACGCCGCGCGCGCCTTCGGATATGAGCTGCGCAAGCCTGGGGAGCTTGCCATCCTCCATCAGAGGATCAAGCAGCCGCCAGCTTGCGCCGTCGAGACCAAGCAGAAGCACCCGCGATGCCGGTGCTTTTCCGGTTTCAGTGGTGTTGGCAGCCGGTGATGTCATGACGCACTACGGAACCCGGCTTCACCAGCTCACGGACAATCGCCCACTCGTCCGGCGATATGACCCTGAAAACAAGCATTAGAACCGGGAAGACTACGATCACCGACAGTATCCCCAGGATCCAGTGAAAGCCGTACAGATATTCCGCCAGCAGATTCGTTATCATACCACAGAGGGTGGGAAGCACGAACAGGTTTGCGACCTGAAGGCCGCGGCCCACCTGCCGGAGAAGGACCAGGCCGTAGGTAAGAATCAGAAGCTCGCAGGCGACCGCTCCGACCGCCGCTCCCAGCACCCCGATCCATGGAATAAGAACCAGATCGGCCGCCGCGAGAAAAACAACGCCCGCAAACACAGTCCGGAACTCGAACTCAGGATGTTTCAGCGCGATGAAAAGGCTCCTGAGCACCTGGGACGGGAACGACAGCGCGACAGCCCAGCCGATGAATGGGTAGACCTGCAGCGCCAGGGCGTAGAGCGAAGCAAATCTCTCATCCATCACCGTGACCAGCGGAAGGATGAACCTGCGCGCGACAATCAGGGCTATCATCAGGGGCAGCGCGATGAGATACAGGAATTTCATCAGGGCGGTGGAGTAGTCCTGGAACGTCGTGGTATTCTCCTCCGCCTTGCGCGCGAGCGTGGGGAACAGAGCGGGTCGGATGCTGAGCGGGATGAACTTGAGCTGTATGAGGAGATTATTTGAGCTCGAGAACTGCGTGATGAGCTGATGTCCGGCCAGGCAGTCGATGAAGAACGGGTGCATGCGGTCCTGCAGTGTCCTCAGCAGGGTCGCGTAGCCCAGCCCGAGCGACTCGACGAACACCTCCCAGGCCTCCCCAACCCTGAAATGCAGCTTCGGCCGGGTCACGAGGAGCACGAGAAAGATATTGGCTACAACCGCATGAATGGTGTTGATGGCGAGAAGTCCGAAGAAGAATCTCGAAAGGGGCCACGCGTGCCCGGCCCCGTAGATGTACACCCAAGCGTTGAGAATCGACTGCAGGAGAAGCAGGACGGCCTCGATCCACAGCTTCTCGTATGCCTTGAAACCGGCTCCCGCGGCGGAAAACCCGTAGCCGACGAGGAACGTCGCGGTGAGGGCGCATGCCGAGAGTATGAACTCCCCCTGCAGACCCGAGCCCTCAAGCTGCGTTCTTGCGTAGATAAACGCCGCGATGACTCCAATGGCGAGGAGGATCAAGGCGAGGAGGAAGCTGGCCAGGTAGCAGGTCCCGAGGTAGCGCGCCCCGCCCTCCTTGTTCTCCAGGTCGGTCGCGACTCTCCGGATCGTCACCGACACAATGCCGTCCTGAAAATTCGTCGTGATAAGCGACGCAAAGGCGGTGACCAGATAATAGGTGCTTTCCAGGCCCGCATCGAAGTACTGCAACAGAAAAATCGACCCGATGAACAGGACGAACTTGGAGAGGATGTTCGCTACCAGAAGGGAGAGCGCATTCAGGGCGAGAAGCCGCGCGCGCGTCATCAGGCCTCAGCTCCTTCCGGAGAAGGAAGCTCGTCCCTGGGCACCCCCTGGTAGCGCGCGGCGATCATGGAGAGGCCGAAGAGCAGGAGCATCAGGGCGTACGCGCCCTGGGAGCGTATGAGCATGTTGTTCGTATGGATGACCGGAAGCATGGCGATTGTCGCGGCGAGGGTTCCGATGACCCAGCCACGATCCGGCATGTACAGCTTCCTCCTCAAGAGGCGGACGCAGGTGGCGTAGATGCCCGTCAGAAACGCGATCAGGACACCGATGCCCAGGACGCCCAGCTTGTACCAGAACCAGACATACGCGGAGTGCAGGTACAACTCATGCCTTGCGTTTTTCCTGATGTCGAAGTTTTTGTCAATCAGCGAGCCGGGACCGTAGCCCAGTATCGGCCGCTCGGCGATATCCTCGAGAGCCTTCTGGGTCTCGAGGTGTCTGAACTGCAGGCTCGCGCCCCCGGTGCCTGCGCTCAAGGCCTGGCTGATCCTCTTCACAAGGGCCACGTTGAACGTGGTCCGGGCCACCGGTACCGCGGCGATCAGGATGCCCCCGATGATCAGCACCGCCGCGGAAAATACCAGCAGGCTCCTCACCCACCTCCAGCGACGTCCCGCCTCCACGAGAAAAGCGGCGATCACTATCGCTATGAACGTGCCCCCGATCGCACCCCGGAACATCGACACAACCACCCTGAACAGACTGAGAAAAAACGCGAACTGATAGAACCGTTTCCTTCCCGGCTCGAGCCGCTCATCGTACGTGAGAATCATCCCGATGAGAGGCACGAGGAAGAAGTTGAAATCGTACGGCCCCGTGCCGTAGCGGATGGCCGCGATCCCGACGTTGCCGCTCCGCCACGGCTCGAACGCCGCGTTGTACGCCCAGAGAGGCAGAAGTATGAGGATATTGAAAATGATGAACCAGTCGAGGAAGAAGTACCTCGCCTCCCTGCTCGGACTCGCCCCGTGGAACACGCGTCCCAGGATCACAATCCCCGCGTAGATGCACATCGGAAGGATGTCCATCGAGTATTCCATCAGATCGTTCCCGTACAGCATGCTAATCGGAAAATAGAAAAGTGCCGCGAAAAGCGGGAGAAGCAGTATCCACTCCAGCGCCGTCAGCGGCCGCAGTTTTCTGCCGCCGACAAGCTCCCTGCACAGGTAGGAAAGAAGCAGCGTGACGAGGATTATCAGGACTCCCCAGCTGAACCACTGGGTCTGGACCACGTATGGAACGCCGGTGAGATCGTTCTCCTCGGCGGTTTCAGCCAGCGCGTTCATGGTGTTGACGGTGCTCTCGGCAAAGAGGAGCACCATCGCGCATACCAGCCCGTAGCCCGGGCGAAGGAAGGCGAGCGCAAGAAAGCCGACGCCTCCGACCACTCCCGCGGCGTAGCCGAGGTCCTTCCGATCGGTCACGAGATAGAATACGAGAAGCGCCAGGAGGAGGATGGCTGTCTCCACCCACGCGAGACGGCGACGCAGGAGGGAGGCGGTCATGGTTGCTCACGCTCCCGTCGGCTTGCGACGTGCGGAGTCCACCCAGAAAACCACAAGAATGCCAAGCCAGAATGAGACTGCGAATGTGCCCATGGCGATGACCAGCTTGCGCGGACGCACGGGCTTCGTCGGAACGAGCGCCTCGTCCAGAACCGTGAACGGCTCCTCTTCCCGAAGCCTCTGGATTCTCGCCTGCTCCAGCTCCTGCGTGATTACCAGGTAAATCGATTCCTGCACATCCCTGTCCCGCTGCAGCTCGATAAGCCGTCTCTCCTCGGGCGGAAAAGCGTCCAGCCTCATGTCAAGCCCGGCAAGCACCTCGTGGGCCACATCGAGCTGCGCGCGGTACGCCGTCGTCTCGACCATCAGGCCCGCCACAGCCGCATCGTAGTAGTCCGCGAACTCCCGGTAAAGCTCCCTCCGCACCGCCTCAAGCTCCGAGTTCAGCAGAAGGACCTCCGGATTGTCCGGCGTCGCCCAGAGCATTGTCTCCTGCCTCTTGAGCTCGAGGTCGCTCAGTTCACTTCTCAACCGGGTGATCGTCTGGTCGGCGAGTGCGTCGATCGCCGGCACGGGCGGGCTTCCCTCCGGCCTCTCGCCCGACGCAAGCCACGCGTAATAGTCATCCATGTCCATCCCCGCCGCGGCCATTCCCCTCGCCTGGCTCAGACCGCCCTGGTAGTCGATCTCCGCCTGGGTGACCAGCCCCTCGATGTCCGCATAGGAGCTGATAAGCTGGCGCGCCTGCTCCTCCACCGACAGTATCCCCGTCTCCTCCTTGACCCGCTCGATCTCCGCTTCCGCCTGCCGGAGAGTCTCTTCCACCTCTATCTGCCGGGCTTCCAGGAACGCCGCAAGGTCACCCTGAGTGCTCTGGTTCACCTCGTTGAGGAAACCGAGGGTCTCGCTCACGTATGCGTTCGCCGCCTCAGCGGCCACTGTCGCGTCCGTGTGCCGGAACGTTATGATCGCAAGACCGCGCTCCCTGTCGTCCACATCCACCCTCTTCTGCATGCGCCCCAGCACCGCCCTGATCCTCGATTCCTCGTCCAGCTTGTCATCGTTCACAATGTCCCGGTACATGAGAAGGAGATCGATATTTTTCTCGTTTTTCAGATACTCGTACACCCTCTTCGCGAGGGTGCGGCTCTCGATTATCACGATGTGATTGTAGATGGTCGGGGTGGTCTCGAGCAGGGACCTGATCCCGGTGACCGGCAGCTCCATTTCGGTGAGGCTGCGACGGACGAACGAAGAGGCCCTGGCGAGTGGGAATATCACCCTCGTCTCGCCCTCGTACACCGGGGTGAGCACCAGAAAGACCAGGAATAGCGACAGCGCGGTGGGGATGAGCGTGATGGCGGCAAGGAGCTTCCAGTATCGAAAGACAACGGTCAGATAGCTCCTTGCAGGCGCATCCATGTATTCTCCAGCCCGCTCCCGGGCGAAAGGTGCCGTCAGAATGCGGATTATAAGACCCGTCGGTCGCTGATGTCAAAAGAGGCGGGTGGCCGGGCTGGGTTGCCGGGACAAGTTTGCATCCGTTTTGAAGATATTAAAGATGAAAAAGACGCCGATTTCAGGTCCGGTCGGGCGGAATGTCATCCGGACAATTTCGGCGGTATCTTCTTGTATGGAGTTGACCATTTCGAGCAGCATGTGATAGCCTAATGTCATAGACCCGCGACATTCCGGAGCGGGTATGCGGAGGTGACCATGAGACTCTACAGTATTCTTGTGCTCCTTTTGATTTTCCTGGTTGGCAGCCTGAGCTGTGGCGGGGGTGGAAAAGACAAGTCCCCGGTGGCGCCCACATACCCGGCGGGAAAACCGACGGGCGTAGACGCAGTGTCGGCCAGCCAGTCCGCGACCCTCTCCTGGAACGAGGTCGCCGGAGCTGTGGGCTACTACGTTTACATTTCCCAGGACGGCGTGTCGTTCCACAAGTACGACAGCAATCTTCTGAAAGTTACCAGCATCACGCTCACAGACCTGACCAACGGAGTGACATACTACTTCGGCGTCTCCGCGGTCGGAGCCGGAGGATGGGAGTCGGCCATCGGATATGCCGGCGGAAGCCCGAAAGCCGATCCGGTCGTGCCCGGCAAGGCTAAGCCCCCCGACGATCCCGATGCGGGCAGACCCTATCCCCCGGAGAATCTGCAGGGCGTTGCAAAGGACTCCGCCTGCGAATTGCATTGGGAGCCCAGCCTGTCCGGCGACATCCACTACTATCGAATCTACCGCGCCACTCCCGAGACCAGGCCCTTCTCGGCCTGGCCCTTGGTTGTGGACTACTGGGAGGAGTTGTCATTCCGGGATGAGGACCTCCTCAACGATGAGGAATACTCATACCGGATTACGGTCATGGACACCGAGGCGCCCGCCTTCGAGAGCGTTCCCTCGAACGAAGTGACGCTTGTCCCGATGGACTTCCCGCCCGAGATTCTGACCGATCTCAAGATATTCGTGAATCCCGGCAGGATTCTCGTTGAGTGGAGCATCCCGATCGAGGACGACATAGCGAAATACGCGATCGAGCGAGTGGAGGCGAAAGACCCGATAACCGGCGCGGAGATCGTCACCAGGTTCGTCATTGACAAGCCCACGAGGACCGCGGCGGATCCCCACATTTATCTGGGCGGGCTGGTGGTCGCCTACGTGGACCTCGAGCGCAGCGTCGTTGTGGTCCAGGACATGGCGGTCACCGTCGGCAGGACCTACACCTACCGCATCGCCGCCGTCGACCTCAGCGCACAGGAAGGTCCTCCCGCCACCATCGCTTCCGAACTCCCGGTGTTCTGACAAATTATCATATGAAACCTACAGGGGCGCCAAAAGGCGCCCTTTCTGTTTCAAGACTGCGTTTTCGTATGGCCGCACACTCGCGTATAATGACTCCTCCGATGGACCTGTCGCTCCCCGCAATCTACGGCTCGGCCCTTCGAGGCATCAGGAACAATCTTCTCGTGTACGTGCTCCTCCTGTTGTGGGGAGTCGTGCAGGGCATCATCATCGTCGCACTGCTCTTTCTGGGATCCACGATGTGGCTGGCGTCGATCGCGAGCCTGAGCGCAGGGCCAAGCTTCGGCAGCGGCGCGTTCTATATCAGCGTTTTATTTGTCGGGACAATCCTCGTCATGCTCGCGATCTTCTCGGCGATAACCCGCGCGGGTGTGCTGTCCTTTGGTGCCGGCATACGAAAGGGCAAGAAGGGGAGAGCCGTCGACTTCTTCAGAGGGATCCTGCGATTCACCCTCCCCCTGTTCGTGGGCGGGATAGTGGTGGGTATGCTCACGAGCATACCGCTCCTGGCATTCCTGGCCGCGGCGAGATGGACCGCCGCCGGGGCGGTTTCGGACGTCTTCACAAGCGGATGGAATTTCAACCAGTCGATGCAGCTCATCAGGCAACTCTGGAACATGATGTCCGTGGCCGCCGTCTTTCAACTGCTGATATTCTTCTGGATCGCGCCCTGGGATGAGATGGTGGTGCTTTACGAGCTTCCGTATCCGGAGGCGCTGTCGAGGAGCCTCACGTTCGTGTTCAGCAGACGGCATTTTCTGAGGGTCCTGGGGCTGATCGTCGCGAATGTCCTGATCGCTCAGCTCGCACTGGTGCTGACCAACATCGGGGTCTTTATCGAGGGCCTTCATACGAGCTCCGCTGTCGCTTACCTCCGCGTCCTCGCGAGCGCTCCGACCAGCACATTCACCAGCTTCCTGCAGTTCGTCATGCTGCCCTTCTTCGCCTATTCCCAGTTGTTTCTGCTTCCCTGGCCCCGGTCAGCCCATGCGGCGGACGCGTATCGTGAGACAGTGACCCGGGGTGCGTTCGAGACCCCTTCTGCAGTATGATTGCCTCGCGTCGCGATGCGAAAGGAACCCGAAAATGACTTTCACAGCCAAACTTCATTCAGGCCCCCTCGCTTCAGCCGCTTATCCCGTCCTAGTGGTCCCCGCTTTCGAGGACGAGAAGCTGACCGCGGAAATACGCGACCTCGACAGGATCTGGAAAGGCGCTGTCTCGAGCTTCCTCAAGACCGAAGTTCTCAGGAAGGAAGGCGAGGTGTGCATACTCCCCAGCGCGCTCGGCAAGGGGATCCAGCGAGTGGCGTTCGTGGGCATGGGCCGCCGGGACGAGTCGGACCTGGAGACGGTGCGCCAGGCCGCCGGTAACGCCGCCAACGCTCTCCGGAAGCGGGATATCAGCCGCGTGGCCTTCCTGGCCGAGCCTTTCGTGCCTCCCGACGGCGATCTGGAATCCACCGCCTCCGCCCTCATCGAGGGCGCCAGGCTCGGCTCATACTCCTTCGACCGGTTCAAGTCGGAGAAGGACACACACGTGCTGACCAGCGCCGAATTGCACCTTCCCAAGACCGCCGACACCAGGGAGATGGCCCACGTGATCGATGAGGTCCTGACCCTGACCACGTCCACACTTCTCGTCCGCGACTGGGACAACACGCCCAGCAACCTGGCCACCCCGACTCACCTCGCGCAACTGGCGAAGGATGTCGCCAAGGAGGCGGGGCTTTCGGTCAAGATACTGGAGCAGTCCGATTGCGAGAAGCTGGGAATGGGCGCCTTCCTGGGGGTGGCAAGGGGCAGCAATGAGCCGCTCAGATTCATCGTGCTCGACTACAAGCCGAAGAAATACTCGAGGACGCTGTGCATGGTGGGGAAGGCGATCACTTTCGATTCAGGGGGGATAAGCATCAAGCCTGCCCTCGACATGCACATCATGAAGGGCGACATGGGCGGGGGAGTGGCGGTGATAGCGACGATGCGCGCAGTCGGCACCCTCAAGCCGGACGGCGCCCGCATTGTCGGCATCGTCCCCGCGTGCGAGAACATGCCCAGCGGACGGGCTCAGAAGCCGGGCGACGTCGTCCGCACACAGAGCGGCAAGAGCATCGAGGTGATCAACACCGACGCGGAAGGCCGGCTGATACTGGCGGACGGGATTGAGTACGCGCGACGGGAATTCGAGCCGGACGCGCTTATCGACGTGGCCACGCTCACCGGCGCCTGCGTGATCGCTCTCGGCGAGGGCGTCGCCGGATTCTGGACCGACGAGGAAGATCTTGCCGAGCTGATGTACGAGGCGTCGAAAGACACCGGCGAGAAAGTCTGGCCCATGCCGCTGGTGAAGGAATACCGCGAGCATCTCAAGAGCGACGTGGCCGACACGAAGAACGTGGGCAAGAAGGAGGGAGGAGCGATCGCCGCAGCCCTGTTCCTCCAGAAATTCGTCGGCGACACCCCCTGGCTGCATCTCGACATCGCCGGACCGTTCTGGACGAAGGAGAATCAGCCCTACATCCCGATAGGGGCCACAGGCTTCGGCCCAAGGCTGCTGTACCGCTTCATAACCGGCTGGCTCGAAGCCGAAGACTAGAGCGGGAGGGCGAGGCTCCTGCCGAGCCGCCGGTTGACCGAATCATGCCCCGGCGCCCGGCTCGACCCATATCGCGATTTTTTTTTTTTTGAAAAACCACTTGAAATGGATACGGCGACGTGGTAGCTATGATTGGTTCCCCTTAAGTGCTGAAAGGAACCGCAAAGCGCCGATGACAATCTGACTGAGGAGGCCAATATGAGACACCTGACTCTGATCGTGATTCTTGCAGCGACGGTTGTCGGCTGCGCGCACGCGGGCCAGAATCCCACAGTTCCGGCGGAGGAGCGCGGGCTCCCCAGCCCGCATCAGGAGCCCGGACTGTCCAGTCCGCATCTGGCCGCGAGCGATGTCGAGCGGGACGGGCCCTATAGATTGTGGTGGGAGGGCACGTTGTATCTAGACGCTGCGCACGAGCGTGTCGACGTCGTCCCCCGACGCGACACTCATTTCCATCTGAACGCGCTTAAGTTCCTCGAGGATTACTGCAAGGACTGCCTGCAGATCACCGGTATCAAGAACAACGGTGACGGCACAATCGACCTCACGGTCAAAATCACGCACCCCTTCAAGGGCTTCCCGCAGTACACCGGCTTCGACGTGAAGGGCATCATCATGTTCAACGGATCGTATGAGTACGCAAATGATGTCGACAAATACCACATGCCGCAGCCCTTTTTCCGCATCTCCTGGCGAGAGATGGGCGATCC
>Ga0315296_10001355_pt1 | contig 21405 bp, 34 predicted proteins | sample YL17G14_18_MG_FD_203921 | JGI IMG/M metagenome (GOLD analysis project Ga0315296, IMG submission 203921) | Sediment microbial communities from Yellowstone Lake, YNP, Wyoming, USA - YL17G14_18 | ecosystem: Environmental > Aquatic > Freshwater > Lake > Sediment | place: USA: Wyoming | collected...
AGAAACTATTTTAATAGCTGCACTCTTGTTTTTTTTCGCCGAGACTCTTTTCGCAAGCATCACTTATGCTCCTCCCCAGCCGAATATTGAACAGCAAGTGACATTTACAGCAAGCCATCTAGATGGAATTTCAGCCTCCACAGTTCAGTGGAATTTTGGAGACGCAACCTCTACTTATGGATTAACCACTGTGACAAAAATCTATCGAGCCATTGGAGTTTACACTGTAAGGATAAGCTACAGGACAAACAAAAACCAACAGATATCCGAAGAGACTTCAATTGCTGTTGGTGAAAATAGGAGAATATCCTTTACGCCTGCGTATCCTTCTGTGAATAAACCTGTTACTTTCAAAGCAGAGAACTTTCTCTCGACCCGCATCCTCTGGAATTATGCAGATGATACACTGCCAGAATGCAAGTCAACCATTGTCAGCCATACCTATACAAGACCAGGGCGATACACAGTAAGAGCCAAGGACTGGTGCGGGGATTCGATAGCCACAATCTCTGCGACCATTCAGATCGCTCAGGAGGAGAAGGGACCGAGGGCGGCTTTTCAAATTTACTTTATTCAATTGAGGTTTGAGGATGGCAAGCCCTATTAAGTTGTGCCAAAAGATTTTAATCCATTGGCGGCTTTTGCAGATATAAAATACGAAGGCACAGGAATTTTCCAAGTACAATGGCTAGTGGATGGAATGCCATTCAAGTCTATTTCCCAGCCTTTGCCATTTGCCAAAGAGACAATCATAAGCTCTGGAGAAATCCCAGGCCTTCCTACCCAAATACAAGGAGTTCATGAGGTCACTTTAAAAATTATCCAGCCTCAAACCGAATATTCCATTCCTGTCATCAGATATTTTGTCTCAGCTGAAAGAGAAGCAAGAGAAACAGAGAAGAAAAAGATTGATCTTTCTCCATTAAAAATATCTGACTTAGAAGGGAAAGAAATCCCCCTCAGTCTAGATTCAATCAAAGCACCGGCTGAAGGCTATTTCATCCTCAATGGCTCGATCAAGAGCAAAAATGATACCCCCATATCATTCGCTCTGCTCAGAGTTTATCTTGAGAAAAAGCTGGTTGATCAGCAAGTCATCAAAGATTTAAAGTCAAATGAGGAGAGAGAATTTTTGACCTCTATCTACAATCCATCGGAAAGTCCGAAGCGCGTCTACATAACCCTCTACAACATATCCGCACATCCCGCAAGTCTCATATTTATAAAGAGAATCAATATTGTGCCTCAGAAGATGGAAAATAAATAAAAAAACAGAACTTATTACTTGGGCTTTTTTGCTGCTTTTTCCTTTTTCTTTTTCTCTTTCTTTTTGTATTCTGAACCGATAAGCTCAAGCATGGCCATTTGAGCCCCATCGCCAGACCTTGGCCCTATTTTCACAATTCTCGTATACCCCCCTGGCCTCTCCCCAAAACGAGGGCCAAGTTCTTCAAAGAGCTTCTTGACCACTGATTCTTTGGAGAGAAACCTTAAAGCGAGACGCCTGGTATGAAGCGTATTTTTCTTGGCTAAGGTGATCATCTTCTCTGCCAGAGGCCTTGCTGCCTTTGCCTTGGCCAGAGTCGTCTTTACCCTTTCTTTTTCCAGAAATGAACTGACCTATCTGTCATCCCTAAGATGTTGCGTCTATTTTTCGCCTCTTCTTTTTCCTTATTTCATACCTTGACTTTAATTTTTTGCCGATATATAAATCTTAATGGTGTCAGCAATTGAAATTCAAATGAAAAAAGGAATTTTCCATCCAGTTACTCATTTGAGCACAATTATCTTATGCAGTACAGAGATTTACCTTATATGGCACATTTTTTTAAACCTTTAAAAGTTGCCGAATTAATGAGATAAAAAATATCACTATTTTTTATCTTCTAAGAGAAGGAATTCATCCTTAAAACTTTATTGGTTTGAAGGAGGAAGAAATTAAATTTGTCAAAAACGAAAAGAATAAATATTAAAGATCACGAGGCTCATTGATGGGCGTTCAATTTCACTTTTGTGAACTTTATAATAATTTTCCTCTTGATCAAAAGGTAAGTCTAAATAAATCATGTGTCAAAAAAGTTATAGCTGCCTTTGAAAAGGAAGGCATAAATCTAAAGGAATACGAAAATATATTATTCTTTTTCTCTGATAATAAACGTTCTCTAAGATATCCAGATGAACTTGGTTCGCTAATTTCGAAAACATCTCCGGAATATAAAGATTTTCAAAATAATTATACAGACGAAATCAAGAAGATAAAAAATTTCTCTTCATTTGAATACGTTATTTATTTATCAAAAAGAGTTGGAGAAAGTGATTGTGAAATATTTAAGATTTTGACTATTTCGCATGAATGCCAGCATATAATTCAGGATCTAAAAATCAGAAACATAATTTTAAAAGCTATCGTTTTAAAAAAATATCTCAAGTTGAAATGCCGGTTTTCAAATGAAGTCTACAGAAATTTGCCTTCTGAATATGATGCGTTTCGAGAATCGAAAAGAATTTCTTTTATAATTTGTAGCAGAGAAAATGTAGAAAATTTTTTGGATAAAAAAATAAAATGTTATAAAAACAGATTAATATACACTAGTCCTAGTTCAAATGGGATAAATAATGAAGCTTCTAACTTGACCTACTGGGAACACATTAAAGCTATCAATATCGAAGAGCTTTTTGATTTGGATAGAGAATTTGAGAAAATCTGGGCTATCTACGAAAAAGACATCAAAAAGGAAATAAGTAGGATATCTAGAATACAAACAAATGAAAGGAAAGAATCAGAGAAGGATTTCTTGGAAGCATACAAATTTTTATGCCAAACAAAATATATCAAAATAGATGGTTCTTGATTCGTTGGGACTCATAATCTTTCTGACTGATTTCTAATAAATTATAGGGCTTGACTGAGTAAAAGATAAAAATTGTTAAATGGAGGACTTGACTTTTATTTCACTACAATATATAGTTTCACCGTACGGTGAAACAAATGAAAATAGTGAAACAATATTCACAGAGGGGTATAGAAGCAAAAGCAACGAAGAGCCTCGAATCTATTTTTGCAGACATCCTTTTTGTCAAACTAAAAAAATCAAAAACAAACGTCAGGATTGGAAACAAGGTAATTGATATTGTACTGGATGTCGTTATATCAGGCGAGCCTGCGAAATTTATAGTCGAAGTAAAAACCCAGAGCGAGCCGCGCTTTGTAAGAATGGCAGTTGCTCAGATTAAAAGCTATCTCCAGAGCTTCAAAAATTCCTATGGGATATTAGTTGCACCCTATCTCAGTGAAAACAGCAGACAAATATGCAAAGAGGCAGGCATCGGTTGCATTGACCTCGCAGGGAACGCCTACATTGCCTTTAAAAATATTTTTATTGATAAGAGCGGAGTTCCAAACCCCTTCCCTGACACTCGCCTTTCAAAATCTGTATTCTCCCCAAAATCAAGCAGAATCCTTAGAGTACTTCTTTCTGACCCATCAAAAAGATGGTATGTTAAAGATATATCTCAGGAAGCTGGTATCAGTATCGGGCTTACCTCAAGAATTAAACAGGTTCTCTTATCAGAAGAATGGATTAAAGAGGAAAACAAGAGATTCTACCTCATTAAATCCAATGAAGTTCTTGACCAATGGATTAAAAATTATTCCTATGAAAAAAACCAGCTTTTCTCATTCTATTCTGGGCTTTCTGAGAATCAGCTTGAAGAGGTAATTAAAAGAGAATGCAACAAAAGAAAATATCGATACGGATTAGCATTATTCTCAGGAGCGAGAAAAGTTGCCCCGTTTGTGAGATTTTTGAAGTTCTTTTCCTATATAGATGGGAATATCGAAGATATTGCGAATTCCTTACTACTTAGGAAAGTTGAGAGCGGGGCGAATGTCACTTTCCTTCAGCCATATGATAACGGTGTTTTTTATGGACTTCAGAATATAAATGGTATTCATGTTGTCTCTGATATCCAGCTTTATCTTGACCTTAAAAGTTATAAAGGAAGGGGTGAGGAAGCAGCAAATGCTGTATTTGAACAGAGAATAAAAGCTAAATGGTAAGCAGAAGCGACTACGGAATAAAAGAGGTTAATGCCTGCAAGTCGGTGCTTTTAGAACTTGTCCATCTTCTGATGGAGTTCAAAGATCATATGGTTATAATAGGTGGTTGGATTCCAACATTTTTATTCCCTCAGTCTGAGGATCCACATGTAGGAAGCCTTGATATCGATGTTGCTCTGAATTTGTCAAAAATTCCTGACGCGACTTACCAGACAATTCTAAAGACATTCCTTAAACGAGGTTATATTCAGGACAAAGAACAGCCCTTCAGATTTTTTCGAAAGGTTAATGTTGAAGGATCTGAGCCTTTAAATGTTGAAGTTGATCTTATGGCGGGAGAATATGCAGGCGCCGGAAAAGGCCACAGGACACAAAAAGTCCAGGATGTTCGGGCAAGAAAGGCAAGAGGATGTGATCTCGCTTTTGATTCAGCGATTACAGTAACTCTTGAGGGAGAATTGCCTGATGGAGGTAGAGATAAAGTAAGTTTTAAAATTGCAGGTATAGTACCATTTCTTGTCATGAAAGGAATGGTAATGTTCGAAAGGATGAAAGAAAAAGATGCTTATGACATCTTTTATTGTGTTGAACACTACCCTAGCGGTGTGCGAAAACTTGCTGATGAATTTATGCCGTACAGAAAGAATAGTCTTGCTATCGAGGGGCTCGGGAAAATAAAAAGTAAGTTTGCTTCAATAACGCACGTCGGACCGAAGTGGGTAGCAGATTTTCTGGAAATATCTTATAAAGAAGAAAGAGAAATAATCATACGCCGTGCTTATGAAAAAGTAACAGAACTTCTTGACGTACTCGGTATCAATGAATGGGAAGAATGAGTATCTTTTTCTCAAAATTTTAGTAACGTCAATGTTTAGGAAAAAAAGGGATATAGAAATAGCTTATCCCTTAGATTTTACTTGGGCTTTTTTGCTGCTTTTTCCTTTTTCTTTTTCTCTTTCTTTTTGTATTCTGAACCGATGAGCTCAAGCATAGCCATTTGAGCCCCATCGCCAGACCTTAGCCCTATTTTCACAATTCTCGTATACCCCCCTGGCCTCTCCCCAAAACGAGGGCCAAGTTCTTCAAAGAGCTTCTTGACCACAGATTCTTTGGAGATGAACCTTAAAGCGAGACGCCTGGTATGAAGCGTATTTTTTTTGGCTAAGGTGATCATCTTCTCTGCCAGAGGCCTTGCTGCCTTTGCCTTGGCCAAAGTCGTCTTCATCCTTTCTTTTTCCAGAAATGAACTGACCAGATTGCGCAGCAATGCTAGCCTATGAGCTGTCGGTCGTCTTAGCTTTTTTCCTTTGACGAGATGCCTCATTCAGCGAACTCCTTCTCTTTTTCCCCCTTCATCTCTCCTTTAATCCTTTCGAGCAGTTTCGGATGAAGTTCCAGGTTCAAACCCAAGTTGAGATTGGCCAAGGTTTCCTTGATTTCTGCCAGCGATTTTCGGCCAAAATTCTTTGTTTTGAGCAACTCCTCTTCTGTCTTTTGGACTAACTCATAAATTTTTTGGATGCCAGCCGACCTGAGACAGTTGTTCGATCTGACAGAAAGCTCAAGATGCTCAATAGGCTTTGACAAAATATCTATCTGAGACATATAAGGAATTTCTCTTTTAGTGGGAGGATGTTCTTTTTCTAAGGGCTCATCGATGACATTAAGAAAAATCACCAAATGATCCCTAAATATTTTTGCGGCCTGAGCTAAAGCATCTGTCGGACGGATAGCTCCAGTTGTCCATACTTCGAGGCTCAAATTCTCGTAATCAATTCTTTTGCCCACCCTAGCTGGCTCTGTCCTGTAATTCACTTTTTTTACCGGAGAGTGGGAAGAATCAAGAGGAATAAAATCCACGCTCAATTTCTCATCAAAATTCTGGTCAGCGGAAATATACCCTCTATTATTCTTGACAATCATCTCAATATCTAACTTCCCATCCTTATCGAGGGAAGCAACATGAATATCCTTGTCTAAAATTTCAATGTCAAGGTCATGGACAATATCAGAAGCCTTAGCTTCTGAAGGCCCCGCCTTTTTGAGAGTCATAGTTTTCGGCTCGTTTCCTTTAAGCTTGAGAGGAATACTCTTCAAATTCAGGATGATATCTGTCACATCCTCAACGACTCCTGGAATGGTCGAAAACTCGTGGAGAACGCCTTGAATGCGAACAGCCGTAATGGCCGCACCTGTTATCGAGGAAAGGAGAATCCTTCTTAAAGTATTTCCTACAGTCACCCCGTAGCCACGTTCAAAAGGCTGGGCTGAAAAACGACTATATTTATCTGTCAGAGTCTCAAAATCGCATTCAAGGTACTTTGGCCTCTGAAAACCTTTCTCAGTCATTGTTCCTCCTTTTGAGGATGCATAAATTCATCAATTCAAATTATTTGGAATAGAGCTCAACCACCAAATGTTCCTCAATGGGCATAGTGATATGCTCCCGAGTTGGAAGAGAAACAATCTTCCCCTTCATATTTTCCCAATCCACCTCTATCCAACTGGGAACAGATTTATTTTTATGGGCACTGACAAGGGCTTTTATCTCCTCATAGTTTGCTGTTCTCTCTTTAAAGCTTATGACATCGCCCTCTTTGACAAGACAAGATGGAACGGAGACCTTCATTTCGTTAATGCAAAAATGTCCATGAGTAATCAATTGACGCGCTTGAGCACGAGAGTGAGAGAAGCCTATTAAAAAAATGACATTATCCAGCCTCCTCTCCAGCATCACTAAGAGATTTTCACCTGTGATACCTTTCTGCCTTTCTGCTCTGCGGAAAAAGAGCCGAAATTGCCTTTCAGACATTCCATAATATCTCTTAAGCTTCTGTTTTTCCCTGAGCTGCACAGCATACCCCAAGATTCTTCTCCTCGCTCTTCCATGCTCTCCTGGAGCATAAGATCGTCGTTCGACTGGGCACTTCTCCGTCAAGCACTTGTCTCCTTTAAGAAAGAGCTTTGTCTTCTCCACGCGACAGAGACGACAAATGGGTTCTTTGTATGTTGACATCCTTAACTCCTTAGAATCTTTCCCTCTTAGACTCTTCTTCTTTTCCGAACACGGCAGCCGTTATGGGGAATCGGAGTCACATCCTTTATAGATTTTATCTCTAATCCTGATGTTTGAAGGGCTCGAATGGCTGACTCTCTTCCTGCCCCTGGTCCTTTTATCCTGACATCAACATATCTGACTCCAAAATCCCTGGCTTTATTTGCAGCCTCCTTAGCCGCGAGCTGTGCAGCAAAAGGTGTACCTTTCCTCGCTCCCTTAAATCCCGAAGTCCCAGCACTTGCCCAGCAAACTGTATTTCCCTGGTGATCAGCGATAGTGATGATGGTATTGTTAAAAGTCGATTGAATGTGAGCGACACCAAATCCTATTTCCTTTTTAACCTTTTTTTTCTTGACCTTTCCTTTGGCTTTTGCCATTCCCGACTCCCTGTTTAGCTCTGTTTAGCCTTGAGTTTTTTTATTGAATGCCCTCGGGGCCCTTTTCTTGTTCGAGCATTCGTTTTCGTTCTCTGACCTCTGACAGGCAATTTCCTCTTGTGGCGTATCCCACGGTAACAACCGATGTCGATAAGTCGCTTAATATTCTGGCTTATCTCTTTCCGCAGATCGCCTTCTATTTTTTCTCGCTTCTCGATGATCAAGCGGATTTTATTGATCTCATCCTCAGTTAAAGCCTTAACTTTTTTATCCTTATCAATCTTAGCCTCTTGGAGAATTTTATTCGCTTTGGAACGACCTATGCCAAAAATGTAAGTGAGTCCTATCTCGATTCTCTTTTCTGGGGGAAGCGTGATGCCTGCTATCCTTGCCATTTTAACCTCGTTTAGCCTTGTCTTTGTTTATGTCTTGGATTGGAGCAAATAACTCGAACGCTCCCTTTCCTTTTAATGATTTTGCAGTTTCTGCAAATTTTTTTTACAGAAGCTCTAACTTTCATTGGCCTTTTTCCTTCATTTAAATCGATAGGTGATTCTTCCTTTAGTCAGATCATAAGGGGAAAGCTCAACTAAGACCTTATCCCCGGGGAGAATACGGATAAAATGTTTCCTCATCTTCCCTGATATATGAGCAAGAATTCTGTGCTTGTTGGCTAACTCCACCCGAAACATGGCATTAGGAAGAGTCTCTATAACGATACCTTCAGCTTCATAGACATCCTCCTTAGGCATACTGATTCTCCTTTAGAAAGAGCAAATTTTTCTCTTCCTCATCTATCAAGCTTAAAATCTTAATCCCATTTTGGGTGAGAGCAACTGTGTGCTCAAAATGAGCTGCCAGACTTCTGTCCTTTGTGACAGCAGTCCAGCCATCATTGAGAATCTCTACTTGCCAATCTCCTAAGGCAATCATAGGCTCTATTGCTAAAATCAGGCCAACCTTTATTTTCGGTCCTAGGCCTGGAAGCCCAAAGTTTGGCACTTGAGGTTCTTCGTGGAGGGAATGGCCAATTCCATGCCCTACAAAGGTTCGAATCACAGAGAAACCTTCAGATTCGACAGACTTCTGAATGGCAAAAGAAATATCCGATATCCTGTTTCCTTCCTTCATTTCCTCTAAGCCTTTATAAAAGGCCTTCTCAGCCACAGCTATGAGCTTCTCAGCTCTGGAACTGATCTTACCTACAGGATAAGTCACGGCTGCATCGCCATAATAGCCTTCATAGAGGACACCGAAATCAAGGCTGATGATATCCCCTTCTCTTAAAACCCGGGATGAAGGGATTCCATGAACCACTTCCTCATTGATGGAGGTGCAAAGAGAAGAAGGATAGCCACGATACCCTTTGAAAGCAGGAATAGCCCCCATCTCTTTGGCTCTTTTCTCTACATATTCATCCAAGTCTTTAGTTTGGACTCCTGGTTTTATCATCGCTTTGAGTTCAGCCAAAATTTTCGCCACTATTTGGTTACTCCTCTTTATGGCTCTCATTTCTTCTTCAGTCTTATAAATAATCATCTTCGCACTTCATTCTCTTTGAATTTGCCCAATTCCGTGTCCAAAATAAAAGAGATCTTGCCAAATAAGGTTTCAATCTTTTCTGAGCCATCTACCCAGTGATAAACTTTTTTTCTCAGATAAAAATCTCTGAGCTTCTCAGTTTTTTCCTCGAAGACCCGAAGGCGTTCCTGAACAACAGCAGGTTTATCGTCTTCTCTCTGAATGAGCAAAGCTCCACAAATATCACAAACTTCTTCTTTATTGGGTTTTCGAACATCGAGGTTAAAAATAGCTCCGCATTGAGAGCATACGCGCCGCGCTGCCAGCCGACTGATTAGCTCCTGCTCATTGATTTTGATTTCAATGACAATTTCTGGAACCTCTCCATCCATCTTTTCCAGGCTTTTAGCCTGAGCGATATTTCGGGGAAAGCCATCCAAAACATAACTTTGACGGCAATCCGCCTGAAAAATCCTCTCCCTGACCAGCTCCTCAACTATTTCATCGCTGACTAATTCTCCCCTGTTCATTTGAACCTCTGCCTTTTTTCCTAAAGGAGTTTGCTCCTGGACAGCTCGACGCAGGAGATCGCCTGTGGAAATTTTAGGGAAATTGTATCTCTTTTCAATAAGATCCCCTTGAGTGCCTTTACCAGAACCAGGAGGGCCAAGCAGAATGATTCTCATCCTCTTCTCCCTCGGATACGGCCACGGCGCATGAATCCATCATAGTGACGCATCACGAGCTGAGCCTCTATCTGCTGCAGCGTATCCATCGCTACTCCGACCACTATCAGAATAGATGTTCCGCCGAAATAAAAATCGACATTTAGTCCTTGTGTAAACCATTTGGGCAGGTTTGCTTCTAAAAAAGTCCCAATAAAAGGAAGGGTATTAACTTTAAACCCAGTCATTAAAAATTCAGGCAAAATTGCTATGGCTGCCAGATAGATGGCGCCCACCAAAGTGATCCGGGAAAGGACGGAATCTATAAAATCAGATGTATTTTTCCCTGGTCTCATCCCAGGGATAAAGCCGCCATATTTTCTCAGGTTGTCTGCGACATCAACCGGGTTAAAAATAATGGAAACATAAAAATAAGTGAAGAAAATGATAGAAGCAATGTAGAGGAGATTGTAGAGAGGCATACCTAGGCCAAACTGCCGGGCGAATGTCTGGAAAGCAGGAATCTTTATGAGCGCGGCTACAGTTGAGGGTATGGTGATTATCGAAGCGGCAAAAATAATGGGTATGACACCTCCTGTATTCACTCTCAAAGGAAGATGAGTGCTCTGCCCACCATAAACTTTCCTCCCCACAACTCTTTTGGCATAAGAAACAGGAATTCGGCGCTGGCCCCTCTCAACAAAAACAATAAAGGCAATGACCACTAGCATCATGGCCACAAGGGCAATGAGCCTCAAGGGAGACATCTCCCCCGTTCTTAAACCTGTTAAAACACTCTGAATTCCTCTAGGAAAATTCACCACAATACCAGCAAAAATGATAAGGGAGATGCCATTTCCGATTCCTCGTTCAGAAATTTGTTCTCCCAACCACATGACAAAAATAGTTCCTGTGGTTAAGGTTAAAACCGTCAAAAAAATAAATCCTAACCCAGGATTAGGAACGATCTTCGCTCCGCCAGGGCTTCTCAGACCTTGCAGAAAAAGGCTTATGCCGAAAGATTGAATCAAGCAAATCAGGATTGTCCCGTAGCGAGTGTATTGGGTGATTTTTTTCCTTCCCAGTTCTCCTTCTTTTGACAGCCTTTCGAGATATGGCCAGACAACCTGAAGCAGCTGGAGGATGATGGAGGCGCTGATATAAGGCATGATACCCAAGGCGAAAATGGTCATTCGAGACATGTATCTCCCTGAAAAAAGGTCAACAAAGCCTAAAATCGTCCCCTTCTGGGCCTGCCAGAACTCGGCGAGAGCAGACCCACTTATACCTGGATTGGGAATCTGACCTCCTATTCTATAAACAGCCAAAATAAGCAGAGTAAAGATCACCCTTTTTCTGAGTTCAGGGATGCTAAAAATGTTTCTTATACTCTCAAGCATTATTCCCTTCCGATGAGAATTGCTTTTCCTCCCTGCTCCTCGATCTTCTTCTGGGCAGATCGAGAAAATTTATGAGCATGGATTATTTTGGAGGAGGAAATGTTTCCTCTAGCCAAAATCTTCACAACCTCCGATTCTTTCTTGACAAGCCCTGCTTCAGCAAGGTCGCTCGGATGAATCTCCTTTTTCTTTATTCTCTCTAATCGATCAAGATTGATTTCTGTATATTCTTTTTTGAAAATGTTGGTGAAGCCTCTCTTGGGAAGCCTGCGATGAAGGGGCATCTGTCCACCTTCAAAACCTCTCTTCCTTGAGTATCCGGCCAAGGACTTTTGACCTTTTGAGCCACGGCCAGCTGTTTTGCCATGTCCAGAACCAGGGCCACGGCCTACTCTCTTTCTTTTTTTTCTTGAGCCACGAGCAGGATGCAAATTGCTCAGATCCATTTTATTCCAAAGCCTCCACTTTTACTAAATGAGAAATTTTTTTGATCATACCCCATATCTCAGGACAATCTTTGCGCACAACCTTTGAATTTATTCTTCTCAAGCCTAGGCCTTTGGCCACTTCTCTCTGTTTTTTGGGATGGCCAATAAGACTTCGCACGAGTATTATTCGTAACTTTTTCTCTGAGGACTGAGCTTTTTTTGTCTGAGTTTCCTTTATTGCCATATGACTTCCTTTGCTTTGCCTCTATTTTTCGAAACTTCATCCGCACTCTTGATATTTTTCAAAGCATCTATCGTGGCATTGGCAACACTGAATGGGTTGTTGCTGCGAATGGATTTTGTCAGGATATCTTTTATGCCTGCCAATTCCATAATCACCCTGACTGCACCGCCAGCAATGACGCCTGTCCCTTTCGAAGCTGGGCGGAGGATAACCACTCCTGCCCCCGCCTCTCCTTTAACAAAATGAGGAATTGTCGTCCCGGCTAAAGGAACTTTAATCATTTTTTTCTTGGCATTTTCCACGGCTTTGGCAATGGCTTGGGGAACTTCTCTGGCCTTGCCTTTTCCAATCCCAACCAACCCCTGCTTATTGCCAACTGCGGCTAAAGCTGAGAAACTCAAATTTTTCCCTCCTTTAACAACCTTTGACACCCTTCGGATAGAGATAACCTGGTCCTTTAATTCAAATTCCAGGTTTTCACCTTCTGCTTCTTTATATTTTTTGTCTTCCACTGTCTCTCCTCCTTATCAAGTCCTCTCTAAAAAATCACTCCTCCTTTTCTCATCGCTTCAGCCAAAGCTTTAATCCGACCATGATAGGGATAAATTCCCCTATCCAAGACAACTCTTTCGATTTTTTTCTCCTTTAGCCTCTGGGCCAATATCTCCCCAAGTCTCTCACAGGCTTCCCGATTCTTGTAATTTTTATTTTTTTCCCTGAATTCTTTCTCTAAAGTGGAAGCCGAGGCTAAAACACCACCATTTTCATCATCAATCACTTGAGTATAGATATAGTGGTTGCTCTTAAAGACAAAAACTCTCGGTCTTTCAAGAGTTCCTCTTATCTTCTTTCTTATCCTTTTTCTAATCCGCTCTTTAGCTTTTTTCTTTAATTCCGCTTGATCTTTAAGCACCGCTCACCACCGCTTTACGTTCTTTCTTAATCAAATGCTCGCCAACATAGCGTATTCCTTTGAGCTTGTAGGGATCTGGTTTGCGAAACCTCCTTATTTCTTCAGCAACTTGGCCAACTCGCTGTTTATCTATTCCCTTGACCGTGATCAGAGTTGGCTTTTCCAGGACAATTTCAATATCCTTTGGAATTTTGTAAACGATGGGTCTTGAATACCCCAAGCTCAACTCAATCTTATCCTTTTCAAGCTTGGCCCGATATCCCACGCCCACTATTTCCAGTTGTTTGGAAAAGCCTGAAGTAACACCCAGAGCAGCATTATAAGCTAAACTTCGGCTCAATCCATGAAATGTTCGCAGCTCTTTGGAATCATCCAATCTCGTCAGGACAAGTTTATTATCTTCCAGTTGCGCCTTGATTCCAGGAAATAAGGGTGAAGTGAGCTTTCCCTTTTTGCCCTCAAACTCAAGCCTGTCGGCGAAGACATTCACTTTAACGCCTTCGGGCAATAGGATCGGCCGTTTTCCAACTCGTGACATTTTCTAATTCCTCTTTTGTTCTAAACTTACCAAATATAACATATCACTTCTCCTCCAACTCCAAGCTCCTCACACTTCTTGCCTGTGGCTATTCCCTTAGAGGTGGAGACAATCGCAATTCCTAAGCCATTCATTATCTTTGGAATAGAGTCTTTGGTACAGAAAATCCGGCAACCGGGTTTGCTCACTCTCCGAACTCCTGAAACGACACTCTGATTTTCATCCGTGTATTTCAGGTTGATATTCAAAACGCCTTGCTTGTTATCATCGATAACCTTAAAGTTCTTGATAAAGCCTTCCTCCTTTAAAATCTTTGCAATCTCAACTTTTATTCTGGAAGAAGGGACATTGATTTCCTTTTTCTTGATGCTCACAGCATTTCTTATCCTGGTTAACATATCAGCTATGGGATCTGTTAAACTCATCGTTTCATCCTTTCCCCAAATTTACCATGACGCTTTCACAATTCCAGGAATTTCACCTTTTAAGGCCAACCCACGAAAGCACAAGCGGCACATATCAAATTTTCTATAATATCCTTTGGACCGTCCACATATTCGACAACGCCTCTTCTTCCGAATGGAGTACTTGGGTTCTTTTGAATATTTTGCCATGGACGATATTTTTGACACTTCTTCCTTCCTTTATCAGGCCTCCCGAAAAGGCATTCCTAATTTTTTCAACAAGGCATAAGCCTCGGTGTCACTTCGAGCTGAAGTGACCATAGTGATGTTCATTCCTCGCGCTTTTTCCACCTTTGTATAATCTATCTCTGGGAAGACAAGCTGATCTCTTACTCCCAGCGTGTAATTTCCCCTTGTATCAAAAGAATGGGGAGAGACTCCTCTGAAATCTCTAACCCGGGGAAGGACAATGTTGACCAGGCGGTCAAAAAACTCGTACATTCTTTTCCCCCGCAAAGTGACATAACAAGCAATAGCCTGTCCCTTGCGAAGCTTAAAAGCAGAGATGGATTTTTTTGCCCTGCCCACAGCTGGCCGTTGTCCAGTGATAAGACTCAATTCAGTCTTGGCTGTATCCAAAACCTTGATATTTTGGATGGCTTCCCCCACACCTATATTCAAAACTATTTTTTTGAGCCTGGGGACAGCCATTTTGTTCTTTATGCCGAACTCCTTCTGCAGTTCCTGAAGAATTTCGTTTTTGTATCTTTCATAAAGACGGCTCATCTTCGATTCCTCATTATTGCTTCTCTAGACTTATTTCGCATCTGTGACAAATCCTGATTTTCGTTCCATCCTCCAATTCTTTCTTCTTGCCTCTAGCTCCCTGGCCACATTCAGAACAGTAGAGCATCACTCTGGAAATATGAATAGGAGCTTCTTTCTCCATAATGCCTCCCTGGATATTGCGGCTTCGATCAGGACGAATGAACTCTTTGAGAAAATTGACTTTTTCCACGATGACTCGACTTTCCTCAGGGAAAACTTTCAGTATCTTCCCAGTTTTCCCTCTGTCTTTGCCTTGCTTGACAATAACCAGATCTCCCTTTCTCAAACCCATCTTGTTCATTAGAGGACCTCCGGGGCCAGGGAGACAATCTTCATGAATTTTTTCTCTCTTAACTCTCTTCCTACAGGCCCAAAAACTCGAGTGCCCACCGGCTCTCCCGCGCGATCTATGATCACTGCCGCATTATCATCAAAGCGGATGTAAGAGCCATCCTTTCGTCGAACTTCCTTCTTTGTCCGAACAATGACGGCACGGACGACTTTTCCCTTTGGAACCTTGCTATCGGGTTCAGCCTCTTTCACCGTTGCGGAAATAATATCCCCGATAGAGGCAGTCCTGCCTACCCCTCCTCCCTGAGGAGTAATGCACATAATCCTCCGAGCGCCTGAATTATCAGCGACTCTGAGCATTGTTTGCATTTGGATCATTCTTTAGCTTCCTCAATTTCATTCTCTATCTCAGATGACGCCAATCCAACAATCTCTAGCACACGCCATCTTTTTCTTTTGCTGATAGGCCTTGTCTCTATAAATTTGACGACATCCCCAACTTTGCACTTCTCATACTCATCATGAGCCAGAAATCTCTTTCTCCTTTTGATTATTTTTTTGTATAAAGGATGTCTGACCTGACGTTCGACAAGAATGGTCACTGTCTTTTTCACCTTTTTGCCGATAACAACACCTATTTTCGTTGTCTTCCTTTTGGGCTTATGATCGTCCATTCTCTATTCCGTCCCTTTCCTCTTTTCTCTCAACAGAGTTTTTATCCTCGCGATATCCTTTTTTATATTCCTGAGTTTCATGGCATTTTCCAGCTGGCCTAAGGCATGCTGGAAACGAAGCTTAAAAAGTTGATCTTTTAACTCAACTTCTTTGCTCTGCAATTCTTCATCAGATAACTCTCTTAGTTCTCTGGCTTTCATCGGAGTTCTTTAATCTCTCTTGATATAAATCTAGTTCTTATTGGAAGTTTATGGGCAGCCAACCTCATTGCTTCTTTGGCCACACTCTCAGGGACACCCTCTAATTCGTACAAAACTCTTCCTGGCCTTACGACATCAACCCAGAATTCAGGGTCACCCTTCCCTTTTCCCATCCTTACCTCAGTTGGTTTCTTAGTCACAGGTTTCCATGGAAAAGCCCTGATCCAGAGTTTTCCTCTTCTCTTGACATGACGGGTGATCGTAATTCGCCCTGCCTCTAATTGACGGGCTGTTAGCCAACAAGGTTCTAATGCTTGAAGGCCATATTCTCCAAAAGATAAGGTTGCTCCTCTATAGGCCTTTCCCCGCATCCTTCCCCTTTGCTGCTTTCTGTACTTGACTTTTTTGGGCATCAGCACGGCTAAATCTCCTCAACTTCTGCGGTTTGGGAAGTCATCTTGGGCTTATCCACATCACCTCTATAAATCCAGACCTTTATGCCAATCTGGCCATAAGTGGTGAAGGCCTCTGTAAATCCATAGTCAATATCTGCTCTTAAGGTTTGTAGCGGCAGTTGACCTTTTAAATACCATTCCGAGCGAGCAATCTCCACTCCTCCTAATCTGCCTGAGCACTTCACCTTTATCCCTTTCGCCCCCATTTTCAAAGCTAAATCCACGGCCTTTCTCATGGCTCTCCGATAAGCAATTCTCTTCTCAAGCTGGATAGCAATTCCTTCTGCTACTAATATGGCAATGAGTTCGGATTTATCGACTTCTCTGATATCGACATAAACTTCTGTCTGAGCAATCTTCTCGAGCAAGCTCTTGAGGCTCTCAATCTCTTTTCCTCCGCGGCCGATGATAATGCCTGGCCGAGCTGTGTGGATGATAACTCTGATTTTTGGACCAACTCGCTCTATATCCACTTCAGCAATTCCAGCATGGAAATACTTCTCCTTGATTTCTTTCTTCATCTTCAAATCTTCGTGGATCAAACGGCCATACTCTCCTCCCCTGGAGAACCAACGAGAAGTCCAATTTTTATTAAATCCCAATCTAAAGCCATAAGGATGAGTTTTCTGTCCCACCTTTTATCTCCCTTTTTTCTCCTCTAAAAAAATATGAATATGACTTGTTCTTTTTAGAATCCGATGGGCTCTTCCCATTGGAGCAGGTCTAATTCTCTTCATCTGAGGACCTTGATTGACGAAGATCCTGGAAATGTACAAGCTATCCACATCGATATTAGGGGCTTTTTGTTGAGCATTGGCGATAGCCGAGCGGAGAACCTTTTCCACTATGGAACGAACCTTTTGCTTCTCCGAAAAACGAAGAATCGTCAGAGCTTCTCCCACATATCTATCCCTAATTAAATCAGCTACTAGTCGGCACTTTTGGGGCGCAGTCCTGACATATCTCGCGACTGCCGAAGAGACAAAACTTTGCTCGTTCATTTATTTCGCCATCCTAATTGTTCGGGCTGTTTTTGAAGTATGCCCCTTAAAAGTTCTGCTAGGAGAAAATTCTCCTAATTTATGGCCAACCATATTTTCCGTTATAAATACTGGAATGAATTTTCTTCCGTTGTGAACCGCAATTGTCAGGCCAACCATTTCTGGAATGATGGTGGAACGGCGAGACCAAGTTTTGATCACTTTCCTTTTTTCTCCTTGAGTTTCCAAGGCAATGATCTTCTCTCTAAGATTGGGATCAACATAAGGACCTTTTTTAATAGACCTGCCCATAATTATTTGCTCCTTCTTCTGACAATAAAGGCTTGGGTCCGCTTGTTCCTTCTTGTTTTGTAACCCTTGGTGGGGATTCCCTCAGGGCTCACAGGATGTCGACCTCCCTTGGATTTGCCTTCTCCTCCACCGTGGGGGTGATCAACGGGATTCATGGCAGTCCCTCTGACATGAGGCCTTCTTCCTTTCCATCGACTCCGACCTGCTTTACCTATGGAGATATTCTGGTGATCTAAGTTGCCCACCTGACCGATTGTTGCTCGACAGTCCAAATGAATCTTCCTGATTTCTGAGGAGGGAAGACGGACTTGGGCATACTCTCCTTCCTTTGCTAATATTTGGGCACCTGATCCTGCAGCTTTTGCTATTTGCCCTCCCTTATTCTTTCTCAGTTCAATATTGTGGATAATCGTTCCCAGGGGAATGTATCGAAGAGGTATGGTGTTTCCGGGAAGGATATCCACCTGACTATCAGAGGAGACGATAGCCTGGCCAACCTTCAAGTTAAGAGGGGCTACAATGTATCTCCTTTCTCCGTCTTTATATTTGATGAGAGAGATGAAAGAAGAGCGGTTAGGGTCATATTCAATAGTCTCGACGAAGCCTGGAATATTAATCTTATCTCTCTTAAAATCTATCATTCGGTACATTCTTTTATGGCCGCCTCCTCGATGGCGGATGGATAGGTGGCCCCGGGAATCGCGTCCTCCTGATTTGGAAAAGGATTGGAGCAACGGCTTATAGGGCTTCCGAACCGTCAGTTCCTCGAAAGATAAACCAGTCCTGTGCCTCAAGCCAGAAGTTGCGGGTCTATAGGATTTTATTGCCATTTCAAACTGCCTCAAAGTATTCAATCATTTTTTCGCCTTCTTTTAACTTGACATAGGCTTTCTTCCAGTCTTTTGTCTTGCCTTCATTTCGGCCAACCCTTCTTATCTTACCGACTTTTTTTTGGGTCCAAACTTTTTCCACTTTCACCTTAAAGAGATGCTCGACGGCTTTTTTTATTTCGCTCTTATTCGCTTTTTTATCCACTTCAAAACAGACTTCTCTATTTTTTTCTTTAAGCCGTGTGCTCTTCTCTGTGATGACAGGCCTTAGAATAATCTGATAAGGATCCTTCTTCACTTCAATCTCTCCATCAAGGACTCAAAAGCTCTCTCGCTAAAAACAAGCCATTTGTGAATCAAGACATCATGGACATTCACTTGACTCGAATCAACAGCTTTAACTTTTGGAATATTCTGCAAAGAAAGAAAAAGATTCTTATTCTCGCGGCTATCAACGATCAAGGCAGAATCGAGATTGAGGCCGTTGAGCAGCTTTTCTCCCTCTTTTGTCTTTGGCTCTTTGAGATTCAGATCATCAAGAATAAGGAATTGTTTTTCTGCAAATTTCAAAGACAGGGCTGATTTCAGAGCATTTCTTTTTGCTCTTTTGGGCAGACTGTAATAGTAGTCTCTCGGTTTGGGTCCAAAGACTGTTCCGCCTTTCCTCCACAAAGGTGAACGAATGCTGCCAGCTCTTGCTCTTCCAGTGCCTTTCTGTCTCCAAGGCTTGCGACCTCCTCCGCTGACTTCACCTCTTGATTTTGTGGAAGCAGTTCCTCGCCTTTGATTTGAGCGGTAATTTGTTATCGCCTCATAAAGAAGATGTTCCTTCACAGGATAGGAAAAGACTTCTTCTGGGAGATTAATTTCCGATTTTGTTTTTCCGCTTTTGTCTAGAACATGAATCTTTGGCATTGTTCAACCTTTTAAGCCTCTCAAGGTGCACTGAAATTCTCTTTTTTTATCAAAACATAACCTCCTCTAGGTCCAGGGACAGAACCCTTGACCACTAGGAGGTTATTTTCCTTATCCGCTTCCAGAACTTTAAGGTTTCGGACTGTGACTCGATCATGGCCCATATGACCAGGCAACCTTTTTCCTTTAAAAACTCGAGAAGGAAAAGAAGAAGCTCCTACAGAGCCAGGCCGCCGATGAAACATGGAGCCGTGGCTGCCCTTCCCGCCCCGAAAACCCCAGCGCTTGACAACTCCGGCAAATCCTTTTCCTTTGCTTGTTCCAACAACATGAATTTTCTCACCTACCTTGAAAATATCTACCAAAACTTGATCTCCTTCCTTGATTTCTGCCTGCTCTTGGAAACGAAATTCACGAAGAATTTTCGTTAAAGGCATGCCAGATTTTTTAAAATGCCCAAGCATGGGTTTCTTCAGCTTTTTTACTCCCTTCTCTTCAACCAGACCTAATTGGAGAGCAGAATACCCATCCTTTTCCTTTGTTTTTTTCTGGATGACTGTGCAGGGGCCCACTTTTATAACTGTGATGGGGATAATATTCCCTTCTTCATCAAAACCTTGGCTCATCCCTATTTTCTTCCCAATCAGGCCCTCGACCATAGCTAATCTCCCCCAGTCCCAAAAGCTTGAATTTCGACATCAATCCCTGCGGGTAAATCCAATTTCTGAAGCTCTTCTATAGTTTCATTATTGTACTCACTGATATCAATCAATCTCTTGTGTATTCTCATCTCAAAGTGTTCTCGAGATTTTTTATCCACATGAGGAGAACGAAGAACGCAAAACCTATGAATGCGGGTAGGAAGCGGTATCGGACCAGAGATATTCGCACCAGTTCTCTTGGCTTTGACAACAATATCTCTCACAGACTGGTCCAAAAGCCGATGATCAAAGGATTTTAACCTTATTCTTATTTTTTCCATCTTTTGTTCCTCAGTCCTCCTTCTCTATTCCTATCTCTGACCTCTTTGCTTGTGACCTTCCTTGCTTATCTTGCCTTTCTTAATATTTATTTATTTTTTATAGATTACTCCAGGATCTCAGTGACAGTGCCAGCTCCCACTGTCCGACCTCCCTCTCTTATCGCAAACCTCAATCCCTTCTCCATCGCCACATCCGTTATCAGCGTGATCTCCAAATTCACATTGTCCCCTGGCATCACCATCTCTACTCCCTGCGGTAACTTCACCGTCCCTGTCACATCCGTCGTCCGAAAATAAAACTGCGGCCTGTATCCACTAAAAAACGGCGTGTGCCTCCCCCCTTCCTCCTTCTTCAACACATAGATCTCCGACTTAAAACGACGATGCGGCGTTATCGACCCAGGCTTCGCCAACACCATTCCCCGCTCCACCTCCTCCTTGTCCGTACCCCTCAATAACACCCCTACGTTGTCCCCAGCTATCCCTTCATCCAATATCTTCCGAAACATCTCTACCCCTGTCACTACCCGCTTCCGCGTCTCCCCAAACCCTACTATCTCTACCTCCTCTCCTACCTTCACCCGCCCCCTCTCCACTCGCCCTGTCACCACCGTACCTCGCCCACTTATCGAAAATATGTCCTCCATCGGCATCAAAAACGGCTGATCCACCAACCTCAAAGGCTCAGGTATGTGCTCATCCACCGCATCCATCAACTCTACAATCCTCTTGTTCCACTCATATCCAGGATCCCCATCCGACTCCATCGACTTCAACGCACTCCCCCTCACCACCGGTATCTTCTCCCCAGGAAACTCATTCTTCGTCAATAACTCCCTCACCTCTAACTCCACTAAATCCAATATCTCCGCATCGTCCACCAAATCCACCTTGTTCATAAATACCACTACCGACGGCACATTCACCTGCCGCGCTAATAATATGTGCTCCCGCGTCTGCGGCATCGGCCCATCATCCGCCGCCACCACCAATATCGCCCCATCCATCTGCGCCGCCCCAGTTATCATGTTCTTGATGTAATCCGCATGCCCAGGACAATCGATGTGCGCATAATGCCGCCTCCCCGTCTCATACTCAATGTGCGCTATCTGTATCGTCATTCCCCTCTCCTTCTCCTCAGGCGCATTGTCTATCCGATCAAATTCCACATACTCCACCCCAGCTACCACACGACTCAATACCTTCGTTATCGCCGACGTCAACGTCGTCTTCCCATGATCCACATGCCCTATCGTCCCTATGTTTAAATGAGGCTTCGTCCTCTCAAACTTTTTCTTCGCCATCTCTTACCTCCTATCCTTTCCCTTA
>Ga0315296_10001356_pt1 | contig 21399 bp, 23 predicted proteins | sample YL17G14_18_MG_FD_203921 | JGI IMG/M metagenome (GOLD analysis project Ga0315296, IMG submission 203921) | Sediment microbial communities from Yellowstone Lake, YNP, Wyoming, USA - YL17G14_18 | ecosystem: Environmental > Aquatic > Freshwater > Lake > Sediment | place: USA: Wyoming | collected...
CTTACTATTTTTATAAAATCCTAACTGGATTCATTGGGCTTTAAGGCAAGATCCCACGTATCATAACGCTAATTACAATTCCCGTTATGTTTATATAGCATAACACCTGAATTATTACCGTTATGGAGAGGGTCGTGGGGTACTGCCGGGTGAGTACCGAGAGCCAAAATGGTGCTGACAGCTTCGGCTTGGAGAGTCAGCGGGATGCCATCACAATGTTCTGCACAGCAAACGACCTGGAGCTTGTGCAGATCTTTGAAGACCCTGCGCTTTCTGGATCACTGCCACCGTTGGAGCGACCAGGTCTGCATACTTTGCTTGAGAACCTGAAGGCCGGAGACATCAAGCAGGTCATCGTTACCAGGCTGGATCGCCTTGCACGGGACACTATGCTATCGCTCTGGTTGATGAAGGAGATAAATAAGCTGGATGCGGAGCTGGTCAGCATTGCAGAGCCGGGTCGATGGGATGACCCCACCCAGAAGCTGCTATTGACTATGGTGGCTGCCTTTGCAGAGTTCGAGAAGTCGTTGATAGCGTCGAGGCTCTCTGCAGGCAGGAAGACAAAGGCTAGACAAGGCGGATATGCCGGTGGCAAAGCTCCCATCGGTTACCAAGCCAGGAAGGGCGACAAAGCCCTACAGCTGGATGAGGAGAAGGCGGTTGTAGTCCGCAGAGTCTTTGAGCTACGGGATTCTATGCCTGATGCATCTCTGCAGAAGCTGGCTGATATCCTGAACGCCGAAGGGCATACCACGAAGGAGGGCAAGCAGTTCCATGCCATGCAGGTCAAGCGCATCTTGGATAGGCGAAACCTATACGAGGGCCGTTACAGGTATGCAGGCGTGGAGGCTGACGGGCAGCATAGGGCGATACTCTAGGAGGAAGTCCTATTTATCCCGCTACTATTGAGCACTTTTAGACCGCCACCAGTGACACGGGTTAATCACCCAGGAAAATCACATCGTCCAGCCCTTTGATCCGCCAGATGTCGGATAGAAGCTTGCCGATCTCCTTCGTTATGTACTTGCGATTTTGTTCGGTCATGAGTCCCCCAGTGTTGAAGCTTCGTCTGCCACAAATACAAATAAATAAGCTGCTGCCCAGAGATCCTCCAGATGGACCGAGAAGCTATCAAAAGCCTCATCGTCGAACTGCGCCGCCGCCACGGAGAGCTCGAGGGCGTGGAGGCCAAGGCCGCCCACACAGGCACCCCCGCAGACCTCTTCAAGCCCCTCTCTGCCTTCGCCAACCGGCCGGGAGGCGGCATACTGCTCTTCGGCCTGGACGAGGACGCCGGCTTCAAGGTAGTGGGCGTGGGCAATCCCCGCAAGCTGCAGGAGGATCTCAGCGGCCTGGCAGCCCAGATGGAGCCGCCCCTGCGCCCCAGCTTCTTCGTGGAGGAGATCGAGGGATGTACTGTGCTGGCCGTAGAGGTTCCCGAGGTATCCTATGACCAGAAGCCCTGCTACCATCGCCCGCACCGTCTCCAGGAAGGATCCTTCATTCGGGTGGGGAACACCACCAGGCGGATGAGCGACTACGAGATCTACAGCTTCATAAGCTCCCGCACCCAGCCCAAGTTTGATGCTGAGCCCATCCTCGAAGCCACCCAGGAGGACCTGGACAGGGGCAAGCTGGCGGAGTACCTGGCCCAGCAGAGAAAGGCACGGCCCAATGCGCCCTATTGGAGCCTGCCTTTTGAGCAGATATTAAGCCAGCTCCGAATAGTGACAGAGGCGGACGGTATTCTGCGCCCTACTCTCGTCGGGCTGCTGATGTTCGGCGTCTATCCCCAAAGATTCGAGCAGCAGATGGTCGTGGTCTTCCTGCAATATTACGGCACAACAACTACAGAGGAGGCTCCATCCGGAGAGCGTTTCCTGGATAACCGCAAGTTCGAGGGCACGATCAATAATATCATTGATGATGCCACGGCATACGTGATGGCCAGCATGCGCAAGGGCAGCCTTATTCGAGGCGTCATCAGGCAGGATATTCCTGAGTACCCGGAGGTCGCCCTGCGAGAGGCCATTGTCAATGCCGTGGTCCACCGGGACTATAGTCACTTCATGCGCGGAAGTCACATCCAGGTCCGGATGTTTGCCGACCGCCTGGAGGTTGAGAATCCAGGAGGGCTCTATGGCGGAGTCACCATCGACAAGCTGCGGGAGGGGCAGTCCACCAGGAACCGGCTGCTGGTGCAGCTCATGGAGGACGTCCACCTGGTAGAAAACAGGGGCAGCGGCATAGATGCCATGCTGGATGCCATGGAGAAAAGGGGGCTGCCTGCGCCGGTTTTCGAGGACAAGAGGACCTCTTTTTTGGTGAAGTTCTATCAGATAAAACCAGGCTCTCTAGCTCTAAGCGATGCCGAGCTGAAGATTCTGGCCTACATAAAGGAACACGGCTCAATAAAGCGGGCTGAAGCCCAGAAGCTGCTGGAGATTAATGATACTAAGGCAGGATATCTACTGCAGAAGATGCAGAAGATCGGCCTTCTGCGAAAAGAGGGTCGCTTCAAAGAGACGCGTTACTTGTTGCCGTGATACCGTTAATCTACCAAAAATTATAAATTATTTATAATTTTTTTGTAAATCCTGGCGGCTTCAGAGCGGCCTACATACAGGAGGGCCAGGTGGAGCTGGCTGACATCCGGGCCCGGCTGCGGGAGTGACGAGAGGCTGCGCGGACAATTTCGCATTATAGATAAAATCAGAAATTTGAAGTAGGATGGTAGAGGCCAACAAGCATATCTTCTTTAAGCACTTCCTTGGACTTATGAGATTGATCTGTGCCTCTTTCATCGATCTTATGACATTGATGACATCAGCAGAATGTCAGCAGACAGCAGAAGATTGGTTGAATAGAGGTGCTGCCTTCTATAACGAAAGCAAGTACGATGAAGCCATTGAGGCTTACGATGAGGCTATCCGGCTGGATCCCGATTTTGCGGATGCCTGGTACAAAAAAGGCGTTGCTCTCAAGAATCGGGGCAAGTACGATGAAGCCATCAAGGCTTACGATAAAGTCATCAGGCTAAATCCTAAAGATGCCTATGTCTGGCACAACAAAGGCTATGCCCTCTATGCTATGGGGAAGTACGATGAAGCCATTGAGGCTTATGACGAGGCTATCCAGCTAGCTCCTTACTATGCCGCCGTTGCTGCAACCTGGAACAACAAAGGTGTTGCTCTCAAAGCCCTTGGAAGGACAAGCGAAGCAGATGCTGCCTTCGCCAAAGTAAAAGAGCTGAGGGTATAGTGGATAGGGTTTAGTCCTATCCATTTTTTCCAGGATTGCTTCCTGGTACGAAGGCGATAAGGTACGGAATGTCCACCAGGTGAACTCCAGGAAGCTGAAGGCTGAGGTCATGGCGAGCTTACTGGTAATCTTCAGGCTATGCCAGCTAGGACAATGCCTATAGAATCTGGTTCTGAATATGAGATCACGTGCGGAGGATTATATTCTAGCACATTAAAAAGTCCAAATAGAATAGTTTATATAGGTGATATGATACATAGTAGGATACATGGTGAATGGAATCATGGACATTGAAAAAATGCACAAGGGACAGTCTATACGAGATACTGTAAAAGAAGAGATAAGCCACATACCTCGTGGTAATGCTCCCCAAAATGAACTCAGGCTGTTCTACTGGCCTCTGAGGATGAATAGTTTAGGTAAAAAGGCTGAAACGTCCAAAACAAAAGGAGAGGTATTAATTGAAGCCGTAAACGCAGTCAGAAAGACATATCCTGATTTCATGCCCAAATATGACACGGAATTTTTCCAGGATTGAATGAAGCTATTTAACTGGCAAATACTGTTTAAGGATACAAAATTGAGGAGAACTCAAAACATGAGAGCAATGGCATTAATTGTCATAATGTCGCTACAAATTTTTTGGGGCTGCACAACCGCCGAGGAGTACATCAAAATTGAAGATTATGAAACAGGAATGACAATTTCAGTATCTAAATCATCATGGGACTGGTTCACCAAAGGAACCCAACTTTATGACAGAGGATCGTATGAGTCAGCGATAATGTGTTTTGACAAAGCGATTGAGCTAGATCCATCCTACGATTGTCCGTGGACTAACAAAGGTTATTGTCTAAAAGCCCTGGGTAAGTACGATGAAGCTCTGAAAGCATTTGACAACGTCACCACGCTAAATCCGTTAAGTTCCGATGCATGGTATCAGAAAGGCGAATTGCTTCAAGATCAAGGCAAGTATGCCGAGGCACTCAAGGCATATAATATATCTATCGAGTTAGATCCTGATTATGCCTATACCTGGATGAACAAAGGAATTATTCTTGGTAGGATGGGTATGCATCAAGAGGCAATCAAGTGTTTTGATGAAGCTATCAGGTGTTATGATGCAGACCATATGAAAAAACCCAAACATATGTCTAATCCCAAAGAGGCGAAAATTGCCTGGTATAACAAGGGCGTTGCCCTCGAGGCACTCGGTAATTACAATGAGGCAAATGCTGCCTTCGCCAAGGCTAAGGAGCTGGGATATACAGGCTGATCCCAGCACCTACCAGTGTGTCATACAAAAAATCTTATGTGTACTTTGAAGGGGCATAGCACAGAGCGGACACATAAGATCTTTGACGAGAGCACCATGAAGAATCGTAGGCGGCATAAACGCTCTGCTCTATCGTTCCCCTCTCTTTTGGATACCTTTTGGGGTCGTTGGGCAGGCTTTTACAGGGTGGATATGCCATGAAAAGGGGCTGCGGAATGTGGTGTCTTTGCCCCAAAAACGCCGCATATTGCATACCACCGAATTTTCCCCGAATCCGCAATTGACTTTCAGGTAGCAGCTCCTTACCGTGTTAGTCATTAAATATAAATACAATGACTGACGTGCTATAGTTGATGCCACCCCGAAGAGCGCACGATGAACTGACAAAATCCGATGTCAAGAAGTTGTTGGAGGCATCAGTAGCGGCCAGCGATGAGGACCACCTGTTCCTTCTGCTGCTTGCACGGACGGGTCGGCGCATTGGAGAGTTGCTGGCGTTGACTGTGAGGGATATCGATTACGATGGGCGATTCATTACAACATCCATAGAGAAACGCAGGAAAGCCCAGCGCAGGAAGATGTTCGTGGATGATGCGACCCTGGAGCAGCTCCGAGCTTACATTGCCAAGCACAATCTGGCCAACAGCGACAGGATATTCCCGCGGTGCATGCGCGTGTATCAACGCCTGCCCGTGCGATATGCCGCCAAGGCGGGCATTGACAAGTACTTCACATGCCATAGTTTCCGGCACTACTTTATAACATATTTGATTAAGTGTGGCTGGTCATATGATGCTATCGCAAAGCTTACAGGACACGTGTCTGTCACCAGCCTGCACACTTATGATCATGCCCAGATTGAGGTGGTGGAAGATAGGTTCCGAGATGTGATGCGGAACATGTAAACTTGTCCCAGCTTATACGAGGGACGCTACAGGTATGCTGGCGTGGAGGCTGATGGGCAGCTTCCCGCGATCATTAACTAACTGCCGACCTGAGTTCGTGAGCATGATTACGTGTGGGGGATGAGATTAGAGCACAAGGCTGTAGCATATCCCAAAAGTATATCATCACAAAACATGAATGAATTGCAAGGAGCGGAGAACTTTGAAGATATACATCTTAATCACAATCTTGCTGTTAGCGGGGTCTGCTAAGGCGGCTACTTTGACTGTTTGCCCAAGTGGATGTGATTATACGAATCCTCGATCAGCGGTGGATGCTGCAAGTCCTAGTGATGCCATAGAAATATACAGTGGTGATTATGATAAAGTGGTTATGACTAAATCGCTAACAATTCGCGGAGGTCATTTGGGGCCAGATGGATCTATTATAGAAACGGGAGATGAGCCACCTACTATTGGAATTTTATATAAATGCCACCATTCTCTCGCATTGGATATTAGGTGGCTGAAGGTTATTGAAAAGAGAGATGATTGCCCACCAGGAGTGGTATCCGCGCAAGGCTCCTCGCCAGAAGTAGCTTTTATTCCTACAAGTAGTGTTCCTGCAAATGGCGTGCTGCTTTATTCAGACGATTTCTCCAATATGAATAGCGGTTGGCCTACTAGGTCAGCTGACCCACAAATAGGTTATTGCGGATATAAAGACGGTAGATTCCAAATAGCGATCTCTGAGAAGGGCAAGACCATACAAGTTAACCCGACCAATATCTTCACTAATTTTGCCTTAGAATCGGAGGCCAGTTTGGAGGAAGGCCCAGATGAAAGCTGTTATGGAGTTATTCTGCGACTAACCGAGAAAGGCAATGGTTACTACTTTTTCATCACTAGCTTAGGCGATTATAGTTTTGTTAAACTGCAGAATGATAAATGGGTAGATATAATTCCTTGGACTAAGTCTAATGCAATCCATGCTGGAAAAGCAACCAACATGATCAAGGTCGAATGCAACGGAAATAAGTTCACCTTTTACACAAATGGTGTTAAATTGAGAGAATGTAATGATAATTCTATTTTGTCAGGAAACATCGGCTTGTTTGCTGGGGCATTTAATGAGGGAGGGGTTCACGTAAGCTTCGACAACATCAAAGTTTGGTCCGTTTGAAAAGAATGGCCAAGATTGATGAGGGCAGGTTATCTGCACTCGGACATCCCCCCCAAATAGGCATAGAATCAGTCTTCATCGCCATCCAGAGGGACGATGTTGATCCATGCGTCAGATCCCAAGCTGCGGTATATGCGCCAGGTAGATCGAAGGCGGTACCAAAGATGGCCATTCATGCCATGCAGGTCAAGCGCATCCTGGATAGGCGAGCGCTATACGAGGGCCGCTACAAGTATAGAGATGTTGAAGCTGATGGGCAGCACCCAGCGATAATTAACCAGCTGCTGACCTGAGTTGGGCTACCCGAAACTGAGACAAAATCAAGTAGCATGAAAGTGGAGGCGCTGGGATAACTCTATTACCTGAAGAGGCACATGAAGCTGTCAAGATGAGGGTCAGAGACGTCATCAAGCTCATAGAGGCCGATGGATGGTACCTGGTAAGGACCAGAGGCAGCCACAGGCAGTTCAAGCATCCGTTCAAGAAGGGCTTGGTAACAGTCGCGGGTAAACCGAACCTAGATTTGAATCCGAAGACATTGAAAAGTATATTAAAGCAAGCCGGTCTAAAGGAGATTAAGAATGGCTAGATACACGATAATTATCGAGAAGGGGGAAAAAAACTACTCAGCCTATTGCCCCGATCTTCCAGGCGTTGTAGCCGCGGGTGAGACCGAGGAAGAGATTGAAGAGCTGATGAAAGAAGCTATAGAGTTTCATCTTGACGGCCTGAAAGAGGAAAACCTCCCTATTCCAGAACCAACCACCTGCGCTAAGAGCGTTGATGTTGCCGTTTAGACGTCATTTCTACTAACCTATCTCTCGAGTCAGCCCACTGCAGGAACCTAATTCAAGTGAGACCATTCCAGAGCATGGCGATCGTGCGCTGTATTCATAATGCGGGGGATGAGAACCCCACACATGAATTATACTGGCTTAAGCGTTACTATGCTTTCTGTGCATGGAAGGACCTAATAATTTGGGCAACCCCAGTCTTGTCGGTCGATCCTATTGTGATTTGAACCTTGGTTGAGTCGTCAAGCCAATAATATGCTTCGCCAGCGTCAATTCCTATGAGCGCTGGATGTCCATCTATTAATAACTCCGTGGTATCTCCTGCAATCAACCCTTTGAGAGAACGACGCTCACTTCCTTTCACTTCGTTATATTTTGTAATAATAATGCGCACATTCCATCCACCCGTGTTTGCCGTCAGTCCATAAATGGTTGAATCCCCCCCTTTAATCGGTTCGGGAATCTTGATTGTGGGTTCTTTATTAGATGGTAGCTCAAAGGAAACTCTATATGTCCCGGTCAAGGCATCGACACGGCCGTTACTGCCACTATTGCCAACAAAGGATTTTTGGGGTTTTTGGGGTGGCCACGTATATTCGTTTTTATTTACACCTGGTGCAGTTACACAATTCCACATACGTCCTGGGTTTATTTCAGATAGTTCCTTCCCATTTTTCACATCATCAACAATCATATTGACTTGGTATAAACCTGGAAATAGTGGATTAATTGCTTTCTGAGGAGCGAAAAGAGCATCAGCATTGAAAGTCTTTCTTATGGCTTCCTGCTGTTCCGGTGTTGCAGGGGCATCATTCTCCCCCTTCATACATCCAAGAATTACTACAACACCAAGCTTAGGAGGATTTTTCACATCAAATGTTTTCCAAAATTCCGCCCAATTTCTTTCTGTTTCTTTGCCAATACCAAAAACTTCCGGATTGGAATGTACCGCAAGAACCAGGATGTCTCCATCTTGAAGTTCATTGAGAGCCTTACCTATAGCTACTACATTGTTAGTGTTTTCCGATATATCCAGCGTGCCTGTTATTTCTTTTGTTAATGGATAAGTTGCAGGGTTGATGTCTTTTTCTGTGCCCGTATATTGAATAGTAATACCAACGTTCTTGGCAATTGCAGTTTGACTCATCATAAGAAAAATTAGCATCAAAACCAGACAGATATGAAAAAACATCCTATTGCCAGTTATATTCAGTCCCATGAGTCGGTTTTTTGCCTTATTGCTTTTTATACTTGCTTGAGAAAATGAATCTGACTTGACTGGTACATATAACATTCAATCTATCGTATTATTTCTTGCTCTACTATGGCTTCAATCAGTTTATTATAAAAGCAAACTTGGGCTCAAACTCCCCACTTCTACGTGCCAGAAAGTGGGCTGGACGCAATCGATAGCGGTGAATTGAATTGATCGATATCAGTAACCGGTCAAGAAAAGTTGATTCCTGTTCACACACTGTTTGGAACAGGGGTTGAATCGAAAGCATACTTTGTTCGATTTTGACGGTTATACAATCCGCTGCGTATAACCTGCAAATTATGCTTGAAAAAGTCTATGGCATTACTGAAGGGCACTGAGAATCCTTGATCGGCTCACTTCAAAGGAGAAGAGCATCATTCGGCCTGGCTAACACCCTTTTCGGAGGACACAGGAGATGATGCCTGGATCATACCTGTATTATTCCGCCACTGATCACCAGCTCCTCGGGCACCTTCACAACATAATCTCTGCCGCCCACGGAGAGTTGATAAGGTCCAACGGCCACGGTGTCGAACTTGGTGCCTCCTTCCATAGGCCCCTCTGTAGAGTAAGGCACGACCAGGGTGAACTCTCCCCTGGAGTCGGTCAGGTTGGACTGCCGGTACATGAAGACTCTCTCCTGGTTGGTCACGACGGGAACGGCTATGGTGACATTGGTCCCTGGACTGGCTTTGCCCTTTATCACTGCTCCGGGAACATGCTCAAAGGTCTTGACGAACTTCTGGCCGTCATATGTAACAACCGATTCAGATTCATGCACTAGGCGATAGTGTTGCAAGGCCTCTAGGGGCACAGACGGGGTCAAAGAGGTGGGGTCGCTCTTGCCAACTACCTCGGACAGGTACCCTTTACTCTGGCTTTCGTTGACGTACTTCATCAACTCGCTGTAATCCTTGGATTTCTTTGGAGACTCGACGATCACCGGGAACTTCATACCATCCTGCTCTACAATCTGATAGGCTACGGCAAAGGCATCGGTGACCGGAACCTCGCTGCCGTCAAAGAAGAATAGCCGGGCAATCATGGTCTTGAAGAAAGGCGATCTGTACACCCTCGCCGGAACGAGCTTGTCTCCCTGAGGCTGATAAAAGAACCCGTAGTATTTGGTGATGGGAATACCGCTATAGGCAGTCATCGCATAGAACTTGCCGGTGGCCATATCCCAGTCGATCATCACATACTTGGTATTCATATAATAGGAACGCTTCTTGTCGAGATCGGCCAGGATTTGATCTGCCTGGGCCTCAGTCTCGGCGAGGAAGAAAGGCGAAGCTCCTGGGACGCCTGCAGTTACATTTCCCACACCGTATGGAAAGAGGCCGGAATTGGGTATCCTATGGCCAATGATCCCGATGAGCTGTCCGTAATCCCACCAGGACATCACACCATAAGCTGCATCAGTACTGGGATAGGGATATTTCTCTCCCTTCCCAGGCGCTGTATAGTCGAAAATATCAATGCCAGGGGCGGGGGTGTTGTTTAGAAGCCAGCGGGTGGACGATACCCAGTCTGAGTCGCTAGCGTTTAACCAATCATCCTGTCCTGATGCAACTATTAAATTTGGCTCAGCTATCATAATTGCTATCGCCAAGAGCGTCGTCAATCTTGAGACAATTAATCTTTTTCGTTTCATGGTTATACCTTAGGTATGTACAACTTACGGGCTAAACACGCATTTTTTTACAATTTGAACTCATCAACTATTTCATTGTGGATTTCTGAGGTCATATTCTCCCCATTACTCGTAATAGATAGAATGATATTCCTCACAGGATAGCTTATCACAGTTACGTAAAGATCAGGGATATTATTAGTTCTGAGCCCCGAATCTGGAACAATTTGCCAAATCCTGTAGGATATGGCCATATGTCCCGCTAGTTGAAAAGTTGAAAGAGGCTCATTCAATTGCAATCTATTCGAATCGGGCACGACCCACATTAGCTCTTTTACTAATGCGCTTTCGGTGAATCCAGGAGGTTGCTCATTCTTGAATACGGTTGCTCTAACCTTGTGATCCGAGCTTTGATATGTCGTGATTTCTCTGCTGCCGTCTATTCGTTCTGAGTATTTATATAATTTTATATTATTTATGCCAGAATGTTCTTCTGCTCTTATGCTATCGTCAGGTATCACAGAAGGTTTCTGAAAATTGACTACATCGCCTCGCCATCCTAGAATAGCAATAGCGCACAGGATGAATAATATAAGACCAACGGTAGCGAAATTCTTCATCGTATTTCAACTCTTCGTATATGGACCACAATAGCAATAAAGCTTTGGGAAGTCGGGATGGGATTTTAGACGATATATTCCATCAACTGGAATTCGCAGTGTTCTGATTGGATACTAATATTTATGAATCAAAACGCCTCTATATGGTTTAGAAGTGATCCTTCCATGTCCAAATTTTGGCTAATAGTCTTGGTCCTGGCCATAGCTATTGGAGCATATTTCCTTCTTGGGAATCAGAATGTTCCGACATTGCCAGGAGTATCAGGTATCCCGGATAACTACTATTTTGCACTTAAGAAAGCAGATGTGGACAGCCCACTGGAAGCCATCAGGTTCGCCACTAGCATTCGGCCTTATACCAGCGATTTCAGCATACCGGAACGTTTGGCCTTCTTCGAGTGGTATTTCAAGAATCGCGGTTTCGACATTAGCTTCGCGTATTCTGACAATTTTGACTATTCCGGCAAGAGCCACACTTGGTTGATAATAAAAAACAAACTCGGCGAAATTATGAGTCTGGAACCCAATTATGTAGAGATGAAGGCCGATTCAATATTTCCCATAGCATCCGTCTATAAGCGATACAGCAAGCAGTACAAGGACATCTACGAACTCAGCCGGGCAACGGGAGGCAGCGGCAAGTATGCCTGGTGGAACAAGAATAGTGGCCAGAGACTATGGAACGAGAACATCATACTGCTGAAGGATAAACAGCTATGAGCGTCGAATAGGTTAATGGCCCCGCGTCTTCATCCCTGGGATTGGCAAGCGGGCACTAGACCGCCACAAGTGAGCATTCTCTGACGCCAATAGCGCACGTCATTCTTCGCATTGCTGTATTGCTGGTATCCCCTTTTTCTGCGCATCCTCGAACTTCTGCTTGAAAGCGAAGAAATAGTCCTTCTCAAATTCCTGATTGGTCTTAGTGGTGACAATAGCCTTCATTTGGAATGCACCCCAACTCCAAATCCAGATCTCAAAACCATTGGTAGGATCATCAGAAATCGCCTCGGGTATTGGGAAAGTTTCATGAAGAATATATTTTGCTTGTTTCACTTTATCCAAGTCCGGCCCGGCTAAATAGATTCTGTTCCTGACTACGAGAACATTGGATGTTGGGCAATAGAGTATCCGGCGGTCATAATCAGAATAGACATCGCTGGATATTTCTACTCTGAGATCAGAATATGTTATCTGATATTCAGGGCATTCCAATGAAGCATCTTTATCATGGGCATTAGCATGCCTGCCATCCCTTACCCAAACACGAATTTTTGAAATACCTATATCTTTTTCGTCCGTCCTCCAATACCATATATTGCTGGCATTCCAATCTTGCATGATTTGCCATATTCCTCCAGTTCTGGGTCCATTTAGCCAGAATCTATAAAGGAGTGGATCTTTCTCGGAATCTTTTGCAGTCGCCAGCCAGCCCACAGTCATGTCAACTTCCTGGCGGCTCTCTAAGCTCGGAGTCAAACTTATTAGTCTCGGTGGTTGGTTTTGCATCGAAACATTCTGACCATATCCGCTCGTGTTCGGCGCGATCAATAAATCAGTGGTACTTGGCCCTTCCCATTGAACAGCAGCAACTATGTTTAGAGAGATGATATATAGTATGACGATAATTATATTAAATTTTCTGTGCTTCATGATTTAAGATCCATCCTCTTCATTGTGTGATATTCAACCATCTCAAGAATGAAAACTATTTATCGTATCCTAAATCCTTCGCCCTAGCATATGCGGCGCCAGCTTCGGCTTGGCGTCCTAGTCTCTCCAGGATGAAACCTTTGCTATTCCATGCTGCGGCATCATTTGAGTCTATCCTTGTAACTTCTGAGAAGCATATGAGGGCATCTTCGTACCTTCCCAGATCTGCAAAAGCGCTGCCTTTACCACTCAATGCTTTCTTATCCAATGAATTAATCCTAAGAGATTTATTGTAGCATTCGAGTGCCTCTTTGGATCTGCCTAATGCTAATAGAGAGAGCCCCTTGTTATTCCAAACATCTGCATTCGATGAATTATATACCAAGGATTGGTTGAAGCATTGTAGAGCTTCATAATATCTTCCCAAAGTAAAGATTGCTATACCTTTGCTATTCCAGGCAGATGCATCAAGAGGATAGTTCTTTAAAGATTCATTATAGCTCCCAAGGGCCAAATTATATCTGTTTAATTTGCTCAAGGCATCTCCTTTGTTTTTCCACACTCTCGCATTTGAAGAATCAGTTTCAATATATTTATTATAACTCTTAATTGAATCCTCATATTTTCCTAAATTGAATTGTGAATCCGCTTTTCCTGCTAAAGCTAGTAAATCCGATGGATTAAGAGTTAAGGCTCTTTCATAACTCTGCAATGCTTCCTCACTTTGGCGCAAATTTGTTAAAATATCACCTTGCTCTCTCCATGCTGTGCTATCAGACGGAGCAAAATTCGTTATCTCTTCATAGGTCAGCAATGCATCCTGGTATTGACCTAAGTTGGTTAATGCCCTTGCTCTAATTTTTTTGCCACTAATATTCGAGGGAGCTATGGAAATTATTATATTAGAACAGAAAAGAGCATCAATATTTTTGCCTATGTCATCAAAAATTCGGGCTTTTTCAATCCATGCCTCCAAATTATCGGGATCGATTTCGATACATTTGTCGTAGCTTGCTAAAGCTGCCTCTTGCCGATCCAACTTTTGAAGAGTATTACCATTATCTATCCATATCCGAGTGCTATTCGAGTCAATTTTCAACGATTTGTTGTAGCAGTCTAACGCATCTTTATATTTGCCCAGAAAGAAGAACGCCTTACCTTTGATTTGCCAGGAAAAAGCACTGGATGCGTCTCTCATCAGGGCTTTTTCAATCCAAATTAGAGATTCCTTATAGTTCCCCAAATTTAGCAGAGATTCAGCCTTGTTTGCCAAAGCTATCGTATTACCTGGCTCTTTGCTTAATGTTTCATTGAAGCAGGCCGATGCTTCTTTGTATCTTCCTAGCTCTGCTAATGCCGCACCCTTATTATTCCACGCCGCAATATCCGAAGGGTCAATTTCTATGCATTTATTGAGGCATGCGAGAGATTCTTCATACTTCCCCTGCTTTCCTAATGCATTGGCTTTTCCAAACCAGGCGTCTGCATAGGAGGGTGATGCCTGAATAGCCTTTTCATAGTATTTCAAAGCGTCTTCAGCATTTCCTGATATTAGAAGTTCATTGCCCTTATCGGTCAAGATTGATGGGTCAGAAGGATAAATCTGTCCCAATGCACATGCGATCGATATCAAAGCCGTTATACAAAAAAAAAGAGATAACTTCATATTAGCTCCAATTGGGTGGAGTTATTATAGCCCAGCCGTTCTGCTCTGAATAAAGCTTTCTCGGCTTCAGTTTCACTCCCTAATAGCTTTAGTACCAGACCTTGATAGTACCATGCAGCTGCGTTGGCTGGATTTGACTGAGTAGCCTGATTGAAGCTTGTCAGAGCTTCTTCATATCGACCAGATTTATTAAGCACAATGCCTTGACCGAATAACGCCACTGAGCTAGAAGGATCTATTTCTAGAGCTTTTTCGTAGCTTGCAAGAGATTGATTATACAATTCCAGCTTCAGAAGAGCGTTACCTTTGTTGATCCATGTCGCTATATTTTGAGGATCTATCTTTGTGGATTTATTGAAGGAATCAAGAGCCTGCTCATAATTTCCCAATTGTATAAGGATTAGGCCTTTGTACGACCAAGCTTCCGCATCGAGCGGATTAATACCCAACGTCTTCTCCAGGCTAGAAAGTGCATCCTCGTAGTTTCCTCTTCGATATTGGGCGTATCCCTTGATGCTCCAAGCATCGGCGCTAAATGGATCGATTTCTAATGCTTTACTTGAGGCTGCAATAGCTTCATCGTACCTTCCGAGTTGGTTTAATGCTTGACCTTTTCGAGTCCAGACTTCAGATTTTGAATTATCCAGAACCAGAGAATTATTGTAACTTGTCAAGGCTTCTTCAAAAAGCCCCAATTCCGACAAAGCATTGCCTTTACCTGCCCAGGACTGAGGATCAGATGAGTTTATCTCCAATGCGGTATTGTAGCTTACGATTGATCTTTCAAACTTTCCCATACTGGATAAAGCTAGACCCTTATTTTTCCATGCCACAGCATTTTTCGGCTCCAATTCTAAGGACTTGTTGCAACTCGCTAAAGCATCCACATATTGTCCCAAGTTATTCAGGGCAATTCCCTTATTCAGCCAAGCTTTTGTATTATTTGAATCCAAGGAAAGTGACTCTTCACTGGAGAACAATGCCCCTTTATAATTGCCTAATGAATTGAGAATTTCGGCTCTTGCTGACCACGCATCGGCGTATGATGGGTCGATCTCTACCGACTTGTTAAAACTGTTCAGAGCGGATCTATAAAGACCTATACAGTAGAATGCATCACCTTGTCCTTTCCAGGTTTCTCCGCCCAAAGGATTTAATTCGATAGATTTATTGGAGGCTGCCAGTGCATCTTTGCAGTTGCCGAGCTTTAGAAAGGCTTCGGCTTTAGAATTGTATGCTTTGGTATCAGACGGATTCAGCTCAATGACCTTGCTATAGCAATCCAGAGCATTCTTGTACAAAGATGAAGCAAAAAAGGAGTCTCCTTTTAGCCTCCAGGCGGCAATGTTTGAGCGATCAGCCTCTAGAGATTTATTTATCGAAAGAAGAGCTATGTCATAAGAGCCCTCATTATAGTAATCGTATGCCTTCTCTAGCCAAGAGACGGCTGAGAGTTCTTCTCCAAGAGAAGAATTAATGCATGAAATTCCTAATATGAGTACAAACGTCAAAATTACCAGGAATCCGTTCAGTATCGATCTTCTTCTCATAAGACCCTTCTCCATTTTCAGATTGCACTCCTTACTTATATTTATAAATTCAATTTCATATTTCGATATTTCAGAAATGTCGGCTTTGAGAGATCAGAGACTCCTTCGAATTTTACTCCAAATCGCCTGGATTCTCCTGGCAGCAGGATTCCGAGATTGGAAGCATCTGCTGCATATTCCCAGCCGTATTGGTCAATCAAAGAGAAATCTGCTAAGTTGAGAGGTAATTCTATGGTGTCATTATTCTTTATTTTTATATCTAGGATCAAAATTGCAGCCTGATTCGAATATGTAGTTCCTCGCTTCAAATCATATAAAATAATATCTATTTCTCCCGCTACGGCTCTCGTCTCTTCCTTTTCTTCAGGTATTCTTATGACAGAGCCGAGCCTATCCAATCTTAGATCTAATGAAAATGGCAAGAATTCTTTTTCGGTTCCATAGTGCCCCAATCCAGATTCAAATCTAATCCTTTTAATTATCGTTCCTTGAGGTATTTCGAAGTGCAAAAATCCTCTAATATTGGCATCTAATCTGGAATCCTCCACGGGATAAAATCTATCGTCAATATCTATCAAATTTGCCTTTATTGGACTCGAAGAAACCACATCAATATATATGTCTGTATCTTTAGGATCACGTATTATTCCAAAGACCGTAGCATTTATGGATTGGTTAGATATTCTTATCGGAAAAGGAAAAGCAGATCTCCAATCATCTGAAGGCGTTATCGAAACGGTTTGATTGAAGTCCCGATAAATTATGTTCGTAGTGATATTTAAATGACCCTCAAGCTTTTTATTTGTAGGTGAGATGATCGAATCCGGGTTAAGAGTGAGTCTCATGATGATTTCATTTTTCTTAAGTAGGTGAGTGTCCTTTGTGATCCATGAAGTCCATTCTATGGTGCCTCGTTCGCATAGTTTTGATACATTATATACGATGCCAGTGCCAAAACTACTAGATGCATCCTTCATAGCCCAATTGATATTGTTTGTTGAAATCCCTTTCTGGTCTAATAGCTCTGATAGAAGGGTAGCGTAGGTTTCTCTATTCGGTTCCACCTGCAGCCAGTAACACTCCTGACCATCGATTTTCTCAAAGCCAAGTAACTTTATTGTCGAATTTTTTAGCAAATCGGTCTGATTCATTGCCAAATTCATATTATTTAGGAATATCTCGGACTTGGATAGTTCAAGCCCATTCCATTTATTATCCGTCATGATATATATTAAGCCATTAAATATATATACCATGGCTCTGGAGGAAGTAATCGCTCTGCTATCTGGAATTGAGTCTTCTCTCTGGGTAAGATTCAGAGATTGGGAAGTTAGGTTGATTTCTCCCTCTTCTATAAATATATTAGTTAAATTAGATTTATTTAATTGATTATCTAATATATTCCATTCTTCGACAGATTTCGTCAAGAACCTATAAGAACTCAGATTTTCCACTGAATCGACCATCAAAGCCTTTAATTCTTCCCCACTAGTCCCCTCCATATTTGACATGTTGTAATCTAGCGACATAGATTCAATGGAGTTAGCCAGCACCAGCATAAGTATTCCGAGCCAATATAAAGCAGAACTCATGAATATCTTCTCTCTCAGCCCCTATTACTTGAAACTTCCAATAATATAAACCTATTTGCATCTCCTCTGATTTTTTTCCCTTCAGGACTCTATCCGCTTGGCCAAGCTCAATGTTGCAGGTTCAACTTAGTGCAGATATCTTTATGCCAGGCATTCATGGAACTAGACTGGATCTAATTGATCATTGTGTCTCAAGCAATCCATTCCTCCTGGAGGTGTTCCGTCCAATATTCATATCCTACAATGAACCTAGAGAGATGCCAGCTCATATCATAAATCGGTTTACGATTTCATTATGCATTTCCCAATTCACGCTGTCTCCATTGCTGTAGATTGTCAGAATTATGTTTTTCTCGGGATATGATATCGAAGTTATATAAAGATCCGGGACGCTATTTGTCGGTCTTCGATATTCATCGCCAGTTACTTGGAACAATCGGACTGATGCTGCCTCATGGCCTCCGATATCGAATGTTTGAAGCGGTCGGTTCCAGTCTGTTTCGATAGGATTTGACACAAAATGTTTGACCTCGTCGGTAAGCCCCTGATCACCTAAATCAGTGGGTTGCGTATTTATTACAACTCCTACCCGGATGCTACCGTTAGGTGTTTTATATATAGTGATTGCTCTGCCATCTTCCGATCTTTCAGAATATTTGTCTAGTTTAAGATCATTCTCGGTATATTTATCTGATTTAATATTGCTCTGACTAATACAACCCGCCAAAGCTATTATTATCAGCAATAGAAACACTGCAAGAGCCCTTTGCAGTAAAAGAATCCTTCTACGACATTGCATTCAAATATCCCATTCATTTTCCTACCTTTAACCATTATAAATATATCTATGTGTATCGATCGTTTCCACTTCCTTGATATGATTGTGTTCATCCTGCGGAGAAACCGGCGGGAGGAAGGCGGCGGGCCTGCATGCTGCGGTCCTCCGGCCAACAGGTGCAGATGGATTCGCTTTGTGGAGCTGATTTTTGCCCGCCGCGTGTTGTAGGGGGTTAAGACCTTATCAGGGGGACCGAACCCGTTTGCTGTCCCACCCCCTCTTTTGAGATCCCACCTTCCATTGTGGGATAGAGAATATCTACCTGGCTGGGATATAGCTTTTCTGTCCTATTTTTATTCACGGGCCTTTTAGAATTCATTGAAGACCCGATCCTCATAGAAAAGATGCCATCTTATACCACCCAGACACCAGAAAAGATGCAGAAGGCCATACCACAAAGCACGGCAAGCCATTTCCATGCCATGGTCCTGCTCAAAGGACGGGCAGACAGTAGAAAGCTCGCAGAATGCCCTATAATCGAAGATCTCCTACCTCGACGGCCTAAAGTGGAGGCGTTGCGTGCAAGGGAGCATTTACGGAGTGGGTTCTCTCAATTTCTCAATAGTTGCTTTCCTACTCTGCCATCTTCTGGATTCTCTGGTCAAGTCCTCTGATTCAATGGCCTGTCTACCTGCCCTGCCAGTCAATCCTTTTCTATTCTTCCTGGGCCGTCCTATGCTATTCCCTCCTGCATAACACTTCAAAAAATAATTGCCCCTAAAAGATATAAATCTTTTGTACAAGCTCAATCTGGCTTTAAACAGTTATATGGGATGGATGATATAGATTTTAAAATACCATATAACTAAGGATCGCTGAGAATCTCAGCGACTGAGCCTCAGCCCACATTTTCTGAGCCACAGTCATCAGCCGCTGAGGCACATACATCAGTCACTGAGGCTCAGTCACCAGCGACTGAGGATAAATGATTTATATTCAGAAACTAAATCATTTAGCCATGAGGGTAGTAGCGTTTACAAATAGGAAGGGAGGTGCAGGAAAGAGTACTTCTGCCGTGAATTTTGGTGCTTGCTTGGCGTTAAGTGGTAAACGTGTGCTGATCATTGACTCAGATCCACAAGGGGGGGCGACGGTTGCTCTTGGCATTAACAGGTGGACCTTAGAGAAGAGTTATTATGACTCGATCATCCTGGGAAAGCCACTCCATGAGAACATTTACCACACGGGAGTCAAGGGGTTGGATATCCTGCCTGCCAACGACAAGCTCGATGCAGCAGAACTGGATCTTTCCAAGGCTGAACATCCTGCACTGGTCTTAAAAGAACTGATTAATCAGCTCGATGGGTACGATTATGTCCTCGTAGATTGTCCTCCAAATCTCGGCTTGTTGACGCTTAATGCTGTGATGGCATCGGAAGTGGTAATAGTCCCACTCCTGGCAGAATACCACTCCCTGGAGGGTACCGAGGATCTCAGACGCTTCATGGAGAACGCCGAGAAATATTTTCATCATCGTCCAACGAGACGATTTCTGATCACCAAGTTCATGCGATCTGATAACCATGGAAAGCAAGTCATCGAGATTCTCAAAGAGCAGTTCAAAGGCGAGGTGTGCGAGACCATCATTCCCAAATCCATTCGTGTTACTGAGGCCCCTAGTTTTGGGCAACCCGTGGTCGTTTATGCCCCAGACTCTCCTGGCTCCAAAGCTTACTGGAATTTTATGGAGGAATTGAATGGCTAGAGAGGCAATCGGAAAGGGCGCATCCGGCATCTTTGGGGTTGCAACTAAGAATCTACCTGAACCTCAGACCTCAGCGGCTGAGGCTCATACATCAGCTACTGAGCCTCGTACATCAGCCACTGAGCCTCATTCATCAGTGGCTGTGGCTCAGGGCATAGATCTCAAAGCTCTCGATCAGGCGGTCTCGGAGGCAATCAAGTATCCAAAGATAACGATCTGGTCAACAACGATAGCCGCTATCATGAGGTACAACCAGATCACCACGGTCCGATACTCAATGAGCAAAGAGGCCAAAGCGAAGCTCAAGCATGTGCTTCAGGAAGAGTATCCAGGGTTATGGGAAGAGATCCAAAAAAGATTGCCGGTGAGTCTGCATGATGAAGAGTAGCGAGTTGGATGTCGATCTCATAAGACAGGCGGCCAACCAGAAACTCAGGAAGACTATTGCCATCTATTCACCCGAGATTGCTGCTGTCATGTGGTACTTGAAGGAAACTGTACCTAAATTTTCCATCAGTGAAGAAGCCAGGGAGCTGATAAAAGAGGGTTTGGATAGGGACTACCCCGAGCTTGTCAAGAGGATAAAAGAAGAAATGGGAAAGAACGACTAGCCATCCGAGAAGGAGGCAAAAAAGAAAGGCCGGTGGTTCTGGAGGAGAGGATAAGGGATGAGTGGCCCGGAAGAAAACCAGACTACCTGTGAAGGGGGCAGAAAGGTCTCCGGGCCGTTTGGATATTGAGTGAGTGTAGTTATAAAGGCTGCGGGGATATAAGTGCAAGAAGAGTGGCCCGGAAGAAAATCGAACAACTTGGGAGTATGAACGAAGTTTTCCGGGCCGCTTTGATATAGGATGGACTTGGATATGAAGGCTGTGGAGGTACAGGACAGGGCAAAACACTGGTTGCATTTCTGGAGGAGGGGCTAAGATGGATTTATTTGTAAATGATATACTGTATACTGTAATTGCAGGGCTTATTACGCTTATTACAATTGTTGTACCATATTACCTATATAATAAATCTGCGAAAAACATTAAGCTCGAAATAAAGGAGCCCCTGAAAGAATTATCAACCGCGAAGAGTGTCCAAGAAATCGCAGCTTCGCAGATGAATATATTAGGTGACTTTTATAACAGTGTTCTTACCCAATCGCAAAAGAGTTTTTACTTTGCATTAGCATCAGCTGGTCTTGGATTATTATTTTTTATGTCGGCCGGCGGTTTCTTGCTAGTATACAATTTGCAATCATTAGCACTGATAACTACATTAGGTGGGACGCTTAGTGGTTTTGTATCTGGTATCAACTTTTACATTTATAACCTTAACTCCGCTAAATGGGGGAATATATAGTCTGGGACGTAGTCGACAGCTATTGATTTCTGATAATACCTATCCCCCAGTGTAACGAATATAGACGAATAAGCTTTCGATAGCGTACGGCTTGATCCCAAGAAGCCTATTCCCTGATCTGCGGAGTTAAGGT
>Ga0315296_10001357_pt1 | contig 21397 bp, 19 predicted proteins | sample YL17G14_18_MG_FD_203921 | JGI IMG/M metagenome (GOLD analysis project Ga0315296, IMG submission 203921) | Sediment microbial communities from Yellowstone Lake, YNP, Wyoming, USA - YL17G14_18 | ecosystem: Environmental > Aquatic > Freshwater > Lake > Sediment | place: USA: Wyoming | collected...
CTTGAGGATGGTAAGAAGGTGATTATTGACACGTCAAGGCTGCTTGATGAGGCTGAACTACTGATCGGAAGCATAATTTCTGGCGGAATCTTCCATCGGTTTCAAAAGTACAAGTCTGAGGGAACGTTAGAAGAAAAGCCCGTTGTCAGCGTCGTGATTGAAGAAGCTCCCAGAGTATTAGGCGCAGACGTGCTTGCCGCTCGCGGGGATAATATTTACAGTACGATTGCAAGGGAAGGCAGAAAATTCAAGGTGGGATTAATCGCGATAACGCAGCTGGTCAGTTTGATTCCGCGAACGATACTGGCGAACATGAACACGAAGATAGTCCTCGGAAACGAGTTGGCTGCTGAGAGACAAGCTGTCATGGAGAGCGCAGCACAGGATCTTTCCACGGACGACAGAGCCATTGCGAGTCTCGATAAGGGTGAAGCCATCGTGAGCAGCAACTTCACAAGATTCGCCGTGCCGATTCAGATACCACTGTTTGAAAAGTACATCGAAGAGGACCAGGGGCCGAAGGAGAAGAACAAGACCGTTTTTGTGGGATGAAGACATGTTCAAGTTTGCCCACTTAGCAGACTGTCACATAGGAGCCAACAGAGATCCAACCTTGGAGAAGCTGGAGTTGGCAGCGTTCAGCAAGACTATGGACACATGTGTTCAGGAGAAAGTTGATTTTGTCCTGATAAGCGGAGACCTTTTCCACGCGAACCTTCCGGACATGCATGTTGCGAACGAAGCTGTAAAGAAGATGAAGGAAGCCAAGGATGCCCACATACCCATATACGTCATTTATGGAAGCCACGATTACAGTCCAAACGACACGTCTATAATCGACATTCTAGAGAGCACAGGTCTCATAAAGAAGATTGTGAAGGGAGAGGATGTTGAGGGGAAGCTTCGGCTGGAAGTGTTCACGGATCCGAAGACGAAGGCGAAGCTTGTCGGACTATCGGGTAGAAAGGCAGGACTGGAGAAGAACTATTATGAGATTCTAGACAGAGAGTACTTGGAGAAGCAGCCAGGGTTTAAGATCTTCGCGTTTCACAGCGCAATCTCGGAGCTTAAACCCGAGTTTCTGGCGCAGATGGAATCCATCCCTGTATCCCTCCTTCCCAAGGGCTTTGATTATTATGCCAGCGGTCACGTGCATCGAAGAACCGAATCAGGGTTTCCGGGGCATGAACGAATAGTGTTTCCTGGAGCACTTTTCGCTGGGTATTCCAGAGATTTAGAGGACAGCGCTAAAGGAGAGAAGAGAGGCTTCTACATTGTCAGCTTTGACGATAAAGTCGAAGATGTGAAGTTCATAGAAGTGCCTGTTTGCGAGTTTGAATACTGTGAGTATGATGCGTCAGACAAGAACGTGTTGCAGGCCAAGAAGGATCTGCTGGACAAGCTGGGCAAGATAGGGGCCGAGAACAAAGTTGTTATCGTAAAGATAAAGGGCGAATTGGCAGGCGGGAAGACTTCAGAGATCAGTTCAAGCGAAATCAGAGACTTGCTGAAAGACAACGGTGCCTTAGATGTCATCATAAACCGTTATGGGTTAACGTCAAAAGAATACGCGGCCGTTAAGGTTGCGGGTGAAGATTCTTCGGCGATTGAGGCTAGGCTCCTGAGAGAGAACATAGGCGCAATCAAGGTTTCGGTTGAAGAGTTGAAGGCTGACAGAGGAGCAAAGCTTGCCGAAGACTTGCTTAAGATACTGAGGCAGGGACAGAAAGTTAACGAGACAAAGAAGGACTACGAGGAACGAGTCCAGAAGCGCTCATGGGACATGTTGGGCTTGGCTGGTGAAAGCTGATGATACTCAAGTCGCTCAAGTTGGAGAACATCAGAAGTTACAATGAGCAAACAGTCGATTTTCCTATGGGCATAACGTTGTTTGAGGGCGACATAGGCTCGGGGAAATCAACGATTCTTATGGCCCTCGAGTTTGCGCTCTTCGGCTTAGGATCTGAGAAAGGAGGAGCCTTGCTCAAGGCAGGCGCAAAGAAGGGACTCGTGGCACTTAGTTTTGAGGTGGATGGGAAGGAGTATGAAGTTTGTCGCAGTCTGCAAAGAAAGGCGAAAGGCGTTCAGCAGTCAGATTGTAGCCTCAAGACAGAAGGCACGGTGCTGCAGCTCTCAGCTTCCGAGATGAAAGAAAGGATTTTGGACATACTTGCTTTTAACGAGCCTCCTGACCCGAAGGCTGGGAGCGTTATCTTCAGGTACGCCATTTTCACGCCGCAGGAAGAGATGAAGGCAATCATCTGGATGAGAGCAGACCAGAGGCTTCAGACCCTTCGAAAAGCGTTCAGGATTGAAGATTACAGGGTTGCACTGGAGAATTCCTCGACGCTGACGCGGTCGATTAAAGATAAGTCGAATAGGCTTTCTGCGCATGCTTCAGACCTTGAGAACTGTCGGGAGAAATGGAAGGCGAAGAGAGCCGAAATCGGAAAATGCGAGGGCGAATTGGAACGTCTCAACAGGGAAAAGGCTGATCTTGACGAAAAAGTAGCTGTGCTACAACAGAAAGTCGAGAGGTTGCGGAAAAGCAAGGAATCGCTCGGAAAAGCAGCCGGTGAAGTCCCTCTACTTGAAAGACAGATCAGAGAGAAAAACGATGAAGTGGCCAGCCTAGATAGTGAAGTGAAGGCTCTGACGTTGGAAATAGGCCGATTGCAGCCTGAAGCAGAGGCACTGGCAAAGATCCAGAAGCCTACCGCAAAGACTGAAGATGAACTGAAAGAGGAATTGAAGCTGCTGCGAGGAAGAGAACGCGAGCTTGGAACGGCGCAGGGTGCAATAGGTGCAAAGATAGATGATTACGAATCCGTGGAAAGAAACAAAGTCTGCCCAACCTGCGACAGGCCTGCAGAACCCAAAGAATTCGAAGGGAGAATCAAATCGAAGAAAGAAGAAAAGCAGAAGGCCATAGATGAATGCGCCCTATGTAAAGCAAAAATCGACGAATTAGAAGACTTGCAAGACGCGCTCCGAAAATACGAGGAAGCACAGAATAGGCTTCAGATGCGGAATGAGCAGATACAGAGCAAGAGCGAAAGAATCGAAAAGAACTTGAAAAAGGTCTGTAATCTGAAGGAGCAGGTCAGGGAGCATGAAGATAGGCTTCAAAAAGCTCAGGCGGAAGTGGAGGAGTTCAACAAGATATCAGCCGAGACTCGAGAATTGTCAGAGGAATTAGAGAGAAGAGCATTAGAAGTGAAGGAAGTGGAAAAGAAGGCCTCTGGCTTCCAGGCAACGCGGGTGTCTCTTGTGAATCAAGTGGAAGAGTTGGAAAGAGAAATCCAGAGCAAAGAAAAAGAGAGGAAAACGTCAGAGAAGCTGAAAGAATACCAGATGTGGCTTGAAGAGTATCTGATGCCGACACTGGAGACGATTGAAAAACAAGTAATGATGAACATAAACCAAGAGTTTAATCAACACTTTCAGAAATGGTGGGGCATGCTCGTGGAGGATCCGACCAAGGAATCCAGAATAGATGAGGAGTTCACGCCGTTGGTTGAGCAAGACGGGTATGAACAAGACTACAACTACCTCAGCGGCGGCGAAAAAACCAGCCTTGCATTAGCTTACAGACTCTCGTTGAATACTATCGTACAGAAAGTCTCAGCAGGAATCAAATCAAACCTCCTTATCTTGGACGAACCAACTGATGGCTTCAGCAAAGAACAGCTATTCAAGATCAGGGAGATACTTGATGAACTCAAATGCCCCCAAGTCGTCATGGTTTCACATGAGAAAGAGCTCGAAAGCTTCGCCCACCAAGTCATGAGAATCGAAAAGAAGAATGGAATATCACAAATCAAGCCGATTTGAGCACATCTTCTCAGAAGTTGCGATGAATTAGCACGGCAACGAAGGAAGAGACTATTCCGTTGTCAAGTGCACGCTCAGCGCGCCTAGACCCAACGCGAGTTTTCCTCTGTCCCGACGTCCGCCATTCTCATAAGCCCTAGTTTGGTAAGCGCGCTCTATCTAGCTATTGCAAAGGGAAGAAGCATAAAGGATGCTTTTGAACAAGGTGTGAACGAACTCATGCTTTGGGAAATCCCGGAAGAGAACATTCCTCAACTACTCTCGAGGGATGACATAGACCCATCTAACGTCTTCATTATGCAAAGCTCATCTAACCCATAAAGAATATCTGCAAACAAACCGTGGAAGTGCGCAATAGAAAGCGCGCAAAACTATAAAGTCAAAAGCGTTTTATACTCTTTATCAACATCAGATTTCGTGAAGGAAAGAGCTCTACGAGAGCAAAGTTGACTGAAATGCAAACAGGTTCGATAAAAAAGCCCCTAACAACCATTCTCGCCAGATACGAAAGATATGAGAAATACTTGAAATATCCCGGAGAGTGGGGCGAGAGAACGTTCAGAGCTTGGCTAGTCTTCGAAGTATTCCATGATTATCTAAGATGGCCAATTCCAAACATAATATTCGGGGAGATTTTTGATACCCTGTTTGTTAACGATGCCGTAAGACCAGTAATCTACCTTGAGACTAAGAAACCTAAAAGAGGGCTTGCGGATATGGACGCATTCAGAAAACATATCGAAAAATACGAAACACTTGAATGGGCTATCCTGACTGACGGCTATGAGTGGTTGACAGTAGATTGTGTTAGGAACAACGAACGAAGCTTTTTCCTATCTGGTTCAAAATCGTCTGAAGTGGAAGGCTTCTTTCGCGCTTTCAAGGCCAGTAACTACCTATACAGTGTGAAGAATGCCAAAGACTAAATTAGCAAAGAATAATGAGACAGGTGTTCAACGTTTTACAGCTGATATCACAAATTGCATCCAGAATTTGCAACCAATCCTAACTGATGCGTTTGAAAGCATCAGAAAGGGAGAGGTAGGAGCTAGTCAGAGAGAACTGGTACTGAAGCTTTTCGATGAATGGCTTTATCGTTCCAACTTGCCTAAAGTGGGAGACGCAAGTAAATACTTGCAGAAAATCCTTGCAAAATGGGAAAGCAGAGTTGAAAGGATTCGCTTAGAAGTCAAGAAAAATCTCGTCGGACTTGGAAACTTGGACGAATTATCTGTCGAGATTACTTCCAAAATCGCGAAAGGCACCAAAATATCCGATGCAGTCTCTGCTAACATATGGACGGCATACATAGCTCAGACACGAAACTTCATGCTACAAACGGCGCATTTGATAGTATCCCGTCTTCTGATGTATCTAGTAGGCGTCGATAAGAAAGCATGGGAACTTTTAGTTGTGCAACACGTAGAGAAACCTTACCTGCAATTCTACTGGAATCTGAGATCCTCTATGAGTGACTTCCTTCCAGGTCTTTACTTCTTGAACGAATTCGACTGGTTGTACATACCTGACGCTATGCGGCAAGGCATATCTTCTGAGCACAAGCGTGTACTGGGAGCAATTGAGGACAAACTTGACATCGCAATTGGAAGGTTCTTCACAGAAATTTACGATCAGTATGACTACACCGAAATGGACATGGATGTATGGAAAACTGTTTATCAAAAGTTCTTATCACCCGAAGACGTCAATAAATTGGGGTTTGTAACTACACCTGATGAGATAGTGGATCTCATACTTGACCTAGTCGAATACACAAAAGACGAAGATGGACTCTGTAAAAGAACAATACTCGACCCAGCTTGCGGCAGTGGTACATTCCTTGTCGAAGCCTTGGTGAGATTGAAGGAGCATCTTCAGACGCGAATGAAATGCCACGATATTGACGAACGCAAACCAGTATGGGAAAGAGACAAACAAATAATAGAAAACATTATCTCAAATATCCACGGCATTGACATAAATCCTTTTGCGACTTTCTTGACAACAACGAATCTTACTTTCCAACTCATCGAGAACTACTCCATTGTCAGACACAAATATCCTGGATATTCTTTGGAATTCAATGTGGCAACGCATGATGCATTGGCACGAAGCCCTCCAGCTACAAAGACTCTTCCTACTGAAAATGGCAGAATGAGGGAAGCAGTAAGAAGGAGTGAGAAATATGCTAAACTCTGCAATAAGAAGTATGATTACGTAGTTGGAAACCCACCATGGGGATCTATCTTGAAAGGAGGTATAGGCCCCTTGGGAGATAAGAAAACAAAACTAGATTACAAGACGAGATTCACAAGCGCCTATGATAAATACGATATTTTCGTACTTTTCATGGAAAGAGGAATAAAATGGACTAACAAATACGGCGTGGTGGGCATGATAACTCCCAACACTTGGCCAAGTGCTCGATTTGGAGATGGAATAAAAAAAGTAATCAGAGAGAGAACTGGCGTAGAGTATCTCATAGACATGGGTATTCTTGGGAGCATATTGTTCCCTCAAAAAACCAACTATCCAGCGATCACTGTGTTGAGAAATGCCCCTGCTAAAAAAGAACCCATTGTAGTGGAGGTTACTGAAAAGTGACTCTGGCCGATAAGAGAAAGGAAATCAGATGTCTCACTTTAGTAACGATCAAAAACAGAAAAGACTCAGCTTCTGACCATTTCCTGTCCACATTCAAGACAATGAAAACAGAGACGCTATTCGAAGAAACGACTGTGATCCATGCAAGCGGTTGGAAAGTGACAGAGCTTTTTGACCTCAGGCAAGGCGTAACTTGGGGGGGTGAGGAGTGTGCGCCTATTTTTGTAGTCAACAAATCTATTGCTTCTCAATTAGAAGAAGAGCTAACGCCCAGAACAATTGGCGGAAGGAACATTCAACGAGGAAACATAGTCTGGGGAGACGAGAACTTGGTTTTCCCCTATCTTTCCCATAAAAAGAAATGGATTCCTGCTTTTCAAATTCCAAGTGTGGGGGAAGGCGATTCACTTGACTTTGACATCAATATCAACGAATCTGAAAAAGCACAGAGTCCAGAATTCAAATTGAAAGTCAGGACAGGCCGAAAGATCATTCCCTTTCCAAAGGTGGCAGAATATCTTTTCAAATACTATGATATCTTGAGCAGAAGGGTTTTCAAAGAGAAACCTCTTTCAGCATACAGAAAAATGTGGTATGAATACATATGGCAAAGAGTCCCGTCATTGACTTCGAAAAACAAGATTGTTTGTCGTCGTCTGACACCAGAAGCAAGGTTTGCTATAGATGAGGTTGGATATCTTCCCAGAGATTCTGTCATATCATTATTGCCAAAGGGTCAGTTTAGCACGCTGAAAGCAGTTCTAGGCAAAGTTGTGGATAAATCGATCTCTAACAGGGACACCCTTGAATATGCTTTAGCTTTTCTTAATTCCAAGGCCGTTGATGATCTGTTGGCCAGTCAGAGAGCGAAAAAACAAGGCGGTTACCCAATGGTCGGAGAAAGAATTCTCAAGAGATTCATAATACCGAAACCTGAGCCAAAAAATGCCGATCGGGTCGAAGCAATCATCAATGGGAAATTCGAAGCAGAAGACATAGATCGCTTTTACAGATAGCACGGCTACTGGAAAGGAATTTATCCAACATCAAGCGCGCGCCAACATACACACTAACGAAACTCATGACGAATAAGCTTTGTTCATTGCCTAGTCTTCTGAGCTTCTTCCCAAAGTTGTTTTAACTCCAACACGTCTATACCATGTGGGGCATCATCATCTTCCCAGCAGACTATTAAGCCGCAACCTTCCTCAGGATGTTTGTGTCTTCTAAAATTGCTACTACAGCTCTCAAATTCCAATCCTAAAGGTTTATCGTTCCATTCGACGACAGCATCTATCCCTTTCCTGAGACCAAATGTTAGTGATGAAAAATCGAGGAATCTGAAGACGGTTCCGAAAGTGAAGATGACTGAGGCTTCAACATTGCATATAGTCTCTGCTTCGATGTCCCCCAATTTTCCTTTTAACATCTTAAACTCCCTAAGTAATCCATCCAAATCCCTGATATACTTTCCAATTATTTCATCGTTCATAGTTGCACTTTCCAAGCTAAATATGCCAATTATTCTTAATACTCATCTCATATTAGCGCGCGCATTACGAGTTGTTGCCTTCTACACTCTTTCAACATTGCTAAGAAGTGCTTCAAAGACCCAAATCGTTACCGTTTGGTCGTGAAGCGGCGTCTACCCAAACCGCTTGCTGGCAACAAGAGATAAATCCCGACTATATTATGGATATATTTTCAGGCTGAATCTGTCAGAAGGGTAACTATGGAAACGGGAAGAACCACAGATGATGCAAATCTCGAAGCCTTTCTAATAAGAAAAGAAACAGTCGACGAAGACCTATGGAACTATATCTTAATACAATCAAAGGGAACAAGCACTGAAAAGATTAAAGCATGCATGCTGATTTTACAGAATTATCGGAACGTACCTCGCGAAGCAGACGATATTCTCAAAGGACTCGCCGCGCCAACAGAACATGAAGACGTGCGAGAAACCATCGCGTCTGAACTGGTAAAGGAAAACATCCAGATTCCAGGCGGTCTATATTTTGACCTTCTCATCATCCTAATCAACGACCCAAATCCACAAATAAGGAAAATAGTGGCTCCAAAATACAATTTGGTCACAGAGCCAATGCTGAGATTTGCAGAGTTCTGGCAGAAACATCAAGCAATTCTCTTATCAAAAATAGCCCATTTGGCTATACAATACCAACAATTAATCAATGAGTCGCTAAACCGTTTAACTACAGTCTATTTCAATATCTCCAAAATTCTTCAGGAGCCTGAGTTCAAGGATTTTGAGTACAATTGGCTGGTTTTTCTACCAGTCGACAAACTGCTGCTGTTATACAAAATGCACAAAATGGGCAAAGATGCGGAAATCAAACAATTACTAATCCAACTGAGCAAAGATAAAGAATATCTTAGAAACTTCATTGAAGAAATGAAAGCCTCGAGTATTTTTAAGCCAAGAGAGCCTCTAATTCAAGATGCTATAGAGGCATATGAGATGGGAAAACATTCACTGTGTATTCCTGTTTTATTGGCGCAGATCGAAGGAATTTTATGGGCCTATGCAGAAAAACAAAATATCAAATTTAGAGGTACAATAACCACCAAAAATGGCAAGAAAAAAATAGAATCTGTGAAACTGCTTCTGAAAAATACAATGCTCAAGGACCAAATATCTGAATACTTCACTCAGCACTTTCTCAATAAAATCTATACAGAAGATTTCAGACATGGTATCCTTCATGGCAGAAATATCACTTACAACACCGAGGAAAATTCTATGAAACTCTTACTTTTGGTGAGAGCACTTCTCGATCAATGCGACTGAACGTGAATGACGAGCAAGATTTCAAGTTAAGACACACAGAACACTCTGTTGATGAATAATGGGAAAGATAGTTCACTCAAAGCATAAAATCATAGCAGATATTTTTGAAGGTATGTTGCCACCGCAGTACACTTTAGTTGAGGATGAGCCTTGTGAGGGGTAAGCAACTTAGTCCTCTGTTTCACAGCGCAGAAAAATCCAGAAAAACGCATACTGAAACTTTTATAACAAAAGATAGCGCTATTTTGTTTTAGGCGCTTCACATGGATTTTGGTGAGCTTCTTTCGTTGTCCAATAAAGGGTTACCAATCGCTTATGACTTTGAAAAATCGGCACTTGAAGGAGTAGACGCCGTCAATCATGCTTGGATTGAAACCCTTCATCTGGGAATCACTCAATTTGAAACGTTAGATTCAGTAGTTTTGCTTCTAGAAAAGGAAAAGCACAAGGATTCCTTTGTATTGCTTAGATCGGTTTTTGAGAGTCACTTCTTCTTGCTATTGATGATACACGGAAAAAAGTTTCGAGAGGCCAGAAGGTTCAGAGTAATTCCAAATGCTGGTGAAGAGGCGGAAACGGCAAGAGATGAGACCCTGAAAAAATGGAGGGCTTCCATCAAATCTGGTGACCCTCAATACGCGAAAATTGTCAATCTCGGGACTGAAGGTAACGATATAATCCTTGCTACAGTAGAAGACGAGGGATTATATGATGAGAATGATGTAGAACGAAAGGGTCCAATAATACCGAGATATTATTTCGCTTTCGACGAATACGACCCAGAAACAAGGTTTGTCGCAGAATTGCCTTCTATATCTGAAGGTGACCCTTATCCTAAGATTACTAACGAACTATTGAAGCAGCAAAAGATGATTTACAATCAATACTTCTACGTTCCACACATTGAAAGAAACCTAAAAATTAACAATCTCGTGGACGATGAGCAGCAAGACCGATTTGATGTGCATTATAGCTTTTTGAGTATGTTCGTGCATCCTACCAAACCTGGAATTGTTCGTAGGGAAAAGACAACTCATATGCTTCCTTATACGCCCAAAGTAATGAAATTCGTTAGGCGTAGTCTTATTCTCTTTTACGTCTGCAAGCTGCAATCAATGTTGCTGCAAACATTGGTTCAATATTTCCAGAAAATTAACACTAAGAAGGATTTCAAACCATTTGAAGAACAAGTTAAGATTCGCCAAGAAGCAACTAAAGAGTTTTGGTTTATTTTCGATGAACCAACGGAGTTTGACTTAAAACAATCGGAAAATATCAGAAAAACCGTTGCTAGTGTTGGGAATGTAAAACCTACGGAGGCTATAGTTTACTACAGAGACCCCTCAAAAAGACTTGCTGATTATCTAATGTTTAAGGGGATAATCCATCCATAAGAAACTCTGATTCTGCAGAAATTGCAGTTGCCCGCTCAAAAAGAAAGGGCGCAGGCGAAGATGGTACTAATAGCAGGGAGGCTGCTTTTTGATGTATTCTGAGCAGTTCCAGACCTACTCCAGTTCTTGATTCCATGTATCTTTGGAAACAGTCGGTGACTGCGCCAACTCGAAGTGGCAATCGCATCTGAAGAAGCTGTCTCAATTCACCCCATGAACCGGAGACGCAGGAAGGCTTGGTTCTAGGCATTTTGACAAGGAGCTTTCTAAGACATTCTTTATCTGCAACACGCGGAAAAGGGTGTTTTGTGTTTCTGCTGTTGTTCCAACCACCTACTACCATCTGGGCTCGAGCGTAGCAATATGTGCAATGATGATCGCACCCACTTCCGTAGACGTCCAAACGAAGCGGATACGAGCATCTTTCTGCCTCTTTCTCTTGGATTTTCAGCGCAGAATTATGCGTTAGATATCCCAACAGAAGCGAACCTCACTGTCGCGGTGTCTTTTCTTGCTTGTCCGCAAGATGTTATCCTGTGACAGTCTGATATGCATTTTGACTGAATCTGCTTAAGTCGCCTTATGGGTTGCTTATGCCACACCATAAGCAAAACACTTTAGCAGGGGCTCGCAATAACTCGCAAAAGGAGATCTGGCGGGCGCAATAAACAACGTAACATCCTTATGTGCCCTTACCCAACTTTTCAAAATCGCCATTCAAGACAAGCGGCTGCATTGCTTCTATCTCGACAGTGTAACTCATTTTTGGGATGGGATTTAGAAGGTAGATCTTTCTGTTGAGATAATATGCGAATCCCATCTCGATCAAAGATGATCCCCCTACGTAGCCTGCAATCCCCTTTCTCCTATAGTTAAGAACCAAAATTGCGTCACTTTCTTGTATTTTTCTTAAGTGATCCCTGATGATGTCTTTCTCAATGCATAAATCGATGTTTCGTCTTCGGGAAGGATCTTTCACGGACTCGATAGTGTCGGCAGGAAGTAATGGCTCATGACCGATATCCTCTAGCAGTTTGCTTACCTCCAGCATTTCCTTAGCGAAGCTCATGCTTCCGCAGATCACAATTTTCATTATAAATGTCACTTCGATATAATCGCTGGATTTTAGTTAATGAGTATTCCTGTTCTTCATTTGTTGTGTAATCTCGTAGCTGACGAAAACCCTATTAATCCAAAAAACAAATGAGTTCAGGAGAGAGGAAAAATCAGTTACCAAATTGAATGGACCAATCCTTCTGTGAAGAAGTTGGCTGGCGACGTAGACCCAACTTCTGCGATAATTAACAGGACACGCACACTAATACTCGAGGCGATGGACGACGGATGGCAAGGACCTCCATTTGATGTATTTTCTCTTGCTCAACGACAGGGTCTTTCTGTTGTCCCCCGAGAAGATGTTTTGGATGCTCGGCTGATCGCTAAAACGGGTCGAATCGAAATTGAATATAACCCAAATCGGTCCCTAAACAGGATAAAATTCTCGGTTGCGCATGAAATTGCGCATACACTGTTTCCAGACTATAAGGAGGCCATTCGCAGCAGATCTGGCGAATCTCAACGCGCAGATGATTGGCAACTTGAATTGCTCTGTAACATCGCCGCTGCAGAAATTCTCATGCCCGCCGGACCGTCTTTCGATCAGGAGAAAATTGCTGTCACTATTGACAATGTCATCCAAGTTCACAAACAATTTGGAGTTTCCACGGAAGCAGCATTGCTTAGACTAGGCAAATCTACAACGCAGCCAATTACAATTTTCGCGGCTGCAAGGGAAAGAGACGACAAGAACGCTGACTTCAGAATTGACTACGCCGTTAACTCTCCTACTTCAAGCGTCAATCTTAAAGCAGGAATGAAAATTCCGTCAGAAAGCGTTCTGTCCGAATGCGCAGCCGTAGGATTCACCGCCAAGAAGAGAGAGAAATGGATTGAAGATTCACTTGAATTCGATGTTGAATGCATTGGGGTTGCACCCTACCCCAATAATGTCCACCCGAGAGTAATCGGAATAGTCAAAACAAAAAAGAAGACTGATTTAGAACCGCTTGCCATCTGTTACCTAGTGGGAGACGCAACCGACCCCAGAGGGGATGGACAAAGGATCATAGCCCACATAGCAAATGATTCAAGTTTGAATTGGGGAAAGGGTTTTGGACGAGCTGTAACCGATAAATGGCCAGAAGTAAAAAAAGACTTTCACAAATGGGCAGCAAAAGAAAAGAATCTGAAACTCGGAAGTTCCCATCTCTATGATGTTTCGGCAGATCTCCACATTTTCCACATGGTCGCACAACAGGGTTATGGACCTTCAGAAAGCCCCAGAATTAGATATGGCGCTCTAAGGACTTGTTTAGACTCTCTTTCGCAAGAGTCTCTTAAGTTATCCGCGGCTGTTCATATGCCCAGGATTGGAACAGGCTATGCGGGTGGAAGCTGGTCCGTAATCAGCGAGCTGATTAATGAAAAGCTAATCAAACGAGGAGTTGGAGTGACAGTATACGATCTTCCAGGCAGAGAAAGGATAGTGGCAAGGAGACTTGCTTTGTCAGACTTCAGTTTCTTTACATAACTGGTAAACAGGGGCGGGAAAATCGTATAAGAGAATCATCGTCATATCTGGTCCAATATCCTCCGGTAAATCCACGCTAGCGAGAGATTTTGAGGCAAGATTCGACGCCTGCATAGTGAAGACAAGTGAGGTCATCCGCAGGAAAGGTTCGATCGCGGTTGATGACCGATTGGCTCTGCAAGAAAAGGGAGATGATCTAGACAGGCAAACCGCGGGTAGATGGGTCCTTAACGAGTTGAGCCAAGTCGAAAGGGGTGTCGTAGAGGAGAAAATATTTGTTGTGGATTCGGTGCGAATCATCGATCAAATCAACCATATCAGAGAGGCTTACGGGCTAGTTACTCACCTGCATCTGACTGCCCCTCTCGATGTCCTCAGGCAGAGATACGATAGGCGATATCATGGAAAGAACGGCGTCCCATCTTACGACAAAGCGAAAGAGAATCCGACCGAACAGAACATTGAATCTCTGAGAGAAGTAGCTGATGTAGTAATCGACACAAACAGATGTAGGGAAAAAGACGTATTTGTACGTGCTACAAGCCGCATGTCTCTGTACGGCAAGAACGAAAAAGGATATGTGGATGTCATAGTTGGAGCTCAATACGGGAGTGAGGGAAAAGGACAGATCGCGGCGTACCTAGCAAAAGAGTACGATTTACTAGTCAGAGTTGGAGGCCCAAACGCAGGGCATACAGTCTACGAAGATCCTAAACCATACACGCACCACCACCTACCCTCCGGAACACGCAAATGTGATGCTCCTCTTCTTCTAGCTCCCGGGATGGTAATTAATGTAGAGAAGCTACTGGCGGAGATTTCTGATTGCAAAGTCGAATTCGACCGCTTAAGCATTGACCCTCAAGCAATGATAATCAGCGACGAAGACATTGAGGCTGAAGGAGAGCTCAAAGAGAGAATTGCGTCCACGGCTCAAGGAGTTGGACAGGCTACAGCCCGAAAGATTGTACAGCGAGGAAACGAAAAGTTGAAATTGGCACGAGATGTGAAAGAACTGAAACCCTATCTTCGCCCAGCAATAGAGGTGCTAACGAAAACGTTTGTAGAGAACGGGCGAGTTCTCCTAGAAGGAACGCAAGGAACCGGTCTCAGTCTCCATCATGGAAGTTATCCCTTTGTGACTTCAAGGGACACAACAGTTTCTGGTTGCCTATCTGAAGCAGGTATTCCTCCATCACGTGTGAGACGCAGCATAATGGTTTGCCGAGCATACCCAATTAGAGTGGAAGGTTCATCTGGACCCATGTCTCAAGAAATCACATGGGCTGAAATAAGCAGACGTTCTGGCATTTCTATGAGCAAATTACGGCACAGAGAAAGGACTTCAACCACTAATCGCAAACGTCGAGTCGGCGAATTTGATTGGGAGCTCCTGAAAAAGGCTGCTTTCATAAACGGAGCAACCGACATCGCCCTTACTTTTGCCGATTATCTGTCGCCGGATAATCAGTTGGCCAGACGCTTCGATCAATTGACAAAAGAAACAACCGACCTAATTGAGGAAATTGAACACGTGGCAAAAGCAAGAGTGTCCCTTATCGGAACAGGCTTTGACTCTAGAAGCATAATCGACAGACGACGCTGGTGATTCCTGAATGAACCCTATTGATATCAACCGTCACTACCCTCGCCTTTACCACATGGCAGAATCCGGCAGTTGGCCCAGCATTCAAAAATACGGTCTCCTTAGCACGTCTGCCCTGCTAGATTTATTCGAGATAAAAGGGAAAGAGCGATTTGCAATCGAATCTCAATGGAGACGGAAGAGCGTTACGATCCGTAACCCAGTTATCGGATCAGCTGTCATTCGAGATCAGAAGCCATTGCATGAAGGAGCGCTGCGGAAACTCCTTGATGGAATGTCGACTGAAGAGTATTATGCTATGCTCAATCGAATGACGTTTTTCTGGACCTATAGAGAAAGACTCGAAAGACTTCTGAATGCAAGAGCATACAGGAACCGTTCTCATTGCGTGCTTATCGTAGATGCGAGAGCCTTATTGGCTGAGCATCAAAACGCTGTTTGGCTTTCCCCTATCAATTCGGGAGCTATTTTCGGGAGCGGTAGAAGAGGGATCGGCACATTTAGGCGGATTGGTGATTATCCGTTCGAAGAAATGAAAAGGAAAAAAGGGGACAACGCGATAGTGGAACTAGCGGTAGACTATGCCGTTAAAGACATCTCACGAGTCGTTATTCGCGTAGAAGAATGGATAGGACAGAACCCCATTCGAACTACTTGGGAGAAAAGTTAGCGTTTTGAATATGTCACATTAGATTTAAGCTGTCGCAGGCATACAAGTGTCTTCGAGGACATAATGAATTTGGGTGGGTTAGAAGTGAAAGAAAACTTTGATCATACGACATACATTTCCCGTTTCACCTGGCGCTATGGCAGCAAAGAAATGCGACAGTTGTTCTCGGAACTAGAATATAGACGAATTTGGAGAGAAATATGGTGTCAAATTGCACAGGCTCAATCAACGTATAGCATCGTTTCAAGGGATGAGTTGTCTGAAATTCTTGACCACAAGGGGCAAATGAATATCGCACGGAGTCACGAAATAGAAAGACATGTCAAGCATGATCTAGTGGCTGAACTTAGAGCATACGCCGAACAATGCCCAAAAGGCGGAGGCAAAATTCACCTCGGAGCAACCAGTTCGGACATAACGGACAACGCTGACATCATACGAATCAGAAAGGCGTTGAATATTATCTTGCAAAGGCTTCTGAGTTGTCTCAAGTCAGCAAAGGAGAACATCTTGAAATATGCAGACCTGCCCTGCCTCGGTTGGACGCATCTGCAACCAGCTGAACCTACGACTGTTGGTTACAGATTCGCGAATTATGCACAGGATCTCATAATGGACGTTCATTGCCTTGATTCGCTCCTCGAAAGCTACCTCCGCGGAAAGGGGGTTAAGGGAGCAGTTGGCACATCAGCGAGCTTCGCAAGCCTATTGGAAAGAAAATGTAGGCCCATTCAAATGGAGAGGCAGATAATGAAAAGATTGAAAATAGATGCATTTCCTGTCACTACACAAACGTACCCGAGAAAGGTCGATTTCCTTCTGATATCGGCCCTAGCTTCCATTGCTCAAAGCGCCCATAAATTCGGATTAGATGTAAGACTATTGCAGTCCCCAGTATATGGTGAAGTATCAGAGCCCTTTTCAGAGACCCAAGTTGGCTCATCAGCAATGCCCTTTAAGCGGAATCCAATATACTCTGAAAGAATGTGCTCCCTAGCCAAATACGTCAGTAGTTTTCTTGAAACAACTTGGATCAACGCTGCTAATGTGTTTCTCGAACGAACACTGGATGATTCGGCAAGCAGACAACTAATAATCCCAGAAAGCTTCCTAGCAATAGACGAGATACTGATGTTATACAATAAACTCTTGGAAGGAATTGAAGTGCATGCTTCAGTGGTTAAGAAAAATCTGGCAAGGTTTGGCGAATTTGCTGCCACTGAAGCCGTTTTGATGAAGTTAGTTGAGAAGGGGGCTGATCTACAAAAAATGCGTGAGGTCATTCGTCGCTGTTCAATTGAGTCGTGGGAAAGTATGTTGAAATGCAAAAAGAATCCGTTACCAGTGATGCTGAAGAACGACTCAAATATCTCCAGCAAACTGAAACCCGACGAAATTGATGAGTTGCTTGACCCGAATAAATACATTGGCGACGCTCCCGATAGATGTAGGATCCTTGTTTATGACTATATAGATCCTCTATTAGAAGCGCATAAGCATACACACTCCAGAAAGGACGATCCCGAATATTAGGAGACAACCATTAGACAGTCATTGGATTGCTCGTCCTAAAGCTGATTATAACAACTGTTGAACCAGCTAGGATATGTCCGAAAAAGATTCATAACTTTACGGTAATCTTCAAAGGGATGATCTCTTTGCAGCGATAGATAGTCTTTGAATTTAGCCTGCAAGACAGTTAATGTGACATGATGGGTCAACATTGTTGAATATTGGGATATGATCGATTGAGGAGTACGCTGGAGAAAAGAAGGGGGGTTCCACGAGCTTCTCGCAAACGATGGAATTTTTTAGATTCAAGTACAGACTGGAAGAGTAGTTTCAAGAAGGAGTTTGAAAGGGGGCGCGCGCTGAAAAGCCGGGGATGGGAGTTGAACCCATATATAGCGGCTCTGCAGGCCACCGCCTGAACGGTTCGGCCACCCCGGCAACCTACATATCTTTTGGTGCTTCAATAAATAGATTGCCAGCCTAGTTTCAGCTTCTTTTTGACTTCACTGTAAAGCCCCAAAGCGGCTTTTTCGTCTTTAACGTTCTTTATGAGCATGCGTCCTCCGTTGAAAAGGGTTATTTCAGAACCTTTAAACTCAAATATCACCGCAAGATGAGACTTTATCCGCACCTTGAAGCTCTGAGCTATCAGCCTGTACATCTGGCTAAGGTTCATGCTCCACGGTTTTTCAGGGTTAATGTTCGCTGTGTCGCGCCCACAAAGCCACACGAGTTTTTCCTCAGTTTCTCCGACTGGCAGTCTGGATTGGCATGAAGGGCAATTGTCTCGTTTGAAGATGTCGATCGTCGTAAAGTACATGTCACTGAAGTCGCATATCATCAGTTTGCTCTTCAGGGGAAAACCCATTCCCGTCAAGACTTTGACAGTTTCCATGGCTTGCATCGTGCCGATGATGCCTGCTGTCGCGCCTAACACGCCTCTTGTGTCACACGTCAGCAAGTAATCATCCTGCAGGTTTGGAAAAATACACTCCAGACATGCCGTCTCGGGTGGAACAAAAACGGCCAAGTTGCCCTCGACCCCGATGGCTGCCCCGAAAACATATGGAATCCTAAGCTTCACGCATGCACGATTAATGACGTATCGGCTCTGCATGTTATCCAACCCGTCAACCACACAGTGCACGCCTGACAGGAGCTGTTCAACATTGTGTGCATTCACGTTCTCTGGCACCGCCTCGACTTTTATCAAAGGGTTAATCTTGCCCAATCTATTGGCCGCGACCTCAGCCTTAGGATAATGCAAGTCTTTAGGCTCGTACAATATTTGTCGGTGCAAGTTAGCCAGTTCCACAGTGTCCTGATCTATAAGCTTCAAGTGTCCAACACCTGACAGGGCAAGATAAAGCGAAGAAACAGTGCCCAAACCTCCGAGCCCAACCACAGCGACTCTCGACTTTGCAAGCTTGCCTTGTCCTTTCTTGCCGAACTCTTTCAGAATCGTCTGGCGACTGTAATATTCAGAATAAAACCTTGTTCTCTCAACCGTGTCCATCGGAAGACATCCCAACCCCTAATCTGCATAGAATCAGTTTTATGCCTAACCCTTTTCAAGAGCTTGAACCACACGATGTTCCATCTTTGGAACGGGCCTGTTCCTTTGACTGCTACTCCAGAAGCTGCAGCAAATCCTCTATAACGTATTTTATGACGTCATCCGTACTGCTCTTGCTGAATGAGGTTACGACGCAGTTCCGCGTTATTCCAACTACCATTCCTCTCTTTCGATCCTCGAAAACCACGTACCATATCTTCCCATGCTTGAGATAGTCACGGTACACCGTGCTATCAGCCAAGTCTGGCCCTGCCAAGCACAGCTTTTCGACGCCTGGAATGTCAACATCATCAAACCAAATCAGCTTAGTAGCCTGGGGATTAGACTCATGAAGCTGCCTCAGAGTTTCATGCGAAATCCGCACTTCAAGAATCGACTGAGCATTGATAAAAAGAGCTTTACTGAGCTTATTCGCCACATAATTTGTCAAAAGCTTCTTCACACCACGGGCAACAGAGGGCGCCGAAACGATCAGAAACGCTTTCTTAGTCGACGTCGTGATCCAAAAGGGCGTCTCTTCGGTGACAGGAGACTCAGCGATTTCCCGCCTGTACGAACGCTCTCTCATAAAATCCTTGCTGAAAATCCCCGTCACCAACCCTCCCTTGGACTGCAGGTCCAAAATTTCAGTCAAAAGCGTCACATTCTTGCCACTCTCAGGCTTGTAAACCTCCTCTTCCCGAAAATCCTTGAGCTTCCAAAGCAAAAGTCCAGGGTCAACCTTTTCCTTGATTTCAAAAACTTTGACTGGCAGTACCAAGCTTCACACCACAACACAGATTCAAACATCTGACTTTAAAATCTTCCACCACACTTGGCAGATAACCACGATCCTGTTAAGTTATTTGTGGTAAAAATGGTCTAGATAGCGTAGAAAAGAACTGCCGTTATTCTCCATAGACCTTCTTTAACATCATGAAGATTTCGTGCGGTTTATCGGCAATAATGCCAAAACGTTTCTCTATTTCATCGGTTACTTGCCGAGAGACATAAGGCGATCTCCTAACAGGCACGAAATGATGATCAGTTGAAGACAAGCACATCGTTATTTTTGCTTCTTTTTCTGTTTCCTTATAGAGTCTGTCCAAGTAAGTGGCTTGAGCAAGGTGAATTTTGTCTGAATCTTCCACTGGATTGTAGACGAGATTGGTTAATTGCGCATTGAGACATTCATCTTGGTTTTTGTATATCTCGAACATCTCGGCCTTGTTCAGAAATTTCGGAACCGCGTCTGTTTGCATGTATGCAGGCTTAGGAAGCGTAAGGGCGATTATATGAAGTTTATCATACATCATCGCAACTTGAACATGCCATTTTGCTGACTCTCTTGGGTCAACAGGTTCCCTAACAATGAATGCCAAAATCTCTCTTAGGCGAGTCTCGCAAGCATTGGTTGCGACTGACAGCAATGCAAATATTTTGGCTCTTTCGTTGATTTTTTGTTTTAGCTTTCGTTCTATGGCACTGCTTAGAACTTGGTATGCTTCCTCTTCTACTCCTGAAGTAGTTATTCCGACTCTTTTGTTAATGTTCTTGCGAATTAGCGATAGGAGTCGTGTGGCTTCATCATAGAAAACATCTTTTATTTCCAGTCCAATAGTCTTTGAGGTTAAGAAAATCGAGCCTGCTATGAGGGTTGATGTATCGAGAAAAACTTTGTATTTCAAAGAAGGTTCAACCTAAGGTCGTCCGCCACTAGGCTGAGTTCTTTTGCCAACTCTGCCTTGCTCACGGTCTTCATCTCTTCCTCGAATGAAGGCCACATCTGAGCCCTTTGTGCTGTGTTCCTCAGGTTTCGCACTTTTCTTCTTACAAATTGCAGAAGGTCTGTAGTAATCTCAACGCTTTGCAGAGAATCTATGTAGCCACATACTTCTGAGAGTTCAGGGAAAACGATCATAGCATCATCGACGACTTTGGGGTTTTCGTGCTTTTCTAATGCATGTGCAAAGCGTTCTCGCATTTTTTCTAGAACCATGCGAGTGTTTCTTGCTGCGTGATAAAGAACAAATGCGGATTGTGGAGCAATTTCCTTGTTTAAGAGCCAATACTCTTCTCTCTCTGTGCTTTTTGCAATGGCGTTCTTCATTAACTCTAGCGAAGACAAGTCCACTTTCCGTGATGTCTGCATTTCGCCTAGCTTTAGGGCAAGAATAGAACAGACATCTTCCTGTTCCATTTTGATTACCTTTCCTCTTTTTTCGTAGTTCTTCCTAAAACCTACCAATTATATAAACACATACACGTATTTAAGTGCCTATTAATGCTTATGGATGATTGTTCCAAAGTCTAGCTCCACATTAACATGGTGGATATGACTTCGACCGCAACAAGTTCATTTGTCTGTGCTGATTCGTGCCTTGCTTTTTTCGGCCCTGATATAGAATGATTTTTTGACAATCGTTTTTCTATCGACAATGTCCTTCCATTCAATGGTTTGAGTAGACATGAGTAATACCCAAGGTTACAAAGGCATATTTCATTTTCGATTTTTTTGTTCATCATAATCTCACCACAAATAACTTAACAGTATCGATAACCGCCAAGCCTTATTAGGACCTTGTAGAAACAAGCCCATTGGGACTTCAATGGCGAAGAAGAAAACGTGGTGCGAGAAACTGGAAGACAGCAAGGATTTACCCAGAGTCGAAAAAATCACTGAAAAAATGAGTAAAGTATGGGGAACAGGCACGATCGTCATTCCTGCACCCAAAGAAGTAGACGAGTTGATGAGAAGAGTTCCTGAAGGAAAACTCACGACTATCAACGATATCCGAACGGCGCTGGCCAAGAAACACA
>Ga0315296_10001358_pt1 | contig 21392 bp, 18 predicted proteins | sample YL17G14_18_MG_FD_203921 | JGI IMG/M metagenome (GOLD analysis project Ga0315296, IMG submission 203921) | Sediment microbial communities from Yellowstone Lake, YNP, Wyoming, USA - YL17G14_18 | ecosystem: Environmental > Aquatic > Freshwater > Lake > Sediment | place: USA: Wyoming | collected...
GCCCCCACCCTCCGCGCGTTAGCAGTTAGAAAAAGAAAAAGGGAAGCGCACGTGGGGGGACGGACCCCGGAGAGGCCGAGGTCCCCGTGCGCTTCCCATCTCAAGGCCTTTCGGCCGGATATCCCTCTACATCTTCGCCGCCAGCCCCTCGATCCCTTCTCTTCGCTAGTTCTTGTAGTCCACGTCCACTTGAAAGTGCAGGGGATCGAAACGCAGCGCCAACTTGCCAAGGACGTCTTTCGCAGGCACCTTTTCCTGGCTCGCGAGAAACGACCGGAATTGCTCTGAGGAAAGAGCCTCCTCGATCTGGACGTGCACCATGCTGGCCAGCGCCTCCGGCATGCCGCTTCGCCGCAAGCCCTCCGTCAACGCCTCCGCCAACTCGCCGATCCTGCTCCTCATCGCTTTCCCGTTTGTTATCTACCCACTTTGCTAACCCGCATAACCATTCTTGGCACGCCAAAGTTCCCCAGCAGGTGCCAAACTCCCTGCCGCAGAATACCGGCGCCAACCACTCTTCTGGATTCGACGATGAGAAACGAAAATCCTTTCGAGATCGAAGGAAACTGGTACAAGGGCAACCTGCACTCGCACACCACGAACTCCGACGGCTGGCTCAGCCCGCAGCAGTTGTGCGAGGCCTACAGGGCCGCGGGCTACCATTTCATGGCGATTACCGACCACGGAAAGATTACCGATGTCGCCCCCCTGAGCCGCCCCGATTTCCTGGTCCTGTCGGGCGCAGAATACGGCGCGCGCGGCCCCGAAGTGGGCAGTTATCATATCGTGGCTGTTGATATTCCGGGTCCTGTTGCGAGTCCGCAAGATGGGGGTGTGCGCGGCCTGGCGCGCGCGATCGCCGACGCCGGCGGCGTCTCCATCCTCGCCCACCCCTACTGGAGCGGCCTCGGCACCGCCGACATGCTCGCAGCCGACGAGTGCCTCGCGCTCGAAGTTTTCAACTCCGGCTGCCAGGTCGAGGTGGGCCGCGGCATCAGCGACATCCACTGGGATGACGTTCTCTCCCACGGCCGCAGAACATTCGCTGTGGCGTCTGACGATGCGCACCATCCAACCCCTGGCGGTTACCTTTCGGGTTGGACGATGGTCAAGGCGGATTCGTTCACTCGCGAATCGGTGATGCAGGCCCTTCGCCTGGGCAGGTTCTATTCCTCGACCGGGCCTGCGCTGCACGATGTGCGCGTCGCCGGGGATGAGATCGTCGTGCTCTGCTCGCCTGCGCGAACCATAGCACTGCTTTCCAATCCCGAGGGGAGGGGGAACTACAAGGCCGCCCCGCCCGGCCAGACGCTGACCGAGGTGCGCTTCCCGCTGCCCAAGGGCACCTATCTCCGCGTGCAGGTAACCGATGCGCTTGGCCAGGTTGCCTGGAGCAACCCCTTCTTCCTCGGCAGCCCGGAATAGAATCCCATTCATCAGCCCACCATGCAACTCTATCTCGTGCGCCACGGCCAATCAGGGGGAAACGCCCAGACCCAGCCCGGCCCGGACCCGCCGCTCACAGAACTGGGTCGGCGGCAGGCGGCTCTGGCAGCCGCCAGGCTCGCGGGGCAAAAGTTCGTCGCCCTGCACTGCAGTCCTCTGCGGCGCGCCCTGCAAACGGCTGACATCATCGGACGGAGCCTGGGCCTCGCGCCGACCATCTGGGTCGAACTGTGCGAGAAGTGGCAGGACGGGTTCCGCGGGCCTACCCGCAGCGAAATCCAGCAGGCGTTCCCGCTCGCCGTGCTGCCCCATGACATGCCCGAAGACCAGTGGTGGCGCCCCACCGGCGACACCGAGGAAGAGGCTTACTTGCGGGCCGAGCAACTTCGCAAGCGCATCTGGGAAACCTACGCAGGGCAGGATGTTTCGGTCCTTCTCATCACCCACGGGACATTCGGCTCGATAATGATCGGCCACTTGCTTGAATGCCCCCCTTGCGGTTACACCCGCTTCAGCCAGAGCAACTGCGGCATCAGCAGGCTGGATTTCTTCGAGGGCCACTGGAAACTTCGCTTCCTGAATACCACTCACCACCTCCCTCCCGAAGCGATCACCTAGCCGCGATTCCATGTAGGGGCGCACGGCGTGCCCCCGCGCGCCTCCGTTCTCCGACGGTCGCCGTGCCCGCGCCCGCACCAGTATGTCATTCTGAGTCCGCCGGCTCGCGGGCGAAGAATCCCACCCATTCATGCGCCACCAGGACTCGCTCCAGATGGGATTCTTCGCTCCGCTCAGAATGACAGCGCGAAGGGCTCAGAATGACAGATGAGCATTTCCAGAATGTCCGCTAGGCCCCTGATTTGCGGGCGATGGGGGCGCCTGCCGCTTGCTGAGCGCGGTACCATTCGATCATCTCGGTCAGCCCCTGCTCGAGCGAAATCCGGGGGACGAACCCGCCCGTAACCTGGCGCAGTTTGGTAGTGTCGGCGGCGCGGCGGGGGTATCCCTCCGGCCTGCTGGAGTCGTAGAAGACGTTCGGCTTTGTGCCCGTGAGTTGGATTATGCGCTGCAGGAGGTCCCTGATGCTGACCTCGTCGTCGTGGCCGATGTTCACGGGGTCGGCGGCGGGATGCATCTCGGTAACCAGTTGAATGCCCTTGGCGAAATCCTTCGCGTGCACGAAAACGCGGCTCTGGTTTCCGCTGCCCCACACTGTTACGGGGTCGTCTCCGTCCAGCACCTTTTTTATCAGCGCGGGGATCACGTGGCTGGTCGCCTCGTCGTAGTAATCGCGCGGGCCGTAGGCGTTGAACGGCCGCACGATGGCGATCTCCATGCCGTATTCGCGGGCGTAATACTGCGCCTGCCTTTCGGCCATGCGCTTGGCCCAGCCATAGCCCTCGTTGGTGGGTTCGGGCGTGCCGCGGTCGCCCTCGGACTCTGGCGTTGGGACCTTGGAATCGTGCGGGTAGATGCACGCCGTGCTGACGGCGCAGTAGCGCTTGACCCCGGCCTTGCGCGCGGCTTCGAGGGTGTTGGCACAGATGAGCATGTTGGCGGTGAACATGTCGCCGTGGTGATGTATGTTGTATTGAATCCCGGTAACTTTTGCCGCCATGTTTACCACGACGTCCATGCCGGCAGTTACCATGTCGCAAACGGTGGGATCGCGAAGGTCCCCCTGTATGAACTTGATGTGCGGACGGACGCTGTCAAGGTTTTCGAGCCGGCCGCGCTCCAGGTTGTCCACCACGCTCACGTCAGCCCCGTCTTCGACCAGATACTCGACCAGGTGCGACCCTAGGAAACCCGCGCCTCCGGTAACGAGGACTCTCTTCTTCTTCCAGTAGCCGGGCATGGCTTGCCTCCTGCGAGTTCTGGGGTATTGGATTCGCTGGGCTGCGGCTATTCCCTGCCGGAGAGGCACACGGGCGCGTCCGCCAGGCGGCGGACGCGATCTCGCGGGGTCTGGAGACCCCGCGCCCAGTTAGCGATTACGGGCGCGGAGGGGTCTGGACAAATGGGATTTCTGTGGTATAATCCTAGGACCGCCAATTGCCGGTAGGGTTCAGGATCTTGGCGACCTCCAACGTGCGCAAGAAAGTCGCGCTGGCGTTGTGCCTGTTTGCGGGCTGCGTGTTAGTGGCGCCTTCGGCAGGCAGGGCGCGGCAGAAGCGGCATCCCGCTGCGGGGAAGCACGGAGCCGCGCTGTCAAAGACTGCCCTAGTCGCGCAGAAGCGCGTCATCGAACTCAAGCGCGCGCGCCTGAACAGGTGCCTGTGGGCCACCAAGAAGCAGCAGTATGTCGCTGGCCGCGCCCTGGCGGAAAGCCGAACCCAGTTGAGGGAAGCCAGGCATGATCTGCGCATCGCGGACGCGCGGCTGAGCCAGGCGCGGCTGGAACTGGACCAGGCAAACCGCGATCTGCGCGCCTGTCAGAAAAGGCTGAGCGATCACCTGGCCGCCCTTTCCCAGCGCCTTCGGGTTATGCAGGCGAGGCGGCACGCGCAGCCTTTTGCAGTTGCGGTCGGGGTGTCGGGCCTGTCCGATTTTGCAGACCGCATGTATATCATGCAGCGCCTTGCTCGTCAGGACCTCGACCTGCTGGATGAGATCAAGCGCGAAACGGAGCGCCTGGCCCGCTATCGTGCCGCTGTGAAGCGACAGGAACTGCACGTGAGCATCCTTCAGGCTGACGCTGCAGAAAAGCACGAGCAGGTCAGCCGCGAAACTGCGCACTATCAGCACTGGGCGAACCAACTGGCGCAGGAGCGCGCCGCCTACGAACGGGCCTTGGCGGAACTCGAGCGCAACAGCCGCCAAATCGAGGCCATGATCCAGCGACTGCAGCGTTCACCGGCGGGGCGCACGCGCTTCATGCAGCCGTGGCGGGGCAGTTTCATGCGTCCCGTCGCGGGGCCGATCGTGTCGGGGTTCGGGTATCGCGTGCATCCCATCTACAAGGTGCGCGCTTTCCACTACGGGATTGATATCGCCGCCCCCACGGGCTCCCCGATACACGCCGCGGGATCCGGCTATGTCCTGCATTCCGGCTGGTTGGGAGGCTATGGGAACTGCATCATCATTGACCACGGCGGAGGGGTTTCCACGGTCTATGGGCACTGCTCGAGGCTGATGGTGAAGGCGGGCCAGAACGTGCGGCGCGGGCATGTCATTGCCGCCGTTGGGTCAACCGGCCTGGCGACAGGCCCGCACCTGCACTTCGAGATCCGCCGCAACGGAAAACCCGTCCCGCCATAACGCGAGCGAATCGCCTCGGGGACGAGGCCCCCACAGCAGTCGTTCTTGACATGGGGCGGTGGGATGGTAGAATCTGGGCAGCGCCCCCGTAGCTCAATAGGACAGAGCGAGTCCGTCCTAAGGACGAGGTTGTCCGTTCGAGTCGGACCGGGGGCGCCACTCTTTGGTCGGGGAGCCAACAGAGAGATTCTTCGCTTCGCTCAGAATGACGGGTGAAGGGCTCAGAATGACAGGTGAAGGGATCAGGATGACAGGCGGAGGGTTTACCCTGAGGGGAGTGGGATTCTTCGTCCCGTCCGCCAGCTGGCGGATCGGGACTCAGAATGACACCGCGATGGTGCTGTCGTTCGCTGGCCGGGCTGTTACTGCCGGGCGACGGTGATCGGCACGGTCATGTGCAACAGCGGCTCGCCCGAGTGGTCGCGCCCTATCAGGGTGAGGACGTGCCGCCCCTCTTCCCAGCCGCGCGTGTTCCAGGCGCACTTGAGGGGCGAGCGGGCGGTTGCGCAGACGAGTTCATCGTCCACAAAGAACTCGATCCTCTTCACGTTGCCAGCGGCAGTTACCAGAACGTCAACCGGCCCCCAGACGCGCCTGCCGGCGCTCGGCTCGACCAGGTTCATGGTATTCACGAAGTCAACCAGGGACTCAGGCGGGCGGAAGAAGGGGTCGCGCGCCAGGATCAACTGCGCGTAGGCGCATGAGGCCTTGGGCGAAGCGGGCAGGCTTTGGCTGCTGGTAATCTGGACTGTGCTGTCGCCCTTCTGCAGATACACGGAGCCGAGACTTTGCCAGCCTTCGGGGGCTGTTGCAGGTATCTCCATGTTGAGTTTCCCCAGGCGCACCTGGATGGCCCTTCCGCGCGGGGCGGCAAGCAGCCAGACGAAGTAATTGCCGCCGTTGAGTGAGAGCGCAGCGGTGTCCGTCTTGCCTGCCTCGGACGCCCACCGGGAAGTGCCGTTCCAGGCATCCCCCACGCGCCATGTCCCTTCGAACTCTTGACCCGGCAGCACGGAGACCACCTCGCTACGAGTGATCCCCACGGCGAATGACATCGGCGGGCTGAGAGTGCGCATGCCCTTTCCGTTCTCGGCGGTTATCCAGTAAGTAACGACATCGCCATCGGCGAACTCCGGCAGGTTGGCGGCGAACCTCTGGCTGTCGCCGACCTCAGACAAGGCCAGGGTCTGGGCTTCCCTGCGCTCGGTCTTGTAGGTGACGGCAGCGCGCGCGATCCCTGCGTGGTCGAAGACGGTAGCGCCAACGGCAACTGGCTGGGCGGCGACCGGCGCTGCAGGAGCGGGAAGCGGGATGACGCCTGGAGCATCATCCGGGGGCGCGATGCTCACGGAATGGACGCGCCCGGCCTGACCGGGGGCCGCGCTGCAGCGCAGGAACAGTTCGCGGGCCTGACCGGCGAGCCATTCGTCCGGGATTCTCCAACTGCGGCTGGCGGGCTGAGCGGAAGAACACCGAAGCGCCTCCTGCCAGTTCTCGCCGTCGCGGCTGGCGGCCGCTGTGAGGTCGCCGCTCGCCAGCAGATACACCGACGCCTGTGCCCCTTGTGGGACTGACCGCAGCGGCAGCCGATAGACAAAGAGGGCATCGCCTTCGACCTGGCGCGCGCCTTCATCAGTCAGCCTGGAGCCGCGGTCCTGGTTGAGCAGGAAGCCATCGTCGCCGGCGGCAACGGCAGTAAGGTAGAATATCTCGTTCTGCTCGGGCTGGAGCGGATGAGGGTCGTTTCCGTCGCGCAGGCCATCCCCGTCGGTGTCAATGTTCGCGCCGTCCGTACCCAAGAGGGCTTCCGCCGCATCGCTCAGCCCATCTGAATCCTTGTCGGTCTGTTCGATTTCGTATTGGCTTGGGTCGGACAGGTATGTTTGCCCCTGCTGATCCCGAATCAGGATGGTCGCACGAACACTTGCGGCGAAAGGACATGCAGGAATCCAGCCGGACCAACTCTCGTCCGGGTTCTTCGAGAGGGCCTCTTCGCCGGAGGCATCGCCGGGCGGGCAGGAGTAAACCGCCGACACCGAATCAACTCCAAGGCGCGCCTTCACCCTGGCGGTAACGGGAACCTTGTCATAGGGGCCTGGCCTGGTTTCCCCCAAGGTGAACTCGTCAACTGAGAAAGTGGCCCTGCGGCGCTGGCCCGGGGCAGCCCTGCGTTCGTCGAGGGCGGCATGGTGCAGGAACTCGGCGGGCCCGACAACCTGGAAGTCGCCGCTGAGCCTGGCGGCGAGCCAGGCGATGTCTGCAGGGGTAATGGCATAGGGGTCAACGGTAACGCAGAGCGGCTTGCGGTCTTTCTTCAAGGCGCGGATGTCGGCGAGGGCCATGTCGAGATCGGTCAGTTGGTAGGACTGCGCAATCGCGCGCACGCCTTCATAGGTTCCCGAGGCAAGGGTGGATTCGCCTGTCAACAGCACCCCGGCGGCGGAGACCGATTTCGCAAGGCGCGCGACGGCGGGGCCGACGGCAGCGGGGTCGCCGGGGTCGCTGACGGCGACGGTGCGTATTCCACAGTTCTCCGTTCCGTTCGTTATCTTGGCCCACACGTCGTTGCGCCCCTGAAGCGCGGAGGGGGGGCCATACCCGAAGCCGTTCGGGGCCAGGACGAGTTCGTCTGCGCCCACGCGCAGGGTGCGGGCGCTGTAGTAACTGAAGATGGAGGGCGCAAACTCGAGCAGCGCGCCCGAGATCGTCCAGCCGATCGGCACGGTTCCGCGCGCGGGCGAGTCCCAGAGGGTGCGCAGCCTGCCGAGCGCAAAGGCCATATCTTCGCCGCCGACGTAGAGGAATGTGAGAAGCACGCCTGATCTGCGTTCCACGAAGGGCATCGGCTGGCGGGTTGGCAGCACCGGCGGGGCGGCAGCGTGGACGGTGAAATTGGCCGCGTCGGAGCAAGGCACCGGGATATGCGAGGCGCCGACTATTTCCGACTGCCATTTTCGATCATTCGCAATGCGCGGATGGCAAAGCACCAGGGCACCGGGCGAGAAGCGGGAGAATATGTCCTGCAGGATCTCCAGTTCGCGTTCTTGCCTGACATCCAGGTCGGTGCAGAAGATGCGCGAGCCGACGACCATGTCCCTGATGCATTCGCCCCAGTCGCCCACGACTGCCAGGCGTTCCTTGTTGCACCTCGGCATGAACTCGCGCACCGCCCAGCGATAGGCGCTCACCTTGTCGGGCCAACGCGTGCGGCAGTCCATCAGCGTGCGCATGCCCAGGTCCATGGGGGTTGCGATGCCGTCCAGCACCCCGGCTATCGTGGTGGCTATCGCCAGGGTGTAGGGCTTGGCCGGGTCGTAGAGCACCTGGCCCTTCGCGCGCCCGGCCAGTTGGGCTGCCTGGCCGCTGCCCTTGCCTGCGAGCGCGGCCAGCAATTCGTGGACGGTCAGCATCTGCCAACCGCCCGGCCCCGGCTGCGCATAAGAGCGCAGCCAGCGCTCATCGTTGGGATAGCGCACCAGGTAGAGAGCCCCGTCGCGGGGGTTGCGATTTACTATCCCCTGCAGCGAGGCGAGCGCCACCCGCGTCTTGAAATCGGCCTGAGTTGCGTCAACCACATACATCGGCACCGAGGCGCAGGCCGCCCGCACCGAGAGAATTCCAGCCAGGACGACGAGGACGCCGCGCAGACGCATGATTGCCTCCTAGGAAGATTTGACGGGCGGATAATATCACCGCCGCCAGCCCGCGTCAACGAACCTCGTTCGCAGGGCCTGCGGAGGCCCGCCCTGCAAACGCTTCCAGGCTACGGCATGGGGCCTGGTTGGGTGGTTGCTGGGGGCTCGCGGAAGAGGAAGCGCAGCAGGTGCCTTGCGCCGGTGAGCAGGTATGCGCCGATGATGAGCGTCAGGAGCGGGCGAATCAGGTCGAAAAGCAGTCCCCTCACGTCAATTGGCCTTTGTATGAACCACGGCCTGAAAAAAAGCCGCCACGAAACCAGGTCCGGGATGCCTCTGGCGAGGAGCAGAACTCCGACGATTCTCATGGACACCGAGAAGATAGCCTGCTCCCAACGAGGGCCGAGACCCAGAGAGAGGACCTCGGTGTCTCCCCGCGCGAGTCTGTCTGCAATCGGCTCCGCAAGTGTTAGCAGGACATAGCCGATGCAAAACATCAAGATGGGTGCCGCAAGCGCTGCGGCCCAAGACCAGTAGAGACTTACGTTTAAGGCTTCGTGAACTCGTGTCGGCCGATTCTCAGCGAGATTCAGAAGAGCCATCAGCGTCCACGGCACGTACATGATGGCGTTCGCGGCAAAGAGTACACCCATTATCTTGAAGGCCACGGAAAGGATGTCGCGCTTTGTCATTGTGTCCCTCCTGTCAGCGTAGCATCACTTTCTTCGTGGCCCCGTTGGGCGAATCCTGCCGCAAGTCAGACTGGCGACTTCACTGGGACCGCTATACACTGTGGCGCGGGCAGCCCCCCAGTTACCCATCGAAGGAGAGTTGGTCGGGGCGCTTGGGTTCGGGCTTTGGGGGCGCAGGAGCGGGCTGCTCGCCGGGTTGGGGTTCGCCCCGCAGTTCGCGCGCGAGCATCTCGCCAAGTTTTCGGAAGTCCTGCTCTATCGTGCTTCGCCAGGACTCCTTGTGCAGGGCGGCGGCGGGATGAACGAGGGGAACGTATAGGATGCCGCTTCTGCGGTGAGCGATGCCGTGCGATCTGGTTATCGAGAGGCGCGGGTCAATCACGCTGGCCATAGCATAGCGTCCGAGAGTGCAGACTATGCGCGGCTTGAGCAGCGCGATCTGCGCATCGAGGTAATCGCTGCAGGCCTCGATCTCGTCGGGCTGCGGGTCGCGGTTGGCGGGCGGGCGGCATTTCACGATGTTGGTGATGAAAACCTGCTGCCGTCTCATCCCGATGCTGGCGAGCAGTTCTTCCAGGAAACTGCCCGCCGCGCCGACAAATGGCCTTCCCTGCTGGTCCTCGTGAAAGCCGGGGGCTTCGCCGATGAACATGATGTCCGAAGGGACTCTGCCCTCGCCCGGGACTGCGTGCTTGCGATTCTGGTGCAATCGGCACAGGGTGCACGAGCGAATCTGGGCGTTTAGTTCCTCGATCATCTGGTTTATTCCTTCACGCCCAGGCGGCGCAGTTCGGCGGCCACGCGCTGTCGGCAGGCCTCGGTCGCGGGAACGAGCGGGGGGCGCGGCTGGCCGACGGGGATGCCCATCAGTTCCAGTGCGGCCTTGACGGGAACGGGGTTGGTCTCGCTGAACAGCACCTTCACCAGCGGCAGCAGCCGGTAGTGAATAGCGCGCGCTTCGGAGATATTGCCCTGTTCGATGAGCGATACCATGCGCGCCCACTCTCCCGGAAGGACATGCGCGCAGGCGAGGATTCCGCCCGTTCCGCCCAGGCAGCACATGGCAAAGAGCAACTGGTCGTCGCCGGTGAGCACGCTGAACTCGTGCGCGCCCGCGATGATCTCCATGATCTGGCCCATCTCGCCGCTGGCTTCCTTGATGCCGACGATGTTGTCAACCTTGGACAGTTGGATGGTGGTGTCGGCCTCAAGGTTGACGCCTGTGCGCTTGGGGATGTTGTAGAGCACCAGGGGCAGGGAAGTTTGCGCTGCGACCTGCTTGAAGTGCGAGATCAGGCCGGCCTGCGAGGGCCTGTTGTAGTAAGGGACGACCAGCAGCGCAGCGTCCACGCCCGCGCGCTCGGCGTGCTGGGTCAACTCGATGGCCTCGGCGGTCGAGTTGGAGCCGGTGCCCGCCATCACCGGAACTCGTCCCTTGCAGAACTTGATGGTCAACTCGACGACGCGCTTGTGTTCCTCGTGCGAAAGGGTGGGCGATTCGCCCGTAGTTCCGCAGGGAACCACGCCGGTAGCGCCCTGCTCGATCAGGCGGTCAATGAGCAGGCGCAGCGTGTCCTCGGCGACGGTCCCGCCGCGGAACGGCGTGACGATGGGCACCCATGCGCCGGTGTATCGCGGCCTGGGCATATCTCCCCTCCCTCAGGTGATGAACTCGGCGTGCAGGATGCGCACGGCCTTCTTGCGATCGGCCTCTTTCATCAGGTATGAAACCGAGATCTCCCCCTCGATGGCGCCCGCCACTTGCACCTGTGCCCGCTGCAGAACTTGATGGGCCCGTTCCCCGACTTCACGGGAGCGCCCCTGCATGCCCTGGCCCACCAGTGATACCAGGCCCCATTGCTGCTCGCTGATCTCGGCCTTCAGATCGCGATCGAACAGGATGTGTCCGATGACCAGGCCCACGTCGCGGTATTTCTCGCGCCTGACGGCGAACAGAATCTTGTCCGGGTCCGAGGCGATCTCCCAATGGGCCAGGCGGTCGCGCTGCAGGTCTTCGGACAACTGGGCCGCCAGGCGCGCCGTGGTTCTGGGCACAGTGAAGACGAACAGGTTGCCCACGTCGGCGACGCCGGTGACCTCGCGCAGGGCCCGTCCCTCGGTGTCGCCAGAGATCTCGGTGCCCTCGGCATCGGTGGCGAAGTTCTTTATCAGCACCGCCAGCCCGTGCCGCCGGGCCATCAAGGCGGCCTTGTGCTGCATCACCTGAGCGCCGAGTTTCGACATATCAACCATCTCGTCATAGGTCAGTGAGAGCAGCAGTTTGGGCCTGACGTTCTCTTGATCATCGAAGTTGTCCGGGTTGGCGGTCATCACTCCGTCCACTTCCTTGTAGATGTGCACGGGGTCGAGTTCGATGCTTTCCTCCAGCAGGCCGGTTCTGGGCTGTTGAAGAGTGAAAGCCAGCGCCACGGCGGTGTAATCGCTGCCGCCCTCGCCGAGGGTGGTGATGTCGTGCTTGGGGGTGATGCCCTGGAATCCTGTGACGAAGACGATGTAGCCTTCATCCAACCACTGCACCAGCCCCTGGCGCTGCACGTCCACGACCTGAGCGTTGCCGTAGTAGAGGTCTGTTATCAGGCCCGCCTGGCCGCCGGTGAGCGCGACGGATTTCTCTCCCATCGTCTTGAGCAGGTGCGCCATGGCGACGGTGGCGATGATCTCGCCGCACGACATCACCAGGTCGCGCTCGCGCGGCTCGATCTTGGGGCCGATGCCGCGGATGAACTTTTCCAGCCCGGCGGTGCTGTAGGGGCCGCCTCTGCCCATCGCCGAGACCACGACCACAGGGGACAATCCCCGCTCCCTGGCCTCGAGAATGCGCTGGGCGGTGTGGGCCTGGTTCGTTTCGCCGTCCACGCAGTTGCCGCCGAATTTCATTACCACTGCTTTCACTTCAGCGCTCCCGTGTAGTTTGCGGGCGCGGCTTCTCCCGAAGCCGCGTCCGCGGGCTCAGGAGAGCCCGCGCCCATCTGTTTTCGCTATCGGTCGCGTGCAAGCCATTTTTCGACCAGCCCGCGCGCGACCATCGCCTCGGCGATCTGAACCGCATTCAGCGCCGCGCCCTTTCTTATGTTGTCCGCAACAACCCACATGTTCAGTCCGTGGGGCACGCTGCGATCCGCCCTGATGCGCCCCACGTGCACCTTGTCCGTGCCCGTAACCCGCAGCGGGGATGGACAGTCCTCCTGCCATAGCTGGATGTAAGCCTGCCAATCCGGGCTGCAGAGAATGCTCGTCGCCTCCTCGGCCGAGAGCGGATCGTGGAACTCGACGTTTACCGCCTCGCTGTGCGTGTTGCGAACGGGCACGCGCGCGCACGTAACGCTCACCTGGATCGTGTCATCGCCCAGTATCTTTCTGGTCTCGCGCATCATCTTGACTTCTTCTTTGGTGTAGCCCTCGTGCTCGACAGCCCAATCGAGGCTCAGGACATTGCCTGCGATGGTTTCCTTGAATCCTGCTGCGGGCGACGGCAGCGGCTCCGTGCGGCCGACGGCCTGCACTTCGGCATCCAACTGGTTGAGCGGCGCTCCCCCCTTGCCCGAGACCGCCTGATAGGTGCAAACCACGATGCGCTTGATGCGCGCGCGGTCGTGCAGGGGCTTGAGCGGCACGACCATCTGGATCGTCGAGCAGTTGGGGTTCGCGATCAAGCCCTCGTGGTTTTCGAGCGCATCGCCATTCACCTCGGGCACAACCAGGGGAACATTTGGATAAAGGCGATAAGCCGAGCCGTTGTCAATCACCAAGGTGCGATGAGCGCGCACGGCGTCCCATCCCACGTGGCTTTCGGCCTCATCGCTGCCGGCGAAAAGGGCGAGTTCCACTCCCGCGAAGGCGTCAACTGTCGCCTGCTCGACCCTTATCGTGCGGCCGTCAAATCTCTCCTCGCGCGCGCTGCGCGCCAGCACCTTGAGCGACTTGATGGGGAAGTTGCGCTGCTCCAGGATGCGCAGCAGTTCCTTTCCGACGATGCCAATGCCGACAACGGCGACGTTATACTTCCTCGCTGCCATGTGTCCTTGCCCTGTGCCCAACGCGTGGGAGCATACTAACATACCATCGCTCTTCGCTGATGTCAACGCGCGCCCCCTTGCTCGTGTGGTAGCACGGGTTTTCAACCCGTGCGCCGCTCAATCGCGGCCAGCCACCTCGCCCATCATCTGGCGGCGAATCTTGTCGGCCTGCTCGGCGTCGCCGCGGGCGTTGGCTTCGTCCAACTGCTGTTCCAGCGGAATGGGAACGAGGTAGAGGCGCTGCAGCAACTGCACCAGGGTCTCGATGTGCTGTTCCATCTGACCGGGCATTGACGCCCCCACTTCGCCTTCGCGCGCGTACTCCGTGGCGTGCTCGCGGGCAGATCGCCCGATCGCCTTGTTTGCCCGGTATAACTCTGTCGCCGCCTCCTCCAGGTGCCCGTTTTCCACATCGCTGAGAGCCTGCGCTATCGCCCGGTCTCGCTCGATCCAGGGCCACCAGCGGACAAATGACCAGGCGTTATCCTTGTCGTCGGCGCAGCGCGACATCATGCTGGCGATTCCCAGATTGTGCTCCGCATCATTGCGCGCCCTCACGAAATCGCCGAATAGAAAATGGAAATTGCGGCGCACGTAGTATTGCCACGCCTCCTCGGTCAGGCTGGCCACGTCCTGCTCGCCAATCTGATACCCGTCTTCCTCCTTGCTTCGCCGCAGGTGATAGGTCAGCAGGGATTCTTCTCCGTAGGGCCGCTCGGCATCGGGGCGTCCGTCCAGGAAGAATTCCCTCTCCAGCAGAAGTCGCCCGCGCTCTTCTCCGGTCGGCGAGATCACCGGGCAGATCTCCATGAACGTGATTCGCTTGGTCCCCATGCGCTCCAACTTGCCCGTGGGGATGTAGCGGGAGTCCCGGTATAACTTCTCCAGAAACAGGGAAACAGGCTTCTTCATCGCCTCGGGGGGATGATTCTGCGCGCGAGGCATTGCTTCCTGCTGATTGGCAGCGCAGGGGCAAAACGCCTTGTCCTGCGGCAGACAACCTGAAGGGCGCCTGCGCCCATGCAGGTTATCGGGGGGCTACTGGGGGAATATTCAGATCATGCGCAGAGCGCCGGTATTGTGCGCCCTTGTCGGATTGCTCGTCAGCGGGGTGGGCGGCGCGCCGGGGCCTGCTTCCATTCGCTTCGCCGATGTCACTCAACCGGCGGCGGTCGGGATCGTGGGCGACGGGCACGGCGCCGCGGTGAACGACTACGATGGCGACGGGTATCTGGACATCTACGTCGCAACCAAGGATGCGGCCAATGCCTCCCTGCTGCACAACCGCGGGGACGGCAGATTCGAGAATGTTACCCAGTGGGCAGGCGTGGTGGTGAAGAGCGGCGAGCCGCACGGCGTTGCATGGGGCGATTTCAACAAGGACGGAAGGCTCGATCTCTACGTGGGCAACTGGCGCGATCCGGCGCCGGTGCCGAACATCCTGTTCATGCAGAATGACGACGGCACGTTTCGCAACGCGAACATCGAGTCCGGCCTCTCCATAGTTCCAGCCATCAACACCCACGGGGTTACCCTGGGCGACTTCGACAATGACGGGTGGCTCGACATGTTCGCCGGCGCGGCGCGAACGGTTGCGGTCCTACTGCACAACAACGGCGACGGCACCTTCCGCGATGACCGATGGCGCGCAGGCATGAAATACAGCCAGCGCTCGCACTTCATGTCCACCCTCGACTGGGATGAGGACGGCTGGCTGGATATCTTCGTATCCAGTATCCCGGGGGGCAACGCAGAGAATCGCCTCTACCATAACCGAGGAAACGGGGTATTCGAGGAGATCGGGGCAAGGACGCCCGTGGCCAGGGGGATGTTCCACGGCGCACGGTTTGGCGACTTCGACAATGACGGCCATCTCGACCTGGTGGCCCCCGAGGAGGTGGCCGAAACGCCGCACGGGTATTTTGCGAACCGCGGGGGACGCTTGGTCGAGATCGGCTCAAGGACCGGGCTTTATCTGGGCGGCCCTGACCGCGTGCACGCGCTCGCTGTGGGCGACTGCGATAACGACGGCCGTCTGGATGTTTTCATGCCGACGGTTGGCGGCGCGGCGATGCTTTTCCGAAACCTTGGTGGCCACCGGTTCCAGCAAGTAACCGGCGACATCGGGATTCCAGCGATGCCAAACGCGAAGGCCGCCGTCTTCTGCGACTACAACAATGACGGATGGCTGGACATCTTCGTCGCGGTCTCCGGAGCGCCTTGCCGCCTGCTGCGCAACATGCGCGGTGCCGGCCACTTTCTCAAGGTGAAACTGGTCGGAACGCGCAGCAATCGCGACGCGATCGGCGCTCGCATCTACCTGAAGGCAGGTGGGCGCCTGCAGATGCGCGAGGTGTGCGGCGGCAACGGCCACCAGCAAGACCCGTTCGTCCAGCACTTTGGTCTGGGTAAGAGCGCGAAGGTGGATAGCCTCACCGTTCAGTGGCCGAGCAAGGCCAAGCAGACGCTTACCGGCATTCCCGCCGACCAGACGATCGTCGTCGAGGAAAGGTAGGGGCAACCCGCCGGCTGGCGGGTTGCCTGGCAGCAGGGCAGGCCGGGGGCCTGCCCCTACCGCACCGAACGGCACAGGCGAACCTCGTCTGCGCTGAGCCCGCCAGGGCGGACCGAAGGGTGTTCGCCCGCCGGGGGCAATCCGCCCGCCCCATCTTGCCCGGCATGGCGTGTCGCTCGCGCGCAGGTGAAACAAACGGGAACGGCCGCGCGTCAAGATAGGCAAAACCGGCATCGGAGGTGGAGGATGAAAACCAGGCCACTTGTGTTCGCATTGCTTTCGGCGGCGCTTGTCGGATGCGCTGCGGTAGCAGCGCCGAGGGGGGCGGAACGCTCGGACTTCGAGCGCGTGACGGCTGAAATCCGGGTCTTGAACATCGTCAACCAGTTGAACCTGACACGCGAGCAACTGGATCGGATTCTGCCCATCGTGCGCGAGGATGCGGCCGAGCGCGCTGAACTTGAGCGCAGGCATGACGCTGCCGAACCGGCACTGGTCGCCGCAGCAAGGCAGTTGAGGGCGGAACTGAACGACGGCTTCAACAGCACGCCGGAAACCGAGCAGGCATGGGGCCGGGTCCACGGCCCGCTGCTGGAGATGGCAGAGCGCTACGCGCAGCGCCACCAGCAGCGCGTGGCGGCAGCAGCGCAGGCCCTGACGCCGAACCAGATGGCCCTGCTCGCGCAGTATAAGCCCTGCGTCGTGCCGATCAAGGATTACAAGGACCCCGCGCGCATCGGCCAGGCAGTCGCCAGTTCCGCCGTGGAGAAGGCTCTGGAGCGCGTTCGCGAAATGCCGGAGAGAATGTTCCAGCGCACGCGCGAGCGCAGGCAGCAGATGATGGCAGAGAGGCTGCACAAGTACTACAAGCCCGAAGAAATACCGGCGAAGGTGCAGGAGTTCGAGCAGGCCGCGATCCAGGTGCGCGCCATGTCCGAGGTCGAGTTCCAGGCGAAGAGATCTGAGATTGCGGAGCGGCTTGCACCCCCGGAGCACATTGCGGCAGGGCGCGAACTGGGTGGGCGAGTGGGCGCTTTCCTGGTGTCGCCCGCTGCGCTTCCCATTCTGGAGCACAAGCGCGAGGTGGCAGTCGCGCAGTCGCGCTGAGAGATTCGCACGTGAGCGACCGGGATTCGGTGACGAGGCGCGAGTTTCTCGCGCGGGCGTGCGCGGCAGGGGCTGGTCTGTGCTTTGCGGGCATCCCGGCCGTTGAGTGCGTGGCGTCTGCCGGGGTGTCCTCAGGCTGGAGGGAGGCGCGCTATTACAAGCGCCTGCCGGGGGGCAAGGTTCACTGCTTTCTCTGCCCATGCAACCCGTTCATGAAAGTCTGCGGGGTTTTGGATGAGGGCGAGACGTGTTATTGCCGTGTGCGGACGAATCGCGATGGGCGCTTCTACGTTACGAACTACGGGCGCGCCTGCGCCGTCCACAGCGACCCGGTTGAGAAGGGGCCCCTGTATCACGTGATGCCGGGCGCGAAAGTGCTGGCGGTCGCAGCGCCCGGCTGCAACCTCGCCTGCAAGTGCTGCCAGAACTGGGAAATGTCGCAGGCAGGGGTGGAGGACACGCATACGTTCGACGCGCCCCCGCGCGAACTCGTGCGGAGGGCGATGGAGGCGGGATGCCGTGGGATGGCATTCACCTACACCGAGCCGGTGATCTACTTTGAGTATCTGGTGGACACAGCCCAACTTGCTCGCAAGCAGGGCCTGCGCAATTTCGTCTCGACGGGCGGATACATAACGACCGAGCCGCTGGTGGAACTGTGCAAGTATGTGGATGGGTTCTCGGTCAGCGTGAAGGGCTTCACCGAGGGCTTTTATCTCGACTACTGCCGCGGGAGCCTGAAGGTCGTGCAGGATGCGCTGAAGACGATCCGCGCGCAAGGGGTGTGGCTCGAAATCCCGGTGCTCATCATCCCGACGCTGAGCGATGATATGGACCAGGTGGCATGGTTCTGCTCGTGGGTCAAGAAGAACCTGGGAGCGGATGTCCCCATTCATTTTATTCGTTTCACGCCCATGTATCTTCTGCGCAACCTACCGACGACGCCGGTTTCGGTGCTTGAGCGGGCGCGCAAGGTCGCGCTCGAGGCAGGGCTGCGCTACGCTTACATAGGGAATGTGCCCGGGCACGATGCGAACAATACGGACTGTCCTGCCTGCGGCCGATTGCTGATCCAGCGCATCGGGTTGAAGGTGCTGCGCAACCGGCTTGCTTCGAACACGTGCCCCGACTGCGGTTACAGAATCCCCGGCTTGTGGGCGTAGGGCGGCAGACGCAGCACTACTGAGGCGCCCCCGCCGAAGAGGCGGTACGCGATCGGTCGTGGAGCGAATCGAACGCACTGGCAGCGCGGTAACTGTTCGATGCGGGGCGGTCACGTTGGTGCTGCCCGAGGCACTGTCCAGCAGCGTCGCACAACGCGCCGTGGCACGGGCGTCCCGCCCGTGCATGGGCAGGATGCCCATGCCACGACATGTGTACAAACCGCCAGTTCTCGAACAGTTGCGCAGCGCGTGCTCCCGATAGATTGACACGCGTGCGTGTTTCTGCTACAACAATACCGCTTCGAGCCAGAATAAGTGCATTCACAGTCGCTCGCCTTCACAGCAAGGCCGCATCGCGGCTGCGGCAGAGCATCCTGAAGCGGGCGTTCGAGGGCAGGCTTGTCCCGCAGGACCCGAACGACGAGCCCGCCGAGAAACTCCTCGAACGCATCAAGGCCGAAAGGGAGCAACTCGCAGCCGCCAAGGCAGACGGTGCGAAGAGTAAGACGAAAAAGCGCACTCAGGCAGCCCCGAAGCGGCAGGCAGGGCTGCGGAAGGAATGAACCGCATGGCAAGTGGTGGAGACCGGCGAGTGTGGCAGATTGCGGCCGGCGACCCAGGCCGTGACTACTCGAAACTGTTCATCAAGCACGACCTGATGCTCATCGGCCCCGGTAGATTCGGACCCTACACCGAAGAAACAAGACAGGAGTTTCGGCTTCGTACGCTATCTGAGGGTTTCTCAGAGCACAAGGTAGGTCAGATTCGCGCCTTCTGCACGATGGTGAGCCCTGGCGACGTGGTCCTTCTTCGCACCGGACATCGCGTCAAGGCCGTCGGCCTGGTTCACAACAGCGAATACGAGCACCGCAAGGACTTCGACGATGTTTACGGCTGGGACCTCCAGCACATGCGCAGGGTAATGTGGCAGGACCAGATCGCCTCCCGTTTGGCGAGTATTCAAGACGACAGGCGTGAAGTTTTCGGGCACATGAAGGAGATTCCCACCCTGACACGGGTCATGGACCGGAAGGTGTTGGAAGTGTTCGAACCACTCTTCGAATTGTGCCACGAACGCAAGCTCAGGGACCTCCCGCCACCTCCGTCCGACGTGCTAGATTCCGAAAAGATTGGGACGCTTCTCTTCGCCAAGGGCCTGCCTAACGAGTTCGTGGACCGAACCCTTCTTGCCCTCCAGCGACAGAAGAGACTCGCGAGGTGGTACGAAGGGCTTGGGAAAAGAGCCTCGCGGCCCCGAGAGCATGAGGTCGTAGCCCACATGGTTCTGCCGCTGCTGCTCGCGTTGGGATGGTCTGAGCAGTTGCTGGCGGTCGAGTGGAATAGGATTGACCTTGCGGCCTTCGCGGAGACGCCGACCGACGCGGGGACGTGTGTGCTGGTATGCGAGGCGAAGGAACTGGGGCACGGCCTACAAGATATCTTCGACCAAGCCCGGAGGTATGTGAGCACATTGAAGATGGCCCGCTGCAAGAAGATTCTGCTGACGGAGGGACAGCGCCTCTACGTATACCAGAAAGACGGTGAGAACTGGGGCGACGAGCCAGCGGGCTACATCAACGTTCACAGAATCAGGGAAAACCACATTGCACCCGCGGGCACTAACGCTATTGAGACGATAGTGGCTCTAACACCCATGCGCATTGAGAGGCCCTTGGGGAAACGCGGATGACCAACCACGCCGCTGATATTGTGAACCGCCTCTGGAACTACTGCCACGTGCTGCGCGACGAGGGGGTCAGTTACGGCGACTACGTCGAGCAGTTGACGTATCTGGTGTTCCTGAAGATGGCCGACGAGAAGCAGGTTGAACTCGGCGAGCCGTCCGGCGTCCCGAAGGGCTACGACTGGAAGAGCCTGAAGGGGAGAGACGGCGACGAACTGGAGGCGCACTACCGCCACCTGCTGGAGAGCCTGGGCAAGGCAGGCGGGATGCTCGGGCGCATCTTCCTGAAGGCGCAGAACAAGATTCAGGACCCCGCCAAACTGCGCCGCCTGATTGAGTTGATAGACGGGGAGACGTGGATGGGCCTGGACATTGACGTCAAGGGCGAGATTTACGAGGGTCTGCTGCAGAAGAACGCCGAGGACGTGAAAGGCGGAGCGGGGCAATACTTCACCCCGCGCCCGCTCATCAAGGCGATGGTCGCGGTGATGCGCCCGCAGCCGGGGATGAAGATAGCCGACCCGGCCTGCAGTCCAACGCGTCCTGCGCCTGCACCGGTATGCCATCCGCGCCCAGCGGCCTGGACGCATGGAACGTGTGGAACCTGAGGATCAAAATGGTATGGCAGGACAATTCCCTGTGCGAGACGGGCTTCAAGATCTGGCGCAAGGTTGGCAGCGGCACTTACACCCAAGTCGCAGCTGTCGCAGCGAACAGTGCAACCTGGACCGACGCGACGGTAGTGGCTGGCTACAGGTACTGCTATGTAGTTCGGGCGTATAACGCGCTCGGCAACTCGCTGCAGTCCAACGAGGCATGCGGCTGCACCGGTACGCCATCCCCGCCCAGCGGCCTGGACGCATGGAACGTGTGGAACCTGAGGATCAGAATGGAATGGCAGGACAATTCCCTGTGCGAGACGGGCTTCAAGATCTGGCGCAAGGTGGGATACGGCGGCACTTACGCCCTCGTCAAGACTCTCGGAGCGAACGTTACAACCTGGACCGACACCGTGGGCGTCGAGGGCTACACTTACTGCTATGTGGTTGCGGCCTATAACGCGCTCAGCACATCGGCTTACTCCAATCAAGACTGCGCACAGGCTTACGATTGAGGTTTGGGTATCAGGGTAGGCCAGGACATTCGTAGGGGCCGACCAATGGTCGGCCCACGAGCCGGGCGACGGTTGAAGGAAAGGCGGCTGGATATCCGTCGCTTTTGGACATAGCACGATGCGCTCGATATTGCTGCTGATCGGCGGCGGCGGGCTGACCGCCGCCGTCGCGCAGGTGGTGCTGGCGCGGGAACTGCTGATCGTCGGCGATGGCAATGAACTGAACCTGGGCCTTCTTCTGTCCTGCTGGCTCCTGCTGGTTGCGCTGGGGTGCGTTGGCGGCAGGCTTGTGCCCGAAAGGTTTGCTTCGCGTGCTCTGCCGGCGCTGCTTGTGCTGCTGTGCCTTGCGGCGATAGGGCAGGTTGCGGCCGCGCGCGTTGTGCGGGGGATGTTGGGGGTCCAATTCGGCGAGGCGATGCCGATCGGGAGCGCGGCGGCAGCAGTGGCAATCGTGCTCGCGCCGGTATGCTTGCTGGTGGGTGCGCAGTTTGCGGTCGCGTGCCGCGCAGGGGAACGGATTGATGCTGATGCGCCGCGCAAGGTTTACCTGGCGGAGGGAGCAGGGGCGGCCTTGGGCGGGGCGTTAGCGACTTTTGCAGTGGTTCCGCACGTGTCGAATGTCGAGGCCGGTGTGGTCGTGCTTGCCGTCGGCGCGGCGGCTGTCTGGGGGGCTGCCTGCGTGTCGGCAGGGCGGCTGCGTTTGCACTGGTCCGGCTTGCTGGTTCTCGCGGGGGCAGT
>Ga0315296_10001359_pt1 | contig 21390 bp, 11 predicted proteins | sample YL17G14_18_MG_FD_203921 | JGI IMG/M metagenome (GOLD analysis project Ga0315296, IMG submission 203921) | Sediment microbial communities from Yellowstone Lake, YNP, Wyoming, USA - YL17G14_18 | ecosystem: Environmental > Aquatic > Freshwater > Lake > Sediment | place: USA: Wyoming | collected...
GCAGCGTGCTCAAGAGTTGCTGATGGGCGGCACGACTACTGAGCCGTTACCTAATTACGTAGCACCCACAGATCCTAGATCCCAAGCTCTTCCTGTCTTCGCTGTCTACTCCAGAAACTACTATGATTCAAAGCAAACCGGATTAGTAGGAACCGTGAACATGTTCGGATATGGCACTGACAACTTCTGGACCTACACTGGCATGTATTGGGCAACAGCAAATGAATTCAGACCAGGAACAAATGAAAGGACTGTTGTGCGGGTTGAAGATGAATTCCCAGAAAGACTCAACCCCTTGTTCGCGACAACAGTCTACGCTAATGACTTCATGGCTAACACACAAGACGGACTCATCGCTGTGAACCCATTCACTCACAAAGATGAGCCATGGCTTGCCGAGACTTGGAGTTACGCGCCTATTCCAGGAGGAATGGACGTAACATTCCACCTGAAGCTCACGGACTCGGGTGGAAACCCAATCCAGTGGCAAGACGGTGACCCAATCTCAGTCAACGATGTGCAATTCGCTTGGGACTTCTTGGCTAACGAGAAGATTCCGAACTACTGGGATGCCTTCCAGTTCTATGCTGGTTCAACAATCATTGATGCAGAAACCATCGTAGCCCACATGGAAACAACCAGTCAATGGTACGTCTACAGCTTGGCAGGAACCGCATATTTCCTACCTCCACAAGTGTGGTCGCAGGCTGCGCGCAACTGGCCAACAGATGCTACTAGACTGCAGACTATCCTAGGCTGGGATCCATCATCAGTGGCTTACCCAGATCCAGACGGCGCTGGACCACTCAGAGCTGTACCAACCAACTTGTTCGCGACCGGTCCGTTCATAAACATGCATAGCACCACAACTATTGGCACACAAGCGTACGGAGACCTCCAGGCTAACCGCAACTACTGGCTAACCACAGCTGACATCCAAGCGAGACTCAGTGCAATGTTCCACTCAGCTGGAGACGTCAACTCCGATGGCAAAGTAGACACAGCAGATCTGTCCGCTATCGGTTTGGCAATCAATACAGTTCCAGGTGACGATTTGTGGAACCCGGATGCTGACGTCTGCGGTCCCGCAGGCGCTGCACCAGACAGCACTGTCAACATCTTTGACGCAGCAACAGCTGGCAAGTTCTTCGGTGAAACGAAGGCTAGCGCATAAATTTGGAGGTGAATAGAGTGAGAGGAAAATATATATTGTCCTTGGCTCTGATCGTCGCGATGTTTGGTGCCTTCTTTGTTGATCTAGGGCATACACAGACTCCAATAACAGTCTACGCAGATCCTGCAATGGTCACTGGCGTATATGGCGGTCAAACCTTCGATGTCAACATTATGATAACCGGAGGCGAAGCCGTCTACGCTTGGGAGTTCCTCTTGGACTATCCGCCTTTCGCTCAACAAATTTCAGTGGTTGACGCGATTGCGGGCGACTACCTCGGACCAGACCAAATTTTGGCCAAGAACGTTAATGCGTTCGATGGCGAGGTGCTAGTGGGATCAACTATGCAGGGAGACGTTGAAGGTGCCTACGGTGATGGCACCTTAGCCACAGTGAGATTCACTGTGATCGAACCCGCAGGTGAGTTTCCACTAGATCTAGTCTATGCGAGGATCTTCATCCGAGTTGGCTATGAAATCGTCGAAATGGCGCCAGAAGACATCACAGTGGTTGACAGCTACTTCTTGGGACCAATAGCAGACTTGGACCATAATCCTGGTGAAACCAGGACGGACAATGTCTGGCGTGTTGGCAAATCAAGAAGATTCAAGACCATAGTCGAGAACAAAGACCCAATCGAAGCCTTGTGGTTTAGAGCAAAGTACACCAGCGTTCAGGATACTGGCAGAGTAGTCACAATGTACAACGGGCAACACCTTTACACATCGGTTCCAAGAGCAACAGAATACTACTACGTCAACGAGTTCACAGCAACGCGCATTAGATGGGCTCAGATCGGCACAAGTCCATATCTCGACAAAGCCGACGGAACCAGCTATGTGAGTGGAGACACCTACTGCACAACCGTTGGAATGTTCGGCTTCCAGGACATCACCCTGAACCCAGGCGACATAATCTACAGAGTGACTCTTGAAGGTAGAACCAGAGCAGCTCACGGCGACATTGACTACGACGTCTACGATGCAGCGTTCAACTGGTACGGTTCGTTGTGGGGCGGTGGCGCTTGGTCATGGAAGACCCCGCGATGGACAACAGACACTATCGACATCGTTAACCCAGCAGTAAAGACTCAAGCAGGCTTTAACAGCTTCCAGGTCTTGCTGCACTACTACACACCAGCGGGCAATACGCTAGGTCCTGCAGATTTGGACGCTTTGAGGTTGAAGGTCGAATATATCGGTATTGACCCAATCAATCCGAAGGCCGTTCAAATTCCACCAGCAACAATAAAGACATTAGACTGGGCAATATGGGACCTGTGGCCATTCGACGTTGGCACATACACAACCACCATTACAGTTGAATACAGATGGGGCACACCTGATCCACGATTCCCACAATACTGGGCAACAGCACCAACCGTAAACACGTTCACGTGGACTGCGCATCCATAGCGATAGCAAGCATAAAAAAACCCATTTCCCCTTTTTTATTTTTCTCGAGCTATGAGGCAAGAGACTAGAGATGGAAATACACGAAGAAAACAGCAGCAATAGTAGCACTTGTGCTAATTCTATCCTTAACTGTAGTGGCGAAAGTGGAATCCGCGCCGCTTGTTTGGTCGTCTGACCGTTCATTTCCCCCTAATTCTCTCGGCATTGATCAGGCTTCTTCAGTTATTCAGGCAGGTGATGGCAAGATCTGGATAGTCTGGGAAAAGGAAGTTTCGTCCGGCCATGCCATCTATTACTCAACCTCTTCCGATTATGGGCTGACGTGGTCATCCGGGAAGAACCTTACAGACATCCCAAACTCGAACCTGAATGTGGATCCGTCAGTCGTTCAACTCTCAAATGGAACAATAATGGTTGCTTGGTCGTCACAAAGGCCTCCTCCACTTCCACCAGGAGATTTTGAGATAGCTGCATACCCATCAGCTTTATCCATCCCCGTGGGGAGTTCAGGAAATTCCACGATCAAAGTGACCTCACTAAACTATTTTGATGACCCAGTTAATCTCTTCTGGCGGATACTTCCTTTCGACGACTTTGTCAGCGCCAGTCTTAACCCGAACCGAGTCACGCCTCCCCCAAACGGACACGCAAATTCAACCTTGACAGTCACGATTGGAGTGGGCGCTGCAGTACAGGACTACTACGTCACAGTGAACGGGAGAGGTCCACCGCCACTCAACTTAAGTCACAGCACAAAGGTAATAGTGACGCCTACTTCCACTCTAGGGACAATTTCGAGTAGCTCGAGTCCCATTCCCATCTCAGCGTCTTCTTCTCCAGATCAAACCAACGACAACTACACTCTCTATTACAAAACCTCCAATGACCTTGGAGCGACATGGTCGAGTGAAAACATAGTTCCTCTCACTAACAACCTCGGCCACAATTTGTCTCCTTCAGTTATTCAGGCTGCAGATAGCACAGTTTGGCTTGTCTGGACTTCTACTCGCGTGAGTCCTTCGAATCCAGAGATCTTCTACAAGACTTGTTCCGCGAGTAGCGTCTGGTCGGAGGATGTCCGACTTACTTTCAATGCGAGCAGTGATTCTCGTCCGGCGATAACTCAGACGCAGGATGGCAGAATATGGGTTGTATGGCACTCCAACCGATATAGTCCCTATGAAGAGATTGTCTACAATATTTACGATGGAGCCGTGTGGTTGGGCGAAAAAAGGCTGACAAACAACACGCTGGCAGACACAGCTCCTGTCATCCTTCAATCCCAAGACGGAGTTATACGAGTATTCTGGGCATCTTGCGACATGAGCTTAGAAGGCGCGCATGACATCTACTACGTGGAGTCGGCTAATAACGGTGCGAGCTGGTCTAGCCCAATCCTGTTCCCAACAGACACCCCTGAAGATGTCTATCCTTCAGTCACGCAATCCATCGATTCAAGAATATGGGTAGTGCGAACCACTAACAAAACTGGCAACTGGGATATTTATTTCAAGACTTCTCTGATTCATAACGTGGCCGTGAAGAAGATCGTTCCGTTACAGGTAAAAGTTTACCAAGAAGAAGTCGTTCCAGTGAACGTAACCATTGAAAATCAAGGCGACTACAATGAACCTTCAATTGTAGTTTCCTTGTATGCTAACACGACATTCATAGATACTCGAACCATCTCTTTGAACTCAAGAGCTTCCACAATAGTGAGTTTCAACTGGAACACCTTAGGTTTCGCGAGAGGAAACTACACTATGAAGGCGGAAGCCAACCAGGTAAGCGGCGAAGTCTACGTTGGAGACAATGTGAAAACCGACGGCGCTGTCAAAGTAAAACTGCTAGGCGACATTAACGATGATCGAATCGTTGAGGTTCGAGACTTGTGGGCTATGGGGAAGGCATACGCTTCTCTACCAAGCAGTCCGAACTGGAATGAGGAAGCTGACCTCAACGGTAACAATGCCGTGAACCAAACCGACCTCTCCTTGCTGAGCAACAACTACGGCGAGACCGGATAGTGTCTCCGTTTCGGTTCAGCTGTTAGGACACTCGAAAAGATAAGTTTAAATGCTTTATTTGTGGAGAATGCAGTACTATCGATAGTCTGTGGGGGAGTAGAGGAAAACGTCTAGACTAAGAAGCTCTCTGATTGTCTTGGTCCTTATCATGAGTGTAGGTTTAGTTAGTGTTAAAGTTCCACCTGTGATGGGCATAGCAAACATCTATGTGTTTCCTAACTTCATCGCTAGTGAACCGGGGTCAACGTTCCAAGTTGACATAATGATATCTGGAGGAAGAAATGTTTTTGCATGGGAAGCAACATTCGGTTGGAATTCCTCCGTTCTCGACTTCGTCAATGCCACAGAAGGGCGTTTCCTCAAGGGCATTGAGGACAATCCAACACAATGGTTTAACAAGACTTATCAGGATCAAGCTGGCAACGACACGATTTATTTAGGCGCCACAAGACTGGGCTATGTTTCCGGCGTAGATGGCAGTGGTATACTTGCCACTGTTGCTTTCCGGGTTGAGATAAAAGGCGAAACACCTCTATATCTTACCAAGACTTCGTTGGCTGACAGCCGCCCAACTCCCTTTCCGATTGAACATACCACGACTGATGGATTCTTCTCCAATATTGCTGGTTTCCCCGTTGCGAAATTCTCTCATACACCGCCAATCGCTCTAATCGGCGAAACAATAGTGTTTGATGCGAGCGCAAGCTACGATCTTGACGGCACGATTGAACGCTACTTCTGGGATTTCGACGATGACACCAACTACACTGCAACGGATCCAGCTGCCAGCCACTCCTACAGTGAAGGCGGCACGTATGCGGTTTCTCTTAAGATAACTGATAATGAGTCTTGGAACAGCACAATGATAAAAGAGGTGAAGGTTCGATTTACCCTTGACGTTGCGGTCACGTCGGTTGCATTGTCGGACCTTTCGGTAACTTCAGGAGACACTGTGACGATTACAGTTATTGCAATGAATGATGGTTCAGAAACCGTGACGTTCGATGTTACGGTGTATTATGGCCCCACTGAGGCAGAGCTCGTCGAAGCTGCACCTCCCAAACAAGTCAGCAACTTAGCCATGGGTAGAAACAACACTTTGACTTTCGAATGGAAAACCACTGATGTTGAACCAGGAGATTACCTCATAAGAGCTACAGCTCAGACTCTTTCTGGTGAGACATACATTTCTAACAATTCTAAGTTTGGAAGCGAAATCACTATTGTGGCACCGCCAGAGTTCCCGTGGACACTGGTCATCGGAGTGATTGCAGTAGTTGTGGTCGCTGGACTTGGCGTCTTCTTCTTCATGAGACGCAGAGGGAAGGGCGCAAACAAGTCTGTCTGACCCGCACGCGCGCGAGCTCTTTCTTCTCTCGTCTTCTTCAGTAGTCTACTTTTCTTGAGAAGCTGTTTTAGCAACTTTTAAATAGCGTTCTTTTTATTCATGTCTAACCACTATTAGAATATTGAGAGAGCGTGAGAGAATGAGGCAGCATGCTTTTCGATCTAAAGTCAGCCTTTTCATGGTTTTATTGGTTTTGTCTGTTCCCTTCGGCTTTGTCCTTTCTGGCATGATTCCCTCGGCACCCATTATTCCGGAGGCTTTTGCGCAAACGTGGGCTGAGCTTCCCTCTACTTGGATGAATGTTACAGGCGGTTCTAGCGTGCCTAGTTGGATTTTCCGGGTTGGCTATCCTTCTTCACCGTTCACTGTGAACATTGAAGTCGCAGGTGTAACTGACCTGTTCGCTTGGGAGTTCAAGCTAAGTTGGAATGCTTCTCTTGTGGACTTTGTTTCCACGAGCGAAGGAAGCTTTCTCAGCGGTGGAGTTCCAGGCACTACTGACTTCTATTCTGAAGCGTTTCAAGATCAAGTTGACTTGGATTACATGCTTGTCAACTGCACACTATTGAGCGGCTCGGGCAAGTCAGGTTCAGGCATGCTAGCCACTGTTAATTTTGATGTGGACGCGTCAGCGTCAGCTGGTTCAACTTCGCTCGACTTGTATGAAACTAAAATGCTGAACAGCAGTCAGGCAATTATAAGCCACGGTGTGACCGACGGCTTCGTCTTCGTCGGTGATCACCAGATGTACCCGTTGATTTACATGCTTCCTCAAACCTGCGTTGCTGATCCGAGCGAAAGGTTCAACGTTACCGTGTGGATTGACAATGTTGAAAGCTTGCAAGCGTGGGGCTTCGAATTGAAATGGACGCTCTACCTGCTGGAAGCCACAAGTATAGTTAACCACGTTTTCCTTGAGGGAACCAGTATACCTATTTCTGGTCTTGACAATCTCAATGGCAGAGCATATGCAGCGGCGACGCTTTCGGGCCCGCAGCCGGGAACATATGGCAGCGGACGCCTAGCCACCGTCAACTTCCTGGTCGAAGCAGCAGGAAAAAGCGCCTTGAACCTAATTGTAACTGACACTGACCTTTGGGGAATAAACTACCCAGCCCCCATATTCACCTACCCAATTCCCCATGCAGTCTCTGGTGGCTTGTTCCGATCATCCAAACCTGCAGCATCATTCACGTTCACGCCACAGCCGCTGACGATTAAGCCTGCAGCTAACCAAACAATTCTTTTCAACGCCACGGAGAGTGCAGATCCCGGTGGACTAGGAATCATAAGCTACGCTTGGGAATTCGGTGACGGCGACACAGCAACCGAAAGTGATCCCATAGCAACCCACGCATACATAAGCCCAGGGTCATACACCGCGAATCTCACAGTTACCAACAGTGAAGGAAAATCATCTGAAACCTCGCGCATAGTTGACGTTGTGGTTCGAGACATTGCAGTCACATCCGTCAAAGTCTCCCACAAAGTTGTCATGCAAAACACTTTAGCAAATGTATCTGTAACTGTCAAGAACGAAGGCAATGACAAGGAGAACTTCCTGATGGAAGCCTACGTTTGGAAACAGTCCACCAGTACTCTTCTAGGTAGTTACAACGTTACCATCCAAACAGCCGGAGCTGTAGCTACACGATACTTCATCTGGGACACAACCGGGTATGATCTTGACGACTACACAATACAAGGAACCGTGCCTTCGCTAACAGCGGAAAACAACGTTGACAACAACGAGATAACTGTCCCGATAAAATTAGGTCTCTTCAACCTGATTGATTACCCGACCCAGTCTGGAAGCCAGACGTTCCATGTTATTGTCGAAAGCAACTCAACATTGCCATATCCTTCACCATTCATACCAACATCGTACGAATTCAACGAAACAGCATTAGAGATCAGCTTTAACGTCACAGGCTCTGCGAGTGCATTCGGTTACCTCAACGCCACCATACCAAAGACACTGCTCAGCAGCCAACCCTTAGACGCATGGGTTATACTCTTTGACGGCTTCGAAGTCACCAACCGAGTCATCACCGAGAACGCTTCACATACCTTCGTATATTTCAACTATACTCTCAGCGAACACAAGGTTCAGATCATCGGCACTCAAGCAGGCACACCACCAATCGCAGCTTTCACAGTTGAACCAACCGAGCAGTTCTACTTTACGAAAGAGATCTTGGCGTTCAACGCAACAGGCAGCTCGGATTTTGATGGACGAATCACAACTTACTTCTTCGATTTCAATGACAAGTCCAACGCAACAGGAACAGCCAACTACGATGGAACAGGGAACCTAATCAACGTAACTTGGGCCTATAACGAACTGGGCAAGACACCATCATATTTCACAACGCTGACCCCGGAAGTCGAGCACAACTTCACGAAAGTCGATCTACTTGATTTCACCTTCAATGTCACGTTAACGGTGACAGACAACGACGGCTTCATCACAACTGCCTTTGCCCTGCTGAAGATTTTCGATGCTTACGACATAGCAATAACTGCCATCACTGTGCCGAAAAGCACGGTAAACATCACAGAAACGGCTTCGGTTAACGTGACAGTCATCAACAAGCTAAAGGTCCAAGCAGCTCTAACAATCAACGTGAGCATTTATGGAAATCAGACAAAACTTGCCAGCAATACTTTTGCTGCACCAAATCTGGGAACCACTCTTGAAGCACGGTTCGAACTCAACACAACGGAGATTGGTTTGGGCATTTGGACATTGAATGCCACTGTGGAAGTGATTCGGTACGGTAGCCTGTCACCGCCAAACTTTCCAACTGAAGACCCGAGCAATCTCTTCGATAACAAGCTTTCCTACGGATCCCTCACAATCAAGAAGTATGACAGCGCATTGACTATCCAGGTGACCCCGGCATCCCTGACGTATGGATCCCAAGTGATAGTCAATGGTCAAGTAACGCCTGCAATGACTGGCGCAAGGATAACGCTTGAATCGAAGCTCGGAGACGCTTCATTTGCAAATCTCACAACTGTGTCCACCAGACTTGGAGGTCAATTCACGTATGTGTGGGCTCCAGCTCAAGCGGGAACCTACCAGCTAAGAGCCAGTTGGCTTGGAGACGCTTTCACGTCCAGCAACGTTTCAAGCGCACAAACAGTTGTTGTTAGGCAAGTTAGCAGCACTGTGTCGATTGATGTGACGCCCTCTTCGATTACCTTGGGCTCATCAGCTTCTATAAATGGAAAGATAGATCCCTCACGCTCAAACGTCCAAGTCACAGTGTACTACCGGCTAAGTGGAGGAGAATGGGCTTCTCTGCCGGCAACGTCTACAGATGCGCAGGGAAATTATGTAGTGCAGTGGCAACCTGCTCAAGCTGAAACCTATGATGTTCAGGCTAAATGGGCAGGCGACGTGAACACGATGGCTGGTGAAAGTGACATTAAACAGTTGAAAGTGGAAAGCGGCGGATGGCCTTTTGACCCACTCTACATTGTCGCTGGAGCATTAATCATCATTGCTGCAGTTGCAGTGATTTTCTTCCTGAGGAAGAGAAAGTCCAAGTAAGAGTATGTGTTCCAGAATTCAGTTGCATAAACCTTAATAGAGAAAGTACGTTACTGCATTGTAGGGTGAAGAGTTTGAGAGGAAGGAGGATTCTCTCTGTATTAGTAGTTTTTGTTCTACTAGTTGGAACCATACATTTCATTATGCCACAAGTCCAAGCTTATGCCAGGAACATTGGCATCGCGTACGTTGGGGCTTCTCACGAGTTGCCGATAAGGGATGAATTGGAAAACGCAACCATCATAGTCAGTGCCTACAATGAAGGGTACACCCTTCCGGACACGGGAACGACCGAGAACTTCGACGTGAATGTGTACTATTACAATAACACCAAGCCCAAAACGCTGATTGGTACACTCAACTTCCTGCTGACAACTTATCCCCCGTTGGTTCTGCGCAACGAAACAGCCAAGGCGCTTATCTGGAACATAACGAGCATAAATGAGGGCACTTACAAGTTCTATGCCAACATCACCAATGTTCCTATTGCAGACGAGTACGCTGCGGACAACACCAGAAGCAGCGAAGTGAACGCCAATCCGCGCCAGCAACAACTCGGAATAATAAGAACACACAACGTTGGCATCAACACAGTCACCGGCTCTTTTCCAAACATAATCAAGGCTGGTACAACATACTCGATCACTGTAACTGCATTCAACAACGGCTATTCCGCTGAAACTTTCACAGTAACCACGTACTATAACCGGTCTGAGGCACCGGGCACTTTTGTGCCAATTAATGTTACCACAATAACGAATCTCCCTGCAAAAACTGGAACCAAATCTTGGTCAGTCTTGTGGGACACCACGGGTCGTCTTGAAGATGAATACTCAATCAGCTCAAACGCCTCTGTTGTGACAGGTGAGAAAATCACTTATGAGCAGTATGATTTTGCCAACGACTTAGTTACAATAATTCAGCATGACATTGCAGTTTTAGATGTGATTGCTTACCCAACAGGAGCAACTGCTGGCTCAACTGTGAAAGTCAACATGACAGTTGAGAATCAAGGCGCAGTGACAGAGACATTCACCGTCAGAGTCAAAGCGAATACCACGGAGGTCGCAACACCACAGACTGTAAGCAATCTAGCTTCGGGCGCTAACAAAACCGTCACTTTCAACTGGAACACTCTTGGTTGGAGCAACGGGTTCTACATACTCAACGGATCAGCAGACTTCGTTGCTGGAGAAAAGTATGAAAGAGCAGACAACGTTTACAGAAGCAATGATATACGGCGTCGAGTGAACATTCCTGCAATTCACAACATTGCAACAACCTTTGTTTCCACCAATGCAACCTACGCTAAACCAGGAGATCAAGTGAGAATCTTCGCTGTAGTCGAAAACCGCGGAGACGCAGATGAATCTTTCACAGCCACACCGTACTATGACAGCACTCAAGCTGCGTCAACACAGAATGTGGCTATTATCAAACGAGTTCACACAGGCGAAGACTACGGGTCGGAGAATTTGGATTTCACATGGGACACAACAGGCGTGCCTTTGGGCACTTACTACATAAAAGTTGCAGCCTCAGTAGTCGCAGGCGAAACATATACTACAGACAACAACCTCACCGACGGCAGAGTAGTTTTCACAAAAGTCTACATTAACCCATCCAGAAAGAACAGCGTTGTTTCAGGCATGTACAACCAAAAGCCAACAGCTAACACACCTACCGGGACTCTAAAGGGCTTGGCAAACCCAGCCAACGCATACGACAATAACAACGCCACTTATGCTACCCTTAAGATCAACACCACGTCGGGTAATTACGTTGATTTCCACACGTTCACCACACCAGGCTTAACCACCAATGTTGCACAAGTTGACGTCAAAATCCTCTGGGGCGCAGCTGCAGTACCCGTGGACGTGTACCGAATCACTCAAGGCGTCGGGCCCTCAGTTACGAATGCCACCTTAAAAGACTGGAACTCCGTCGGCGCGCTTGTGGCTAGTACCGTCGGATATGACAACCGCCCAGAACCAAACGACGGCGTCTGGAGCTGGACCGACGTTCAAAACATTCACGTACGATTCGAAACTGACAATCAGATCAAAGACAACCAGACGGTGCGAGCCTACGAAATCTGGGTAAACGTGTACAACACAATAGGATACAAATTCTACTGCAAGCCAACCGCACACGTCGCATCCGGCATCACATCACTCACCAACCCAACCAACGCATATGACGAGAGCCCGATAGTCGACGGCAACGCTACATATGCTCAGTTCACCACAGGTGGTGACGGATACTTCAGCCTCAAAACCTTCAACATAACAGCAGGCACGGGCACAATCAGCAGAGTCGACCTCAGAGTACGATACTACATCTCAACAAGCACTGCCGATAGATTCAACATTCAAGACCTAGTGAGTCCATCCACGTCCAAGCGGGACTTGGTAACAGTCGGTTCCACAAATTCTGAAGTGAACTTTACGAAGCAAACCTACGTGTACTCCTATAAACCTGAACCCAACAACGGCAATTGGAGCTGGACCGACGTTCAAAACATCCGAGTACGATTTGTTCCTTGGTCTACCGGCCAAGCGGAAAACAGAACAATCAGAATCTACGAGATTTGGGCAACTGTATATGACAAGCCCTTCACAGTGACCTTCAATGTAGGAGGAGTTTCATCTCTGGGCGCTTGGAGCGCCAGGATACAATGGGACCCAACAGTGCTTGACCTCGTCAACGCCTCAAAGAAAGGCTTCTTCGGCTACTGGACCACCGCAATACCACCGGTCTGGGTGCCTTACCCCACATCGTTCTCAGCCCCAATCAACCACACGGGCGGATACGTTGACATGAGCGAAATCATCCTTGGACCAGGATCCACGAGCGGCAGCGGAGCACTTGCCAAACTAGACTTTAAAGTAATCAAAGCGGGCAAAAGCCTCATAACACCAGCTGACACACTTTTGGTCAACGCCTACGGCCAAAACATGGAGCATTACCCAGAAAGCGGCAAATTCAATACGTTACCGTTAACAGCAGACTTGGACGGCGACGGCGACGTCGACGCAGTTGACATAGGCATATTCAACAATGCCTACGGAAGCAAGCCAGGAGACCCCAACTGGAACGCAAACTGTGACTTCAACCTAGACAACATTGTAGACGCAAAAGACCTACGATACTTGGGCAAAAACTATTGGTGAGCCCCCTCACCAACCTCTAACTTTTTTCGTCAAACAAAACGCAACAGCATTCGGAACGCTGAATTACATACGTAAACCGCAAGACAAAGTCACGTGAAGAAATGGATCAATCCGGCAGAAAACGCGCGTTAAGACAGCCGCTGGGCACGGCTACCTCTTGGACAGTCTCTTCTTTGGCTTTGCCAGAAAACCAACAACAAGCAACACAACTCCCAAGGCTGCAGTCAAACTTCCCCAAGTCGCGTATGGATAGACAGTCTGATACGAGGTTACTCTTTGCTGCGCGATCACATTACTGCCCGTCAGAATCTCAACGGGATTTGTTCCCTCATTTGTAATCTGCACCTGATAAGTCCCTCCGCTTGCAGCAACAGGCTCAAAAAACTGCGTTCCAACCTTCTCGAATACAGTTGCTGAAGTCTGCCCGCTTTCCACAGACGCCACAATCACCTTCACAGGTCCAGAAACTCCAATATTCAACTCGAAGAAGCCGCCAACAGGCATAGGACCGTACCCCCAAAAAGTCCGGTCATAAGGCTGCGATGCCGGGCTCAACACTGAAGGGTTCACAGGATCTTGCGTCAATATCGGAGTCCAAACGACTCCAGGCAATTCCCTGAAGCTTGTAACTGGCTCACTGACCGTAATGGCTGCCAAAACAATCCCTGCTGCGATTAGTACCAAGCCGGGAACTGCGATTTTTTTCTTGATTTCTGCTTTCCTCCAAATTCACTCTTTTGCAGTTGCCTTGCTCAAGTCTGCTACGTCTATGTCAACTTCTTTCCAGAACACTTGTTCAAGCCTATTGAAAGCTTCTTGAAATTTCATGTCCCTGAGCATAAAAGAACCCCCACCGAAAAAAGCTGTCACATAACCCAAAATCATCGTAAGCGAAAAACCCTGAGTCTTCTTACTTGGCATAAACTCAACTGCGAAATCATTTGGCTCCCCACGCAGATTAACTCTAAGTCTAAGCTGATCGTTTGAAGCGAAGATGATGAATTTTCCAGACTCCTGCACCAGTTTAGTGTCAAACTGGTTCCCCTCAAAGAATCGTACCAGTCTTTCACTGAGTAAGCTCAAGTCAACATTGCTTCCGATCCATTGATCCTTCAAATGACCATCCCAGCATAAATTGCTGAAGCCACCCATTTAAACCATTTCTGAAAGGCGCAAATCACTTTGATCTCCATTTCCTCAGCACGACCAAAACAGCCAGAGCAACGAGCACGGCAAAAACAAGAACAATCAACACCGAATATACACCTATGAAGGTTCGCGGCGCAAGAACAGCGACTTGCCTTTGACTTTGTCCACTCCAATAACCTTCCTTTGAAGCGTTTACCACAATCATCACAAACACCTGTTGCTCCACTGACGGCGCACTGAAAACACTAGCGAAGAAACCTGAGGAGTTGGTCACACCGGTCTGCGGAGAAAAGACTCCGCCATTCTTGGAGTGAAGGCTAACGTCAGCTTCCGGAACCGCATGCACACCACCTGTCACCAGCACAGTTATCATCAGGTCCCGTTTGGAGTCAACTGAGTCAGCATTGAAGCTCAAAGTGACAAACAGGGTGAGCTGAACCTGCACAACCAAAACAGAGGAAGCTAGGCTTTCGAAACCCAAATCATCAACAATCACCAAAGACACATTGAAACTGCCAACGTAGCTGTAAGCGTGAGCCACCACTGAACTGATTATCCAGCCACTATTCGAACCGTCTCCAAAATCAAAGAAATACTCCTTGATTCGACCATCATCAAATGAACGAGACGCATTAAACATAACTGTCTCATTAACGGAAACCCTCATTTTGTCTGCCTCAAGAACCGCAACAGGTCGCCTATTGGCTGTTGGCGCAGACAAGAAGGGCGTGAAGTCCAAGTTCATGCCATTACCATTTACTGCGTTGCCTTCTCCATCCGGGGAAAGCAATGGGTGAAACGGTCCGTTACTGGCACCCCAAAAGCTGTACTCAGCATTAACAGAGGCATTATCGCTCACATACATGCCATGAGAATTGTTGTAGACATCATTGTAATGGGCAACGTTGTCTGTGTCGCCATCATAGAAAACTCCATAGCCGTTGTAAGAAATGGAGTTTCTCGAAAGATTAGTCTTTATCCCTTGCTCAACTGGTCTAGAAGCGCCGCCAGAGACATAAACGCCTTTGCCCGAATTCTCAGACACAACGTTGTTTGATATTATTACGTCAAATGGTGCTGAAATAGAGTGAGCCTTTGCGAAAAGGTACACGCCGTCCCTGTTGGAGGTAACACAATTGTTTGATATTGACGTGTTGAATATCGAGCCCAACCATGGGCCTCCACTGTACAAGTAAATTCCATATTCAGCGTTGAAAGACGCCGTGTTGCCTGAAATTAAGACGCCACGTATCACACTCGTGTCAAGATACTGTGCAGACCCTGCAAAAATGTAAAAGAACAAACCATTCCGATTGAACTCGAGAGTGTTGTTCAACACTGTTATATCAGCGATCAAAGCGTTCTGCGGAGCTGAAGCTTGAAAATAAGCTCCGTTCTCATTGCTGTTAATCGAGTTGCCAACAACTCTAACACCTGAGACTTTTTCTCCGTTAGAAGCAATACCGTTTGCATTGCGTTCTATGACGTTGTCTCTAACTATGAGATTGGCAAAGCCTTCTACGTATACGCCACTGGACATGTTGTCTGCAATTCGAGAGTTTTCAACCGTTGCAGAGCCCAGACTTCGCACCGTGACTCCATTTCTTGCGTATTCAACAATGACGTTTCTCAAATGAAAAGACTCGTTCTGCGCTCCAGCAAACTCTATAGTGTTCCAGTCTCCCGGCGCGGGCTGAGGCTTATTCGAAGTGAAAACGATTAGACCGCTATCTGTTCCCACAGCTCGTATAGTTCCATGCGCTATTATGGAAAAGTCGCCATCAAATCTCACTGCTACTCCTGGATCAATCGTCAAAACTGCTCCGCTAGCCACGACAACATCGCTTGTCACAACATAAGGGCTCTCGGAAAACCCCCAAGTCGTGTTCTGAGAGATTTCGCCACCAATGACTGTAGCCCTAAAACCATGGAATGCGATGGGGTAACCCTGACCGATCAGAGAGACTGCTAGAAAGACGGCGAGAATCGCCGCGGCTGCGGCATCTTCGCGTGTCCCCAACAATTCCAAAACGCGCCTCTCATTCCATACTAGAAACTGCGTAGTTCATCGATATTATCTTTCGTGAAGCCAAGCCTGAGAGACCAATAATGGACATCGACTAAATTCCTGCAATAAGGCGCGAAGTTTTTTACGTAGTCAGATTATTGTAGATTAGGCGGCATGGTCTGTGAAATGCTACGTTCATAAAGATGCTGATGCAGTTGGCGTTTGCCCTACTTGTAAGCAAGGCATTTGTGGAGTTTGCGCCAACAAGATAGATGGAAACCTGTACTGCAAGAATGATGCCGTCAACATTCGTGCGCGTAGTCAGAAGAAGAAGGGCGGGCTCCCTGTTCTCTTGGAACTCCTCATAGATGTCGCTATCGCGGCTATAATGACAATAATAATCTATGCATTGGCTCTATGGCTTGGATGGCTCTAGCAGTGCGTTCGTCGAAAAGCGCATGAAGTCGGCAAGCGAGCGTGTGCGTGCGCTATCTTACAGTAGAGACTTCGGCAGGCGGAAACCCGCTTCCGTATTACGGTCTTGCGATTGTAGCAGGGATCGCAGGGACTGTAGTGTGTTTGTTATTTTTTAAGAGGAGAGGAAAGCCAGCGCAGCCAAAGCCTCAGAACGCGTTCATGAACTAGCTCAAACTTCTTCGCCACTAGTGATTGCGCACATGTGGTATCAAGGTGAGAGGCGTGCAGATGCTTAGATTTGTTTAAATGGCTATTATTCGAAGCCTTATCTTGAGGGATAAGGATTTGAAACGTTCGGCATTGCTGTTTTCCAGCATAGTGGTTCTGACCCTGTTTGTTCCGTCAATCTTCGTTGGGCAAGCCCTTGACAGCAGCGAGGGGAGTTCTAGCGGTCTCACCGGTACCGTAGCTCAAGTTGCGGAGATGAATATAACTGGATACGATGTTTTGGTTATCGTCAACTCCACCATTTATGAAGGCGTCAAAGCTTCGCTGGAGCAATATCGAAGAGACTTGGAGGATTTCGGGTTTGAAGACGTGATATTTCTGAACTGGTCAGGTAACAGGCCTGAGAGCATTAGAGAGGTTTTGCAGCAGTTTTACCTGAACAGCAGTTTAGCAGGTACTCTCTTAGTTGGCGATTTGCCTGCAGTTGAATATGAAATGTTCACGGTATGGGACTATGAGAGATTTCCCACGGATCTTTACTACATGGACTTGGATGGAAACTGGGGTGACAGCGACGGAGACGGCATCTTAGACATGCATTTTGGGAAAAAGATCGCGCCTGACATATGGGTTGGAAGAATCAAAACGTCAGGCCTAGGTGAAGATGAAGTGTCTTTGATAAACAAGTATTTTGATAAGAACCATCGTTACAGGATTGGCTCCCTTTCTGCGCCGGAACGAGCATTGTTGTACATTGATGACGACTGGGAAAATTTCGCAAGCATGGACAGTTATTCTCTTGGCGTCCTGTATGATAACTTGACTGTGGTAGCGGATAAGGCAACAACCATCGCCTCGGATTATAAGAACAGGTTAGGCGAAGGCTATGAGTGGGTGCATCTGCGTTCCCACGGCACTTGGCTTCGGCACAGTTTTGAATTGCCTTCGGGTGACGGCGGCGTGATTAGCTCGACAGAATATGCAGACATTGATCCGAACGCTTTGTTCTACCAGCTTTTCGTTTGTCATGCAGCAAGATTCACTGAACCCAATTACCTTGCAGGTGAAGTGGTCTTCAAGACAAGTAAGGGGCTAGCATCCATAGGTTCGACGAAGCTTGGCGGTATGCAGATGTTTTGGACATTCTACGAGGCATTGGCAAGAGGTCGAACTCTTGGCGATGCGTTCAAGGAGTGGTTTGTTAGGTGGGGCGAAGGGAAGGTTACTATATTAGATAGCTATGTGGGAAGAAAATGGTTTTATGGTTTGACGATTATTGGGGACCCGACGCTTCGTCTACGCTGGCTTGGCGAAGAGGAAATAGCTGAGCTGCAGAAAAGAGAGGAACAAGTCATCAATGACTTGCCTTATGTTCAGGAGTTGATGAGGCAGATTAACGCTTCTGAAACTAGTTATTCGTCTCTCAACAGTGAATACAACAATCTGCGGGGTTCATATTCCACTCTTCAGGAAACGCTCACAGGCGTAATAATTCAGTTAACCGATATTCGCAACCTGCTCTACTTCTTCTTCTTGGCGACAATTGCGCTTCTGATTTCGAATGCCTACTATGCGAACCGCAAACCTAAATCAGAGACCAGTGGCTATGGATAACATAGTGCAAGCCACATTGGTTGCAGCTTGCCTTGAGGTTTATGGTTGGCTATAGAGGATTCATTGCCTTTCCAAAGCTTCAGTAGCACTCCACTACGGTGACATGCGGTGAAAGAAAAATCCACTCTGCTGGTTGAAATCCTGTGTCTACTTTTGTTGCTGATAGACTTGTCTTTTCCAGGTAGTTACGTTCAAGCTGAACTTGTTGATCGAAGAGCTGGAGTGAAAGCCGGCGATGTAGTCAAGTACGGTGATTTCTTGGCTTTGTGGGGTTCCCAGAACAGGAGTATTACGGTGCCCCTGGACCTTTTGGATGTAAACAGTACGCTGTGGGTTACTAACACTGTTCTGAATGTTTCTGGAGATGTTGTGACTTTTGAAGCAGAAACTAGTTATAGAAACGGTTCGGTGACTTCTGAAATTGCTAAGGTTGATGTTGCTACAGGAGTGGGCAGCGGTAATCTCTCTTTGGTTTCAGCTAATCTTGCTGCTGCTGACAGAGTCTACACTATGGGTGATATGTACGCCACTCGCATTAACGCTTCGTCTCTTCGTTCCTATGTTGGTTTGATGCGGGAGACCAATTTGCTGAACTTAACGAATGTGACGTTTGATCTTGAATCTACCAAGGCTTTGTGGAACAAGTTTTTCTGGGACAAAGCTACAGGCGTCATGGTTGAGCAGTTGTGGTCTTACGCTTTTGTTGATATTGAAGGGCAGTTGACAGAGGCTTCAGTTGAGTACAAGATGGTGGACAACAATATTTGGGTTGGAGAGCACGTTCAGGACCTCGTTCCTCCGGTTGCTGTTGCTGGCGCGGATTTGACTGTTGAAGTCGGCGCTAATGTGACCTTCGACGGCGGCGGTTCCCGTGATGACGTAGGTATTACCCAGTTAGAATGGGATTTCGGTGACGGGTCATCTGGCAGCGGCTTGCAGGTGTTTCATGTTTTTAGTACAGCTGGCGTTTACAATGTGACCTTAACTGTAGAAGATGGTGGGAGTAATAGCGCTAGTGACGTTCTGGTTGTGACTGTTGAGCAGAGCCCCGATTCCTCTTCGCCTTTGTCTGGATTTGTGCCATTCGGCATTGTGGTTTTGTTGGTTGTTATTGTTCTTGTATGGTTTCTACTCAAACGTCGTTAGTCGGTCTGGTGAGGAATCATCGCTCCTCGGAATTAGCATGATCAAGCGCCCATGGGGAGTGGGGGCTCAGATATGGCTCAGAATCCTCGGCGAAAACTACGGCAAACTGCGTAGGAAAACGCTGCAACTGAGAAAACACTAACAATGTTCTAGAAAATAAAAGGCTCAACTCTTATAATGAACTGGACGAATTCTAGTATAACAGATGAGAGAAAGGAGAACAGACTCTCTGTCGCGATCATCTAGAACAGATCATGAGAAACGCAGCAAAAAAGGACTAATTCTTCCTGTCACCTTGTTGGTCCTTCTTATTCTCTTAGTTTTCTCCAGCGTTCAAACCGTGGATTCGACTAAAAAGGGCGAAGAAGCTCAAGTCTTCACGAGAACGCCAACAGACGCCGTAATTCAAGCTTTCAAGCCAACAATGCAAAAACCAGAGTGGATGGATCAGAACAACAACTGCATCGTCGATACACTTGACGAAGAAATAACTCAACGAACAATCAGCGACACACAAGACGATTACACAGATGTCATAGTAATGCTCAAGAACTCACCAACCCTCCGAGACACCGAAATATTTAGCGAACATAACGGATTCGTGACCGCCAACCCGTGGACTCAGGCACTGTACGGATTCGCAGGTCACATCCAATACAATCAAATCATCAATTACATCGAAGCAGACCCAAACGTGCTCCTAATCGAGAAACAACAAACCTGCAACGCACACGTCGCATACGCAGCAAGACAAATAGGCGCACGCACCTACGTTTGGAACAACCTCAGCCTCCAAGGCGACCCACAATCATCCATAGCCATAGTAGACACCGGACTAGACGACTCACACCCAAACTTCGCACCAGGCTACGGCAACCTCAACTTCAGCAAAAAAATAGTAGGATGGAATGACCAGATTGCAGGCGCCACCCAGCCCTACGACGACAACGGACACGGCTCGCATGTGGCAGGATTGGCAGCAGGGGAAGGGTTCCTAAGCACAGACACCTTGGGCAATGCGATGGCAACGTGGGGAGCAAACTTTGGAGCAGTGAGTGACGCTGGCACTTATCTCATAAGCGGCATTATGGTGAACAAAACTGGCCCCATAACAATCAAAGCTAAATGGACCAACACGGCTACTGGGGGAAGATATTCCACGGTCTCAGCTGTTCAGATCTACTATGGTGATAAAACATTAGACCCGTCGTTTTGGGTTAAAGTGGCGGAAACGACCACAGCTCTCAGAGACACTTGGTACACGCTGACCTACACTGTCTCTTCGAATCCTCCAAACGGCTACGACATGTATCACGTGACTATGACTCTGACGGCGGGGAGAATAGGGAATCTTTACGTAACTTTCACAATGGCTTGGCCCTATATCCCGCCTCAAGATGGCTTCGCTGCATGGACGGGCATTGCACCACAGATGAAGCTTGTGAGCGTCAAAGCCCTCGACTACTCCGGCTCCGGAACGTCAGTAGGGTTGATTAACGGTATAGACTGGATAATCGCGAATCGGAAAAACTGCCACATTGTCATAGTCAGCATGAGCCTAGGCTTCATCGCTGAAGAGCAATCTGTGAACCAAGCAATCATCAACCTCGTTAACAGCGGCATAACCACAATAGTCTCAGCAGGCAACGCCGGACCAAACGGAAACTTCATTCATACGCCCGGCTCTGTGGACGAGGCATTAACTGTCGCCGCGACAAACCAGTTTGACAACATAGCTGACTACAGCAGCGAAGGCGGGATCTCCTATTCCACAGGCAATACAATGAAACCTGACATTGCGGCACCAGGCGGCAGCTTCTTTGCAGTTCCGTTGATGAGCGCGGACTCAAATGACTATGATGCAGATGGCAAGTGGATAGACGCTCAGCCTGACGACGCCGCGCCAATGCAAGGAACTTCCATGTCAACGCCAATAGTTTCGGGCGCAGCCAGCCTAGTCATACAAGCTATTGGCGGGTTTTCCAATTGGCAGTGGACAAGAACCCAAGCTCTGCAACCCAAAATGATCTTGCTAATGACTGCCACAGAAACCTACCCGCTGGATCGAGAGTACTATCCCGCATATTCACCGACGGTGCAACGCGGGGGCAAAGACGAACATGAAGGATACG
>Ga0315296_10001360_pt1 | contig 21372 bp, 22 predicted proteins | sample YL17G14_18_MG_FD_203921 | JGI IMG/M metagenome (GOLD analysis project Ga0315296, IMG submission 203921) | Sediment microbial communities from Yellowstone Lake, YNP, Wyoming, USA - YL17G14_18 | ecosystem: Environmental > Aquatic > Freshwater > Lake > Sediment | place: USA: Wyoming | collected...
AGGCCCCCTCGAACTCCGATGCTTGGTTCTATCTTGGTTATTCTTACGAGCAGGTAGGGAAAATAGATGAGGAGATTGCGGCCTATCGCAAGGCGATTGAACTCAAACCGAACTATGCAGCAGCGCACAACAACCTCGGGTTGGCGCTTGGGAAGAAGGGTGAGACCGATGAGGAGATAAAGGAATTACGCGAGGCCATTCGCTTTGACCCAGACGATGCCGAGGCGCACAGCAACCTCGGGGTGGCGCTTAAGGACCAGGGCAAGCTTGAGGAGGCGATAAAAGAATGGCGCGAGGCCATCCATCTGAAGCCGGACTATGCAGCAGCGCACAACAACCTCGGGAATGCGCTTGGGAAGAAGGGCGAGACCGAGGAGGCGATCAAGGAATACCGCGAGGCTATCCGGTTGAAGGCAGACTATGCCGAGGCGCACTACAACCTTGGGATTACGCTTGTGAAGCAGGGGAAGCATGAGGAGGCGGAGAAGGAATACCGCGAGGCCATCCGATTAAAGCCGGACTATACCGATGCGCTTGAGAATTTGGCTGTAGCACTGGATGATAAGGGGGAGCGCAAGGAGGCGCGGGGGTTTTGGGAGAGGGCTTTGAAGGTGGAGAAGGGGCCGGAGTGGGTGGAGCGGATCAAGAAGCGCCTCGCGGAGCCGGACTGAGGGGCGGGAGATGAAATACGCCCCCCTGGCTTTGTTACGGCTGCCTGCCCTGAGACCTGTCCTGAACTTGATTCAGGACTTGTTTCAGGAGCCTGCCCTGAACTTGTTTCAAGGTCGTTTGCTTTTGCCCCGACAAAAAACAAGGGAATTGTAAAACATCTGGTACCTATGGTAGACTGGTATCCGGATGGGAGTTATTAGCTTTTCACGAATCATAAAGACCGAAGGGGCGGCTTTCCGATACCTGACAAAACGGTGTTGGAAAAACTACCGTCGTTTCTGCCTGCAATGTGGGAGCCGGGGAATTTACCGTCGTCCTGGGCGTCGGTACCATTGTCGTCGGTGCCATTACACGTTTGGGGACTTTACCAACCGCTGGGTGGGTCGCTGTCGGGTGACGGCCGTCCAGTGGCTGTGGATCCTCAAGCTCTTTGAGTTGGAGTGTCCGGCCCGGCGGATTGCCCGGGAGGTGGGGGTAAGCTATCCCACGGCGTTGCGGGCGGTGCACCTTTTGCGGCGAAGCATCCTGGCCCAGGATGAGATGGGTCGGCGGTTGTTGCGGGGAGAGGTGGAGGCTGATGAAGCCTACTTTGGCGGTCGGCGGAAAGGCCGACGGGGACGAGGAGCAGCCGGGAAGGTGCCCGTCTTCGGCATCCTGGAGCGCGGGGGCCGCGTCCAGGTGGAGGTTGTTCCCGATGTCCAGGCTACGACCTTGTTGAATCAGACCCTGAAGAAGGTCCGTCGGGGGAGCATCGTGTACACCGACCGGTATCGGGGATATGACACGCTGATGTTCTGTGGCTACCGTCATCTGCGGGTAGACCATCGTTATCGGTTCACCCGGGGCAAGGTCTATGTGAATGGCTTGGAGGGTTTCTGGGCCTATGCCAAGGAGCGCCTGATCAAATTCCATGGAGTCTCTAAGGAGTACTTCCCACTCTATCTCAAAGAGTTAGAATACCGTTACAATCACCGTCACCACCCGCTCTTTGATCGGCTGGTGCAAAACCTGTGTCAATTCGTACCAAATGCTTTATAATCCCCTAAAAAATCATTCAGGGGGGAGGCGTCGCCGCCTCCCCCCTTTTTTTGCATATTACTTTACCCTTACCCCTTATCCCAGTTCTCCAGGCTCAGCTTCCCCTCCTCCCACTTCCCGTACGTGAAGTTCGTGAGCCAGTCTCCTGTATTGAGATAGGTTTTATCCCCGACCGGCAAAAACACCGGTTTATGGGTATGTCCGAAGACGACGGCGTCGTAGCCCTGCTCTAATTTCTTCAAAGCATACTCCCGGTAGGGGGTAGCCGGCTTCTCGCCCTTGGACCGGGACAGCGAGGCGATGGCCTTGGCGAACGGGATCCCGAGGTCAGGATGAATCAGGCGGTACAGGAAGATGTTCACGGGGTTGCGGAAGATCTTCTTCATGGCCTTGTAGCCCCAATCCCCACGGCCCATGGCGTCGCCGTGGGCGATGAAGAATCTCTTGCCTCCGAGCTCCAGCTCCAGGGCGTCCGGGATAAGGGGAATGCCGAGGTCTTTGGTGAAGAACTGGCCGAGCCAGAAATCGTGGTTCCCGGCGAGGTAAAGGATGGGCAGGCCCCGGTCCCGCAGGGCGACGAGCTGCTGGATCGTGCGCAGGTGCTCCCTGGGGATCGCGGTGCGGTACTCGAACCAGAACTCGAACAGGTCGCCCAGGAGAATCAGCCAGTCGCGCTTGGGATCGAGGTGGGCGAGGAATGAGGCGAGCTTGCGCTCCTTCTCCGCCTCCTTTTCAGGTCGCTCAGCCCCGAGGTGGAAGTCGGAGATAAAAAAGATGCGGGTGTCGGGTGTCGGGTGTCGGGTGTCGGGAAACTCTTTAAGGGTAAAAAGCTTCATGACTTTTACGGTCCTGCCGACTCCACCGTCTCTCCCACCTCTACCGTTTCCCTCAGCCGGAAGGGATTGAAGTCGGTCCCCCGGTCGTAATGATCCACTCCCTCCGAGCGCTTGAGGAAACCCACCACCCAATAGGTGAGGGGCGTGGCCGCGGCTTCGAACGCACATTTGAAAACGTAGTTGGACAGGATGACGCTGACGAGCAGGCTTCCGGGCAGGGCTCCGAGGAAGGCGATGGTGCAGAACAGGGCGGTGTCCACGCCCTCGCCAATCAGCGTGGAGCTGATGGTCCGGGTCCAGAGCCACTTTCCGCTCGTCATGATCTTCATCTTGGCCAGGGTGAAGGAGTTAGAGAACTCTCCGGCGAAATAGGCGATCAGGCTGGCGGCTACGATGCGGGGGGTGAGGCCCAGGATCTTGTCGTAGGCCTCCTGGTTCGCCCAGCCCGGGGCCGGGGGCAGTTTGCCCACGATCATGAAGATGACGGACATCAGGAACGTGGCGGAGAAGCCCAGCCAGATGACCCGCCGGGAAGCCCGGTAGCCGTAGACCTCGGTCAGGATGTCTCCGAAGATGTAGGACAGGGGGAAGAGGATGGTCCCGCCGTCGAAGGTGAACGGTCCCAGGAGCAAAATCTTCGTGGAGGCCACGTTGGAGATTAAGAGCACGGCCACGAAGGCCACGGTGATGAGGTCCAGGTGTTTGTAGGTTTTATCCATCGGCTCAAAGTATAGCAGATTTCCAGAGGGGAGTGCAAGACGGCTTGTCTTTGGGCGTCATTTCAGTGGAACGAAGCGACCATTTACCCCTACACGCTGCTTTTGCGGGGTCCTATTGGGGTGGGTGATAAGGGCTTACCAGTTGTCGTCTAGTGGTCCTATAAACGGAGTTGTAACGGGGTTGTTCAAACCTGAACGCGCTTCCTACCCTCCCCCTCCGGGGGAGAGTAGAGTTGGTTTAGGGAAGGGGGTATTTGAGGCCTGAGAGGCCTCTACGTACCCGTCCAGCCCAACAAACCCCGATCTCAGCCAGCTTTGCATGTGAACGAAATCACCACCATTGACAGAGGGAGTGCGATTTATTTATAATATATGTTCTTTCTGGGATGGTGCTTTGAGTATGGTCTCGAGATTGTGGCGGATCGCCACGCAGAATAACGAGCAGGAGAAAACGACATGGCAGAGAAGATGAAGGCGGTGGTGAAGACCGAGCCCAAGTTGGGGGCGGTATTCATGGACCACGCGATGCCCCATATTAAGCCCGATGAAGTGCTGGTGAAGGTTCGGGCCACCTCGATTTGCGGAACGGACGTCCATATCTACAAGTGGGACGACTGGTCGGAAAAGCGGATCGGGCCCAAGCGCCTGCCGCAGATACTTGGACACGAGGTAGCCGGGGAAGTGGTCGAGGTGGGTGGGCACTGCACGCATATCAAGTCGGGGGATTACATCTCGGCCGAGACGCATATCTACGATCCCGGGGACCTGACCGCACAGCTCGGTCAGCTGCACATCGGCGAGCACATGAAGATTTTGGGCGTGGATTGCGATGGGGCGTTTGCCGAGTATTTCGCGGTCCCGGAATCCGTTTGCTGGGTGAACGATAAGAGCATCCCTCCGGAGTTCGCGACGATCCAGGAGCCCCTGGGGAACGCGACCTACGCCACCCTGGGCGAGGACGCGGACGTGGCCGGGAAGACCATGGTCATCACCGGCGACGGCCCGATCTCGCTCTTCGCCGTGGGGGTGGCCCGGGCCTGCGGCGTGGCCCGGATCTTCCTCATCGGGAAGTACGATTTCAACATGGAGATCGGGAAGAAGATGGGCGCTGACCACCTCCTCTGGACGAACAAGTCCACGGCGGACGAGCGATTGGCTTTCGTACGCGAGCACACCGCGGGCAACGGGACGGACATCTGCCTGGAGATGGTCGGCTCCAACGACTCTATCGTGGACTGCTTCCGCATGGTGCGCAAGGGAGGAAGGGTCTCGGCTTTCGGGATCGCACCCTCATCGCCTCTGATGCTGGATTACAACAACGGGATAGTTTTCAAGGGCTGCCAGATCCATGGGATCAGCGGCCGGAAGATGTACGACACCTGGTACCGGGTGCGGAACCTCCTGGCCAACAAACGCCTGGACGTGACCCCGGTGATCACGCATATGTTCCCCCTGGAGGAGTTCGAGAAGGGATTCGCCGCCATGCTGGAGCGGCCCCGGAAGTCGGCCAAGGTGGTGCTCTTCCCGGACCGGAAGGAGCACGAAGCGGCCTTGAAGAGAAGGGGCGCTTAAAGCCCAGAGGGCCCGTAGAACCTGGCATCCGACTTTTCTTGGTATGGGGGGCCAATCCAGATCAGCCATGATCCGCGGGGTGGGAAACGATGTCTTGGAGGTCTCCCGGATGAAGCGGGAGCTCAGGAAGAAGGGGGGAGGATTTCGAGATCGCGTCTTCACTCCCGGGGAGATCGCCTATTGTCAAGAGAAGCAGTTTCCAGAACGGCACTTTGCGGCACGGTTCGCGGCCAAGGAGGCCCTGTTCAAAGCCTTAGGCAAGGGATTGCGGGACGGACTCTCCTGGAGGGAGGCAGAGGTGCGCAACGGGCCTCTCGGGGAGCCCCGCTTGGTCCTGCGGGGAAAAGCCAGGGCCCTGGCCAGGCGCCGGGGCATCAAAAGAATCTACCTTTCCCTTGCGCACACCCGCGGCTTGGCCCTGTCCATCGTGGTTCTGGAATCTTAAAGCATTTATCCAAGCACTAAAGGGAGTTGAGGATGAGCAATATCGGTTCGTACGAGGAACGTCTCCCAAACTTCGACTGGTCCCTCTCCGAGCAGGAGCTCGGGTACAAGAAGGGCGAACCCATCAACATCGGCTGGTACTGCAGCGACCGGATTTGCAGGCTGGGGAGGGCCCGGAGGACGGCGCTCATCTGGGAAGATTTCCACGGCACCGTCAAGACCTACACGTTCGACGATATCCGGGTGTACTCCAATACCTTCGCCCACTTCCTCTCCGGCTTGGGCCTCGTCCCGGGCGAGCGCATTTGCCTTTTCATGGACCGTGTCCCAGAGCTCTATATCTCCTTCCTGGGCATCCTGAAGATAGGCGGCATCGCCCAGCCCCTGTTCTCGGCCTTCGGCGAGGAGTCCCTGTTCACCCGGTTGGACAATGCCAAGACCTCAGCCATCCTGACTCAGAAGAAGCATGTGGCCAAGGTGCGCAAGATCCGGGAGCAGTTGCCGGAGCTGCGCCATATCATCATCGTGGACGGCGAGGGCTCTCCGCTCCGGGACCATGAGATCTCCTTTGAGATGCAGAAAGCCCAGAAGGTCGAGCGTTTCGAGGCCTATCCCTCCACGGCCGAGACGCCTTCGCTCCTGCACTACACCTCGGGCACGACCGGCCAGCCCAAAGGCGCCCAGCACGTCCACTACTCCCTGATCTCCCAATACCTGACCACCAAGTGGGTCCTGGATCTGCGGGAGGACGACATCTACTGGTGCACCGCGGACCCGGGCTGGGTCACGGGCACGTCCTACGGCATCATCGGCCCCTGGGCCAATGGGGTGACCCAGGTCGTTCTGGACTCGGGATTCAATGCCGAGCGGTGGTACAAGCTGATCGAGAAACACCGGGTCACGGTCTGGTATTCCGCGCCCACCGCCATCCGCCTGCTGATGAAGGAGGGCACCGAGCTGGTGAAGAAGTTCGACCTCTCCTCCCTGCGGCACCTGTGCAGCGTGGGCGAGCCCCTGAACCCCGAAGCGGTGCTGTGGTCCCAAGAGGCTTTCGGGCTTCCCTTCCACGATAACTTCTGGCAGACCGAGACGGGAAGCATCGTGATCTCCAATTATCCCGGGATGCCCATCAAACCCGGGTCCATGGGAAAACCCTTTCCGGGGATCACCGCGGCCGTGTTGGACCCCAAGACCTTGGAGCCGGTCGCGCAGCCGGGAACCGTGGGACTGATCGCCCTTCGTCCAGGCTGGCCGGCGATGTTCCGCACCTACTGGAATAATCCCCAAGTCTACCAGAGCAAATTCCGGAACGGATGGTACATCTGCGGGGACCGGGCGAGCCTGGATGAGGACGGTTACTTCTGGTTCGTGGGTCGGGACGATGACGTGATCAACACCGCCGGCCATCTCGTGGGGCCGTTCGAGATCGAGTCCGCTCTCCTGGAACACCCCGCGGTGGCGGAATCCGGGGCCATCGGCAAGCCCGACCCGGTGAACATGGAGGTGGTCAAGGCCTTCGTGGCCCTGAAGCCGGGCTTCGAGCCCAGCGACGACCTGGAGCTGGAGATCATGAATTTCATCCGCAAGAAGCTCTCCCCGATGGCCATGCCTCAGGAGATCGAGTTCGTCAAATCCTTGCCCAAGACGCGCAGCGGGAAGATCATGCGGCGCCTCCTGCGGGCCCAGGAGTGGGGGGAGCCGGTCGGCGACATCTCGACGCTGGAAAATGACTGAAAGACGGTTAGACGGGAACAACGGTTGAACGGTTCGATGTCCGGAGGGTCGCCGTAAAGCGGTGGTCGTTAAAATCCCAAATCTGAAACCCAAGGAGAAGTCACCGATGGAGGACATCAAGAAGGCCGTACTGGACTACGTCCGCAAAGAATATCTGGAGGAAGACGACGACCGCGAGCTCAACGAAAACACCAAGCTCATCTCAGGGGGCATCGTGGACTCGTTTTCGATGGTCTCGCTGAAGCGGTTTTTGGAGAAGAAGTGCAGCATTCAAATCCCCGATGCGGAAGCGACCCCGGAGACCTTTGATACGGTCAACCAGATATTAGCGTTGATCCAGCGCTACCAGAAGGCGTAGGCATTCCCCGGCCAATGAACACCTCACAGGAAGGAGGCAGGCGTGGCGTACAGCAAGAAGGTTAGAGAATTCTATCAGAACGAACTGAAGAACGTCCGGGAGGCCGGGCTCTTCAAGGAGGAACGGTACATCCACGCGCCCCAGGGGGCGGAGATCGAGGTGGAGTTTCCGGCGGGCTCCTCGACCAAGAAGGTCATCAACATGTGCGCCAACAACTATCTCGGGCTCTCCAGCCATCCGGAGGTGGTGAAGGCGGCGCACGCGGGATTGGACCACCGGGGCTACGGGATGTCCTCGGTGAGGTTCATCTGCGGGACCCAGGACATCCACCGCCAGCTGGAGAACAAGATGACCGAGTTCCTCGGGACCGAGGACACCCTGCTTTTCTCCTCCTGTTTGGATGCCAACGCCGGGGTCTTCGAGGCCATCTTGAATGAGCAGGACGTGATGATCGCGGACCGCCTGGTGCACGCCTCGGTCGTCGACGGGATGAGGCTGTGCAAAGCGGCGCAGGACACCTTCAAGCATTCCGACATGGCCCATCTCGAGGAGAAACTGAAGGAACACCAGGACAAACGCTCCCGCATGGTCATCACGGATGGCGTGTTTTCCATGGACGGGGACCTGGCCAAGCTGGATGAGATCGTGGCCCTGGCCGAAAAATACGACGCCATGGTGCTGGTGGACGATTCCCACGCCACGGGCTTCATGGGGAAGACCGGACGCGGCACGCACGAGCATTGTGGGGTGGTGGGCAAGATCGATATCATCACGACCACGATGGGCAAGGCCCTGGGAGGAGCCTCGGGGGGATGCGTCAGCGGACGCCGGGAGATCGTAGAGATGTGCCGGCAGCGGGCCAGGCCCTACCTATTTTCGAACACGGTGGCTCCCGTGGTCGTCTCGGGTGCCCTTCGGGTGCTGGAGCTCATCTCCCAGACGACGGAGCGGCGGGACAAACTGGAGTGGAACACCAAGTACTGGCGGAAACTCCTGACCGATGCCGGATTCGACATCAAGGAGGGCGAGAGCCCGATCGTCCCGGTCATGCTCTACAATGCCAAGCTGGCCCAGGAGATGGCCAGGGACCTGTTCGCGGAGGGCATCTATGCGATAGGATTCTTCTTCCCAGTGGTCCCCAAGGGTCAGGCGAGAATCCGGACCCAACTCTCAGCGGCACACGAGAAACACCACTTGGACAAGGCCGGCGAGGGGTTTATAAAGGTGGGGAAGAAGCACGGGATTTTGGGGTTGGGCAAAAAGGAGCTCATCGAGAAATTCGGGATGTAGTCCTTCACTTATCTAAGCAAGAGGAGGCCGATGGGCGGCCTCCTCTTTTTTTGGAGAAAGAAGCCACAACCTCTTGACTGCAAAGGGCATTTGGATGTAAAATAAGGGGATAAAAGTGGAATCTCTTAGCGGATCGATCTGATGAGAAATATACAAGCACAATACCTCCTCCTCTTCCTCCTTGCCCTCACAGGCTGCTCCGGGAAGGAGGTCCTGGAGAACGAGATGCTTAAGGGCCGGATACGGGAGCTGGAGCAGAAGAACGCGGATCTCCAAGTACAACTCTCCCAGGCGGAGGAGAAGATCAAGCGCCTGGACAGGGAGGGAGAGAATCTGAGGGACATTCGGGCCACGGCCGAGACCCTGAGGTGGCGGAGCCCCACGGACGTGGCCACGACCTCCAAGGAGAGGGCGGTCCGGGCGAATATGGAGACGATCCAGGTGATCGCGGAGAGCTATGCCCGGGAGCACGAGGGGTATTATCCGAGCATGGAGATCCTGCTCAACCGGATTCCGGGGGGATTGGTTAATCCCTTCTCGGGATCGAGCAACCTGAGAGACGTGGTTGTGGCAGGGATTCCTGGAAAGCCCGGTGTTGCCGGATATGATGTCAGCCTCGATGAGGCCGGGCGAGGGGTGAGCTACCGCCTCTACGGGCACGGGGCCGAGGGGCTGGTCAAGACCGTGCTGAGGGGAAGCCGGGGTTAAGGAGTCTGCCATCTTGGAAGCGCTACAGGACCGGATGAAGCCAGAGAGGGCTTAGAGGGAGAAAAGGGGACATGGAGGAAATCGTCCAAGGCTACACGGTGGAGCGGGAGCTGATGAGAAAGGGGCTGCGCACTACCGTGCTGGCGCGGGAGACGGGGAGCGGGAAGAGCGTGGTGGCCAAGATCGTCGTCCTGCCTCCCGGCGAGGCCGCGGCCAACGCCGCCCGGGCGAGGCACCGCCACCTGGTGGAGAAGGTCCAGAAACTCGCCGGGGAGGAGTTCGTGCCGATCCTCTCCTGGGGGGAGGAGGCGGGAAAGGTCTACCTGATCCGCGAGCATGTGGTCGGGATGACCCTGGCGGAGGTCCTGGCTACGGTGAAACGGCTTCCGGTAGAGCTGGCCGGGATCCTCTTCGGGGAGATCGTCCGGGCCGTGCAGAAAGCCCATGCCCAGGGCATCGCCCACCTGGACCTGACCCAGGCCAACATCGTGTTCCGGCAGGACGGCAAGCTCGTGTTCACGGACTGGGTGAAGGAGGAGGAGGGTGCGCCGGCCGCCAGCCCGGCCGCCGAAGGGGTGCAGTGGTTCTGGCAGAAGGCCGACCAGAATCTGGACCTGTTCGCCATGGGAATCCTTTTCGCCAAGGTGCTGGCGGGAGAGCCCGGATTAGGGGTGGAAGCCAGCGAGGCGGAGGTCGTGGTGGACCTGAGCCAGAGGCTGAGGGGAGATCCCTCCATCTCGGAAAGGATGGCAAAGATCATCCAGAAACTCCTGGGCGAGGAGTTCGAGCGCTATGGCGGGGCCGAGGAAGTCTTAACAGACCTGGAGGGTTATATCCAGCAGTTTGGGGAGTTCGACTCGCAGGTGGCCTGGCAACGGTTCCTGGATGGGCCGGCGGCCTTTGTGGAACAGCTGAACCAGTGGAAGGCCAATCAGATCGCCCGGGAGGCCAAAGAGCTTCTGGAGCAAGGAAAGGTTCAGGAGGCCAAGGCCGAGTTCGAGAGGGCCCTGGCGGTTGATCCGGAATGTTCGGAGGCCGAGGCGGAGTTAGAGTTCCTGGCGGCCAAGGAAGGGCTTTCGGTGGATAAGCTGACGGCTCCGGCAAAGCCCTCTGGCAAGACGGGTGTGGCCGACATCCTGGAGAAACTGCGGACCTCCGAGCCCCTGACCACGGCTCCTTCTCCAGCCCCTGGGGCCAAAGTTCCCGAAAAGCCCGTTCCTCCGGTTCTGGAAGCGGGAGAAGAAGTCCTGCTTTCCGTGGAAGGGGAGGGCCCGGCCGGGGAATTGTTTGTTCCGGCCGAGCAGAGTCCGGAGGAGATTCCCGCATCGGTTGAGGCCCATGCCGAGGAAGAGCCCCTCCTTGCAAAGGAGAGTGAGATCTTCGCTGTCGAGGCCAATGGGCGGGAAGTCGTGGCCGTGGAGGAAAGGGAAACAGCTCCCGAGCCGGTGACCCTGACTGAGGTAAGGCCTCCGGAGGCTCGGGCAGCCAAGGAAGTCCCGGTTTCCGCCCCGGAAGTCTCCGTGGAGGAGACCGTGCCCCTCGTCCCCCTGCCGGAGAAACCCAGCGAGGAGGAAGAGAAGGCCGGCATCGGCTTTGGAGAGGCCGTGGCCCAGCTGCCTGTCGAGGAGGGCAGGGAAGCCCTGGAGGTGCCTGAGAAGATGGGGGCCGAGGAGTACGTGGCCCTGGCGCGGGGGGAGAGGAAACTGCCCTGGAAGATCTTCGCCTTGATCGGAGCCGGGATCGTTCTCGCGTTGGTGGCCTTCTTCCTCATCAAGACGCTGAACCGGCCCAAGGAGAAAGAGAAGGACAGCGAGGGCCTGTATCAGGAGGCCCTGAGGGCCCAGGAGGTCGGGGACTTCGAGCGGGCCCTGTCGAAGTTCGACCAGGTCGCCCGTCAATACTCCCAGACCCCGCGGGCGAGATTCGCCTTGTCCGGCGCCGCGGACCTGGAATGGCGGCTGGGGCGGCAGGACAAAGCCCTGGAGCACTACCGCATGGTGGTCAGCGGGGCCGCGGACGACTCCCTGGGCCGGGAGGGGCGCTTCCACCGGGCCCTGATCCTGAGAGAGCAGAAGAAGGGCCCGGAGGCGCTTGAGCAGCTGGCCGGGTTCGTGATGGACTCCACGGCGGGGAGCCGCACCCTGGAAGCCCAAATGATCGCGGCGGAGCTGCTGCACGACCAGGGCCTGGCGGACTCGGCCCTGGCGGTGTACGGCAAGGCCTTGAGCCTGGACGGGCGCAGGGTCTATGCCGTCCAGATGCACAAGGAGCGGGGGCTCATCTTGGAGGAGAAAGAGGACTGGAAGGCGGCCCGTGCGGAATACGATGCCATCCTGGCGATGACCCAGACCTCGGATCTCTCGCACGTGTGGGCGGAGCAGAAGGCCTCGGCCATGGCCAACAAGATGATGGGGAAAGGGCGGTAAAAGCCGTAAGGCGCAAGGCCTGAGGAATCGGGAGGAGGAAAAAGACCCCGGGAGTTCGTGATGAGAATAGGGAAGGATGAACGACGATAAAGACCGCCTGACTGAAGGGCCTGGCCATGAGGAGGACGAGGATTTCGGATTGGCGGCCCTGTTCCCCAAGAAGGAGACCGAGAGGGTCGTTGACGAGGAGCCCCTGGGCCCGGTGCCGGTCGGGCCTTCGCTGTTTCAGTACGGGAAGTCCCGGCCCAAAAGCGAGATCGGCAAGTGGCTGATCCCGGCCCTGGGCGCGGGACTGGTCCTCGTCCTGCTCATCGCCTTCTGGGACTCCCTACCGATGTCGGTCTGGCTGGCCGGGGACCCGCAGGTGGCCAGCGAGACGATCTATGAAACGGCCTGGGCCGCGAAAGAGGCCGGGAACTCGAAGACGGCGCTGGCCGAGTTCCGCCGGCTGGTCCGGAAGTATCCCCACACCCCCAAAGCCCGGGAGGGGCAGTTCCAGCTGGGGGAACTGGAGCGGCAGTTCAAGGAATCCGTGAGCGCCCTGGAAAGGTACGGGGCGGTGATTGCGACCAGGGGGGATGACTCCCTTGCTCTGGAGGCGCATCTCAGGCGGGCGGAGATATACTTCGGGTTCGGGAAGAACGAGGAGGGGATCGCGGAGCTGGCCCCGTTCTGGGCGGATTCGCTCCGCTCCCGCAAGGCCTTCGAGGCCCGGATGCTGGCGGCCTCGACCCTGGCCAGCCTGGGACAGGCGGACTCGGCCCTGGTCTTGTACGAGGCTACCGCCCGGGCGGACACGGCGGGCTGGTACAAGGCGCAGGTGCGGAAGAACATCGCCAGAATCTATGAGGGCAAGGCGGACTTCGCCATGGCCCGGGCGCAGTACGAATCCATCGCGGTCACGACCATGGAGCAGGACCCGCTGCATACCTGGGCCCTGGAACAGGCTATTGCGATGAAGGATAAGGAGAGGAGCAGGTAGGGGAAAAGGCCGGGTTTCCTCTGTCCTTTGTCCACATTCCCGTCGTAGCGAAAAGAAGACCCCGATTTATCGGGGCCTTCGGGCTTTCGGGGAGCTTGACTCAGGAGCTCTCTACCCGTCATGCTGAGCTTAACTCAGCATCTCGCCGTTCTCCGTTTCCACCGTTTCCACCGTCTCTACCGACTCTACCGTCCTTCAGGGCGGGGTTTGTAGGGGCACGGCATACCGTGCCCTTTTGCCGTCATTCCGGGCTTGACCCGGAATCCAGTCGTTTCTCCCATGCTCCCCTGCTCCCCGGCACCCCTGCGGTCTTTCTTTGGGCGGGCGGGGTTAAGTCGTCATTCCCGCGAAGGCGGAAATCCAGTGTCTTTTGTTCGTCATTCATTCTGCAATTAAGGGCGTCTCGTCTTTTTTAGGTTGTTGCTAAAAGCCAAAAGCTAATAGCCAATAGCGCTTTTCTGATCCCCTTTCTCCCTAGCCCCCGTGCTCCCATGCTCCCCTGCATTTTTTCTTGTTGACTTTCCCTCCCTCCCTCTGCTACAATATGGCTGTCTGCAGGCCTACTCAATAGCCCCGTCCTTTAGGACGGGGAGAGAAAGAACGCAATCAGAAGCTTTGTTTTTGAATAGCCCCGTCCTTCAGGGCGGGGGTAGGGGCACGGCATGACGTGCCTTTTTTTGTTCTCTATCTTATTCCTCTTGGGAGGGCGGGGTTAATATAGTGTCCTTTCTCGTTGACTTTCTCACTTCGGCTCTGATACAATAAGGCCATCGAGTCTGGCTGACATTCGTCAAATATCCCAAATGTTAGATAAAAGTAACAAAATAAGGAGATGAAATGGACGCTTCTGAAATCATAAAACAGGCAGAAAGGATAATTCAAAGTGGCAAAGACGAAAATGCTTCTGGCACTCTAGCTGAAGCGAGGGAGTTTCTAAGGGTCTATGGGGGAGAAAAGAGTGCCTTTTATAAGGAACTAAATGAGGTCAATCATACTTGGTCAAACGATTACATTATGAAGTTTGTCAGAAGTACGGTGAGAGGTTTCATTAGGTTTGTTGAGAATGGGCTTTTAGAGGGTATTTCTATAGAGCGTAAGGCTCAGATTGACGTAGTTTCTGATTTCCTTGATCAAGCGAACACACTATTGGATGCAACTGAAGTACACCCAGCGGCTCCTGCAGTGGTTATCGGTGCCGCTTTAGAGGAGTTTTTAAGAAACTGGGTTGAGGAGGGTAGCCTCAGTCTTCAAGGTAAGAAACCGAGCATAGATTCATATGCTAAGACATTGAGAGAGGCAGACAAGATATCAAAACAAGATCAGAAGGATATTACATCTTGGGCAGGTCTAAGAAACCATGCTGCGCATGGAGAATGGGACGAGGTTAGCGATAAGAATCGTGTTAGATTAATGCTCGAAGGTGTAAATCTCTTTATGCGTAAATATGGGCAATGATTCCAGCCATCCTCTCCGCCTATGGAATATCTGTCGGTGTTGCGGTTGGCTTGCTTCAATTTCTGATTTCTAATCCCTGGTTTGTTACCCCCTAATCCCTATGCCCTGAATTTCTATGACTATACTCAGATTCCCCCTCCACTCCCAGAACGCCTCGGGCAAGCTGGATGAGGAGACGATCCTGGTGACCCGGAGGGGGAAGGCTCTCCTTTTTATGCTCTTTCTGTTTTTTCTCGCTTATCCCCCACGAACCGAGGGCGCGGTCCAGGCCTATCTTCGTCTTGAGAAGGCTAAGTATCTGACCGACGATGTAGTTTTTTATGAGGTGGAAATAAGGAATCCGGGGCCATCGCCCGCATACTTACAGTTTACTTTCGTCTCACCCATGTTAGCGATCCTGAATGAAGCCAATGAACTTGTCAATACCCCCAGCCTATCCGGAAATGGGAACTGGCCTCCCCAAACACTCAATCGCAACGGGAAGAAAATATACATAAATGCAGTGAAATTGTTGCCTGGTGAGGTCTACCAGGACGTGGGAAGCAGTCCGCCTGAACTCATAAGGAAGAACGTCAAGCCGGGTCTTTACAGGGCATTTTATCCTCTTTCGGAGTATGATGAAAGGTCAGGCCAATTCAAAGATATCACTTTGATCAGCAGCCCTTTCGAGGTGGTCGAGCCCACCGGGAAGGAGGCTCGGGCGGATTCTTTTCTAAACGTCTTTTTATCATTAAGTGGGAAGGTCCGCCAGGCGCGACTGAGGGAGATGTTGGCTAAATATCCGGAACTATTTTACTCCGAACCGATTTTGTACCACGGAGCGGGTTTTTGCGATGAGTCCATGCTGTTGGGTGTCATGACCAAGCGGCCTAACGCGATGGTTTCGGAGTTCTACGCCAGATATTTGATAATCAAAGGATTCAAAGGCGATTGGAGCAAATTAGCTGATGGGTCCGATTTCATGAAGGAAACCATCGGGCCATTGCTTCAGAGGTTCAGCGGGACCAAAGTGGCCCAAGCCATCCAAGCCATTATCTCGAACTTAAGAAGCCAGCCTGGTTACCTTGTTTTTCAGAGGGAAAGGTTGGCGGGCAGCGGGAAATGAAATTCGTTGGAAAAAATAGGTTATTTTCATCTCTTTGAACTCTGACCTCGCTGCCGACAGGAGTTTCTTAAAGAATGGCTAAAGTCCGATCACCCATCCACTCCGAAGCCGCGTCCGGAAAGATGGATGAGCAGACGGTGAATCGAGGGCCGGTTATGGCAGGGTTTCTCCGGCACGCAAATGAGCCATGTCTCTTGATGGGGGTCTTATGTCTCTCCTGCTGCTGAAGATCCTGTTGGTGATTTATATTCTGTATGCCTTGTTGAAGTTCTTCGAATTCTTTTTCAGAAGAGACGAGGGCAAAATGGAGGGCCTGCGCAGGGTCTATCGCGACGGGGGCCGGGTGATCAAGCTATTCGACAACGTGATCCTAGTGGTCATGGTGATCTTTGTGGGTCTCCTCTTTCTATCCGGAGCAGAGTACCTCAGCTTCACGACGGGCCTTCTGGTCGGCATGACGATCATCCAGGTGTATTTTCATCGCTTCTCCGATCCGCTCCCCCCGGAGAAAATGCCTGAGCCTCCCCTTACCCCGCTCAAGCTGATGTCCTATGCCATACAAGCCAGTCCGGGGAAAGCGTGGAGAGAGCTGGCCTTCATGACGGTGCTCTTCATCTGGGCCCTCTATATGCTGGCCACCCATCTTCGATGAAGCGGCTTGAGACTGTGGGCATGTCCTAATCCCTAACCCCTAACCCCTAATCCCTGATCTTCTATGGCTAAGCATCGCAATCCGTTGCAGTCCGGGCAGGTGTCCGGAAAGATGGATGAGAATAGGGTCTTCTCGACCTACAAGGGTCAGACCTATTCCAAGCGTTTTACGCCTCCGAAACAGCCGAATACGAAGGCGCAGAAACAAGCCCAAGACCGGATGGCCTGGGCGGTTAAGTTATGGCAGCGCTGGCTTTCCGAGGAGGAGAGGGAGGCTTGGCGGTCTTATTCCGTGAAGGGCCGGAGGAGGAGTCCGGTTACTCTGGAGGGGACTCGTCCGCCGGGGAATACGCTGTTTATTCGTGCGGCGATCCAGTGTAAGCGGGCGGGGTTTGCTCCCCCGCGTCTGCCGCCCAGGGACCCGGAGCCTCAGCCTGTGGAGTTGTCCCTTTCCCTGAAGGGGAAGGGTATTCTGGTGGAGTGGGACCCGGACCTCTCCTGGGTCTTGGGCCCAAGCACGAAGGCTCGTTCCAAAGGGCCTCTGCCCAAGGTGGAGCTTTCTCTAACTGTGACGTCTCCTTGGAGTAAGCCCTGGCTCTCCCTTTTCCGTGCTCTTACTATCGTTCTTCTGTCTCAGGGCAAGTATCTCCTCAGCCCGATTTCGAAAGCTAAGCGTTACTCCTTCCTCTCCCGTATCATAACCCCTGACGGCCAGATTTCCCGTCCCTCGCGGGTCGTCTTTGTCCTGACCGGGTGAGTCCCTATAGGGGCGGGTGACAGGGGATAGAGTAGAGCTACTGTAAGGCTCGTGCAACCCGGGTTGTACCTGGCTTGCACCTGGGTTGCTCCTGGCTTGTTCCTGGCTTGAACCTGGCTTGGTCAGGCCTGTTTTTCGTCTCTACCCTCCCCCTTCGGGGGAGGGTAGGTTTCGGGCGCAAGGGGGTGTTTTGGGCGCGAAAGAGGGCGAAACCTTCGGGACGAAGCTTCCGTAGTATTCAGTAAGAACCCATTTGAAGGAGGAGAGATGGCGGAGAGGTTTCTGGACAAGGTCGGGGCGGCCTTGACGAGCGCCCTCCCCGCCGTTGACTTCAGCCTTCGGTTCGTAGTAGAATAATACACGTATAGATGCACGGCGACAGCGAAAGGTTGAGAGAGGAAAGAATCTAATGCCCAAAGCGAATTCCAAAAAGGCCGACTACGTCAAAATCTCCCGGCGCACCTGGGAGTCCGCCCGGTCCGACCCCGGGCTGGTCGAGCTGATCGAGGAATTAGAGGACCGGGAGGACCTCCTCCTGGCCAAGGGAAAGGCCACCGGGGTCATCCCCCGCGAACGCTACCTCGCCTCGCGCAAGCGCCGGGGCCTGGGTGTATAAGGTCCTCTTAGAACACCAGGCCGCGCGCGAGCTCGACGCCCTGCCCTTGGAAGTCTTCCGCCGGGTGGACGCGGGCATCGAACATCTCGGCACAAACCCCAGGCCTCCGGGATGCCTGAAACTGAGCCATCAGGAAGGCTACCGCATCCGCTTCAGCAAATACCGCGTCCTGTATGAAATAGATGACCGGGCCAAGACGGTCACCATCTACCGCGTGAAACACCGCAGCCAGGCCTATCGGTAAATCAGGCATCAGAATGTAAAGAGATAAAAAGGGGCGCACGGCGTGCGCCCCTACGGCCATCTCCGCCCACCCGCCCCTATCCCTAACAACCGCTGGATCGCTGCGCTTCGGTAGACCGCTTCACTACGCTGGAATCGGTGGAAACGGCGAAGATAGGAAGTTAGGAAGCTAAGAAGCTAAGAAGCTAAGAAGCTAAGAAGCTAAGAAGCTTGAAAGAGCCAACTACGTTGTGAATTTCGGATTGCGAATTGCGAAACCACTACAATGCGGAGCGTGGAACGCGGAATGCGGAGTGAACGACATTCGGCCAGAACCTGAAAAGAATGACAGCCACGAGAGATCCTGAAACAAGTTCCCTGAATCGAGTTCAGGGCAGGCAGGATGACGAAGAGAGGGCGAGGCTGGAGCCTCGCCCTCTTGTTGTTTTACGCGAGCGCCTGAAATGTGATATACTTACCGAAAGGAAACAACCGGATAGAAAAATTCGTAGTATTCATTATGAGGTTGAAAAGAAGGCAATTACAACGACGAGATTCCGGATCATCCTGAGTTAAGCTCAGGACAAGCGTCCGAAATGACGAGCAGAAAGGAGGAGCGATGGCGGAGAGGTTTCTGGACAAGGTCGGGGCGGTCCTGGAGAGCGCGGCCAGGGAGACCGAGAAGGCCGCGAGGATAGGCAAGCTGAAATTGGACAAGCTGGCCCTGGAGCGGGAGAGGGACCGGGTGTTCACGAGACTGGGGAAGAAGGTTTACCGACAGCTGGAGGAGGGCAAGGAGGTCAGCCCCGAGTCCCCGGAGGTCACGAGGTTCCGGGAGGACCTAAAAAAGTTAGAAAAAAACATCGAATCGAAAACCCTTGAAATCGAGGAGGTTAGGAAGGAGTAGGTGCAGGTTAATTGACAAAATATATATAAGACCACTTGACAAATTATCGCTCATTTGTTATATTATTACGACGTTCATGAAATATCCCAATGAGGAGGTGAAATCATGGCTTTCGAAGTGACACGCTGGGACCCGTTCCGGGACATGGTCTCGCTCCAGGAGGACATGAACAAACTGTTCAGCGACTTCTGGGGACGGGGCACGCGCCGCGGCATCGCCGACGAGTTCTGGGCCCCCCTGGTAGACATCGAGGAGACCCAGGACGAGCTGGTGGTCAAGGCGGAGATACCCGGGATGAAGAAGGAGGAGATCAAGCTCCAGGTCACCGGGGACACCCTGGCCATCACCGGCGAGCGCAGGAGCGAAAGTGAGACCAAGGACAAGACCTACCACCGGATCGAGCGTTCCTACGGGAAATTCCAGCGCATCATCGGGCTGCCCTCCGAGGTGCAGGGGACCAAGGCCAAGGCGTCCTACGAGAACGGCGTCCTGGTCATCCACCTGCCGAAGACCGATGAGGCCAAGCCCAAAGAGATATCGATCGACGTGAAATGACCTCGTAAAGAGTGAAGCGTAAGGCGAAAGAACCACGAGACCGGATGCTGGATGGGGGTGATCTGCCCACCCAGCATCCGGCTTTGGGGGAAAGGTTAGACGCTTCGGATGAAAGCCTGCCAAGGAATAAGGATTAATTAAGGACAGTAAAATCGTATGATACGGCCGGACCCGGATATGCCCCTGTTCGGGATCGGGGTGATCGCCAAACTGCTGGGGCTGCACGAGCAGACCCTGAGGCTCTACGAGCGCAAGGGGCTCGTGGAGCCCCAGCGGGCCTCGCGGCAGATGCGGCTTTACTCCCAGCACGACCTGGAACGGCTGGAATACGTCTGTTTTCTGACCCATGAGATGGGCGTGACCGCGCATGGGGTGCGCCTGCTGCTGGAACGGGTGAGCGATCCGGCCGGGGAACTCCAGCGCCTGGAGAAGGAGTTCGGACGGGAAGGCGCTCCGAAAAAGAGGGGCCGGAAGGCAGCCCGGCCGGCCCATGAAAATGGGAAAAGGGGCCGAACAGGCAACGCTGGGCAAAGGGTTTGGCGTCTAAAGGAGAGAAGCAGGAAAACGGGAACGAAATAAGCCCGGGAAGTGTTTTTTAATATAAGCTGTTACACGTAAACCAATATGAGAGGTGTGTCATGAAGGAATGGTTGACGAAAAAGTCCCCCTGGCCCCTGGTGGGGGTGTCGCTGCTGTCCCTGCTGGCGGGACTCATCATTGCGTCCGGGCTCAACTGGACCGCCTGTTCCCGCGCCACGGACAAGGGAGCCACGGCGACCGCGGCCTCGATGAGCGTTCCCCTGGTGAACGAGCAGGGAGAGAGCCCGTTCGTGGCCGTGTCGGCCAAGGTCCTGCCCGCGGTCGTGAACATCCGCACCAAGAAGACGATTAAGATGAGTCCCAGCCCGAACCCGGGCGGGCCGTTCGATGATATGTTCAAGGATTTCTTCAAGGGCATGGTGCCGCGGGACCAGAAGGTGGAGGGGCAGGGATCGGGGATCATCATCGACCGGAAAGGACTGGTCCTGACGAACAACCATGTGGTGCGGGACGTGTCCAAGGGCGACGGGGAATTGATCGTCCGGATGATGAACGACAAGACGGAGTATACCGGCGAGGTCATCGGCGCGGACCCCAAGACGGACGTGGCGATCGTAAAACTGAAACTGACCAAGGACCTGCCCGAGGAACGGGTGGCCGTGCTGGGGAACTCCGATAACTTGAAAGTGGGGGACTGGGCGATCGCGGTGGGAAACCCGTTCTCCATGCGCGGAGAATTGAACGGCACAGTGACCGTGGGGGTGATCAGCGCGCTCGGTCGGACGGAAATCGACCTGCCGGGCGGGCCGCTGTATCAGTCCGCCATCCAGACGGACGCGGCGATCAACCCCGGGAACTCCGGCGGGCCGCTGGTAAACATCAGGGGCGAGGTCATCGGCCTCACCTACGCCATCGAGTCCCCGGCCGGAGGAAACGTGGGCATCGGATTCGCCATCCCGATCAGCCTGGCCAAGAAGGTGGCGGGTGAACTCATCCAGCACGGCAAGATCGTGCGGGGTTACCTTGGGATCGTGCCCCAGGAGATCACCCCGGACATGGTCTCGGACCTCGGACTCAAGAACACGGAGGGCGTGGTGGTGACCAATGTCCAGTCCGGCTCTCCGGCCGACAAGGGCGGGCTCCAGGACGGGGATGTGATCGTGCAGTTCAACGGCCAGAAGGTCGCCGACGTACCCTCCTTCCGTTTGATGGTCGCCGAAGTCAAACCCGGAGCCGATGTGAGCCTGGCGATCGTCCGGGACCGCAAAGAGAAAACCGTGCGGGTCAAGGTGGGCGAGATGCCGGGAGAGGAAATCGCGCAGAATAACCCTCCGGAGGAAAAGGCCTGGCTGGGGCTTACGGTGACCCCGCTGCCGGAATTGGGAAGCGAACCAGCCAAGCGGTTCAACATGAAAGAGAAAGAAGGCGTGGTCGTGACCGTCGTGGATCCAGGCAGCCCTGCGGATGACGCCGGCATTCACAGGGGTGACGTGATCAAGAAGATATCAACCTACAAAATCGCCGGGCTCTCGGACTACAACCGGGCGGCCAGGGAGCTGAAGAAAGACAAGAAAGCCGTCACGTTCCTCTTGAGCCGGGCGGACCAGTCGGGGAACTGGAAGAATCTGTTCGTGGTCGTAAAGCCTTAGAACCTCCCAATGATCCTGGGAATGGAAAAATCAAAGTTGAGGGGACAGGCAGGCCTTCACCCGAAGGGGAGCGGAGAGCGTTCGCTGGTCCTTTACCTCAAGGAGATCGGGCATTACCCGATCCTCCCGGCAGGGG
>Ga0315296_10001361_pt1 | contig 21370 bp, 23 predicted proteins | sample YL17G14_18_MG_FD_203921 | JGI IMG/M metagenome (GOLD analysis project Ga0315296, IMG submission 203921) | Sediment microbial communities from Yellowstone Lake, YNP, Wyoming, USA - YL17G14_18 | ecosystem: Environmental > Aquatic > Freshwater > Lake > Sediment | place: USA: Wyoming | collected...
CCACGTCCGTAGTAGCGACTTCAGTCGCTCTTGACTCCACCAGACGACTGAAGTCGTCACTACGAGTCACACCCATGCCTTCCACGTCCGTAGTAGCGACTTCAGTCGCTCGCGACTCCACCAGACGACTGAAGTCGTCACTACGAGTCACACCCATGCCTTCCACATCCGTAGTAGCGACTTCAGTCGCTCGTGACTCCACCGGACGACTGAAGTCGTCACTACGAGTCACGTCACAAGCCGTATTTAGGCTTCCTGCTCCTCGCTTGATGAGGCTCGACCGGTAGTCGAATTCGAACCATTCGTTTGGCTGCTCGACGATCTCGCCGTCCGGCCCCAGCACCATCGCGCTCCGGAGTACACCCGCGACGTCGCCGTCGAAGGCGCCCGCGTTGCCCACCACCGCCCCGCCGACCGACCCGGGGAGCCCGGCCGCCCATTCCAGCCCCGCCAGCCCACGCTCGACCGATTCACGCGCCAGCACGGCCAGCAGCGCGCCCGCCTCGGCCCGCGCCGCGAGGCCGTCGAAGCCAATGCGCGCCGCCCGATTGACGATGACCAGCCCGCGCACGCCCGCATCGGCGACGAGCACGTTGCAGCCGCCGCCCAGCAGGAGCCACGGCACGCCAAACGAGCGCGCCAGGTTCACCGCGCCGACCACCTCGTCCACGCTCTCGCATACGATCAACAAATCGGCCGGCCCGCCAATGCGCATGGCCGTGTAGCGCGCCAGCGGCTCATCGCGCCGGGCACGCGGCCCCAGTGCTACAGCCAGTTCATCCAGATCGTGGCTAACAGCAATACCTCTCAAATAAGACATCGGAAGATACCGTATCCAGTTCTCATCAGTAGGGGAGTCCTCAACTTGTTGGGGCCGTTTTCGCGTCCAGCGAGCAAACCCGAACAAGTTCGGGACTCCGGAGCCGTTATTTGATCAACACTTCCAACACCCACTCCCCCACCCGATACCCATCCCCCGCGCCAAGCGTCAGCGCGACGTCGCCGGAACGCAGTTCGGTGCCCAGCCAGACCACCGCCTCGTCCAGCGAGGCCGCACAGCGCACGTCGGGATGGCGCATCGCCGCCACGACGTCGGCGCTCGAGACGTCCAGCGTGTCCGTCTCGCGGGCGGCGTAGATGGGCAGCACGATCACGTGGTCGGCCGCCTCGAACGCCTGTGCAAAGTCCGCCAGCAGCGTCCGGGTGCGGCTGTAGGTGTGCGGCTGCCACACCGCCCACAAGGCGCGACCTGGGAAACGCTGGCGTGCGGCTGCGAGCGTCATCCGAATCTGCGTTGGATGATGGGCGTAGTCGTCTATCACCGTCACGCCGCCGGCTTCGCCCTTGACCTCGAAGCGCCGCCCCACCCCATGAAACTCGGCCAGCGTATCTGTCGCCACGTGAAAGGGAAGCCCCAGCCAGTCTGCCACCGCCAGCGCGGCCATCGCATTGGAAGCGTTGTACGCACCAGGCACGCGCAACTGTACCAATCCCAGCACCCGTCCCGAGTGTGTGGCCAGGAAGCCCACACCCCCGAGAGAGTTGGGCCGCACCTCCTCGGCTCGCCACTCGGCGCCCTCGCCCAACCCAAAGAACGTCACTGCGGCGCCCTCAGTCTGCCGCCGCGCTCCCAGTTCCCGCGCCACCGGGTCGTCCCAACCGACTGCCAGGAGCCCTTCGCGCGGCACGAGCGCCACGAATTCCTCGAACACCGTCCGGAAATCGGCGAAGGTCGGATAGCAGTCTGGGTGATCGTGCTCGACGTTGGTGACGACTGCCACCTGCGGCTTCAGGCTGAGAAAAGTGTGGTCGTACTCGTCCGCCTCAATCACAAAGTGTGGCCCCTTTCCCGCGCGGGCGTTCGTCCCCAGCCCGGCGATCACGCCGCCGACGATGAAGGTCGGGTCGCACCCGGCCGCCAGCAGGAGCGAGGCGATCATCGCCGTCGTCGTCGTCTTGCCGTGCGTGCCGGCGACGGCCACCCCCGACCGTCCGTCCATCATCTGGCCGAGGAACTCCGGCCGTTTCAAGACCGGGATGCCGGCCGCCCGCGCCGTGAGCACCTCGACGTTGGACGCGCGCACGGCCGAGGAGACGACGACTAAGTCAACCCCGGCCACGTTTTCGGCCCGGTGCCCGGCAAAGACGCGCGCTCCATCCCGCGCCAATGCCTCCGCAACCGGCGAAAGCACCAGGTCGGAGCCGGACACCTGCGCCCCCTGCTGCATCAGCACGCGGGCGATGGCCGAGAGGCCTGCCCCGCCGATGCCAATTAAGTGAATGCGCTTACCGAAGACGTCCATCATAAGAACACAATCAACACGAAGACGAACGAGAACGCCACGACGGTCAACAGCATTGGGTCGGTCAGCCACACCAGCGGAAGGTATTGAGTCGCCAGCCTCGCCGCTCCCGATCCGGCTGCCGGGGCCTGGATACCCAGGAGACCATAATTGGCTTTGTGGAGAAAAAACCACAGCGCGCCCATGATCAGGTATCCGTTCAACGCCCCCAAAATGAAACCCAGCAGGATGTCCTGCAACTTCTCACGCGCAGCCTTACTCGCCAGCCGGGCCGAGACGACCGGGCCGGCATAGCCGACGATCGCCATCACGATGACCAGGCCACCGTACAGGTAGAACTGTTCGATGGCGGCAAGGTCAGCCAGGAAGCCTTTTGAAAATGGGACGTACTCACTGAAGACCAGGCGCAGGAACAGCGCCACCATGACGCTGAACGAGACCAGGATCTCCTTGGACCATCCCCGCAAGGCCCCCATAGTGCCGAAAATCAGGACAATCACCCAGAAGACAGCGTCCAGTGGCATCATGTCGCACCTCTCCATGCCAGGTTATGCAGTTCTTGTGCCAGCCGCGTGGCGGCGTCCGGGCGCGCCAGCGCCCGCATCCGCGCTGCCATATCGCCCAACCCTGCCCGGTCGCCGAGCAAGCGGCGGAGCGTGGGCAGCAACTCTGCGGCCAGCCGCTCGTCGTCCAGCCGCACGGCCGCGCCTCGCTCGACCAGCCAATCGGCGTTGACCCGCTGGTAGCGCCAGGCGTACGGATACGGCACCAGCACCGCCGGTAATCCAAAAAAGGGCAATTCGCCCAGCGTCGAAGCCCCCGCCCGGCAGAGCACCAGGTCGGCGGCCGCCAGTGCCAATCCCATCTCGTCGTGCAGGTAAGGGAATGCGTGGTAACGTGCCCTGAGCGGCAGCGGCAGCGCCTCGCGCCGCTCTGCCACCCACGGCCAACTCAGTTCACCGCTCACGTGCACTACCTGCGCCAGTTCCAAGGCCTGCTCCAACACACCGCTCAACGCCTGGTTGATGCTGCGCGCGCCCCGGCTGCCCCCCAGCACGAGCAACGCCGGAACCTCAGGCTCCAACCCGAACGAGTCCCTCGCGCCGGCCCGATCCAACCCGTGGAACTCGGCTCGCACCGGGTAGCCGGTCACGACCACCTTGTGGGCCGGGAAATAGGCCCGCGAATCCTCCACCGTCACCGCCACGCACGCCGCCAAGCGCGCGATCACACGCACCGCCAGCCCGGGTTCGATGTCGGGCAGGTAGACCAGGACGGGCACCCGTAGCGCCCGGGCAGCCAACGCCACCGGCAGGCTGGCGTAGCCGCCGGTCGCAAACAGTGCCGCCGGCCGCTCCCGCCGTCCCAGGCGGCACGCAACCCCCCACCCCTGCACCAATTTGACCAGGTTCCAGACGGCGCGCCAGGGGGCCAGGCCGTGCACCCCACCCGCCGGTACGCCCACGAAGCGTAACCCTGCCCGTGCGGCCAGGCGCTCCTCGACGCCGCCCTGGCCGCCGACGTACAGGATAGAAACCCGATTTTTTGATCCACAGGTAGCGTGAAGTTGACTGCCAGCGCTTCTCTCAAGGCCAAAGGACTCCTGCTGGCAGGAAAAATCGGGTTTCTCGGTCCTGAATTCAGCGCCCAGCGCCTGGACGACGGCGAGGCCCGGATAGACGTGTCCCCCGGTTCCCCCACCGGCGATCCAGATTCGCACGTGGGCTTCTTTCCTTTCCCGTCCGCTTCCCAACCCGCTTACCTCGCGAAATACTCAACAACATCCCCACTCCCCCGAGCGACACCACCATGGTCGAGCCACCGGCACTGATGAATGGCAGCGCAACCCCGGTGAAGGGGACCAGTCCGGCCATCACGGCAATGTTGGCCAGGGCCTGAAACACCAACCCACACGTAATGCCGCACGCCAGGAGCGCAGCAAAGGCATCCGGGGCCTGCTGCGCAATCTTGAAGCCCCGCCGGGCCAGCAGAAGAAACAGGCCGATCACGACCAGGCAACCGACGAAGCCCAACTCCTCACCCAGCACAGCAAAGATGCTATCGGTATGGGGAGCCGGCAAATAGCCCAACTTCTGTTCGCCTTGCCCCAAACCCACGCCGAACAGCCCGCCGCTGCCCAATGCCATCAGCACCTGCTGGGTATGGTAGCCGACGAGTCTGGGATCGCGCCATACGAGCAGGTACTCGTCAATGCGCTGCCGGGCATAGGGCAGTTGCTTGACCAGCAGGAAGAACGTGACGCCGCTGACCGCGCCGCCGATCGCCAGTTGGAGGATGTCAGCGCCGGCGAAGAAGAACATCGCCAGCGCAGTCAGCACGATCAACACCGCCGTGCTCACGTCCGGCTGCATCATGATCAGGCCAGCCACCACGCCGATCAGCACGGCGAACGGGACCAACCCATACGTCACGTCGCGGATCTGCTCCCCCTTGGAGGCCAACCAGGCCGCCATGTAGATCACGATGGCCAGTCTCGCCACTTCGCCGGGCTGAATCGAACCGTTGAGAAACGAGCGCCGCGCACCGAAGCGATCATCTCCCACCAGGAGCACGAGCACCAAGAGGAGCAGCGTCCCTCCCATGATCGGCACGGCGAACTGTTGCCACCAGTCGTAAGGCACCAGTGCCGTGACGACCAGCGCGGCTATCCCCAGGCCAACCCACAGGAACTGCCGCGAGGCGATGCGAAAGGTGCTCTGGTATACCTGGTACGACCAGTCGAAGGTCGCGCTGTAGACCATCATCAGCCCGACGATCACCAGCCCGGCGACGACCAACACGAGCACGTAGTCGGGGCCAGTGCGCCCTCGCCTGTGCCGCTCGACCGGTTGTATCCTTTGCCGTGCTCCCGTTCCTGCCGCCATCCTCTCCCTCTTCTCTCCCGCCCCTGGACAAGTTGGCAACTTGTCCTACATCACCCGCGCCACTTGCTTCTTGCTTCCTGCCCCCTGTCTCCTTGTCCCCTTGCCTCCTTGTCTCCTTGTCTCCCCCTACAACCCCCGCACCAGTTCCTTGAACCGATCCCCCCGCGCAGCAAAATCGCGGAAGGCGTCGAAACTGGTCCCTCCAGGTGAAAGCAGTACCACATCGCCCGGCCGGGCCAGCCGTGCCGCCGCCGCCACCGCCTCCTCCAGCGTCTCCACCTGCGTGATGCCCTCCAGAAGAATGGAGAATGGAGCATGGAGAATATAGGATTGCACCACCTGCGCAATCATCGGCCCGGCCTCGCCGAAGGTGATCAGGTGCCGTACCCGCTGCACGGTCTCCTGGGCAAACTCGTCCCAGGGCAGTTTCTTGTCGCGCCCGCCGGCCAGGAGCACGAGCGGCTCGTCGAACGAGCGCAGCGCCGCCAGCGAACGCTCCGGGGCCGTGGCGATGGAGTCGTCGTACCACTGCACGCCGTTCCACTCGCGCACCCACTCCAGCCGGTGTTCGACGCCGGGGAAGGTCGTGGCCACCTGTCGCATCGCCTCGACCGGCACGCCGGCCACCCCGGCCAGCGCACACGCGGCCAACACGTTCAACAGATTGTGACGGCCCCGCAGCCGCACCTCCGAAGCATCGCAAATCGCACAATCTGCGCCGCCCTTCGACAGGCTCAGGGCAGCACCCAGCCGCAGTATCAACTCACCGTTCGTCTTGAACGCACCTTCCTCTACCTCAGCCCCGCCGCTGAACCAGAGCAGATGCGCCGCCGTATCCAGTGCCAGTGAGCGGGCGTTGGCGTCGTCGTAGCCCAGCAGCGCAAAGTCTTCCGGCTTCTGGTGGGCGACGATGGTACGCTTGGCCGCCAGGTATTCCTCCATCGTCGCGTGCCGGTCCAGGTGGTTGGGCGTGACGTTGAGCACGGCCGCGACGTGCGGGCTTATGGTCATCACCTCCAATTGAAAACTGGAGAGTTCCATCACGGCCCAATCGTCCGGCCTGATCTCGTCCAGGTCGGCGATGAGCGGGTTGCCGATGTTGCCGCCCACCCAGGTGCGCCTGCCCCCTGCACGGCACATCTCCCCCACCAGCGCCGTCGTCGTCGTCTTGCCGGCCGAGCCGGTGATGCCGATGAGCGGGGCCGGACAGCGCTCCAGGAACAGTTGCGCGTCGTTAGAGAGCGGAATGCCGCGCCGTCGCGCCTCGACGACGATGGGAGCATCCAACGGCACCCCGCCGCTCAGGCACACCAGGTCGGCCCGTTTCAGCAGGCTGAGCGGATGTTCGCCCAGCACGTAGCGGATAGGCAGGCCCGCCAATTCTGCCAGCCGGTCGGCCAGCGCCTTTTTGCCCTGCAGGTCCGAGACCGTCACCTCGGCCCCGGCCTGCACCAGGTAGCGCGCCAATGCCGTGCCCTGACGGGCGAGGCCCAGGACCACAATTCTCTTGCCACTAAGATCCGATGTCGTCATATTCTATCAATTAACAATGAATCAATGAACAATGAACAGTAGCCATTTCGCCACACCAGTTACCTCTTTGTGCATTGCCTCATTGTTCATTGTCTCATTGCCTCATTGTTCATTGTCTCATTGCCTCATTGTTCATTGCCTCATTGCCTCATTGTTCATTGTTAATTACCACAACGCCAACGCCACCCCGGCCATCGCCGCCAGCAGCCCCACCAGCCAGAAGCGCTGCACCACCTGCGTCTCCGACCAGCCCAGGAGTTCGAAGTGATTGTGTAGGGGGCTCATCTTGAACAAGCGCCGTCCCTGGCCGAATTTGCGCCGGGTGTACTTGAAATAGAACACTTGTAGCACCACCGACACCGTCTCGGCCACCGGCACCAGCGCCACGATCGGCAGCAGCAACCATTGGCCGGTCATCAGCGCAACTGTCCCCAGCGTCGCCCCCAGCGCCAGGCTGCCCGTGTCGCCCATGAACATCTGCGCCGGGTGGGCGTTATACCACAGGAAAGCAAAACACGCTCCCACCAACGTGAAACAGAAGAGCATCAGCGTATCCTGCCCCTGCAACAGTGCAATCACGCCGTAGGCCACGAAGGCGCTGGCGACGATGATCCCTGCCAGCCCATCCTCCCCATCGGTCAGATTGACCGCGTTGGCCAAACTCAGGATCACACACGCCGCGATGGGCACCCACGCCCAACCCAGCTCCACCATGCGCCGCACTCCCGGCACGCCTACCTGCCCGGCAAACTGCAATGGGAGCACCTTCATAATCACGGCACCCCCTAGCGCCAACAGGATCTCCCAGACGATCTTCTGCCGTGCGGGATACCCTTCGCCCCGCCGCATCCCCCGCACGCCGGCAATGTCGTCCACTGCGCCGATGAGCGCATAGGCCAACATCACCCCCAGCGGCACCAGGATCGAGCGCCCGATCACCGTCTGTCCCAGCAGGTTATAGATGTTAAGCGCGATAGTAATGAGTGTGACCGGCACGACGACCATCAGCCCGCCCATGGTCGGCGTGCCCTGCTTGGTCTGGTGGCCGCGCGGGCCGTCAATGCGGATACGCTTGCCCATGTTATACCGGCGCAGGATGCGAATGAGCAGTGGACCCCACACCACCGCCAGCAGGAAGGAGATGCTTGCCAGGATCAATGCAAAGTCCATTGTGCCCTCCCTAACTTGTTGACGATCTCTTCCATCCGCAGCGCCCGCGAACCCTTGACCAGGATCACGTCGTCGCCCGTGACGATCTGCTCCAGCAAGGCGACCGCTTCGGCGTTCCCCTCGACGATGTGCACCTGGTCGGCCGGCATGCCCCAGCGCAGTGCAGTCTGGCCGATGATGCGCCCGCGCGGCCCAACCGCGATGAGCACGTCGGCCACCTCGAGCGCGCGCATCCCCACCTTTTCGTGCCCTTCCTGTTCATAGTCGCCCAGTTCCAACATGTCGCCCAGGACGGCGATCTTGCGCCCGCCGAGTTCATCCAGCAGGTTGAGCGCGGCGATGGTCGAGGCGGGGCTGGCGTTGTACGTATCGTCCAGGATGGTAGAGCCCTGTGGCCCCGGCACCGCCACCAGCCGCAGTTGCGCCGAGGGACTGCGCAAGCCCTCGATGATCTCCTGCCAGGTCAACCCCTCGACCAGGCCCACCGCCGCCGCCCGCAGCGCGGTGTGGACGGAATGCCGCCCGAGGAGCGGAATCTTTACGTGCAGCGTCTCGCCGCCGTAGTGGAGGTGGAAGTGGATGCCCTCGAGCCCCACGCTCTCGATGCGGTCGGCCCACAGGTCCGCTTCGGGCGAGAGGCCATAGGTGAACACGCGGGCACGCGTCGCCTGCGCCATCCCCCGCACGTTTTCGTCGTCATAGTTCAGGATCGCCACGCCTTCAGGCGCAGGCGGTAGCGCCCGCACCAGTTCCGTCTTGGCTTCCACGATCCGCTCGATCGTCCCGGCCCGCTCCAGGTGCACCGGCCCGATGATCGTCACGACGCCGACGTGCGGTTGCGCGATGCGGGCCAGGTCGGCGATCTCGCCCACGTCGTACATCCCCATCTCGAGTACCGCGCGCTCGTGCGCGTCCGTCAGGTGCATCAACGTCACCGGCAGGCCAATCTCGTTGTTGAAACTGGCCTCGCTCTTGAGCGTAGTGTAGCGGCGTGCCAGCACCGCCGCCGCCAGTTCCTTCGTCGTCGTCTTCCCCACACTCCCCGTGATGCCGATGACGCGCACGCGATGTTTTTGCCGCCAGAACGTCGCCACCTGCTGGACGGCCCGAAGGCTACTCACTACCTTGAGTGCCAGAGGAAGTTGTGGCTCAAGATTTGCAATTTGCAATTTGCAATTTGCCACGTCAGTCAGGTCCAGCACTATCCCGGCCGGCCCCACGTCTCGCTCGACGATTGCCGCCACTGCCCCCCGCGAGAAGGCGTCGGCGACGTAGTCGTGACCGTCGGCGTGCTCGCCCTTGAGCGCGACGAACAGCGCACCCGGCCCGGCCCGGCGCGAATCTATGACCGTCCGCGAAACCGGCTGCTCCAATGCCTCTGGCCGGTTCCCCGTCAACCCCTCAATCACGTCTGCCAGCGTCAATACCCTACCGCTCATCTGACCACCTCCGCCATCTGCGCGCCTGCAGGCGGGACACCCAGCACGACGAACAAGCGGGCCGCCAGCCGCTGAAACGCGCGCACGGCCGTCTCGGAAGCCCAGGTTGACGTCTTGGGCCGGTTCAACTTGACCAGGATGATGAGGCGTGGATCAGGTACAGGCCCAAATCCGACGAAGGAGGTGATCGTCCCCTCCTTGTCGTATCCGCCGGGGATAGGAATCTGGGCCGTGCCCGACTTGCCCGCGATACGATACCCCGGCACCATGGCCTGGGGTGTTCCCTCCTCGACCACCCGCACCAGCATCTCCATCAACGTACGCGCTGTCTGCGGAGAAATTGCCTGCGCTTCGACCACCGGCTGAAACGTGGAGACCGTGCCGTCGGGGGCAATGCGCCGCTCCACAACGTGGGGGCGCAGCCGCGCCCCGTCGTTGGCCACTGCCGCCACCGCGCTGATCATCTGGAGCGGCGTCACCGCCAGCCCCTGCCCAAAAGCGTTCATCCCCAGGTTAGAATCGTGCCAGTGCTCGTAATCCTCCGGCAGCCACAACTGGCCGGCCACCTCACTTGCCAGGTCAATGCCCGTCGGCTGCCCGATGCCGAACGCCTGTACGTAACGGTAGAATAGACCAGGCCCCATCTGCGTACTCAGCCAGGCCGCCCCTACGTTGAGCGAATGGATCAGAATGTCGGTCACCGTCCGCTCCCCATACGCCTGGCGCGAAGCGTTCACCACGACCGCGCCTCCCACCTCGATCTCACCCTGGTCATAATAGGTTGTCTCCGGCGTCGCCAGCCCGGCATCGAGCGCGGCGGCCACCGTGAGGACCTTGAACACGGAGCCCGGCTCATACTGCTGGCTCACAGCCGGATCCTCGAACGGGAGAGGAGCGAGGCTGTAAAAGTCGTTGTAATGCCCCGGATCGTAGTTGGGCAGGCTGGCCAGCGCCAGGATCCCGAAGGTGCGGGGGTCCATCACGATGATCGTGCCTCCCTCCGCCTGATACTGCTGTACCGAGCGTGCCAGTTCCTCCTCAACCAGCGCCTGCACCGTTCGATCGAGCGTCAGCACCAACTCGGTCCCCGGCTGAGGCAACACGACGGGCGCGACCGTCCAGGGAACCTGCTCACTGGCCGGGTCTACGGGTCCTTTCAATTCCACCTGCTCCGGCTCTAACAGCGTCTCGTAGAACCCCTCGACGCCGTAGAAACCCGTACCTTCGGCGTTGCAAAAGCCAATCGCGTGCGCAGCAAGCATCCCTTCTGGATACTCCCGCGTCCACAACGGCTTGACCGTGATCCCCCGCAGAGCCAGGGCTGCGACCTGTTCCCCCAGTTCCTTCGGCACCGGAGATGCAATGCGGACCCACGGGGCCTTGCTGCGCAGCATCTGCTCGACGTGAGCGGCCGGGATATGCAGTAGCGGCCCCAAAGCCACAGCCACCGCCTCCGCGTCCACCACGTAGGCCGTATCCGCCTCGACGGAATACGTGACCGCGTTCCCGGCCAGCACGTGGCCATTCCGGTCGCGGATCGTGCCGCGTGGGGGGCTGGCCATCGCGATGGGACGCTCGCGCTGTTCGGTGGCCCAATCCAAGTAGAAGCGGTGGTCTACAAGTTGCACTTGTACCAATTGGGCCACGATGATGAGCACGAGGCCGATCAGCAATGTACTTACCAGTCGCAGGCGACGGCGCGGTCCTTCTGCCATTGACACGTCCTCCTATGGCGCCCCGGCCCCTGGCAGCAAAAACTCCACCCGTTCAGCCGGCGCGAAACCCAGCGCAAGCGCCCGTTCCCGCAGACGGGAGACGGAGCCTGCGCGGGCCACTTCCACTTCAAGTTGCTCATTTTCTCGTTGGAGCCGGAACAACTCTGTCCGCAACTGTTCGATGTGACGGCCTTGCGCCGCCGTCCGGCTGACCAACGTCAGGTAGAGCGCCGCGACCAGCGCCAGCGCGACGACAGGCGCAAACAAGTACAGCGCCGTGCGCCGGTTCACCTCGAACCGGCCGCGCTTGATCCCATGTGTAACCCACTGCATAAAATCAGACATATCCTGTCCGTTCCCTGCTCCCCGCCCTTACCTATCGCCCCTTACCCTTCGTCCCCTTCCCTCCCTTCCCTCCTTCCCCTCCCCTCTTCTCTGCCACCCTCAGCCGTGCCGAGCGCGATCGTGGGTTGGCCGCGACCTCGTCGGCCGCCGGTCGCACAGGCTTGCGCGTGACCAACCGCAGCATGGCCCGATGGCCACACGTGCAGACCGGCGCCTCTGGCGGGCAGATGCAGTCGCGGCTCTCCCGAGCGAGAAAGCGCTTGACCAGCCGGTCTTCCAGCGAGTGAAACCCGATCACCGCCAGCCGGCCACCAGGAGCCAGGATTTCGACAGCCTGGGGCAGCGCCGCCTCCAGCGCAGCCAGTTCCTCGTTGACGGCGATGCGCAACGCCTGGAACGTGCGCGTGGCCGGGTGGATACGCCCACGCCGCCCCACCGCCCGCTCGACGACGGCAGCCAATTCCAGCGTCGTGTGCAGCGGGCGGGCAGCCACAATCGCCCCCGCGATGCGGCGCGCTTGCCGCTCTTCACCGTACCGGTACAACAGCGCCGCCAGTTCTTCCGGCGAGAGGCCGTTCACGAGTGCGGCCGCCGTAGGGCCATCCTGCGTCGGATCGAAACGCATGTCGAGTGGCCCAGCGGCCATAAAAGCGAAACCACGGGAGGGATCGGCCAACTGGAGCGAGGAAAGCCCCAGGTCGAACAAGATACCGTCGGCAGGGAAAAAGTGGCACACACGCGCGACCTCCGCCAGACAGGCGAAAGAACTGTGCACGAGCACGACCCTGCCGGCGTACGAGGACAGGTGGGCACGGGCCGCCTCCACCGCCGCCGGGTCCCGATCCAGGCCCAGGAGGTGCCCAGCGGGGGACGAGGCCGCCAGTATCCCGGCCGCGTGTCCACCCCCTCCCACCGTTGCATCTATGTACCGGCCACCTGGCCTGACGAACAGGCCATCGAGAACCGCATGGAAAAGAACAGGGATGTGGGTGCCCCCCACCCCCTCCTTTCGCTGCGTATCAAGTTCACCGGCACGACGGTCAGGCTGAACCGCCGTACCGGTCAGATGCCCAAGGCTGCCCATTCCTCAACGTCTGCCTCGTCTCCTTCAACGTGCTCGCGCTCCTTGCTCCAGGCATCCACATTCCACACCTCGATGTAGGTGTTGAGCCCGGTGACGATGACCTCACTGTCGAGGCCAGCGTACTCTCGCAAGCGCGGGGGGAGCAACACACGGCCTTGTCTGTCGGGGATCGCATCCGAGGCATTGGCAAAGACCAGGCGCCGGAAGGCACGGGCACGCCGGTCGGTCAGTGGCAAGGCGCTTACGCGCTCGGCCAGTCGTTCCCATTCCCCCAGGGCATAAATCGCCAGGCAGCGATCGATCCCACGGGTGACCACGAGACCTGCAGCCAGGTCGGCGCGGAACTTGGCGGGGATGGTCAAGCGCCCCTTGTCGTCAATGGTGTGGATGAACTCTCCCAGAAACATAACGTCGCATTTCCCCACGCAGGAGCAACGGTGCAGCACTCAGCAGGGCGGCCTCCCACTTTGCCCCACTTTGCCCCACAATTACCCCTATTATACACCACCTTTTCGATTTTGGCTAGTACTTAAATTTTTAAGGTTTCTGGGGAGAGTTCTTCTGCAGTGTGCGCCAGCCACTGGCCAGCGTAAGGGGAGAGCCTCCCAAAGGTCTAGAACCTTCGGGAGGCTTTCCACCCCATCACATCCTAGAGCAACGACGAGACAGAGGTAACACTTGCATGCATCCGATTAGCAATGGTTACTCTTCTATGCATTGGGCTTCTACTTCCAGGGCAAACCGTTCGGCCTCGCCACAAATACTTCGCACTTGATCAAAGTGATTTGCCACTTTATGAGCCAAATGAACATCATACTGGCGTGCAGTCGGTTTCTTGATCCGGCCACTGGGTGTTTGCCTCAACTGAAAGCCCAAGCTGTTGACACTTGTTAGTCGTTCTAACGGTTCTGGGTCACACTCGAGCAAGCCGTCCTCTCTCACAAACGCTGCGCAGACCCAGGCATCAGCGGTTTTGGATGGCACAGCCACGATGACATTATGAGGAAGTTGACCACCAACCCATTGTATGACGAGATCCCGCAGAGCGTCGGTAGTATCGGAGGCAGGTGGACACGGCCGTTCCCGATTGATCTCAGGGCGATGAGCAATGCTTGCGTCTACTTGAATCACCAACATGTCAAGTGGCTCACCATAGTCCCGCATAAACCTGGTCAGACGGGGTCCATAGCGTCGGCACCAGCGCCGCACGCCCGTCCATCCTGTCTCTTCAATGTCCCCACCCACATTGGTGAGCTCATCGCTGCGGGGATGAATACACCTCACCACCTCAACAGCCGGGCAGAGCCTCTTGATAACGGCCTCGAAAATGGGGAAATCTCGTTTCCCCTCTGTCACAACGCCTACAATCATGGTCGGCTCCTACAGCAGCCTGGGTACACCGCCCAGGCGTCCCATCACCCATAACTCGGAAAGCGTAACGTGATCCTGCTCCAAGTCCTGCAACAGAGACTCTGTTACCCAGATAGGCTTGACCTGAGTCATGCCCTTGGGGCGATCCACGGTAAACAACCGAATGCGTTCGTCGCGTAGACTGAGGCCATCCAGCACTATTGGATTATGAGTAGTCAGGAGCACTTGACGCTGGTTCTCAGATGCCAGTACCTGCTCACAGAACAGTCTTGTCAAGGTACGTGCTAGAAGAGGGTGCATCGCCTGGTCAAAGTTGTCAATCGCCAGCAAGCGGGGCGCCTGGGGGTGTAGAGCCAGGACCAGCGTGAACAGTACGTATAAAGCACCTTCACTAGCGTCATAGCCCGACAAAACGTTCCGTCCTTCTCGCATCCAGGTATCCTTGAAGCGCACGACCAGACGAGCAGTAGGGACACTGGGAGAGAGGATCTGTCGTGAGGGAAGACCGACGGACAGGTCTTCTACCCAATCCAACAGTTCCAACATCTCGCCCAATTCAAGGTTGCCAAACCTCTGCGCCTGAGGATTGAGCAGATCTTGGACTGCTTCGGCGAGCTGGCCACCAAAAAGCCCAACCGGAGCACGAGGTGCAGGATCAGGAGCAATACCGCGCAAGATGGGCGTCGTCGGTGCGAAAATAGCAAAATCGTCCAATACCGACAACAAGTCGGCCGGTGCCCCCTTGTATTCTTCACGCCCACGAACCAGGGCAGCAAAGCCAGTATCAGAACGCATCGGATACTCGGTACGCCAAGCAGGTTGACTCAATGTGGCTCCCCGTGGTGCTCGTCCCATCACTTTGCGACCATTGCGTAATATGCTCTCCGTCTTATACTCCCACGCCGGGTTGGGCTTGTCAATTGGGTTGTTCAGCCCCACTTTGTAAGAGGCACTTTCTTCCACCGTCTTCCAGGTAGCCGAGAGAGTGATGAAAAGGCGGTAGGGCTTTCCCCTGTGAGAGGATTTGTACAACGCAGGGACACCAGGCCGCACGCCACGTCGTAGTAACGCCTGATCGTCCACCCGGCCAGAAGCTGCCGCGCCCAACACACCCAGGGCTTCCAGAAGATTGGTCTTGCCACTGCCATTGGCACCGACGAACACGTTGACCTGGCCCAACTCCAGGTTTTTGAGTTCCCGGATGGACTTGAATCCTTCGACACTGATGGAATCTAACATTGTCCACCTCCTGCCAGAAGCCTGTTCCAACAGCACTCTCCCCCAACTCGTTCGGGCCAACGCCGCATACCCCAACAAGTTGGGGAGTCCGGACCTGACCACGACGGAGTCCCGAACTCGTTCGGGGCAGTCGCGCTATGTTTTGGCAAAGGAGCCCAGGCCCAGTTTCTCCAGCGTTGCCTGTGTGGGCTTGCCCGTCTGCGGGTCCCAGCCATACTCGGCGTAGGCACCGGCCAGGAGCACGTTCACGTCGGGCACCTTGCCCTCGGTTCCGCCAGCGCTCAAGGGTTGCAAGAGCACGTCGGGTAGCCGGTCGTCGGCACGGGTGAGGCCCCGGCGCAGGTTGAGCAGCCGCTTGAGCGTGACGATGCGCTTGCCCAGTGTGATCAAATCCTCGGCTTCCAGGCCCCACCCCGTCGCAGTGTTCAGCGCCCTCAGGAGCCGTTCGACGCCGGGATTCTGGAACTGGCACAGCGTAAGCGCGTTGTACAGGTTGCGCCAGGCCTGCTGCCGCGCGGCAATGTGCCCCTTCTCCTCCGTCACCTCGAAGCGGTCGCCGGGAAGGATGCCCAGTTCGACGGCCGGGCCCTGCCCGGTGTCCACACCGTACATGTCGCCCTCCATGTGGCAAGCCCCGCGGGGAGAAAGCGCATAGGCCACCGCCATGCCGCTGAATGCGCGCGGATCGTGGATGGGCACCTCCAGCCGGTTGACGGTCGCCGCCAACTCCGGGACGCCGAACCGCCCGGCCAGCGCGGCGCTCCCCTCGGCTAAGAGGTCACCGAAGCCCTGGCGGCGGGCGATCATCTCGATCAGGCGGTGGAACGTCCGGGCGTCGCCGTAGCGGATCTCGAGGCCGCCCGTGTCGGCCGGGGTGAGGGCACCGCGCTCGAACATCTCGCAGGCCAGCGCGATGGTCGAGCCGGTGCTGATCGTGTCCAGGCCGTAGACATTGCACAGGTGTCCAGCGTAGATGACCGCCTCCAGGTCACCCACCATCGGGAGCGTGCCGAGCGCGCCCAGCGTCTCGTACTCGGGGCCGTCCACCTTGTCCAGGCCATAGTTGGGCGCACGGGTCTCGCGGCCGCAGGCGATGGGGCAGCGGTAGCAGGCCACGTTCCTGTTCAGGTACTGGTCCGCCATCAACACGCCGGAGAGATTGCTCGCGCCCTCCCACTCCCCCTGCCCGTAGTAGCGGATGGGCATGTCACCGTACATGAGCGCCATGTCCACGTAGCAAGCCGTGCCGGCCAACTGGATGGACAGCGCCGCCATGTCCTCGCCCAGCCCGGCGATGATCTCCTTGACGACGGCCTTGAACCCGTCGGGGTCGGCCAGGGGGACGTCGGCCTTGCCGCGCAGCCCGATGGCCTTGAGGTTCTTGGAGCCCATCACCGCGCCCATGCCGGTCCGGCCGGCGGCACGCCCGTGGTCGTTCATGACGGCGGCCATCTTGACCAGGTGCTCGCCCGCCGGGCCGATGCAGACGACGCGCGCCTTCGGCTCGCCCAGCGCCTGGCGCACCTGTTCCTGTGTGGCATACGAGTCACTGCCCCACAGGTCCGTCGCGTCGTGCAGTTCAGCACGGCCCGCGACGACCGACAGCCAGATCGGCTTCTCGGCCCGGCCGGTGACGACGATCCCGTCGTACCCGGCAAAGCGCAGTTCCGGCCCGACGAAGCCGCCCGTGTTGGACTCGCCCCAGATGTGAGTGAGGGGCGAAAGGGCACACACGCTCAAGCGGCCCGCCGAGGGCATGGCCGTGCCGACCAGCGGGCCGGTCATCAAGACGAGCGGGTTGTCCGGCCCGAGCGGATCGGTATCGCCGTCCACCACGTCGTAGATCATGCGCGCCGCCAGCCCACTGCCGCCGACGAAAGCGCGGGCATACTCTTCGTTGAGCGGTTCGTCCCAAACCTTTCCCGCGCTGAGATCAACGCGCAGGATTTTCCCCATGTAGCCGTTCATTGTGTACTCCTCCAGAATAAAGTCCCTCTGCCTCCCGGTTCAAGGCAAGTCGGCCAGGAGTTGCCGCACGTAAGCACAAAAGGCACGGCTCAGTCGCAATGTACTGACGGTAAATAGCGCATCCACAGCACTTTCCAGTTCGGGACGCGTCAACCGCCCTATCCGGTAGGCACGCACCAGCACACCGATAGAACCAACCACCACGGCCCCGCGTGCCTCCAGCCGGCGCCGTAGCGCAAGATCATCGGTCAACACCGGTATCTGAAAACCATTACCCTCGGCCAGGACAAATACCTCAGCATCCGCTGGGTGAATCAGAGGTCCATCTCCAACCATTATGGCCTGACGACTTGCCGTGCTTACCGGCACGACGCTGATTCTCACCCCCAACGTGCTCAGTGTGGCATCCTCCAGACCATACAGGCTCAATTCCCCGGCCACCATGCCAGGTATAATTAGCCTGTCGAAGACACCCAGCGTATCCAGTCGGTCAATCTCGTGCAAATGCAGGATCGGGCCAGTATCACTGATCGCCTCAGGCATCACTCATCCCCCAGGCCACGTCATGTTGGAGTGCATCACGTTGGTACTCGACCTCTTCCAGCGCTTCAGGCCCCAACTGTTTCAATGCCTCCTGGCGTGAGACGCGCCCCATCAGGAAAGCCTCGATCAGTGTCTCACGGTAGAGTGCGCGGATGCCTGTCCGCACCGCCTGAGCCAATACCGCCGCCTCGTCCTGTTGGCGCTGAGCCATCAAGAAAGCCAATTCCTGAACAAATGTCACTTCACCCATCTCAAATCCCCCTTTCAACCATTCAGCCATCGCCGGTCACTGTCAAAAATCTATTGGTCGGCCTTCGTAGGCGTACAGGAAGAGTTGGCGCAGTTCGTCGAAGGAGGGGGCACGGGCCGCAGTGACCATCTGGGTGTCGTTGAAGGCATCCTCGACTAACTTGTCCAGTTGCGCCTCGTAGGCCGCCCGCTCGATCCCAACCCCGGCAATGCTGGTAGGATTGCCGATCTGGCGGCACAGGTCGCAGATATATCCGGCCAGTGCCAGTGCCGCCTCCTTCCCCCCCATCCCCCCCTGGAGGGGGGGAGAGAGGGGGGGTGAGCAACCGAGCAAGGATGCCATTTCTGCAAACCGCTCCGGCGCCTGGCGAGCCGCAAACTCGATCGTGTAGGGCAGGAATATGCTCACGGCGCGGCCGTGGGGCACGTGGAACACTGCCCCCAGCACGTGGCCCATCGCGTGGGCCATCGAAGCCATGGCGTTGCCGAAGCCCAGCCCGGCGCAGGTGGCGGCGTTGTGCATCCGCTCGCGGGCCTCCATGTCGGAGCCGTCGGCCACAGCGCGAGGCAGATACTGGAGAATGAGGCGCGCGGCGCTCACACACAACCCGTCGGTCACGTCGGTGTGCCAGGAGCAGGTGTAGCCTTCGACCGCGTGTGTCAGCGCATCCAGCCCGGTATCGGCGGTCAGGCGCGGCGGCATCCCGGCCGCCATCACCGGGTCCACGATGGCGATGTCGGCGGCGTTCTCCCGGTTGCCCAGCCCCATCTTGCGCTGCTCGACGGTGTCGGTGAGCACGATGGCCCAGGTGACCTCGGCCCCGGTGCCGCTGGTGGTGGGGATGGTAATCAGGCGCGCCTTCTGGCGCAGCCCCAGCGGGAAGAAGGGATTGATCCCGGCCGGCTCCAGGTCAGGCCGCTCGTAGAGCACCCAGATGGCCTTGGCCGCGTCCATCGGCGAGCCACCGCCCAGGCCGATGACCCAGTCCGGTCCATACTCCTGCGCCACCTGCGCCCCCTGGCGCACTGTCTGCACGCTGGGGTCGGGTTCCACCGCGTCAAAGACGTGCATCTCGATGCCGGCCTTATCCAGGTGAGCCTTCACCCTGTCCACCAGCCCCAGTTGGACCAGCGCGGCATCGGTGACGACGAGTGCACGCCGGCCCTGCAACTCGTCCAGCGCGTCCAGTGCCCCCTCACCGAAGATGATCTGCGGCGAGACAAAGTACCACATTTGACACCTCCTCACAGCAAAGCGGGCGCAGTTGGCTGCGCCCGCATCTTGACGTCCATCCTCAGTTCCCAAAGTCCGTGGGCACGAGCGCGCAGCAGTCCACGATCTCTTTGGCTGCCTTCGGGTAGCGCATGATTTTCATCATGTTGCCCTGCAACTTTAACTTGCGCGTCATCATGCCCTGGATGGGGTCCAGTTTGCCCTCGATAACCTGGCGCCAGGCACCGAAGGGAGCGCGGATGACGAACTCTGCCTTCCGTTCATCCTCGCTAGACACCACTGCCGCGTCGGGGCTCTTGCCGTGGAAGAGGCCCAGGAACATGTACGCGGTGCCCGGATAGGCCCCGTCGGGCTCGACGACGAAGATAAAGTCGCCCTCCCAGTCCTTCGCCGATTTCTCGTAGGACTCGCTGTCGTTGAGCTGACGGCTCAACTCCTTGATCCATTCGTCAGACGGAAATTTGAGTGCCATGGATGTTCCCTCCTTAGTGTGTTGAGTTTCACTTCTTCAGCGCACGCCCCTGCTCTTTTTCTGGCGGCTGGCTCAGGCCGGTGATCTGCTTGAGCATGGTCAGCACGCCCAGGCCGAGCGCCAGCACCCTGGCCGGCTGGACGGCGGGCAGACGCTCGCGGCCTTCTTCGTCCACGACGAGGGGGACCGAGCGCACGTACAGGTACGCCGCCCCCACGCCCACCAGCGCCCCCAGGACGCCCCCCATGATTAAGACGCGTGTTCGCACGTTCATCTATCGCCTCCTGATTTCGCGGTTCTGCCAAGCCAGCCCTGGACCTTCGCCAGGGCGGAATGGATCAGCCAGATCGGCCTGACGACGGCGCGCATCGCCAGTTCGACGTAGGCCAGGCCCAGCGCCAGGTACGCCTGCGCCAGGCGGAGCCAACTGGGCAGGTTCTCGTGCCGCTGCAGCCACCACAGGCCATACACCAGGCCGCCCAACAGCACCAGCGGCAGCAGCGCCATGGCGAACGCCTCGGCGGCGAGAAGGATGAGGGAAAGATCACGCAAGACTGTCATGTCATCTGCCCTCCAGCAAACTACCATACCGGCCTACAGTAATTCAAGGAACCTATCAATGTCCAATCGCGCCTGCTTCAAGATGTGAGCCAACGTCGAACGCTTGACCGGACGATGAGACGGCACTGTTAACTTGAAGACCTCATTCCCCATTCGCTTCTGCAACCTGATATGGCTACCTCGCTGCCTGACCACCGTCCAACCGTCCCTCTGCAAGGCCTGCACAATCTTGGTATAGGGGAGACTGGGCACCTTACTCACAGAACCAACTCCTGGACAAGCACGCCTTCCTCTGCAGCAACCCAGTCATCCTCTACAGGTTCCAGGTAGAGTTCGATAGCCTCCTGGATATTTGCCAGCGCTTCTTCGAGCGTGTCCCCTTCACTGATGCAGCCAGGAAGCGAGGGCACGTAGACAGTATATCCGCCATCATCGCTCGGTTCTAATACTACCTTGAACTTCATCGCCTATCCTCCGGAAAATCACACGCTACAGACCGGTCTGAAAAGCCGAAGTCAGCCTTGAGAATCATCCTGGACATAGCGCACCATATATAGTCACGGGCATCCTGACGTACTCCATAGCCTTCTCATCCTGGATAGCGAAGAAACAGCGCTCAATCTCATGCAGCGCTTGGGCCGTGTAAAAACGAGTGCCACAAGCACGGCATACCTCAGCCGGCACATCACGCACTAACAAATAGCGACCACTATGCCTGTAGATATACTCAACGTTTTCAGATTCGTAATCTGTACTCCCACAAACCGGACAACGTTTCTCCTTCATTTTCACCCTCACTATTTCACCATCGAGCAAAGCCTGTTCAACCTGTGCCAGCGTCAGGTTTTCATCCTGTCGCTCGTCGTCACCATGATCACTATAGACGTACTGCCGACGGCGAACTTTTTCCTTGATCTTTTAAGTTCCACGTCAGTAGTATACCCCCTCCCGTGCCATCCGTCAACCGCCAGCGCGGGCGAGTTCCTGCAGCACCGCCACCAACTGCTCCTGCCAGCCGCGCTCCAGCGGCAGCCAGACCTCGCGGCGGCCCACGATCGCACGTTCACCTAAAATCTGCTGAAGCCTGGCCCGGTCGGGCAAGTTCCCCTCACCCGGCCGCAGCATCAAGCGGCCGTTCTCGACCACGATTGTCTCCACCCCGGCGTCGCGCGCCAGCACCTTCAGCCGCAACTGGTACATCAGGTTCCGCGCCGGTCCGGGCAACGGCCCGAAGCGGTCGGTCAACTCCTGCTCCATCC